>Ga0187856_1001294_pt1 | contig 20285 bp, 16 predicted proteins | sample June2016WEW_8_40_FD_132443 | JGI IMG/M metagenome (GOLD analysis project Ga0187856, IMG submission 132443) | Peatland microbial communities from SPRUCE experiment site at the Marcell Experimental Forest, Minnesota, USA - June2016WEW_8_40 | ecosystem: Environmental > Terrestrial > Soil > Wetlands... | reverse complement strand
CCGCCGCAATCGGTCCATTATCGCGGCGGGGCGACGCGGCTCGTCGTCGGGGCGCACTGCGATCTGCGCGAGAGCGTCACGATGAACACGGGAACCGAAGACGGCGGCGGGGTGACTCGAGTCGGCGAACGCTGCTTCTTCATGGTCGGGTCCCACGTCGGACACGATTGTCAGGTCGGCAACGATGTGACCTTCGCCAACAACGTGGTGCTTGGCGGTCACGTCTGCGTCGGCGATTACACATTCCTCGGCGGCCACGTCGCCATTCATCAATTCGTGCGGATCGGCGAGGGCGTCATGATGGCAGGCATGTCGGCAGCCCGCGACGACATCATCCCCTTCGGATTTGCGCTCGGCCAGACCGGGGCGCTGGTCGGGCTGAACATCGTCGGCTTGCGGCGGCGTGGCGCGACGCGGGCCGAGATGCATCGGCTGCGCCGCGCCTACCACAGCCTGTTCTTCGTCGAGGGGCGGCTCGCCGAGCGTGTCGAGGCCGTCGCGGGCGAATTCGCCGATGACCCGCTGGTGGAAAAAATCATTGCGTTCATCCGCGCCGGCGGCAAGCGGCCTTTGATGCGGCCACGCACCAGCCGCGAGCCCGATGAGTACGACGACGATGCAGCTTGACCAGCGGCCCGTTGCGAGCGAGCACGCGGTGGACGCGGCGTCCGCCAGTCATTCGATCGCGATCATCTGCGGGGGCGGCAGTTTTCCCGGCGCGGTCGCCAATGCCGTCGTGCGGCGCGGCGGGCGGCCGGTGATGTTCGGCATCAGGGGGTGGGCGGATCCCAAGGTGATCGAACGCTATGCCCATCACTGGATCGCGCTCGGGCAGGCTGGACGTTTCTTCCGCCTCACCCGTGAAGAGCATTGCCGTGAGGCGCTGTTCATCGGCACGCTGCTGCGGCCGCCGCTCACGCAAATCCGCCTTGATTGGCGAACGATCCGGATGATGCCGCGTATCGTTCGCGCTTTTCGCGGCGGCGACGACCGGCTGCTCTCCGCGGTGGCGAGCCTCATAGAGGACGGTGGCCCGCGCGTCATCGGCGTCCACGAGGTGGCGCCGGAAATCATTGTTCCCGAAGGCGTGCTTGGCCGCCACCAACCCTCGGACCGCGACAGGGCCGACATTTCGCGTGCGCTGGCGCTGATCGCGGCGCTCGGGCCGTTCGACGTGGGGCAGGCCGCAATCGTCGCCGACAACCACGTGCTCGCCGTCGAAGCCGCGGAAGGCACGGATAATCTGCTCGCCCGCATTGCCGATTTGCGCCGGCAGCGACGCGTCGCGACGCCGCCCGGCGTGGGCGTCCTGGTGAAAGCGCCCAAGCCCGGTCAGGATCGCCGCTTCGATCTGCCGTCGATCGGTCCAAGAACGATCGAGAACGTTGCGCGCGCCGGTCTTGCCGGGGTTGCGGTCGTCGCCGGCGCTACAATCATCGCCGAAGCGGCGCAGGCGACTGCGGCGGCGGACCGCGAAAAAATCTTTTTCGTCGGGGTGCGCGAGGATACGGCATGACGAAGCACGCGCCGCAGCCGCGACCGATTTCGATTTATATTGTTGCCGCAGAGGAGTCCGGCGATGCTCTGGGCGCGGCGTTGGCGCGCGCGCTCATGGCTCATTGCGGCGGCGTGCTGAAACTCTCCGGCGTTGGCGGGCGGGCGATGGCAGCTATCGGGATTGCCAGCCCATTCCCAATCGGCGAACTTTCGATCTTCGGCGCCACCGCGATACCGCGCCGACTGCCGACGATCTTACGCCGTATTCGCGAGACTGCGGATGCCGTCGTCGCCGAGCGCCCCGACGCCCTCGTCATCATCGACAGCCCGGACTTCACGCACCGGGTGGCGCGCCGGGTACGGCAGCGCGCGCCTTCGATTCCGATCCTCGATTATGTGTCGCCGTCGGTTTGGGCGTGGCGGCCCAGACGCGCCCGCGCCATGCGCGCCTATGTCGATTGCGTCCTCGCGATCCTGCCGTTCGAGCCGGCCGCGCATGTGCGACTGGGCGGTCCGCCCTGTCTCTATGTCGGCCATCCGCTGATCGAGCGCATCGCCGAACTGCGCCCCAATGCGGATGAGGCGTCGCGCCGGCGCGCCGATCCGCCACTTGTTCTCGTGCTGCCGGGCAGTCGGTCGAGCGAGATCCGCCGTCTGCTTGCGATTTTCGGCGCCGCGATCGCACGCGTCGCCGTGCGTATCGGGGCCATGGAGCTGGTGCTGCCGACCGTGCCCCATCTGGTGCCGCAGGTACGCGCGGGGACCGCCGGCTGGGCGGTGAAGCCGCGCATCGTGGTCGAGCCGGCTGAGAAGTGGGCCGCCTTCCGCACGGCGCGCGCGGCACTCGCGGCGTCCGGCACGGTAACGCTCGAGCTGGCGCTTTCCGGCGTCCCGACAATTGCCGCCTACCGGCTGCCGCTCATCGAGGAGATCATTCTGCGGCTCATGACTCTGCAAGAACGGCCTCACAGCGTGATCCTCGCCAACCTGGTCATCGGCGAGAACGTCATTCCGGAATTCTTGCAGCGGAATTGCGCCCCGCAACGGCTCGCCGATGCGCTTATCCCGCTCATTTCCGACACCCCACAGCGGTTGCGGCAGACCGAGGCGTTCCGCCGCCTCGATCAGATCATGGCGTTCGGCTCGGCACCGAGCGCCAAGGCCGCCGCCATGGTCCTCGATATCGCTCGGCGCGGCCGCCGCGGCCTCGCCGCCGCCGATCCGGCGCGCGAGCTTTGACCGCTCGGCGGCTCGGCGGCTCGGCGGCTCTACCAATGCCTCAACCATCCTGCTAACGAGAGCAACAACCGTAGGTTTGAGCAACCCCAACGATTCACGGGCCCATGACAAAAAAAACCAAAAAGACGAAAAGAACGCTGCAAAAATCCTCAATCCGCGCCGCGATCACCGGCGTGTACGGCTATGTGCCGCCCGATGTGCTCACCAATGCCGCGCTGGCGCAGATGGTCGACACCAGCGACGAGTGGATCGTCGAACGCACTGGGATCAAGGAACGGCACATTTTGAAGGGCAAGGGTCTCGGCACGTCGCATATGGGCGCCGAGGCCGTGCGCGGGCTCCTTAAGAAGACCGGCACCGCGCCGGGCGAGGTCGATCTCCTGATCTGCGCCACGACGACCCCGGACTTTGTGTTTCCTTCGACGGCCAATCTCATCTGCGACATGTCCGGCATCCGCGGCGTCGGCAGCTTCGACGTGCAGGCCGCGTGCTCCGGCTTCATCTATGCGCTCACCATTGCCGCGCAATTCATCGAGACCGGGAAGTATCGCAAGATCGTGGTCGTCGGCGCCGACAAGATGTCGGCGATCATCGACTACACCGACCGCGCGACCTGCGTCTTGTTCGGCGACGGCGCCGGCGCGGTGCTCATCGAACCGAACCGCAAATACGGGATGATCGACACGCTGATCGCATCCGACGGCGCCGGCATGCCGCACCTGCACCAGAAAGCCGGCGGCAGCCGCATGCCGCCGACGGCGGAAACCGTGGCCAAGCGCCTGCACTACGTCCATCAGGAAGGCGCCGCGGTCTACAAATTCGCCATCTCGCGGATGGCCGAAGTGGCAACCGAATTGATGCGACGCAACCGCCTGACCAGAGAAACGGTCGATTGGCTGGTGCCGCACCAGGCCAATAAGCGCATCATCGAGGCGACCGCCCAGCGTGCGAAGATTCCGGCGGAACGCGTGATGGTGACAATTCAGAAATACGGCAACACCACCACGGCAACGATCCCGCTCTGCCTGTGGGATTATGAGCATAAGCTCAAGGCCGGCGACCGCCTATTGCTCGCAGCCTTCGGCGGCGGCTTCACCTGGGGTGGCGTCTATCTGACCTGGGCGTACGATTCGCGCTGATCTGGCGGAGGCCCGCCGCCGCTGCCATCGGGTCCTCGGCGCCCATGATGGCACTGACGACGGCAATGCCGTCGGCTCCGGCCGACCATACCGCGCCAGCGTTCGCGGCCGAGACGCCGCCGATCGCCACGATCGGCTTTCGCGACGCGCGGCGAATCTTTGCCAGTCCCTCCAGGCCAAGTGGCGGTTTGGCATCGAGTTTCGTCGACTGGGCGAAGACCGGGCCGACGCCGAGATAGTCGGCAAGCTCCACGTCCACGCTGCGGACCTCGGCAAGTTCGCTGATCGACAGCCCGACGATCGCCGCGGGCCCGAGCAGCTGCCGCACGAACGCGACCGGCATATCATTCTGGCCGACATGTGCACCGTCGGCGCCGGCGGCAAGGGCGACGTCGATCCGGTCATTGACGACAAGTGGCACGTGCAGCGGCGCGAGCAAACGTTTCAGCGCCCTGGCTTCTTCGATAAAGGCGCGCGTCGACGCGGTCTTCTCGCGCAATTGTACCATTGTGACGCCGCCTTTGACCGCGCCTGCGACCAAGTCAGCAAGCGAGCGGCCGTTCGCGAGCGAGCGATCGGTCACGAGGCAGATCCGATAGTATTTTTCCGTCATTTCAAGATATTTCGTCCACAATCTTCAGGTGACGCTCAATGTCCTTCGCGCCGATGGCCTCAAGCTCGTCCAGAAATGCGACGCGATACGAGCCTGGGCCCTTCGCCGGTTCCGCGGCGATCTCGCCGGCAATGCCATAGACCGCGACCGCCGCGACCGCCGCATCGAATTTGTCGGTCGTGATGGCGGCGAACGCGCCGGTGACGGCAGAGAGGGCGCAGCCCAGCGCGGTGACCTTGGCCATCATCGGCGAACCATTGCCGAGCTTCACCACCCGGCGGCCGTCCGTAATGATGTCGATGGCGCCGGTGGCGATGACGATGCAGTGCTCATGTTCGGCGAGGCTCACGGCGAAAGCGAGCGCCTCCTGCGTCGTGTTGGCGCTATCGACGCCCTTGGGAGCAACTCCGGCACCGCCGGCGACCGCCATGATCTCGGATGCATTGCCGCGGATGATCGAGGGCCGGTGCAGCAGCAGCGACTTGACCGCTTCGTTGCGCAGACTTGTGGCGCCGGCGCCCACAGGATCGAGCACCCACGGCTTGCCATGCCGTGTGGCGGCCTCCGCGGCGATGATCATCGCCTCCACCCAGGGCATCGACAGGGTACCGATGTTGATAACAAGCGCGCCTGAAAGGCCGACGAATTCGGCGACCTCCTCGCGGGCATGCACCATGGCGGGCGAAGCACCGATGGCGAGGAGGGCGTTTGCCGCGACATCCATCGATACGTAATTGGCGATGTTGTGGACGAGAGGTCGCGCCGCGCGCATCGTCGCCAAAAGTGTCGCGGTGCTCTCCGCAATGGCAGCTCGGCTAGCGCTCACGGCGACTCCTGTCCTCGGCCTTTGATCGCTCCTGATCATATCCGATAGCCTGCCCCGCATTCCACGGCAGCTTCGCGGAGGAGGACAAAAGTAAGGGCCGAAGCGGGCTATACTACCCGTTCCCGGAAGGGAGGGAACAGCCCCATGCATGACGCGACGGCCATACCCACGCCGCAAGAGAGGCCCCTCATCGGCGGCAGCTCCAATCCCCGCTACGCGCAGTTGCATCGGCGCTACCCGAGCGTCGATTATCTGCGCCGCCGCGCCCGCCGTCACGTTCCGCATTTCGCCTTCGAATATGCGGACGGCGGCGCGGGCAAGGATGATGTCGGGATCAGGCGCAATTGGGCGGCGTTCGATGCCATCGAGTTGGTGCCTCGCTACGGCGTCATGCCGTCGCTGCCGCCATGCGATGTCGAGCTGTTCGGCCGCCGCTATGCCGCCCCGATCGGCGTGGCGCCGATGGGCGGCCCATCGATCGTGTGGCCCGGTGCGGACGTGCATCTTGCCCGCGCCGCCCAACGCGCGCGCATTCCTTACACGCTCGGCACGCCCGGCGGCGCCACCATCGAAGAGATTGCCGAGGTCGCGCCCGACGTTTTCTGGTTCCAGCTTTATCGGTTCGCCAACAACGACCATGCGATCGGCCTCGATCTCGTACGGCGCGCCGAAATTGCCGGTTGCCGCACGCTGGTGCTGACTCTCGATGTGCCGGTGCGCACCACGCGCCCACGCGAAGCGGCAACTGGGCTCGCCGGCGCGTTCCGTCTCGACCTCGGCATCATCATGCAGATGGCGCGGGCGCCCGGCTGGACCATGGCGCTATGGCAGCACGGCATCCCGCGCTTTGCCAATTTGCGTTCCTATGTCGGCGACAACGCGGCGCTCGACGAGATCATCGCCTTCGCCATGCGCGAGATGGGTGGCGCCTTCACCTGGGAGGAGGTGGCAAAGTACCGCGACCGCTGGAGGGGAACTCTGATCGTCAAGGGCATTCTGCATCCGCAGGACGCGGAAAAGGCGGTGTCGCTCGGCGTCGACGGCCTGTTCGTTTCCAATCACGGCGGGCGCCAGATCGAGGCGTTGCCGGCGGCGATCGACGTGCTTCCCGCGATCGTCCGGCAGGTGGGCCAGCGCGCGACCGTGATGATGGATTCGGGCGTGCGCAGCGGCAGCGACGTGGTGCGCGCCTGTGCGCTCGGAGCCGCGGCCGCCTTTGCCGGCAAGGCTTTTTTGTGGGGTCTTGGCGCGCTCGGCGCGGAGGGCCCCGGACACGTCATCGACCTCTTGATCGAGGAGACGCAATCGGCGCTTGGACAGTTGGGCGCACGCACTGTGGAAGAGGTGCGCTCGGTCGCGATCCGGCATCCGGGTGCGCTGCAGTTCTGAACGCGCGATCTGCCGCAAAGGCTCAACTTGCGTCGCAACGAGAGGTGAGGATACCAATCGTGGCCGGACATCAACGATAGGGGACTTGACCATGAGTGCTCGGATCGCCTTGGCGCTGGCAAGCGCGCTTGCGGTCGCGACAACGGCGCCGGCCGTCGCCCAGCAGACGATTCGGATCGGCGAGCTCAACAGCTACAAGAGCCAGCCGGCCTTCCTCGAAGCCTACAAGCGAGGCTGGGAGCTTGCGATCGATGAGATCAACGCCGCCGGCGGCGTGCTGGGGAAGCAGCTCGAGGTCATATCGCGCGATGACGGCGCCAATCCCGGAGATGCGGTGCGCGTCGCCGACGAGCTGGTGACGCGCGAGGGCGTCAACATTATTTGCGGCACCTACCTCTCCAATGTCGGGCTTGCGGTCGCCGAGTTCGCCGGCAAGAAGCAGGTGTTCTTTCTTGCCGCAGAACCTCTCACCGACAAGATCACCTGGCAGAACGGCAACAAATACACCTATCGGCTGCGCCCCTCGACCTACATGCAGGTGGCGATGCTGTTGCCCGATGCGCTGGCGGCCAAGAAAAAACGCTGGGCGCTGGTCTATCCCAATTTCGAGTATGGGCAAGCGGCGGCGACCGCCTTCAAGGCGATGATGAAGGCCAAGCAGCCAGACGTGGAATTCGTCGCCGAGCAAGCGCCGCCGCTCGGCAAGTTGGACGCCGGCGCTGTGGTGCAGGCTATCGACGACGCCAAGCCCGACGGCATTTTCAACGCGCTGTTCGGGCCCGACCTCGCCCAGCTCGTGCGTGAGGGCCAAACTCGCGGCGTGTTCCAGAACCGCGTGGTCGTCAGCCTGCTCTCGGGGGAGCCGGAATATCTCGACCCGCTCAAGGACGAGGCGCCGGTCGGGTGGATTGTCACCGGCTACCCCTGGGACGCTGTTAACATCCCCGAGCACAGGGTGTTTCTTGCCGCTTATCAGAAGCGCTATAACGACTATCCACGGCTCGGTTCGATCGTCGGCTACCTGACGATGAAGTCGCTTGCCGCCGGCATCGCCAAGGCGGGCTCGACGGATACCGAGAAACTGGTTGCGGCTTTCCGCGATCTCAAGGTGGACGGCCCGTTTGGCCCCTTCACGTTTCGCGCCAGCGATCATCAGGCGACGATGGGCGCCTTTGTCGGCAAAATCGGCTTGCAAGACGGGCACGGCACCATGGTCGACTTCAAGTATGTCGATGGCGCCAGCGTGCTTCCCTCCGACGCCGAGGTCAAAAAGCTGCGGCCGGCCGCTGACTGAGAAAAAATCGGAGCCGGAAGCGTTGCGGTCTGCACGCCGCGAGAGATTGGCTGATATTGTTCTTCGATGAGTCTTGAGGGCCTTCTATTCCAAGCGCTCAACGGGCTGGCGTCGGCATCGGGCCTGTTCTTCGTCGCGGCTGGTCTGTCGCTCATCTTCGGGGTGACGCGGATCGTCAATTTTGCGCACGGCTCGCTCTACATGCTGGGTGCCTACATCGCCGTCACCTTCGCGACGAAGATCGGGGGTGTGTTGGGCTTCTGGGGCGGCATTGTTGCGGCCGCGGCACTCGTCGGCCTGATCGGCGCGGTTATGGAGATTTTTGTCCTGCGCCGCGTCTACCGTGCGCCGGAACTCTTTCAGCTGCTTGCCACCTTTGCGCTGGCGCTGATCATCAACGACGCGACGCTGTGGCTATGGGGGCCGGAAGATTTGTTCGGCCCGCGGGCGCCGGGGCTGCGCGGTGCCGTCGAGATTCTCGGCCGCCGGCTGCCGAGCTATGACCTATTCCTCATCGCGGTCGCACCGCCTGTGCTCTATCTCCTGCATCTCACCCTTACGCGCACGCGCTTCGGCCGGTTGATCCGCGCCGCCACTCAGGACCGGGAGATGGTGGGAGCACTGGGCATCAACCAGGTCTTGCTGTTCACCGCCATTTTCGCGCTCGGCTCCTTTCTGGCGGGGTTGGGCGGAGCATTGCAAATGGCCAGGGAACCCGCAAACCTTGCAATTGATATCAACGTGATGAGCGACGCCTTCGTTGTCGTGGTGGTGGGCGGCATGGGATCGATCTCCGGCGCCTATGTGGCCGCCTTGCTGATCGCCGAGGTCAAGGCGCTGTGCATCGGGCTTGGCGTCGTGCATCTGGGCGGCGTTGCGGTCAACTTTTCCAAGTTTACGTTGGTGGCCGAATTTCTGGTGATGGCGGCGGTGTTGATTGCCCGTCCGCAGGGCCTGCTGGGGCGGCCGCAGGCGGCCGTTCGCGGTACGGCGGAAGAAGATCCGATCCGTCCGGCCTCTCCAGCGCTGAAGAATTTCGCCCGTGTCATGCTGGTGGTCCTGATCTGCCTGCCGCTCCTGGTGCGTTCCTCGCCCTACACCCTGGTTCTCGGGGTGGACGTGCTCATCGCCATCCTCTTTGCGACCAGTCTGCATTTCATCATGGGCCCCGGCGGCATGCACTCCTTTGGCCACGCCGCCTATTTCGGTCTGGGTGCCTATGGCGCGGCATTGCTGGTCAAGTGGCTCGCAGTTCCGATGTTTGTCGCGCTCGCCGCAGCGCCGGTCGCGGCCGCGCTTGGCGCGCTGCTGTTTGGCTGGTTCGTGGTGCGCCTGTCGGGCGTCTATCTCGCCATGCTGACGCTCGCGTTCGCGCAGATCGTGTGGTCGATCGTGTTCCAGTGGGAGGAGATCACCGGCGGATCGAATGGCGTGGTGGGCGTGTGGCCGACCGCCCCGTTCGATAAACTCGACGCCTATTATCTTCTCACCCTGGCGTTGGTCGCCGCCGGCGTTCTGCTGCTGCGGCGCTTGCTGTTCGCGCCCTTCGGCTACGCGATGCGGGCGGGTCGAGATTCTCCCTTGCGCGCCGAGGCAATCGGTATCGACGTTAAACGCGTGCAGTGGCTCGGCTTCGCCGTGGCCGGCGCCTTTTGCGGCGTAGCCGGTGGCCTGTTTGCATTTGCCAAGGGCTCGATTTCGCCGGAAACGATCAGCATCGGGCGATCCATCGACGGCCTGGTGATGGTCTTGCTCGGCGGCATGCAAACGCTCAGCGGTCCGATCGTCGGCGCCGCGGTCTTCGCCGTGCTGCAAGACGTTGTCATGCGGCAGACCGAGTATTGGCACGCGCTGCTTGGCGCGATAATCCTATTTCTCGTGCTCGCTTTTCCGGCCGGTCTCGTCGGCGCCATCGTCAAGTTCTCGACGCGCTGGGTTCGATCATGAGCGAGCTGTCCGTCATTTCACTGTGCAAGACATTCGGCGCCGTTCGCGCCGTCGACGACGTGACCTTCTCGGTCGCCGCGGGTGAATTTCTGGCTCTCATCGGTCCCAACGGGGCTGGCAAGTCGACTTGCTTCAACATCATCAATGGCCAGCTCTCCGCCGATTCGGGAGAGATTCGTTTCGCCGGCCGCGATATCTCCAAGCTGCCGACGCGCGAGATTTGTCGCCTGGGCATCGGCCGCACCTTTCAGGTTGCCGCGACGTTCGGCTCGATGACCGTCATCGAGAACGTGCAGATGGCGCTGATCTCACAGGCGCGGGAGATCTATCGGCTGTGGCGGCCGGCGGCCTCGCTGCATCGCCATCGCGCACTGGAACTTCTCGGCCAGGTCGGCATGCGTGACGCCGCCGATCGTCCCTGTCGCGAACTTGCCTATGGCGACGTGAAGCGGGTGGAGCTGGCCATCGCGCTGGCCAACGAGCCGCGTCTATTGCTCATGGACGAGCCCACCGCCGGCATGGCGGCGCGCGAGCGAAATGACTTGATCGCCCTGGTCAAGCGCCTGGTGCTTGAGCGCGGAATTTCGGTGCTGTTCACCGAGCATTCCATGGACATCGTCTTTGCCTTTGCCGACCGGATCATTGTGATGGCGCGCGGACGGGTGATCGCCGGCGGCGACCCTGGCCAAATCCGCAATGATCCGATCGTGCGCCAGGTCTATTTCGGGACCGGCAAGACCTTCGAGCGCGCCGCGCCGGTCGCATGATCGTACCGCCCGCACTCGTCGTGCAGAACTTGAACGCCTGGTACGGCGCCGCGCAAATCCTTTACGGCCTTACCCTCACCGTGGGCCATGGCGAAGTTGTTGCGCTCATGGGGCGTAACGGCGCCGGCAAATCGACGACGATGAAGGCCATCATGGGCCTGATCGGACGAAGAAGCGGGCATGTCCGCGTCAACGGCCAAGACGTGTCCGACCTGATGCCGTTCGAAATTGCACGCCTTGGCGTCGGCTTCACCCCGGAGGATCGGCGGATTTTTTCCGACCTCACCGTGATGGAGAATCTTGATATCGGCCGGCAGCCGCTGCGCCACTTCCCGGACGGCAGTGCGGCGCCGGGATGGTCCGCGGAGAAGCTTTTCGCGTTATTTCCCAACCTGCGTGATTTGCGCAATCGCCCGGGCTGGAGCCTGAGCGGCGGTGAGCAGCAGATGCTGACCATCGCCCGTACGCTGATGGGCAATCCCCTGCTGGTCCTGCTCGACGAGCCGTCGGAGGGCATCGCGCCGCTGATCGTCGAGCAAATCGCCGATACGATCATGGAGCTCAAGAAAGCGGGATTGTCGATCCTGCTCTCGGAGCAGAACGTTCACTTTGCGAACCTCGTGTCCGATCGGGTCTACGTGCTCGAAAAGGGCCAGATCCGCTGGGACGGCACCATGGCCGAGTTGGCGGAGAACGCGGAAATTCAGCGCGCCTATCTGACAATCTGATCGTCGGGGCCCCCCGATCTCAGGTATTTGTTGAACCAGTCGAGCGTGCGCTGCCAGGCAAGTTTGGCCGCGGCTTCGTCGTAACGGGGGGTCGTGTCGTTGTGGAAGCCGTGATTGGCGCCCATGTACACATAGCTTTCGTGCGGCACGCCTGCAGTCGCGAGTGCGGCATCAAAGGCTTGCCGTCCCGAGGTGATGCGCGTGTCGAGCTCGCCGTAGTGAGCCAGCAGCGGCGCCCTGATCTTGGCCGCGTCGGCGGCGCTTGGCTGGCCTCCGTAGAAGGAGACCGCAGCCGCAACATCCGCGCCCATCCGCACCGCCAGTTGATTGACGACGCTACCGCCGAAGCAGAAGCCGACGGCGCCGATTTTTCCGGTGCAGTCCGGGCGCGACTTCAGCCAAGTCGCCGCGGCGAAAAAATCTTCCATCATCTTGGCGCGATCGACCTGGGTAAAAAGCTGCGCGCCTTTCTCGTCATCTCCCGGATAGCCGCCCACCGAGGTCAGCCCGTCGGGCGCGAAGGCAATGAAATCGGCGATCGCCAGCCGCCGGGCTACTTCTTCTATATACGGATTGAGGCCGCGGTTCTCGTGGACGACCAGGACGGCGGCGAGTTTCCCGGTCGCGTTCGCGGGCCGCACCAAGTAGCCCTTGATACTTCCGTTGCCCTGTGGCGATGCTACGGTTGCTGACTCAGCCTTGATCCGGATGTCGTCTTTTTGCACTTGTACCGCCCAGGCGTAGTTCGGCTTGAGCATTTCGAAGAGTGCCGCCGCAGTCATGCCACCGACGGCAAATTTTTGCGCACCGTCCAGAAATTCGCGCCGGCTGATCCCGCCGTGCACGTATCGGTCGAACAGATGCAGAAGCTCTTGCGGGAAATCCGACGCTTTTTTTCGTTCCATGGAAGTGCCCGCCGATGTGGATGAAGCCTTGGAAATTCGCTAATCGTGTGTCGGCGCGAAACATACCACCGATCGGCCGATTGTCACGTTCGGTCGACCGCATGCGTTCGGCGGATGTTGCGCGCGTGGATTAATTGTGCCGGTGCATGGCCTTCTGGAGCATGTTCAGTTTCGGTGGAAACTGATCATGCTCTAGATTCTTTGTTTGGTCGCATTTTCTACGGAAAACCGGTATCCACTTTTCCTGAAAATGCTCTAACGTACCGTCAAGGAAGAGGAGAAGGTATGTCTGAAGCGAAAGGCTATTTGACTGGCGGATATTTGCTGAAACTGCTTTCGGGTCCGGCGGTTGCAATGGCTGTCTACTTCACTTTAGAGCAATTGCATGTCGCCGATCTGGAGGAAAACGCAAAAATTTGTGCTGCCTTGTACCTTGGCATGATTTTCTGGTGGTCGCTGCAGCCGATACCGTGGGCGGCGACCGCGCTGGTACCGCTTGTCGTCCTGCCCATTCTCGGACTGATGCCTTTGCCTGCAGTGGCGACGATGTACGGCCAGCCCATTATGTTTTTCATGATCGGGATGTTTTTGATTGGGATCGCCGTCGATAAGCACAAGCTGGGCCTCAGATTCACCGTATCGCTCTTGGCGGCAAGTTGGGTGAAGGGTTCGTTCTACAGGCTGGCATTCGCCTTCATGTTGGTGACTTTCATTCTTGGCGGGATCGTCAATCAGAGCGTCATGGTCTTTATGATCCCGATAGGTGTTTCCACCGTCATTCGCATAAAACAGGAATGTGAGAATCAAGGTATTCCGGTGGACGAATACAAGGTGGGGACCTTCTTTGCCCTGGCCGCCCTGTATTCTTCAGAAGCCGGGTACCTGACAACCCCGCTGGGGGCGCCACAGAATGCCGTGGCGCTGGCATTGCTGGAGCAGACCACCGGCTACACGATCAGCTTTGTTCAGTGGCTGGTGCCTGGTCTTGTATTGGGGATAGTGCTGCTGTTCATAGGTCTCGGCGTCCTCAAAGTGATGTTCGACCCCGGCATCAAAAAACTTCCCTCCGGAGATTACCTGAAAAAGCGGCGCGACGAGTTGGGCCCCATGACTACGGCAGAAAAGAACGTTATTGCCGTGTTGGTGGGCATGATCCTGCTGCTGGTGATTCCGTCAAATATCGGAGTCAAGGGGATCGACATATTCTGGGTACTCATCTTTGTTGGTCTCGTCCTGAACGTCGTGCCCTCGGGTAATGGGGAAAGCCTGGTAACGGTGAAAGACCTGGCGAAAATCAATTGGAATATTATTTTCCTGGTTACCTCCGGCGTGGCGATGGCCGGCATCATGAAAAATTTTCATTTAATTCAATGGGGGTCTTCGCAGTTTGCGCAGGTCAGCGGGCTGGCTCTTCTGAGCGCATCGGCGATGATGACCGTTCTCCTGGCTAATTTTGTTCACGGGCCGTCCGCCGCGGTAGCAATGCTTACTCTTATGTTGCCGGCGGCGCTCAAGTCGGGGATCAATCCGGCTATTGTCGCCCGGATTATTCCCGGCGTGTCGTTGGGAATGCTTTTTCCCTGGAGCGGTCTGGGAGCAGCACTGACCTTCAGCTCCGGCTATCTGAACATAAAGGATATGTTCAAGGGCGGTATAGTCGTGACCGTTATTTATATGGTTCTATGTATCACAGGGTTTGCGACCCTGATTCCGCTGTTCGGAGCCTATACTCAACCATAGTCGCACAACTCCGTGGCGTCGGCGGACGCGAGAAGAGGCGGTGGGATTTTTCTGCGCTGCCGGGGGCAGCGCAGAAGCGGTCTCGGTGGGCCCGGCTATTTGGGCTCCTGCCAGCGACGGACTGACCCTCACCGCGCGAGCGGATCGGGGCGAAGCTGAAAGTGCACGGCGAGCGGCTTGCTTCCCTTGCCGCCTTCGCTGAGCCAGGGCGTGCGATCACCGCTGCTCGTCCACAAGCCTCTGCCCTTCCAGCCGGCATTCGGGTCATCGATGCGGCCGTCGAGGCCCTTGTCATAGAAGCCCATCGGGTAGGGGACGCGCAGCACGATCATCTTGCCGTCCTTAAACGCGATCAGGCCGTCGTTGATATTGCCGGTGGATACCGGCACATCTTCACCCAGTCCGAGTATGTTGTGCTGATCGACCCAGGTGTAATAGCTCGCCTCGGCACTGTTATCGCCGATGCCTTCGAAGCCGGGGCCGGGATACTTGTAGAACGCCCAGCCCTCGGGACAATGATCGCCGGTCGCCTTTGGTCCGTTGAGCGGACCTTTGCACTTGCTCCGATCGAAACTGCCGAGGTGGCCGCTCGCGAGCGATACCCAGACGACGCCCTTGCTGTCGATATCGCCGCCGCGCGGGTGGAAGCCGGGAAGCGGGACATTGTAGACTTCAGAGAGCTGCGTCTTGGGATCGAACCGGATCACCGCGCCTTTGCCGAAGAAAACGCCGACGGTGTACCAAACCGAGCCATCAACCGGGCTCGGCATCACTGCGTAAGTGCCGGAGCCGCCGGTGATGTGCATATCCTTGTTGGCATCCATCGGTTGGCCGGGCTCGGTGTACTCGTCGCGCTTGCCGTTGCCATTGGTGTCGAGCACGAATGGCGACCAGCCTTGCGACGCGACAGCATCGCCGGTTTCGTCGAACATCTTGGTGTTGAGCCAGCCCACCCATTGGGCGTTGCTGGTCCAAAGCGTGTCGTTGGCGTCGAAACCGAACTGAAGATGATGGCTATCGAAGCAAGTGTCGACGAAGGTGTATTTCATTGTCTTCGGATCGAGTATCGCGAGTTGGCGCTCGCTCGCCTCGATCGGGAATAGCTTGGCGGAGGGATGATCGGAGCCCTTCTTGCAGAAGGCAGGATTGTCTGTGCCACGCACCGCGGCTGCCAACCATAGCCGGCCCTTCTTGTCGAACATCGAGTTGTGGTTGTTGACCCGGCTATTCCAGATCTTCTCGTCGCCCCAATAGGCGGAAGCCGCCATCGGCGTCTCCATCGCGGCATGCCATGCCGGGCCTTTCGGCGGCCATCCGGGGCTGAGCGACTCCGGCATATTTGGATCACGCACCGGAGCCTTGAACGTCGTCACCTCGTTGGTCTTCGGATCGAGGATGGGAAGAACATCGGTGGAGAATTCGGTCGAGCCGAAGAGCCGACCATAGGCGTTGACGGTCGGATAGCGCTTATCCGTAGAGATGAGGTCGTGCATATAGGTTTTCGGATCGGCCCATTCCCAGGTCGTGATGACGACGTTGCGCTCGAGGCCCTCCGGCCGCGGCGGCTTGCTGTGCGGCAGCTCTCCCTTGGCGATTCGATCGGTCCAGTCGCCGAAATATTTGAACGGCGCGCCGCCGAGTTTCGTGAACAGTGGGAACGTCATGAGCGGCCCGGCCTGCCCGGCCTGCACGCGGCGCTTCCAGGCATCTTCACCCGACTTGAAGTCGCCGAACGCGGCAGGGATCGTGCGGGTGGACTCCTGGCCAAGCTGATGGCAGCCGATGCAGTCCTCGTTCTTCATCACGCTGAGCCAATCGGTCTGGGTGATCTGCGCGGGAATTTCGCTCTTGCCGCCGAACTCACTTGGCTTTGGAATCTCCAGCATCGAATACCAATAGATCGCCGGATAGTAATGCGCCGCCGCGGCCGCGTTCGGCGCCAGTACCGCCGTGAGATTGAGATGCATGCCGGGCTTGGCGCGCACTTTGGGAGAATCCACCAGGCCGTAGCCGCGCACCCAGACGCTGTAATCCGCCCTCGGGAGATCGGGGATGAGATAGCGCCCCTGATCGTCGGTGACGACGATCTTGGCGTATTTGGTCGGGAGTTCGGTCGTCTCCGCGATCACCCAAACGCCAGCTTCCGATCCCGCCGAGCTGGTTACGACACCGCCGATATCGGTGGCGCCGATGCTCACGCCCTGCTGCGCGTTCACCGTGGTGGACCATGGAGTAGCCAGCAGGACAAACCCAATGATCGTGATCGAGAATCGAAACGTTCTGGACAATCGAAGCATCATTTGCCTCCCTAGTGTGCGCCGATAGGTCTTGGATATGCTTGAAAAAGGCTGCGACAGCATGGCGCCGCCGCAGAGCGGCTGGTCTTGATTAATATCAATGCATGACAGGTTTTCGACGCTACATTCAACTAACCGGAAATCGCGGCCCGCTAAAATTCAACCGACCGGAAATCGCGACCCTTTCCTTTTAGAGGCACCGGGGATTTAAGCACACAGCGGCCGCAGCAGCCGCGGCGCGGCTCCGCATTGATGTAAACCGAAAGGCAGGCGCGCGTCCCCTCCAAACCACGATTGAATTTCGGCTAAAATGGCGGCGCGTCAGCATCGATAAAGCCGCGCTGGTGGAACAGGAAACGGTGCAATGCCCAGGTATAATCTGCGCGTCAATGGCAGCGTGCGAACAGTCGATTCATCGGACGCTGACAAGCCGCTGCTCTATGTATTGCGCGGCCTCGGCCTGACGGCGACAAAGTTCGGCTGCGGCCTTGGTCAGTGCGCCGCTTGCACCGTCCTCGCCGACGGCATGGCGGTGCAATCCTGCCAGATGACGATTGCGAATGCGCGGGGCAGGATGATCACCACGCTCGAGGGGCTCGGGTCGGCGTCAAAACCGCATCCGATCCAGACCGCCTTCATCGCTGAGCAGGTGCCGCAATGCGGCTACTGCACGAGCGGCATGATCATGAGCGCGGCCGCACTGCTGTCCAAAAAACAAAAACCAAGCGCGGGCGACATTCGCTCGGCGCTCGACAGCAACCTCTGCCGCTGCGGGTCTCATGTGCGGGCCGTGCGTGCGGTCATGGCGGCATCGGGACAGCGAGGCTGACATGAACGCGCCGGTCAACATATTCCGATGCTCTCGCCGCGCGGTCCTCAAGGGCGGCGCGCTGACCGTCAGCTTTGCGCTGACCGGCCTGCGGACCAGTGTCTCCGCGCCGGGCGCGCCGGACGCGCTACGCGTGCTCGACACCCATGAGGTCGATGCCTTTCTGGCCGTGAACGGCGATGGCACCGTGACGGTATTCTGCGGCAAGGTCGATCTCGGCCAAGGGCTGCGCATCGCCATTCCCCAGATTGCGGCCGAGGAGCTCGGCATCGGCGTCGACCAGATCAAATATATCGAGGGCGATACCGCGCTCACGCCCAACCAGGGACGCACTTCCGGCTCGAACGGCATCCAGCGCGGCGGCATGCAGATCCGGCAAGCTGCGGCGACCGCGCGCCAGGCGCTGATCGGTCTCGCGGCGCAACGCCTCGACCTGAAACCCGAAGACCTCATCGCCACCGGCGGTGAGGTGCGGCCGAAGGCCGGCGGCGCCGGTATCCGTTTCGCCAGTTTGATTGGCGGGCGCCCGTTTGACCTCAAGCTCGATCCCAAAGCGCCACTCAAGGATCCCGCGAGCTACACAATCGTCGGCAAGCCGCTGCCGCGGCCCGACGTGACGCTCAAGTGCACCGGCACAAGCACTTATGTGCATGACTTCACTTTACCGGGGATGCAGCACGCCCGCGTGATCCGGCCGCCGGCGATTGGTGCCACGCTCATTTCGGTCGACGAGGCCTCGGTCCAGAATCTCCCCGGCGTGAAGGTGGTGCGGATCAAGAACTTTCTTGCCGTTGTCGGCGAGGATGAATGGACCACGGTGCGCGCCGCCCGCGCGTTGCGCGCGCAATGGAGCGAATGGTCGGGCTTGCCGGCGCAGGACAAGCTCGCGGAGACGCTGCGGGCCGACCCCGGCATCACCGACGAGAGCCTGGTCACCAAGGGGGCGCCAGTCGCGCCGCGGCCGCAAAACGCCAAGACGCTGGCTGCCAGCTATTTCTGGCCGATGCAGAGCCACGCCTCGCTCGGTCCTTCCTGCGCGGTCGCCGACGTGCGCGCCGATGCGGCGACGGTGTGGACCGCGTCCCAAGGCACGCACGACAATCAAACCACCTTTGCCCGCTTCCTCGGCTTGCCGAAGGACAAGGTGCGGCTGATCTTTCTCGAAGGCTCCGGCTGCTATGGCATGAACGGCCATGAGGACGCCGCCGCCGATGCCGCGATCCTGTCGCGGGCGGTGGGGCGGCCGGTCCGCGTGCAATGGTCGCGCGCGGATGAACACGGCTGGGATCCCAAAGGCCCGCCGCAATTGCTGGACATGACCGGCGTCGTCGGCGCCGACGGCCGCATCCTCGACTGGCGCACCGAGATGTGGATTCCGCAAACAACACGCGGCCTGCTCAATATCCCGCTGCTCGGGCCGCAGGCGGCGGGGCTCGACAACATCGTCGGACTCAACACCGGTATGATCTCGCAAAACGGCGATCCGCCTTATGCGGCGGACCACATCCAGGTCATCGTGCATTGGCTGAAAGAGGCGCCGCTGCGTCCGGCGCCGCTGCGCGCGCCCGGCAAGCCGGCCAATTGTTTCGCGGTCGAGAGCTTTACCGACGAACTGGCGGCTGCGGCGGGCAGCGACCCGATCGAGTTTCGCTTGCACAGCCTCGACAATCCGCGCGGCATCGAGTTGATCAAGCGCGTCGCCACGATGCTAAGATGGCAGTCGCGGCCGTCTCCGGGAGCAGCCAAGGATGCCGCGGTCGCGCGCGGCCGCGGCATGTCGTATGTCCACTACAAACACAGCGAGACTTTAGTGGCGATGGGCATGGAGGTGGCGGTCGAACGCGCCAGCGGCAAGATCCAGGTCGAACGCGTGGTGTGCGCGCATGATTGCGGGCAGATCATCAATCCCGATGGCGTGCGTGCCCAGGTCGAAGGCAGCATTTTGCAGACCTTAAGCCGGGTGCTGCTGGAGGAGGTGCAGTTCGACCGCTCGCACGTTTTGAGTGTCGACTGGTCGAGTTATCCGATTCTGCGATTCTCCGACGTGCCCAATCTCGAAATCGATTTGGTCGACCGGCCGAATGAACCGCCGCTCGGCGCCGGCGAGGCGGCATGCGCGGCGGTCGGTGCGGCGCTCGCCAACGCCGTGTACGACGCGGCCGGCGTGCGGCTGCGCACCGTTCCATTCACACCGGAGCGCGTGAAGGCGGCGTTGAACAGCAAGGCAAGCTGATCGGTGAGGCGGCTCGTCGCGAGCGAGCGTGCCCGCCGGCTCGCCCGCAGTGCCGGGAATGTCCGTTATTGAGACCGTGGGGAGCCGTTGAGAGAGGGAGTTGTCGTGACCAACATTCCTCGGGAGGCGAGCGCCTGTTTCAATTGCCGGATGGCGCTGTCCGTCGTTGCGAAACTGTTGGCCTTTTCCAAGTGCCGAAGCAGCGCCTTGAGCGCCGGGTCTTTGTCCCTGATCACCCACCGGCACGCAAACACCTTGGCATCATAGAGGCTTGCTATTCGCACAGTTTGACTGGCGCCGGGCAAGTTGGCCTCAAAATAATCCGTTTGCGGAAGCGACATAAGCTTGCCCTCTGATATGCGCTTTGACTTATGAGCGTTCGCTCGATTAACCGCAATCAGGTTATCGCCAATGATCCCCCGCTATTATCGCACATAGGGCTCAAACTCGGCCGATTGGCGATGTCAGCACTTCGGCTTACCTCCAAAGCGGAACTTTCCACCGCAGTCGCGTCAGCTGGCGGATACGCTCGACGCTGCCCGACTTATTCCGAGCGCCAGAATGAGATGCAGCAAATCCCGGTAGGCGATGCCGTCGTGCCGCGCCGCCGCCGCAAATTCCTGGCTCTCCGCAATCTCGGGATTGGGGTTAGCTTCGAGGAAATACGGAATGCCATCGGCAGAGAGGCGGAAATCGATGCGGGCATAGCCATCGAGCTCCAGCGTCCGGTAGATTCGTTTGGCGATCCGCTGGATGCGGGCGTTGAGTTCTGGCGCGAGGTTTTTGGCCGGCCCGTGCAGGATGCCGCGGCGCTCCTGATAGTCGGGATCGTGCTTGACCTT
>Ga0187856_1001293_pt1 | contig 20288 bp, 16 predicted proteins | sample June2016WEW_8_40_FD_132443 | JGI IMG/M metagenome (GOLD analysis project Ga0187856, IMG submission 132443) | Peatland microbial communities from SPRUCE experiment site at the Marcell Experimental Forest, Minnesota, USA - June2016WEW_8_40 | ecosystem: Environmental > Terrestrial > Soil > Wetlands... | reverse complement strand
CCCGGCGCTTGAGGCCGAAGAAGAGCGGTCCTGACCAGCGCGCGCCGGTGATCACGCCGGCCACTTCGGACAGCGATCTGTAGCGCCGGCCGCGGTAGACGACGCCGTGGTCGAGCACCGTGACCCGGTGACTGACGCCGCCCCACTCGCGGATCAGCACTGTGCCTGCCGAAACACGCTTATCTGGCATACGCTTTCGGCCCCCATCAGCGCGCCCCTCACAAACCCGGTCGAGGAGCCGCTGTACCGATGGCTTGAGACCGCCGAACCTTTGCTCCTGCAACCGGTAAGCGATCGCCCTGACCATGAAGATGCGTGCGAGGAGCGGGGACGGGTCAGTACCGAACAGAGCCTTCCACATTTGCAGCAGTGCAGCGGGATCGAGCGTGTTGAGGATTGCAATCTCCCCGGCCAGGTCCTCGGCAGCGGCCCTTAAGCTCTGCTGCGCCGTCTTGCGATTCGACGAAATGCTCTGCGCCATGGCGACCTCCATTCGGGTCTCCATGTGCGCTCAATTCGCGCCATGAATCCAGTCGGCCCTCTCGGCGCTAAGCGCGCGAAAAAATTCGAGAATCTACCTCTGAAGGTCGCGATTTTGAGCTGACTGGTGAAACCGGGAACGCGCGCCTCTTTCTGCTTGTCGGCGGCCGATTTCTCGGGGTTTGGGTCACTTGAATAAGGTCATGATTCGGGCGATGGCGACTCCTGGGGCCGTTGTTTGCAGAGTAGGCGAGGGTCTTGCCGAGTGTGGATCCTTCCTCGTTATTTCTTTGCATTTCTCAGGCGCGCGGGCTGCTTGTGCCGAAGCAATTGGCGCTGACGTTCCCTCCAGATCGCCGGCCAAGGTCAGCCGGTTTCTGCTCCGCTTCGATGAGACTGATTGCTCCATGGATACCTCCCATAGGGTGTCCATGTGCACTCAATTCGGGCCACAAATCCAGTCGCTTTGCGCGCCCTAACCTAGCGAAATGTTTGAAGAATTTGACTTGAACGAGGCGACTTGTGGCGTCGATGGCGATAGTCGGTCATGCCTTTCGAATGACGCAAAAGGCGGTAGGAGGTGCGCTCTAGACATGTCGTGTCTTTAAGCTTCGGCATGCCTTTCCAAGTTCGTCGGGCGCGAGCGCGAACTCAACGTAATGAAGGCTGCGATCGAAATGAGCGACGGAGGGCGGGCTATATATTCCGATTCGTAATCAGCAGGTCGTCGGTTCGAATCCGACGGGTGGCTCCAAAGAAACCTCAATACAAACAGCTACTTACGGTGCTCCTGCGCGAGCGGGAGCACCGCGTAATTCGCACGGATCGAACGGTTTATGATCACTTTATGAACCCTTCCAAATTCGCATAGCGTGCGGCGGACCTAAGCCGCGGTAAAGGCCTCAAAAATCCCGCGGCGGACGGAAGACGAGATCAAGGCCGAGGGTGTGTCGATTCCGCATTGACTCTTCGAGCATCTGTATCAAGTCTCCCAGCGTTCCTGGAATTCTGATCGGCGGGCTCGCTCTCTAGCACGGCTCTCTTCGGGTTGTGCTCGGGTGCATCGAAATTGCGCGACACGTCGCCTTCGAGACGGCTTGAGAGTCGGCGAGATCCTTGAAGGAGCCTTCGAATCTCGCTTTTTGTCAGCCTTTAATCGAATCCCAAGGCATGTCGCGCCGTCTCGTGCTCCACGGTGCAAGTAGACTTTCTTCAAGTAAAGGACAAACTAGTAAGCGCCGACGCGCAGAGCGAATATCGTATCTGGCCATCACCGATACCGTGTTCTTCGGGACCCTATTCGACCGACGGAAGCATTGGTTATTATAGCAGCGTCCAATTGGCAAAGGGGGGAATCTTCTAATGACGCTAGCGTTGCCTCAAGCTCTCGTTGATGCGGTTAAAGAAGAACGAGCAGTTCTGTTTCTAGGTGCTGGAGCGAGCTACGGTGCGGTCCATCCGCGAAATCTCTCCATTCCAGATGGTAATGGACTTCGCGATTTCCTCTGCGATCGGTTCTTCGACGGCTCCTTAAAGACGCGAAACCTATCCGCAGTTACTGACCTAGCCATAAACGAGCGCAATTTGCTTGAGGTACAACGCGCAATCGCTGAACTGTTTATTGATTTCCAACCTGCTGAATTCCATAAACTGATTCCCACATTTCGCTGGAGTGCAATCGTCACCACGAACATCGACCTCATAGTAGAGCGTGCTTATAGCTGCGCACCCAAGGCACACCAAGACCCAGTAATCTTTTTGAGAGACAACCAGCAGTTCGATCTCGAAATGAAGAAGCGCGTCGACGGCGTGCCATTTCTTAAATTGCACGGCAGCATAGATTATCCGGCTGATAACGAAATCCCGCTGGTGCTATCAAACGAACAATTGGTGCAGTGGCAGCTTCATCGCAAACGGTTGTTCAACTTCTTTGCAAACCTCGGTTACGAACACCACATCATCTTCTGCGGCTACGCCTTCAGTGACTTTCATATTCGAACGATTCTCTTCGACCTCACGGATCCCCAAATAAACCGTCCCCAATACTCTATCGTGGATCCTTCGCTTGTCGATGTCGAGGTCCGCTTTTGGTCCAAGAATCGCGTGACAGCGATCATCGCCAAATTTGAGGACTTCATGGGCAGCTTGGATCAAGCAGTTTCGCCAACAGTTCGTGCAATACCGCGGCGCTTAGGTGGCGGAACGACGTCTTTGAGCGCGTTCTACAGAGTCTCCAATCCGACAGAGAGCGGCAGCTTGCGCGAGTTCCTAGAGGAGGACATTTATCACGTAAGAGTTGGACTGCCGATCACCTCACAGGATCCACGCGCCTTCTATCGTGGTCTTGATTCCGGATGGGGCTGCATTAGTCAAAATCTCGACGCTCAACGTAGCATCACCGATTCCGTCCTCGCCGATGCGATTCTAGCTTCAGAAGAAGAGCGAACGGCACGGGTAGACCTCTTCTTGATCAGTGGTCCAGCAGGAAATGGCAAAAGCGTATGCCTGAAACGAGTCGCTTGGGAAGCCGCAAACCGTTATGAACAGCTTATTCTATTTCTCAAAGAAGACGGCGCTATTCGCGCTGATGCTCTGGCCGAGATATTTCGCTTAACTGGTAGACGAATCTTTTTGTTTATTGACCATGTGGCTTTGGTAGTCTCGCAACTCGCGGATACGATTGAACAATGTAGGCGAAATGGAGTACCCCTCACCATCATTGCGTCCGAGCGTGATAATGAGTGGAACACGCGCTGCCAAGCGCTCGATCGGTATTTGACGACAGATTTCCCAGTTCGGTATCTCAACGAACGAGAGATTCGAAATCTCTTAGATCTTCTTGAGGTCAATGATGCACTAGGAGACTTGAAATATAGCACCCTTTCGGAACGAGTCGACGCGTTTCTCAAAAGTGCGGATCGACAGCTGCTTGTAGCATTACACGATTTGACCCTAGGGGAACCTTTCGAGCGGATCGTTCTCGACGAATATCAGCGTATCGTACCAGACGAGGCCAAAACATTGTACTTAGATGTGTGCACCCTGAACCGGTTAGGTGTCCCAGTGCGCGCTGGGCTGATATCGCGAGTGAGTGGAATTAATTTCCAGGAATTCAAGGAGCGATTTTTTTTGCCGCTAGAGCGTATTGTACAAGTTCGACCAGATCGATATGCAGGTGATTTCGCTTATTCTGCCAGACATCCGCACGTAGCAGAGATGGTCTTCTCTCAGGTACTAAGCGATCCTGAGGCACGGTTCAACCAGCTAGTGCGGGTGATCCGCGGAATGAATATTTCGTACAGTTCTGACGAGCTTGCATTTCGCATGTTGATACGGGGACGTACGGTCTCAGATACGTTCAAATCGCAGGAGCTCGGTAGGCGACTATACGATGTGGCGGAAGAGCTTGTCGGTCCCGACGCACATATTCTACAACAACGCGGTATTTTTGAGATGAGTCATCCCGGGGGCAGTATTGATTTGGCGGAACGGTACATCGACGAGGCTATCAGCCTGGAGCCGAACGATCGAATGATAATTCATTCCCAGGCAGAGTTGCTCAGGCGGCAAGCATCCGAGTCGATCGACCCGATAGAAAGGGCCAAGCTTCGGCGACGAGCGAGCGAGAAAGTAGCGCCATTGATGGACCGCTTCCGCGACGATCCTCATGCATTTCACACCAAAGCTCTCTTGGCAGTTGATGGACTGCGAGAATTGTTATCTCGGCCAGATGAGCACGGATCTGGGAAGCTTAAGGACCAGGCTCTTGTTGAGATGACCAAAGAAGTTGAACAGACAATAGCGGATGGCCTTCAATTGTTTCCGGAGAACGAGCAACTGTTGAGTACAGAGGCTCAGTTTCGCGATCTGATCAACCAGAGCGATCTCGCAGAACAGGCATTGAAGCGAGCTTTTGCAGCTAATCCGCGTCAGGATTTTATAGCCATCCGTTTGGCCAGAAAGGTAGCGGCTAAGGGTGACCTTTCTAGTGCGCGCAAGATTCTTAACGAATGCCTCGATGCAAATCCTGCAAGTAAGCGGGCGCATTTCGAAATCGCGAAGACCTACCTGACCAGCACCGATCCGACAGAATGCGGGCTTCGGAAGGCGCACTTGAGACGTGCTTTCAGCGAGGGCGATTCGAATTTCGACGCGCAGTTTTGGTTCGCTCGCGAATTGTTTCTCACCGAGGATTACCCAGCGGCAAGAAAGCTGTTTCAAAATCTCAAGGAGAGCGCAGTGCCTCCCAATCTTAAGCGAAGAATTCGAGGATTGGTGCTGGATTCCGACGGAAGGGCGAGGCGGTTTAGTTCGAAAGTTGCTAAGCGAGAGGCAACATATGCCTTACTCACAACTCTAGCCTTCGCAGAGCCACTTCTGCTTCATATCTCCAATTTCGTCGATGACTGGCAGAAGTTGGCTGTTGGAAGCGAACTCGAAATTAGTATCGGCTTTGCAATGACTGGGGCTCAAGCATCTGAGGCCCGGTTCCGGAATGTGAACGGAACAGCAAACATCGTATCACTTGGGACAGTCGGCATGAAATGCAACAGCTCAGCTTAGGCCAGCCCCGGCAAAGGCCTATAGTTGCGGTCGCCGGCAGGGGCGCGACAAGTCCACCAGACTCTTGTGCTAGATCTCGAAGCCGCCGATGCGATTGTTTGATTGAGCGGCCTCGATGGCCCGCTCCGCGGCCAGCGCACTCGCTTCCAATACCGTCTACCGGAACGGTACAACTCCACAGACGTGGGCAACGTAATAGCGCACTCCGACTGGTCCTCGTTCAGTTCACGCACCCGGCCGCGGTCCACAGCCCCCAAACGCTCCCGGAAGTTTACGCCGCAAGGGCGTGGTTCCCGGCCGGGTCGCCATCGCCCAGCCGTGGCTTCACGGGAGAACTGCGAGGCGGGAACCCGAATCACGCAAGGTATACATGCAGCCCGCTCACACGAAGGGTGCCTTCGTCGATCAGCTCATTCACGACGCTGCCGACGAGTTCCGCAACACCCTCGCGTGCCCGTTCGACTGCGAAGAGTGCAGCAACAGCGCGTGGCAACGCCTCACGCATGCAACCAAATTGGTCTTCGACTACATAAAGGATGGCGAGACGAATTTCGTCCAGTGGAACAAGGGCCAGTGGCCTAGTGACGCCGGCGCCCGGTACCCGAAATATTCTTGGTCGAGAACCGGGGACATAGAGGAACCGAGGATCTGAGCCACGTTCGATCGAGGCTGCCTTGATAGCAAATTCGATGGCCCGCTCGATATTTGCGAGGACGTTGGTGCCCGCACGAGCCACGCCGTGAATCTCCTTGAGCCGCTCAATGAGCAGTTTCTCGTGAATCGGCTCTTCGAACTCAACGATCGCCCGAATGTGCTGCGCTAGGACGGCCGGATAGCGGCCAGGATTCACCAAGTAGGCACGGTTTCGTTTGAGATGTGACGGATTGAATTTCCGATAGGGCTCACCTGTACTGAACTGCCGAGATTGGGAGGCGGTGGCGCCTAGCGGCGGTCGGTCTGGCACAGGGTCGGGGTCCTCTTGCTCGGGTCCCTTCGAATCGATAGTTGGTGCCGCTGTCGAAGAGGCGTTCGTGATCTGCATGGCTTGCTCTAACGAGCGCAAAACTCCGGCAATTGTAGTCTCTCGATCGCGAAACCAATCAGTAGACCATAGGCGATGCAGCCGCCAGCCATGCTGCCTAAGCACATGCGAACGCAGCTCGTCGCGATCTCGCGCCGTTCGTGCTCTGTGGTAGGTGGCACCATCGCACTCGACCCCTAGCACCCAGCGGCGCTGGTCGCGCGGGTCGCGAATTGCTAAGTCGATGCGATACTGGCTTGCGCCGACCTGCTGGTCTATCTGCAAGCCACGCTCGCGCAACGCTTCGGCGACGGCGTCCTCGAAATCGTTGGTTTCTTCATCGGTGACCGTGGCGAGCGGAACTGGAAGTGCCTCCCCGCGCTCCGCATATTCAATGAAATTCCGCAGAGCAAGCGCTCCGCGATTGTTCGGATTGACACCATCAAGCTCCTGACTACGCAAACTGGTAACCAAAATGGTGTGCCATTTCGCTCGCGTTATCAGCACGTTCAGGCGCCGCCATCCGCCGTCGCGATTGAGCGGGCCGAAGTTCATACTCAGCGCACCATCGGCAGCACGACCGTAGCCGACGCTGATTACTATCGTGTCGCGCTCGTCGCCCTGGACATTTTCAAGGCTCTTTATAAAGAAGGGCTCAGGACGTGAGGAATCGAGGAGGGGCGCTAGATCGGGTCGGCTAGTGGCGAGTTCGTCGAGTGCTTCTTCGATCGCCTCTCGCTGGGTTGTGTTCAGCGCGGCGACGCCCAGCGAACGCTCCGGATAGCGGTCGAGCTGGTCAACGATCAGCTCCGCTACCCGACGAGCCTCACGGCGGTTTGTTCGGCTGCGGCCACGGTCCCAGATGCCGTCGGGTAGATATTCAAGACGCACTCCCCTATCCGTCCTATCGTTCGATGCCGCAGGGAAGGTGATCAGCGTGTTGTCATAGAAGTAGTGGTTTGAGAACTTGATTAGGGCCTCAACGCGGCTGCGGTAGTGCCACCGCAGATGCGCCCGGTCGAAGACGGGATAGACTGCAACGCAATCGTCGAGGAGTGACTCCAGGGGTTCCAGTGTCTCTTGCGACTCGTCCTCGTCGCCATCTTCATCGAAGATGACGGAGGCTGAGAAGAATGAGGTGGGAGGAAGCTGGTTCGCGTCGCCAGCCACGACGACCTGCTTCGATCGGAGAATTGATGGTATGCCCTCTTGCGTCGGAATTTGCGACGCCTCGTCGAACACGACGAGATCAAACGAGAGGCTACCGGGCTTGAGAAACGTCGAGACCGACAGAGGGCTCATGAGCATGCAGGGTTTTAGGGCCTGCAAGGCGTTGGGTATTTCGGCAAATAGCTTGCGGAGCGGCTTGGTCCGTTTCCTCTTGGCCAGCTCACGCTGCAAGATGCCAACCTCGCTCTTGTTGGCGAGGCCGCTCTGAGCCGCCGACAGGCGGCGCGCCCCGGTCGTTCCCGTGGCCAGGATCTGTCTCAGTGCCGATTTCCGAGTTCGTTCCTCAAGTTCCCGGAATCGGTGGATCTGCTCCTCACGCCGCGCACCAGTGAAGACGCGCAATTCAGGGGAGCCTTGTAGGGCCGCCTCCGCCCATAGCTTGTAGAAGCGGCGTTCGAATGCCTGGGGGGCTTCTCTGGCCGAGGAGGATCCGAGGGCTTCAACGAACTTCTCTAAACCGAGCTTACGGCAGTCGCTCAAAGTATGCTGAAGGACCATCCATTCATGTAGGCTAGAAAGTGATGACAACAGTTTACCGCAGCGCGCGACAATCGCAGGGAGCGGTGCCTGCATGACACTGGCGCTGTCGCGGGTGAAACCACCGGGCCACTCGGCGTCTACCGCCTTGACGGCTTCGGCGAGCGCCGGATCGTCCGCGAGAGTGCGGAGCGAGCGTGCAGTCTTCTTGATTGCAGGGGAGAGATCACCGGCCAAGGTAGGTATCTGAAATCCGATTTCCGTCGCGCTCGAGCGCAACGAGACAGCGACACGAAAACTCCTTCCGGCGTCTAGGAGGGCGGTCGGGTCGCGAAAATTAACAACGCCAAGCAAGGAGACAATACCGTCGCGGTTCGCTCGGAACCACACCTCAAGCTCGCTGACGCACTTTGCCGCCGCTAGGTATGAACGGAGTGCCTGTAACGTCGCTGAAGTGCCCTGCGCGAGGTGCTCCCTGACAAATGATCGCCAGCGCCAATAGCTTGGAAGCAGGATTCTCACCCAGGAGCGGTACTTTGAATTGAGGGTCGAGAGAACCTCGAGCGCATCGTCTACCGGGAGGCTCGCGAAGGCAGTACGATACTCCGAAGTCTTGGTCGCCAATTCGGTTGCCTTTACCGCCGCATCGTCCAGCAAAGAAGCCGCCTCTGCGAGTTCCGCGTCTGTGCGCTCCGACCAGTATGCTGGTAATTGGTCTATCGTCGCGAGCGCTGTTAACGCTGGCGCTAGCTTACTGACCTGGTCGAGCGAAAGGTGCTCTAAGTCTGACCCAAGGATGCCAAAAAGCGCGCGCATCACGCCGCTTAGCCGTTGCGCGGCGGCGTTGATGATCGTGAAGCGCACTTCCATTTCCTCTTGAAGGATCGCCTTGCCAGGTTGAACCTCGAGGCCATACCAGGGGTTCTCGTCCCGAGAATCGAAGACCATTGCCTGCGCAGCAAGGTCGCTTAACGATTCGAGGGCGGTGCCAAGTTGGCTCCGTGTTACGGACAGCGGGTCGTTCCACGGGAGCGGCGCCTTTAGATCAACCGCGCCGCGCAGCTTCTCGAGCTTCCCGACGACGTGGTAGATACTTCTGCCGAGCGGCTCGCGCTTCAGGTGTAACTCGCGCACATAGCCGTTGAGCTGCTGACGAAGTCGGACCAACTCTTCAACTCTTTCGGCGAGCAACTCACTGTCTCTGGCCTCGCTGGCCTCCAGAGTTCGCCGCAACTCCTCAACGATCTTTGCCTTGCCGGCCTTCGTGCTGTGAGCCTCAAGACACAACCGCGCGAGGCCCAGAGTCGAAAGGCGCTCGTGGACGACGTTTAGCGCTGCCATCTTCGCGCTCACAAAGAGAACCTTTTTTCCCTTGCCGAGCGCGTCGGCGATCAGATTGGCGATGGTCTGGCTCTTCCCGGTGCCGGGTGGTCCGTGAACCACTAGATTGCGACCGGCGGCTGCGAGCGCGATTGCTTTGAGTTGGCTCGAATCTGTTCGGAGGACGGGCACAGGCACGATGTCCGGAGTCGGCAGGGCGTCAAGGTCGTCGCTCAGTGCTTCCGACGCTTCAGGCAGAGACCTAGCCCGCGCCAAGGCCGCAACGACGTCACTGTTCAGCGCAGCTTCAGCCATTGCCCTCAGGTCCTGGTAGATTACGAGCGACTCGAAGGTGTAGGTGGAGAGCCAAGCTTCGGGTTCGACGCTCCAGCCTTGCTCGCGGACTAGCAGCCGCACCTGATCGAGGAGAGGTGGGAGTGCGCCGGCCGACAACTCCTCCTCGGGCATCGCCGGCAGCGTTACCCTTTGTCGCTCGCGCAGATAAAGTTCGAGTGCCGGGTTGAGCTGCATCTCCTCGTCCGCGAGGTGTAGCCGAAGTGCCGCGTTCGGTCCGTGGCTCTCCAACTCGCACGGAACCATCCAGAGGGGTGCGATGGATTCGCCGAGCGCGACGTCCTTCCATCGAAGGATGCCGAACGTCAGGTATAGCGTCGTAACGCCACGCTCTTCGATGGTCGTCCTCGAGTTGTCGTAGATGCGTCGAAGCCGCCGCTGGAGGTCCATCGGCTTGGCGTCGAAGGTGAGATCGCCGGCCTCAACTTCGTACACCTGCTCGGAGTCGGCAATATCGCTCCCGCCCTCACCTGGGCTCCCTGGTGGCGCTCCCGTTGGAACCTTGTTCACCCGCGGCATGCGCAACTCTTGGGCTTGCACGGCGAAGCGGTCGAAGAGGCTAGCCGCATCAGGCTCGATGACCCGCAGCTTGCTGACGCGGCTTCGGTTAATGCCGAGCAACGGGTTGGCTTTGGTAAGGTCGAGAAGACGCTCCTGCCACCTTCGTAGTTGCGCACGAATTCGATCCGCGTCGAAGTCCTTGCTGGAACCGCTATCGTGAGGTGTCAACGGCGTGGGAGAGAAAAGGTTAGGAGCGGCGGCTCTCCCAGCTTCGAGTTCCTCTGCCACCCCGACGTAGGTTCTTTTAGGAGGTTTCACCAGCCACTATTGAAGCGCTGCGTGCGGCCTGCCGCCCATCCGTGAAGCTTCAGACTCCATCATCTGGCTCTTAATGTAATGTCGCACGACGCGCGGCAAAACGACGTATTGATGATACGCCGTTCCTGCCGTTACGGTAAGAGCGCCCGTTGGCTCGCCCCGTATCCGTGCTTTCGATAAACTCATCCCTTCCGGCGATAGAATGGTCCGAAATCGCATGACCCACAGTAAACCACACCAGGCTCGTCGTCGCACGCAACGCCAGTGATTTTGGTGCTCTCCCGCGCACAATTTCCGTACTTATCTCTTGGCTTGATCCGATTCTACGTATGAATACCGCCGTTTCGCGCATAGACTGCGCATAGTCGGCTCGAATTTGGAATGACGCGAAGCGCCGATGGGGAGGCGGCATTCTAATTTGAGCGCGCTAAAATATTTGAGTCAGCGATGGGGTGCCGCCACTCCTGCCTTTGAACAGCGTTGCGAGGAGGCGATTGGAGGACCGATTTGAAAATAATCTTCAGCCGGAAAGGCTTTGACGGCACGGCAGGCGGCTGTCCCAGTCCGATTATTGATGGACGGCCCTTGTCGATGCCAATCCCGTCAAAAATGCCTACACCGACCCGGTTCCGCGATTTGAATGGCCCTTACGCGAGCCTCGCAAGTGATCTGACCCGGGGCAGACTGAGGGCGGAAGATTGGTGCCACCTCGACCCCGACATCAACCCTGATAGCTTGCCTCGCCGACCCGGATGGCGGGACGCCTTAGGACAGGTTGCCGCCGCACAGGGGCATCTCGCAAACCAGGGAGTAGAGCGCGGAGACCTCTTCGTCTTTTGGGGTCTGTTTCGGCCGGTGGAGCACGAAGGTCGCTGGAAGTTCGTCGGAAAGCCTGAGCATCGGATTTGGGGTTGGCTACAAATCGGCGAGATCGTTGGACTTGGATCAGATGGCTCGCACGCCTTAGCCGAACGGCCCTGGTTGAATAATCACCCACACGCGCAGGCTGGGTGGACCGCTCAGAATGTTCTGTATGTAGCTTGCGAGGAACTTACGCTCGGCTCTCGCGTGCTACCCCTGCCCGGGTCCGGTGCCCTTAAGACCGGGTATCGGCTTTCTGAGGCCGGTGCGAAGACTTCCACGTGGCGCATGCCGGATTGGTTGAATCCACGACGTGGAGGATCGGGTATGACTTACCATCCGCCGTACCGTTGGGCTGAGGACGGGACCGTGCAATGCGCGGCGCGTGGACAGGAATTCGTGGCCTTGCCTCAGAACGGGAGCAATGCGGTCGCATGGCTGACCGCGCTATTGGAAGAAACCCTTACATGAGCGGTATATGGCGTTATTCGCTCGTCGCCGACAACGGAATGGCTCCTTGCGTCGAACAGGGGATTCTCACTCTCTGCCTTTGCAAGCCCTTGATTCGGAAAAGTGCCTGCGTTGGCGAATGGGTCGTCGGATTTGTGCCTAAGCGCGTAAATGACGGCCGAGTGCATGTGGCCTGGGCCGGGCGAATTGCCAAGAGCGTTTCGATGGGCGACTACGAGAAAGGATTCTCTGATCGGCAGGATGCCATCTATAAGCTGACGGAACCCGGGTGGAAGTTCTTGCGCGACGACTACCATGAGGAGATTCGAGATCGCGATCTCAATGGTAAGAACGCTCTTATCTTTGAGCCATTCTGGTATTGGGGCGGTAATGGCATCGCCGCTCCGGAGGATATCGCGGAACTGGCACACTACTACGTCGGTCAAACTGCCAAGAACTCATCTCCCGAACGGATCACGCGTTTGGAAGAATGGCTGTGGTCGGTGGCCGAACCAGGCATTCATGGTGAGCCCCGTGATCAGTTACGGACAAGATCGCCGAAATAACTTCCCCAGCTTTTCAAGGCACGCCCCCCCCCCCGAGCATCGGATGCCCTTACGTTTCGACTGTCAACTGATGTCGGGATGTCCAGATGTGCAGGAAAGGAGCTGCGCACATCGAAGGGTCGAACCGCTTCCAAAGTCGCGGAGATTTCCATTGACGGCGGTAGAAATCTAAAATAACCGAAATGGACTGCGGGAAAAAGGTCCGGGCTGCATGCGGCGTTGCGTTAGAGCCAAGATTGTGGGCTCGCTGGAGGACAGAGGTCGAAAGGTGTTCCTTAGTTTGATGACCGCGCGCGGGGTATGGCCGATGCAGCGGTGCGACGGCCGGGCCACCGCGGGGGCGCGAGGATGAAGACGATCGCCACCAAGATCCCGAACAACGCATAAGCGACCGTGAAGACCCACGATGGGAAATCGTAAAAGGTCAGCCGGTCGACCCAGTAGCCAATGACATCGCGCGAGTGGCTGGCCTCGCCGCTGATGGCGCGCAGTTGGTCCCCTCGAGGGTCGTCAGCGGACACACGGCTCCCATCAGCGACTCGGCGCATACGATCGCGATTGCTCCAAGAAGGGCCGCACGAAACCAGAAAGCGCACCCATTCCCAGCGCATCGCGATACCGATGGCAATAAGCGCAAACCCTGTCGTGACGAATGCAACAGAGGCGGTGTGGAGCACCGCCACTGCGTCTGCTAGCAGCAGGTAGCGATTCATTTTGCACAGTCATAATAGCGCGCGCTGCTCGCACGATCCTCAATTCTTTTCGATTTGCCTCTATGATCGCTGAACGAACACTGTCGGTCGCTGCGAGCCAGCGTGCCGGCTCGACAAACTAGTTGCCGTCGGGGCGACTCACCTTCACGGTCAAATATCTTCGAGGTTCCCCTTCGCGTTGCGCCAGGGGTCCAATGCGCGGAGCGCGGCGACGACTTCCGGTCTGGGATTCCTAAGCCGAGATTCGAGTTCGTGACTGCGACTTATCAGGCGAGCACGAGCGCCACAGCAAGGGCAATAGAAGGCCGACGCATGTACGTCGTCGCGGGGCGCCGACTTTCGTTTGGTGCCATGAAACTTTCCCTTACACCGGCATCGGCAGCGCTTTCCAATCCCTTGCTCACACTCATATGCTTTCACGGCGTTCAGTGCAGCCATTGGTATCGGGCGCTCGCTCTCTGGTAAGTCCGCCATGCCTCAAATTGTAGCGCGGGCGCGGCCAACGGGCGACCGTCAGAAAAGTGTGAAGCCATAGGGCGCCGGTCGCCGGGCCAAACGAAAAAGCACCGAGACATTTTGGTCGTCCCGCTATCGCAACGGCGGAAGCCAAATCCCCAAGCCCAAAAGCGCCTTCACACGAACGCGAGTGAGTATTCGGTCCCAATCCGACGCCTCGTAGCGGAAGTCCCAATACTTGATGAGATTGCCGTCGTGGAGCCTAAGCCACACCGGGTCTTCATATTTTGTGGAACCTCGTGAGACTTCCAAACACATCCGTCTTATATGCCACGCCAATAAGTCGGCGGCCTGCAACGGAGGATTGCATTTATCATCGCGATATTCGGGTTTTGCGTTCTGAAGATGATTGAGAAATCTAGGATCGTCCAGCCTTAGAACCTGCATGAAGTTGTCGAAGGCTTCTTCTAGGTTGCTAGGATTGTCGATACCGCAATCAAACAGAATCTCGGTCTTTTCGTTCCGCCCCGTTAGGATCGCTTGTGCCGTGCGTAATTTAAGCTCCTGACCTAGAACTTTCTGAAAGCTAATGAAATAAGGATTTCTGGCTTTAGTGCGAAGATCTTCGATGTCTTTAATCGTTGCGGTTCGAACCGCAGCCAATCGAGCGGTAAAATCGTCGTATTCTCTATGGCTGATCAGCCATGTAATCCCGTGCGAGTCAGTCTCGGGCCTTAGATGCTTGACGATAATGTCGACAAAATTTAGAAGACGCCGGTCTCTGGCGTCTCTATTGCCCCGTCCATGCGCGATCACCCACTCAGAAGGGGTCCCTGTCTCTTTGTCAAAGCCAAACTCTCCCTTTAAATTGTAGGCTTCGATTGCGTGCAACCATTTGAGTTTCGGTGACCGAACTAATTCGTTTTGCCATTCGGCCGCAAAATCTTTCCAAACCTGCACGCGAGCGGAATATCCCGCCAACAAGTAGATGGGGCTTACGTCATCTTTCCCGCCATCATCAAACCACGCCTGAAACATGACTAACCTTGCGCAAACGCGAGCTTCATTGTGCGCCCTGGGTGCCGGTCGCTGTACCGGGCGTTGCCCCCTGCCATCGCACGACCAAACGCAGCCACACCGCGCGCCTTATCCGCCGTGGGCACGCCGATCGGAGCAAGACGCTCTCAATCATCGTTATCTTTCGGTGGCCCGCAATACCAGCAAGCTCATATGACGTGGCGCCGTTCTTGATGCCAAGCGTGAGGAACGTATGGCGGAGAGTATAGGGGCAACGGTACGCGACGCCCACCCGTTCCAAGCATTTGACGCAGTTTCGTTGGGGGAAAAGACCGCCGACGGTGTTCACGAAAACGAGGCCTTGTAAGGCTGGCGCTGCCAGCCAGTTATTTAACCTGATGCCACCGTTAAACCATCACTGGCGAATAAACAGACGACTCAGCTTTTCCTGTCGTCGTGAACCTTGAGGCCGTCCGCGACGGCAGCGTTCCTCGCTCCTGTCGTGTGCGCAATGCAGCTCTCTTCCTGGCGCAGAGGCCGGCCGCCGGCGTCAGCGTAACGGAGGATCGCTCGCGCGACATTGCCGCATCCGCCGGCGACACATTTCGCGCGATAGCCGCACGTCAGAATCACCACCATCGCCGGCTGCTCTTGGGCCGCCATCACGTAACGCCTCCCACCGGGCTGAGTCTCTTTAGCCCCTCTAACATAGCGTGTCGCAGATGATTGGCGGCTGTCCATTCCAGATACTCGATCGTCGCGACAAGCCGCGGTTTCAGCCAGCAGCACTTTTCCATGTCGGCGGCCGTCAATCCTTCGCCCCACTGACCACGTCGTGACTCAGGCAAGTTCCTGAACGGGCATCGTTTGGTTTCGAGCCCGCGTAATTGCTTGAATACCGATTCCCGCAGCGCCGGCGTGAAACCACCGTGTACTTTGGCGACATACATCAACTCGCGCCCTCGTAATAGCCAACCAGAATAGCGTCGAAGTTCCTGGCGGCCGGAGTGTACCCACCGATCACGAAATCGCGCTTTTGGAGAACCCGCATCTTCTGCCGGGCTCCTGACCGCTTACCCGGCTCGTAGAGGCTATTGCGCCGCTTCGCGACAATGCCCTCAAAGCCCTGCTCGCGCACCGCCTCGATGAGTTCGGCGGGCGATGCCTCCAGGGCCTCAGAGTAGCGTATGGAATCCGGCAAGCGTGGCATCACGCGGTCCCGCGAGAGTTCTCGCCGTTTCTCGAGTGGTTCTTGAGTCAGATCCTTGCCCTGCAGGGTCAGCAAGTCGAAGGCGTGGAAGTGCAGCGCGGGTCACTCGCTCATGTGGTATTGCAGGACGTTGAATGAGGGGCGACCTTCGGCGTCGTAGGCGATGATCTCTCCGTCGACCACGGTCTCGTCAGGGAGCGCCCGAGTGCTCGAGCAATCGAGGCGAAGCGCTCGGTGAAGTCTTTGCCCTTGCGGAAGAGCAGTTGGACCCGGCCGTTGGTCTTCAAACCGAGCGCTCGATAACCGTCGAACTTGAGTTCGTACGTCCAGTTCGGCCCTTCCGGAAGCTCGGCCACCGCGAGGCTGAGCATCGGCTCGATAAATCGAGCCGGCAGTTTTGTGAGGCGCTTTTTCGATGCCGTAGGCACTTTCGAACGCGCTCATTGCTCTTGGGAGCGAAGAATCGCGCTCATCGTGGCGGCATTCATGACGCCAAAGTTCTGGTAGCAGTTATTGAAGATCGAGTATGCGCGCCTGACGCCCTGTCCTTCCAAATTTTTCAGACCTCGCGCGAGTGACCGAAGCTCCCGCTCCGAATACAGATATTTGTATCGCTCGGCCGCAGTGATATTGCGCTTGAACCAATTGGTGCGATTCCTCCCGTGAAAGCGCATATATACCTGGTCGCCGGTCGCTTCGATAAATGACGGTACGATGGAATCGTCCTCGGGCGCATCGATCGAGGTGTAGTAGAGGCGATGCGATCGAAGGAACTTCATCGTTTCGGCTCGCTGAGCTTCATCGCGGACCCAGCTTGGATGGCGGAACTCGATCGCGATTGCAGCGCCGGGCAGCCGCTCATGAAGGCTCGCGATGTAGTCGAAATTGGCCGGCGTGGCGACGAAATACGGCGGAAACTGGAAAGCGACCATGCCGAGCTTGTCGGCCTGGCGAAGCGGAGCCAATGCGCTCCAGAACATTTGGAACGCCGTGTCGAGGACCTCGCGCGATGGTCGCGTAAGCCGGCGCTCCGTGCGCTGGGAGGCTGGCAACATCTCCCGCAGTTCTTGTGGAAGCCGCGATATTTCCGCAGGATGCTGCGTCATGAGCGCGAACGGTTTGATGTTGAAGAGGAATCCCTCAGGCGTGCGTTCCGCCCAAAGTTTCGCATTGCGTTCTGCCGGCAGGGCGTAATAGGTCGAATCGACTTCGACTGTATTGAACCGTTCGGCATAGAAGCGCAGCCGCTCCTCGGCGCTTCGCACGGAGGGCGGGTAAAACAGGTCTGAGTTGGTCAGTGACGGGTCGGTCCACGAGGCCGTGCCGACCCGGAATTCAATTGCGCCACTCACCCCGATAGTTTAGCAACTATTTTGCTTCACTGGCGGTATCGCGCAAGTGGCGGGTTTACGCCGTTGGCTCGCTCAACGCGCCCGAAAAGAGTTTTTCAGGTAGCGAATCGAGAATGCGGAAAAAGGAAACGGGCCGCTGGCGGCAGCCATCAAGCGGCAGCCATCAAGTTGACCGATCAGTGTCCCGCCGTGCCTGGACAGCGCCACAGCTTACACACTATTTTGGCGTGCATGATCCAAAGCTCGCCGCCGAGCGTCCGTCAATTTCTGGGCGTCATATATCAGGATTGGACGGCGCTTATGAGCGGTGCAGCCACAGTCCCCTTTACGTTACTCGCCACTCTTTTGCCGTCTGATTGGAGTTATGCGCGACTGATTTTCGGAGTCATGGCGGGCATACTGTTTTCCGCCACCGTGTACCGGGTATGGGCGACTGAGCGTAGTCACCGAATCGCGCTTGAAAGCCATCTCGCACCCCGTTTGAGGTTTGAGTTCGATCCAAATCAGCGGAAATTCGTTGCGGTAACGCCAGCAATGGGGGACGTCGAAATGCTCTACGTCCGAGTGCTGGCGCGAGCGTTGTCGCCGACCGTAAACAATTGCCGTGGCTACTTGCAGCGAGTGTCGCAGTGGGACGGAGAAAGATACGTCATGCTGTTCGATGAAACCCCGCTTCCGTTACCTTGGTCATACGAGAATCCGCTGGCTGCCCAACCGAAGCAGCTAAATCATGATGTGGACGCATTTTTGGATGTCGCTTGGTTCGTTGATCCGAGGAGATTGGGTCCTCCGTTCGGACTCTTGAATGCCGCCAGCGTCACGCCCAATCGATTTTTCAAAGTCCTGCAAGAGCGGATTCTTCCCTTCCCCGAAAAGAACCTCAAGCTCGACCTATTGATAACTGGCGACGATAGCGAGAACGCAACCCTCTCGCTGAATATTCATCGAGCGCAACCGCAGTGGGATCAGCCGCAGATCGGTTGGATGATCGGAAATGAAATTCGGCGGGATAGCAACGTTTAGAAACGAACATGACACAAGCTACTTGTCACAGTCGCGAATTAAGGTGAGCGCGAATTCATTAGCCGTTTACGCACTAGACTGTTCGCTCGAACCATAGAGCGCCTGTGTCGCCTGACCGATATCGTCGGCGAGAGCTGGCATATTTGCGACTGTGGCCATCTGAAACAGGGCCGTCAGCGCTTCGTGTAACTTGCTAGCAATCGCGCCTTTGTAAAGGCGTCGCTTTTCCTCTGCTTCGTGCCCGCGAAGCATAAAGGTTTGCGTGCGACCGTTATAAAGTTCCATTGCAGTGATGTACGCGCCATGCACAAACTTGTCATAGCTATGGGCAAGAAAACGCAAGAGCTTTCTCACTCGATTGGCGTCTCCGCCAGTCTCGGTTACCCAACGAGAATGCGCGGCGATCAAGTCGTCGCGAGAAACCCATCTTTCGCGCTCCTGCGCTTCGTATTCGTCAGGGGTTGTAGCGATAGGTTTGAAATACTGCTCAACGAAACGTCTCTGCGCGGTAGTCGGCTCTTGCTTAGGATACCCCTCGCAGACGGCAATGATCTCGTTTGCGAAGTCGGAGACTGTGCGCAAAAGCGTGCCGCACTCCTCAATGAAGCCCAAATCAGCAAGAATTAAAGCGGCCCTGATGCCGCTGATCATGCGAACCGCTTTGCCGATGCAAAGCGCGCGCGCCGTTTGTTCGCGAAACGCCCACTGAAATCCACCGCTCCCTCTCGGGCCTGCGGGAATATGTTCTAGCGGGAGCAGCGGGAACGCGAGCGCGGCCAGCCACGCATCTAACCGCTCCATTGTGTTCCTCATGACCGGAAAATCGTCCGCCACCTTGCGATTGTGGCAGATTTACTGTGTCGCAGTCATCTGACACCAGACTATTGGGGGCGTGCTGAAAGCCCACAGCGAGGGCGTGATCGAATTCTCGAAACCGGATAGAAACGGCTGGAATGAAAGACGAGCTGATGGCTCACACCGGATGGCGCCGGCTCGATGGAGGGTGGGCCTATCTGCACGGCGGCGGTGCGCTTGGCGGGACCGGAGCGGTCGCCGGGGTCGAAGCTTCTCTGCCCGCAGCACTGGCACCGCTGATCCTGCCGGCGCCCCCGACCGCTCCGGAGTTGAGGAGCGCTATTTGCGCGAGTCTGGCGGTGCTGGACCTCGCTCCTGACCGGGTAACGGTGCCGACCCTGGGCGCGGTCTGGCGAAGCATTCTCGGCGCCGCCGACTTCAGCGTGTTTGTTTATGGGGCGACCGGCCGGTTCAAGACCGCCCTGGCTTCCCTGCTCCAGCAGCACTTCGGGGCCGATTTTGCCGCCCGTCGTCTACCGAGCTCGTGGGCGAGCACGGCGAATTTCAACGAGGTCCTGGCGTTCATCGCCAAGGATGCACTCGTAGTAATCGACGACTTCAGACCATGTGCAGCCGAGCGACGACGGCTCGAAGGCGAGGCCGATCGATTGCTGCGCGCCGCCGCCAACGGCGCCGGCCGCGGACGCCTGAAGTCCGACGCCTCGCTGCGACCCGCCCATCCGCCACGCGCCGTGATCCTGGCGACCGGGGAGGAGAAGCCGTCAGGAGGAAGCCTGATCGCCCGCATGTTCCTGGTCGAAGTTGCACCCGACGACATCGACCCGCGGCGGCTGAGCGCATGCCAGCGGGATGCGGCCTCTGGTCTCTATGCGCAGGCGACGGCCGGGTACATCCAGTGGCTGGGGCCGAGACTCGATCAGGTGCGCGCGGAGATGAACTCGGCTCACGGCAGATATCGCGAGCAGGCGGCGCACGCAGGTCTACATCGCCGCACGCCCGGCATCGTCGCCGACCTGTTCCTCGGCTGGCAACGGTTTCTCGATTTTGCGTATGAGGCCGAAGCACTGATGAGCGCCGAAATCGAGGTCTACCGTGCCCGCGTTTGGACGGCTCTCATGGAGGTTGCACACCGCCAGTCAGAGCATCAACGAGAAGCCAATCCGGTCGATCGTTTCTTGACGCTGCTGCGCTCGGCGATCTCGGCTGGTCACGCACATCTCGCGATGCGCGACGGCGGCATGCCGGAGAATCCGGCAGCCTGGGGCTGGTGCACGCAGCGCACAGGCAAGCATGAGCGGGCTCGGTGGTTGCCCCAGGGCGCGCGGGTAGGCTGGCTCGATGATGATGATCTCTATTTGGACATCAACTCCGCTTACCGCACCGCGCAATCGATGGCCGCGGACGGCGACGGCATCGCGGTCGGCGTTCTGAACCTGGTCAAGCGCTTCCACGAAACCGGTCGGCTGCAGAGCATCGATCAACAGCGCCGGAAGCTAAAGGTTCGCCGCATGATAGATGGCAGACGGCTCGAGGTTCTTCACCTGCCTGCCGACGCACTGG
>Ga0187856_1001290_pt1 | contig 20324 bp, 15 predicted proteins | sample June2016WEW_8_40_FD_132443 | JGI IMG/M metagenome (GOLD analysis project Ga0187856, IMG submission 132443) | Peatland microbial communities from SPRUCE experiment site at the Marcell Experimental Forest, Minnesota, USA - June2016WEW_8_40 | ecosystem: Environmental > Terrestrial > Soil > Wetlands... | reverse complement strand
TCGGCGCCCGGCAGCGCGCCTCAAGCACCTTGCGTACCTTCGGCTTGAGCCGAACTTCTCTTGCTTTGGGAATCATCCCGATCTTGAATCATGACTCACCTGCGAAGAAAAGTGGGTACTAGCAGCAGCGCCGCCATCGTTTTTGCGCGATCATTTTTGTTAATACCGCCTGAATGCAGGAGTTCGTTTATTCGCTCAGCAGCGGAAATAAAGAGCCATTGTGGCGGTGCAAACTCATGAACGTCCGACCCGCCATCTTTCAAGAGAACGCGAACATCATCTGGCGAAAGTAGGCCGGTTGCCTCCTGCTTATTGATAGTGACCGTCTGCCACTTGCCGTCCAAGCGGATCGCGGTACGCATCAAATAACCGGCTTCTTCGTTGCCCGCGACGCCGGTCGCCATGAGGGCTTTATATTGACCTTTCGCGGCGTTGATTTTCTCCGAATAGAAATCGGTCGCCTCCGCAAGAGCCTTGTCCAGTTCCTTGCGGGTAGGCTTTGCCTCGATCACCCAAAGGTATTTCTCGGAAAGTTTCACCACATTTTCGGGCCGGACCAGACCGAACGCGGCCTTCATGTGGGGATCAGCCAAGCACTGATTTTGAGTCCAGACCTGACCGTTGCCGCTCTTGCTTGGGTCCTTCACGATCCAGCCAAGATCGCGCAATTGTTGCCGAATAAAAGCGTATGCCTCGACTTCTGTCTCCGTCGGCTTGGGCGACTTGACCGGCTTAGGCAGCAAACTCAATTGGCCCTGATCCAGGTTTTTGGCATACTTCTTAGCCATTTCGATTCGCGGCCTTCGCCCGCTTCTTGGCCGACCGATATGGCTGATCCCAGTTTGCGCTCTTGCACTTAGGGCAAACTCTTGGCTTTTCGTCCTTTTCCCGAGGCAGCCATTCGTGACCGCAACGACAGCGGCACCCCTGAAGGGGAACTACGCCAATGTCCAGGATTGCCTTGGCCACCGCAACCCCCCTTAAAATAAATACTAATGGTAAATACCATGAGTATTGACAATGTCAATCCCCTACGGTACTTTACTAATAGTAAATACCAATGGGAGGAGGATATGGACGGCAGGCAACAGCGCGGGCTCGAAATCGCAGCTACCGCAAATATCGTCAGGAAGGGAAATGCTTGGATCGTTCCATCGCAATCCGGTCATGGCCGCTATACCGTTTGCCCTGATCCGCACGATCCCTATTGCTCATGCCCGGACCACGAGACACGCGGCATAAACTAGGGGTTCTTGTGCAAAGCCCCCTTGGGGGGAGGGGTTGGGGGTGGGGGTCGGGAGGCGACGCGCAAGCGTTGACGCCATTGCCTGACCTCCCGACCCCCCACCCCTCCCCCCAGAAGGGGGAAGGAGTCAGGCAAACTCGATGATGACCGCGTCGACGGCGACGCTATCGCCCGGCTTGACGCGGATTTTCCTGATAGTGCCGTCGCGCTCGGCGCGCAGAATATTCTCCATCTTCATCGCCTCGACCACGGCCAATGTCTCGCCGGTCTTCACCTCCTGACCCTCGGCGACCGCAACCGAGACGACCAGCCCTGGCATCGGGCAGCGCACGGATTTTTCGCTGTCGGAGAGTATCTTTACCGGCATCAGGCGCGCGTAGCGCGCTTCGCGCTCGGTGTAGACGAAGGCCTTCACTTCGATGCCGCGATAGGCAAGCTCGAAGCCGTTCGGGATCATCCGCACATGCACCGCGATGGCGGCGCCGTCGAGCGAGCCCGCCCAGACCGGCACGCCGGGCACCCAGTTGGAGGAAAGAACGTGGCTATTGCCGTCCTCGAACAGCACCGCGATCGCTTCGCTTTCGCGCGCGACATCGGCGTGGATTTCGTCCGCGCCAAGCCAGATGGCGCGCCGGCGTTCGCGGGTCACCGTGCTGTTCGATTGCCCGGAGATTTGGCGTTTGCGCTCGCCCATCACGTGGTCGATGGCGGCCGCAACGCTGGCGATGGTACGCGCCACCGTGCCCGTCGGGCGCGCGCGCTCAAAGCCGCCGGGGAATTCCTCCGCGATGAAGGCCGTGCTCAGCTTGCCGGCGCGCCAGCGCGGATGCTGCATGATCGCGGCGAGAAACGGAATGTTGTGGCGGATGCCCTCGATGGTGAACGCATCGAGCGCATCGGCCTGCGCATCGATCGCCTGCTCGCGGGTTTTTGCGTGGGTGACGAGCTTGGCGATCATCGGATCGTAGTAGAGCGAGATTTCGCCGCCCTCGAAGACGCCGGTGTCGTTGCGCACCGTCACGCCGTCACGCGTGCCCTCGGCGGGCGGGCGATAGCGCACCAGCCGGCCGATCGAGGGCGCGAAGTTGCGGTAGGGATCCTCGGCATAGATGCGGCTCTCGACCGCCCAGCCGGAGAGTTTTATGTCGCTCTGCTTGAGCTTAAGCGGCTCGCCCGCCGCCACGCGGATCATCTGTTCGACGAGGTCGATGCCGGTGACGAGTTCCGTCACCGGATGCTCGACCTGAAGCCGCGTGTTCATCTCCAGAAAGAAGAAGCTCCGGTCCTGCCCGGCGACAAACTCCACCGTGCCGGCGCTGTCGTAGCCGACCGCCTTCGCCAGCGCGACCGCCTGCTCGCTCATTTTTGCCCGGGTCTTGGCATCGAGCAGCGGGCTTGGCGATTCCTCGATGACCTTCTGGTTGCGGCGTTGGATCGAGCACTCGCGCTCGCCGAGCGCGATGACGTTGCCGTGCTTGTCGCCCAGAACCTGGATTTCGACGTGGCGCGGATCGGTGATGAATTTCTCGATGAAGACGCGGTCGTCACCGAAACTCGACTTGGCTTCCGAGCGGGCGCGGGCAAAACCGTCGGCGAGTTCGGCGGAGCTATGGGCGATACGCATGCCCTTGCCGCCGCCGCCGGCGGAGGCCTTGATCATGACCGGGTAGCCGATCTCCTCGGCAATCTTGGCCGCCTGCTCGTCGTCCTCGATCACGCCCAGATGGCCGGGTACGGTCGCGACCTTGGCGGCCGCTGCCGCGCGCTTACTCTCGATCTTGTCGCCCATGGCGGCGATGGCCTTGGGATTCGGCCCAATGAACACGATCCCGGCCTCGGCGAGCGCTTCGGCAAAGGCCGCGCGCTCGGAGAGAAAGCCATAGCCCGGATGCACCGCCTCGGCGCCGCTCTCCTTGCAGGCAGCGAGGATTTTCGCGATGACGAGGTAGCTCTGCGCCGCCGGCGGCGGGCCGATCGGGATCGCCATATCGGCCATTTCGACATGGAGCGCGTCGCGGTCGGCCTCGGAAAAGACCGCAACGGTTTCGATCCCCATCCGGCGGGCGGTCTTGATGATCCGGCAGGCGATCTCGCCGCGATTGGCAATCAGGATTCGCTTGAACATTGCGGCATTAAAACCCGCGAGCCGACCCTCTGGCTTTGCGGCGTTGTCGCGAAAATGTCAACGATGCCCGCCCAATACCCCGGTGGACCGTTCGCCCGCTGCAGCGACCGAAAGTCACCTCAATAGCGTGTTTATTCGATGGAAAGGGGCCTTGGCGTTCGTCATAACGGCGTCACAAGGTGTCTTCAAACCCCCTTCATCCGCTGCCGGGAGCTTTCCGATGCGTCGGCCGCTTCTCATCGTTACGACGATCCTGGCAACCATGGCGGCGTCGGCGGCCGGCGCCCAAGCGCCGGCATCGCGTCCCCACAACGTGGTCCTGTTTGTAGCCGACGGCTTGCGCTTCCGCATGGTGGATGACTCGACCGCGCCCACCATGGCCGCAATCGCCCGCGAGGGCGTGAGCCTGCGCAACAGCCATGCGCTGTTTCCCACTTTCACCACCGCAAATGCCTCCGCCATGGCGACCGGTCACATGCTGGGCGACACCGGGGATTTCTCCAACACGATCTACGCGGGCTTCGAAGTTCCGGGCGCCGGCAAGAGCCTGACACCGTTTTTGGAAAGCGACCCTGTCCTTGGCGATGTCGACGAGCATTTTTCCGGCAATTATCTCGATGAGGCCACGATCCTGAAGCTCGCCCGCGACAAGGGTTACAGCACGGCATCGGTTGGCAAGATCGGCCCGGCCTTGATTTTCGATCACACGGAGCGGACCGGCACGCAGACGATTATCGTCGACGACGCGACGGGCCGCCCCAGGGGCATTCCGCTGTCGCCTGAAATGACCGACCGGCTCAAGGCGGCGGAGCTGCCGCTTGCGGCGCCGCCGCGCGGCGCCAACGCAAATCCCGGCAACATGACCACGCCCGGCACGCTCACGGCCAATGTCGTGCAGCAGGATTATTTTGCCGCCGTCACGACGCGGGCGATCCTGCCGATGTTCAACGAGCGCAATAAGCCGTTCGTTCTGGTGTTCTGGTCGCGCGATCCCGACGGAACCCAGCACTATCAGGGCGACAGCCTAAATTCGCTCGTGCCCGGCATCAATGGGCCAACCTCGCTCGCCGCGATCCGCAACGCGGACGACGATTTGGCGCGAATCCGCGCGAGCCTCAGGGAGCTTGGCCTGCTCGACACCACCGACATCATCGTGGTTGCCGACCACGGATTCTCGACGATTTCGAAGGATAGCCAGACAAGTTCAACGGTGAAATCCAAATTTCCCGACACCCCGGAAGGCCGCCTGCCCCTCGGCTTCGTTGCGCTCGATCTCGCCCATGCGCTCAAGGAGCGGTTGATCGACCCGGACGACAATTACAAGCCGATCGTGGACGGGCAGCACACCAAATTCGGTAATGGGCTCATTGGCGGTGACCGTAACAACCCGAAGGTTGTCGTGGCGGCCAATGGCGGGTCGGACCTGATCTATCTGCCCGATGGCGACAAGGAGATGGCGAAGCGGGTGATCGATGCGCTGCTCACACAGGACTATGTCAGCGGCATTTTCGTTGATTCGAAGCTCGGCAAATTTTCCGGCACGCTGACCCTCGACGAAATAGCGCTCGAAGGCAGCGCTGTTACGCCGCATCCGGCGATCGCGATCAGCTTTCGCTCGTTCGACACGGTGTGTGGTGAACCGGTGCGATGCACGGTCGAAGTCGCCGACACCGTTCTTCAGGAAGGCCAGGGCATGCACGGCTCATTCAGCCGCGCCGACACCTGGAACTTCATGGCCATGCAGGGACCGGATTTCAAATCGCAGTTCGTCGATCCGGCCCCCGCCAGCAACGCCGACGTCGGGCGAACGATCGCGCAGTTGATGCAGCTCGACGTCAGCGACAACGGCAAGCTGGTCGGGCGCGTGCTGTCCGAGGCGCTGCCGAACGGCGCTGTGCCTGAGGCGACCGGCCGCGTGGTGACCTCGGAACCCGCGCCGAATGGGCTCGCCACGGTCATCAATATGCAGATGGTCGGGGACACCCGCTATTTCGACGCCGCTGGATTTCCTGGCCGGACCGTCGGCTTGTCCACTACGCCGTTGTCAGACGTGACACACTAACGACGCCGCGCTGCGATTACATCCGCACGAAGCTGCGGCCCAGGTGCCGTCCCAAGCGCCGTCCCTCGGTGACGATCCAGTCGAGAATGGCCACGTCCACCTCGTCAAATCCGACGGGGAAACGTGCCGCAGACTTGGCCGGCGCCGCCACCACGATTTGCGAACGTGCAATCAGGGCGGTGAGTGTTTCAAGGGTGCGACGGTTTTGATGGTTTTGATTCGCCAAGAGCTTCATCGACGCCTCCCGCGTGCATTGTCAACGTCGGCGCTGGCGCGTGGTTCCATCACATTTGTTCTCGGGCCCGGGATGGCGGGACTCAGTCTTGGCACGAAGTCTTGGCAAGAAATTGGCGGGTGAGGCGGGCCGCCGAAAGGCAGCGATGAGGCAAAGTCGGGGCACGGGCTCGATTTCGCTTCAAGCATTGGGTGATCCCGGCCAGCGTTGACCAAGTCGGCAATGGGTCCCCTGAGAGGCCAGCCAAAGTCGTCAGAAATTTTTTCCATGTGCAGATGAGAAGACGGTTCAATTCTTCTTAGTTTCCGGCGCGATTCAAACGAATAATGCTAAGTAGAAGGCCTAGTATTGTCGCCGGCGCTATGTAATACTTGAAACATATTCTCGAACATCTCGGATCAGCTCACACGACGGAGGTTTCCATGGCGCTCCAGATTGGCGATACCGCCCCGGATTTTGACGCCGAAACGACGGAAGGCAAAATTCGCTTCCACGACTGGGTCGGCAATAATTGGGTCGTGCTGTTCTCGCACCCCAAGGATTTTACTCCGGTTTGCACCACCGAACTGGGCACGATGGCCCGTCTCAAACCCGAGTTCGACAAGCGCGGCGTAAAAATCATCGGGCTTTCCGTTGATCCGGTTGACAACCACAAGAAATGGTCGGCGGACATCAAGGACGTGGTCGGGTTCGCCCCGAACTATCCGATGATCGGCGACACGGACCTCAAGATTTCCAAGCTCTACGGCATGCTGCCGGCGAGCACGAGCGGCACTTCGGAAGGCCGCACGCCGGCCGACAATCAAACGGTGCGCAACGTGTTCGTCATCGGGCCTGACAAGAAGATCAAGCTCGTCCTGGTCTACCCGATGACCACGGGCCGCAATTTCGACGAGGTGCTGCGCGTGGTCGATTCGCTGCAGCTCACCGCCAAGCACCGCGTGGCGACGCCGGCGAACTGGAAGCAAGGCGAAGACGTCATCATCACCGGAGCCGTCACCGACGACGAGGCGAAAAAGCTCTATCCGCAGGGCTGGAAGACGCCGAAGCCCTATATCCGCATCGTGCCAGCGCCGCGGCAGTAAGCAGGACACCTGTTTTGACGGCGAAAGCGCGGCTTCGGCCGCGCTTTTGCTTTGAGGGTCGTCCGCATGCCGAGGCGGCTTGTCACTTCCCCCCGCGCGAGGCTAAGAGCATCCGAAGCGTGGTGATGTAATTAGCGCATTTTCAGGAAAAGTGGATACCGGTTTTCCGTAGAAAATGCGACCAAACAAAGAATCTGGAGCATGATCAGTTTCCACCGAAACTGAACATGCTCAAGCGCATCGATGAGGAAGCCGTCATGAACCGCATCGCCGAATTGCAGCCGCCGCCCTTCGCCGAATTTTTGGGCATAAAAATCACGCATATTTCGCCGGAACGGGTCGAGGGCGAACTGGCCGCTCGCGGCGAACTGGACAACTTGGTCGGCATACTCCACGGCGGCGCCATCATGGCGCTCGCCGACAATCTCGGCGGTGCGGCGACGGTGGCGAACCTGCCGCAGGGCGCGCGCACGACGACGATCGAGAGCAAGACCAACTTCTTTGCCGCTATTCCCATTGGCGATACAGCGCGCGCCGTATGCACGCCGTTGCACCGCGGCCGCACCACGATGGTGTGGCAGACGAAGATCACGCGCAACGACGGCAGGCTCTGCGCGCTGGTGATCCAGACGCAACTCGTCCTTCCCGCCGACAAGGCTTAGATCGCACTCGCAATCGGCCCTTTGCAGTTGGGCTTGCTCAAGGTCAGCGTAGCGCCTGACAGCGACCGGAAAGCGGACACCGGCTACTTCATCAGTTCCACGAAGATCCCAACAATCGCCACGAAGCCAAGCACGAAAATCACGGTGCGGATGTAGGGAATGGCAAGCCAGTAAACGATCGCATGCGCGAGGCGCAGCCAGAAAAAGCATGCCGCCCAGAAAGCCGTCATGACGTCGGCCTTGCCGGTCAGCTGAGCCACGATGACCAATGCTGCGAAGGGCGCGAACGTCTCGACGGCGTTGAGATAAGCCCGGTCCGCGCGGCGGCCCCAGAGCGGCACCGGACGCGGCGTCGGATCGACATAGTTCTCAGGCTTTAGAAATCCGTTGGTCATCACCTGCGCGGCGATGTAGGGAATCCACAGCGCTGCCGTGAGCATTGCCGTAAGTGCCAGGTATTTGAGATCAGGCGACATTGGATTTTTCCTCCCCTAGACATGGTTTTCATCAACTCGATCGGCCGATCCGGGTCGGATCGGTCTGACCGGCACCGTCAAAAACGCAATCACCTCGCACCGCTCATTCGATCAGCCCGCCTTCGATCGAACCGGCAGTGTTGAGAACAGGCTACATCGATTTCCCCTCGCTGCACAGCGTTCAGTCCCGTATCAGCGCATCGGATTGGCCGCCAATCGGCGGGCCAAAGCCGGCGGGAGCAACTTCGCCAGCTTCGCGTGCGCTTCTCGCCAGATCGGGATTGCCGCTTGCAAGACGCCGTGCGCCTTGCTCGGTGAGCCATACCGCGCGGCGCCGAAGATCGGTCTCGACAATGGCGATCTCGATCAGCTCCTCGCCCTCCAATAACCAGATGGTAGACCTTTCACAGCATCTCATAAAACCGCAGCTTCACGCCGGCCGGCTCGCGTTCCCCGGTGCAGACGATGATGCGCTTGGTGATCCACGCATAGCGCACCGCGCTGGTCTCGAAGAAAGTGGCGCCGCGGAAGTAGTAGCTGCTGGCGTCCACCGGGCGACTGGCGGCAATAGCCGCCATCACGTCCGCGGGGCCGTGGCGCAAAGCGTGGTTGCGCACATAAATCAGCGCCCCGTCGTCGGTGCGCAGCGTATAGCGCGCCTCAAGCTCGGCCACGCCGTCGCCGCGCAAAATCTGCCAGTCGGCGCCGCCCGGCAGCACTTTGCCGCGTAGCTGCGGCCCCGCGAAATCTCCGCCGCTGATCGGGACGATGCGCCGGCCGCCCTTGCCGACGTCGCCGAGATCGAGCGGCGGATCGACCGTCACATGCGCCGCGAAGATAAATTCAAGCTTCGGAGGAGATTCCGCGTTCGCCATGGCACCTTCCCGAAGCGATTGCATAGTGGGGGCAACAGTCCTGATAATCGGCGGCGCTCGTCACCGTCAAGGCAACCGCCGGCATGCGCCGGCAATGACTTGTTCGCTCAAACCGGATTCCTGACCATGTCAGCAGGCGCTGCCGCTTCCACTTTGTTTCCGACCACGATCGCCGGCAGCTTGCCGAAACCGGCCTGGCTCGCCGCGCCGACCACGCTTTGGGCGCCGTGGCGTCTCGACGGCGAGGAGCTTGCCGAAGCCAAGGACGACGCCACCCTGCTCGCGCTCAAGCTGCAGGAGGACGCCGGCATTGATATCGTCGGCGACGGCGAGCAATCGCGCCAGCATTTCGTGCACGGCTTCCTCGAAGCGGTCGAGGGCATCGATTTCGACCGCCGCGTCGAAATAGGCATCCGCAACAACCGCTACAAGGCGATGTGTCCGACAGTGATCGGGCCGCTGCGGCTTCGTTCCCGCGTCCATGCGCGCGAAGCGCGCTTGGCGCGCGCACACACCGCCCGGAAACTCAAATTCACCCTGCCCGGCCCCATGACCATCGTCGATACCGTCGCCGACGCGCATTACGGCGACCGCGTGGAAATGGCTTTTGCCTTCGCGGCGCTGCTCAACGCGGAGGCGCGCGGTCTGGCGGCCGACGGCGTCGACGTGATCCAGTTCGACGAGCCGGCCTTCAATGTCTACATGGACGAAGCCGCGGACTGGGGCATCGAGGCGCTGCATCGCGCCATCGACGGCGTCGGCGCAACGAGCGCCGTGCATATCTGCTACGGCTACGGTATTCCCGCCAATCTCGCGTGGAAGGCGACGCTCGGCAGCGAATGGCGGCAATACGAGAAGTTTTTCCCGGCGCTGGCGAACAGCCGCATCGGCCAGGTCTCGATCGAATGCATCAACTCGCACGTGCCGATGAACCTGCTGGGCCTGCTCGACGGCAAGGATGTGCTGATCGGCGCCATCGACGTCGCCACTGACCAGGTCGAGACGCCCGAGCAAGTCGCCGCAGTGATCATGCGGGCGACCGAATACGTGCCCAAGGAAAAAATCGTCGCCTGCACCAATTGCGGCATGGCGCCGATGCGCCGCGACATCGCGGTGAAGAAACTGGAAGCCCTCGCCCAGGGCGCGGCGCTGGCGCGGAAGAAGTTCGGCGCATAGGAGGGAGCTTGAATCACGCACCGGGCAACACCATCAATCCGCTACAGCCCGTCATGCCAGGTGCCAATACCTTGATTTTACTTCCGCTTTTGCGGCATAGCGGACATCGGTCGGCATCGGGGCTGGATGGCTCGGTAGCGAATGACCCATAACGTCAATTTCGGCGAGACTTTCGTGCAGCGCAGCATGTATCAGCGTCAATCACACCGTAAAAATGTCGTTGGCTGAAAAGCCGGTCAACGCTATACGTGAAGTCATACGGGCGCGGCGGAACTGCTAGACGAGCGGCACTCAAAATGCCGTTCCCCAAATGGAGTGTCGGTTCGATTCCCACCTCCCCGCAGCTCCACGGTGATTACTGTCTCGCACCCAGAGTTGATTTCTCCGAGCGGAGGCGAACGGCTTAACGCCAATGACATCAACACTTCCACAGGCGGTCTCTGACCTTATTACTCGTTTCAAGGAACAACACGAGGACTATTCGTCTGCGTTTTATAAGGAGGCACAGCTTCGACAGGATTTCATCAATCCTCTTTTTCGTGCTCTCGGATGGGATATGGACAACCTCGAAGGCCATGCCGAAGCCTATCGCGACGTTGTTCACGAAGATGTCGTCCGTATCGGCGGCGCAGTGAAAGCCCCCGATTATTCCTTCCGTATTGCCGGAGTTCGCAAGTTCTTTGTAGAGTCAAAAAAGCCCCACACGGTGATCAAGGACGATCCCGAATCTGCATTCCAGGTGCGACGCTATGCGTGGAGCGCCAAATTGCCGCTCAGCATTCTCACCAATTTTGAGGAGTTTGCTGTCTATGATTGCCGGATTAAGCCGGCCAAGGACGATCCAGCCAGCAAGGCTAGAGTCTTTTATCTGGAACACGCGCACTATGGAGAGGCATGGGACTGGATCAACTCTATCTTCTCAAAGAACGCAATTCTGAAGGGCTCGTTTGACAAATTTGCCGAGCAGAACAAAACCAAACATGGCACAGCGGAAGTTGACGACGATTTCCTCGCCACGATCGAAACCTGGCGCCTCGAACTTGCGCGTAACCTTGCGCTCCGCAACACGAAACTGACCCAGCGTGAACTTAACTTTTCAGTCCAGCGGATAATCGACCGGATCATATTCTTGCGCATTTGTGAGGATCGCGGGATCGAGAATTATGGCCGCCTTCTCGGATTGGCCGGCTCCCAACGCATATACGCCCGACTGTGCGACCGATTTCAAGAGGCAGATGGCCGATACAACTCCGGGCTATTTCATTTCAAGAGCGAACCAAGCCGGCATGAATTGCCCGATGAGTTGACGTTACGGCTAAGCCTAGACGACAAGCTCTTGCGTGACGTATTTCAGGGACTCTACTACCCGGATAGTCCTTATGAGTTCAGCGTAATTTCTGCTGACATCCTCGGTCAGGCTTATGAGCAATTTCTTGGCAAAGTGATTCGGCTCACGACCGGGCATCGGGCGGTAATTGAAGACAAGCCCGAAGTCAAAAAGGCCGGGGGCGTCTACTACACGCCAGCTTACATTGTCGATTACATCGTCCAACATACCCTTGGACAGTTGGTTGAGGGAGGCACGCTCGCAGAGGTTGCCAAATTGCGTATTCTAGACCCAGCTTGCGGCTCTGGTTCGTTTCTTATTGCCGCTTATCAATTCCTTCTGAACTGGCACCTTGAATGGTACATGGGAAATGATCCGCGCAAGTGGGCTAAAGGCCGGCGACAGGCGCTCGTTCAGACCGGATCGACCTGGCGTTTGACCATCGCCGAACGCAAGCGGATCTTGCTGCAAAACATTTACGGAGTCGACATCGATCCTCAAGCAGTTGAGGTAACTAAGCTTTCGCTGCTCCTAAAAGTCCTGGAAGGCGAAACTGACCAGACACTGCAACCGCTCCTGTACGGTCTCCACGAACGCGCGCTGCCTGACCTCGGAGACAACATCAAATGCGGAAATTCGCTCATCCAGTCGGATTTTTACCATCAAGGCGAATTGCCTCTGCTTACTGATGACGAACGTCAGCGCATCAATGTTTTTGACTGGAAAGGCAAAAACGGCTTTCCTGAAATCATGAATTCTGGCGGCTTCGATGCCGTGATAGGCAATCCGCCATACATTTTCACGCGCGAACTCTTGTCCAGCGCCGAACGCGCATATTTCGCAAAGAACTATGCCCTTAGCTGGGAGAAACACAACACGTTCTTGCTGTTTATGGAGGCTCAGCTTCGACTGCTAAAACAAAGCGGTCGAGGCTCTTTCATCGTTCCGAACTCGTGGTTAACCATTGAAAGTGGCCGGCTGATTCGCGAACGCGTGATCCAACAACTCGCTTTGATCGCCGATTTGAACTATTTGGTGTTTCCCAAAGTGTCGATGGAGCCGTCCATCTTCGTAATAACCGGCAAGAAAAATCCGGAACCTGTCAAAGTCCTTCGCGTCCGCTCAAAGGATGAGTTCTTGCGCGGCACTTTCGCCATTGCAGATCGCGTCCTATGGGGTCGTTCGGGAAATCGTATTGTCATCGCAAGTTCGGATAAGGCGGGCGTGATTCTCGAACGTGTGCGCGTGGAGTCGCGCGAACTCGGAACTGCATTTGAAGTAAAGACCGGATTGCAAGCATACGAGAAAGCGAAAGGAACGCCTCCGCAAACCGCCAGCGATGTAAGAGATCACGTTTTCGACCGGAGCGAAAAGGTAGACGAACGCACATTTCGCTACCTGGAGGGCCGGGATGTGGATCGCTTTTGCCTTCGCTGGTCCAAAACATGGATGAGATACGGTCCGTGGCTGGCACAGCCGCGCGATATTGATATGTTCACCCGCCCGCGAATCTTGGTTCGGGAAATCACAGCACCACTGCCGTATTGCTTACGATCGACTTACTTGGATAAGCGCTTCCTAAATAATAAGAGCATTCTGAACGTGCTTCATTCAGGAGACGATACCGAGATGCTGAAAGCCCTTACTTGCATATTGAATAGTCGATTTATGTCGCTGTACTACAAGACATATGCGGTGAAGGGCGCTCGTACTGTTTTCCCCAAGATTGTTATAAAGAATCTGAGAGAGTTTCCAATACCGAAAAAGCTTCCGCCGCCGGTCACAACAACGCTCGGGGGTCTGTACGATGCAATCAACGAATGCTTCAGGCAGTCGGACAAGGTTAGGACTCCCCACGAGCAGGAAGCGCTGCAGCGCCGGATGGATGCTCTCAATGAGCAGATAGATACCCAAGTTTACAGTTTGTACGGATTGGGCAAAGATGAAATCCAGGTGATTGAAGGCCATTGAGTAGGCAAAGCGATTTTAAGCTTTAATTGGCGAAGTTCTGATTATAGCGACCTCGGCTAGTTTTGATCGCTTCGGCGTCTAGCAATGTTAATCGAAGGCCGCGAGGTCGGCGATGGGCGGCAAAATAGCTCACTATTTTTTTGCAGCGCAAAATGACGCAACTGGCCCATCGCGACATTTCGCGGCGACGCAACAATTCGATCGCTCTCGGAGCGAAGCGGACCTTCAGCGAGCCGCGCTTACCAAACCGAATTTAGGAGTACACGCCCTAATCTAGCGCCCTAGCGCCCTGCGTCCCGCCTTGGCGGCTGCGCCTCGAGAGCGTCCCCATACCGATGACAATCGCTTGACACTCGTCACCCATTATGTTACGAATGCACCATCCCGCTCGTCGAATCATCGAGGGACGCCTTTCGCGAGGGTGCTCCTGAAGGCGGAGCGGGAGCGGTTCCCGCGGGCGGAACGACACATTCCGCTCCCGGGCGGCTCCGGGCATCGTACCGGCCGGCACTATGACCGGCCCGCGAGGTGCTCGCTGCACTGGCGCCGGGGAGGGTCCTCCCGTTTGCACCCGGTAATTCCAGGAAGCGCGGCCCGGAGATGAGCCGAGCAGTCGGCGAAGTGCCGCGGTGGAGCGCCGGAAGGCGAGCGCGCCCCGGCAAAACAGGCGAACGGCGCACGGAATTGCGCTGGTCTCGTCTGTTTGGCGCGCTGCCGTGCCCCACTTATGGCACGGCCATGGTTGGATGCGCCTTTCGGCGCTCCGCCTCCCTCTTTATGAGCCGGAGGCGAGTCTAAAAGAGTTTGTTGTTGTCGTGTTTGCAAAACTCGGACGCAGGATGCGCCGCGAGCATGAGTTTCTATTTGCCCCTTCGATCGTCATTGCCGGGCTTGACCCGGCAATCCATGGTTCGGCGCCGCTAATGCGGCCGCTCCGTTGTTTTTTATTGCGATTCAGCATGGACCACCGGGTCATAGGCGAGCGAAGCGACGCCGTTCTTCGAACGGCTATGCCCGGTGGTGACGAGGTCAGAGGAAGAGAAAGGAACAGGCATTGCCCAAGCACAAAGCATATCCGGGCGGCTTGACGCGCGAACAATGGCGGGCGCTGCCGCGCGATCGGCGCTACGATCTGGCGCGGCGCGCGCAATGCGATTTTCTCGGCTCGTTCCGCTTCTGCAGCAACAAGGCATGCCGCCGCGCGCGGTCCTGCGCCAGCAAGGATCCGAATGCCTGCGTGCAACGGCTCTGGCGGCTTAAGAAGAAGAAGCCGAAGATTTGGCTCGATGAGTACGCCCGCATCGGCAGCTTGGCGGATGGGTAGGCGGGCGCCAGCACCGGCTTCGAGGGCGCTGTCGCCCTCACCGATCGCTGCGCGACAGCACTTCGATCAGTTCGCCGACCTTGCGCCGCTGCTCGGTCTTGTTGCCTGATGCGATCGCGTGCTCGACGCAGTGCGCGACGTGGTCGGCGAGGATTTCCTCCTCGGCGCGGCGCAAGGCGGCGCGCGCCGCCGAGAGCTGGGTGATGATGTCGATGCAATAGCGGTCGTCCTCGACCATGCGCGTGAGCCCGCGCACCTGGCCCTCGATCCGCTTGAGCCGCTTCATCACCGCCGTCTTGGCATCCGCGCGCATGTCCGCTATATACCCCTCCAGGGTATCCGTTTCAAGCAGGCCTCGCACCGTGGAAGCTTTGGTTCAGGCGCATAACGCCGGCGGCGGCGCCATCGATCCGGTGTGCGGCATGACGGTCGATGCGGCGGCGAGCCCGCACCATCACACCCATCACGGCCACGATTATGCCTTCTGCTCGGCCGGCTGCCGCAGCAAGTTCGCCGCCGATCCCAAAAAATATCTGGGCGAAAAGGCGCCAGCCGCGCCGGTGGCGGAGGGCGCGATCTATACCTGCCCGATGCACCCGGAAGTCCGGCAGGTGGGACCGGGCGCCTGCCCTATTTGCGGCATGGCGCTCGAGCCCGAAGCCGGCGGCGCCGACGACGGCGGCGAACTCGCCGACATGACGCGGCGCTTCTGGGTTTCGGCCGCGCTGGCCCTGCCTCTGCTGGTGCTGGAGATGGGCGGGCATTTCGGATTTGCGCCGCTGCCGCACGGCGCGTCGGACATCGTGCAACTCGTCTTCGCGACGCCGGTGGTGCTGTGGGGCGGCTGGCCGTTCTTTATGCGCGGCATCCAATCGCTGCGCACGCGCCATCTCAACATGTTCACGCTCATCGCCATGGGCATCGGCGTCGCCTACGTCTACAGCCTGGTGGCGGCGCTCGCGCCCGGATTGTTTCCGCCGGCGTTCCGCGATGTGCATGGAGGCATTGCGCTTTATTTCGAGGCCGCCGCGATGATCACTGTGCTGGTGTTGCTCGGGCAGGTGCTGGAACTGCGCGCCCGCGCCTCGACCTTGAGCGCGATCCGCGCGCTGATGACACTGACGCCCAACAGCGCGCGGCGGGTGCGGCCGGATGGCAGCGACGAGGACGTGCCGCTCGACGCCGTCGCGGTTGGCGACCTGATCCGCGTCCGCCCGGGCGAACGGGTGCCGGTCGACGGCGTCCTGGTCGAGGGCCAATCGTCGATCGATGAATCGATGGTCACCGGCGAATCGATGCCGGCGACCAAGCAAGCCGGCGCAAAACTCATCGCCGGGACGCTCAACCAGAGCGGCGGCTTCATCATGCGCGCGGAAAAGATCGGCCGCGACACCATGCTGGCGCGGATCGTGCAGATGGTCGCCGCCGCGCAGCGCTCGCGCGCGCCGATCGCGCGGCTCGCCGATCAGGTCGCCTCCTGGTTCGTGCCGGCGGTTATTGTGGCGGCGCTGCTGGCGTTCGCGGCTTGGGCGGTTTTTGGACCGCAACCGCGCCTGTCCTACGCGCTCGTTGCCGCCGTGACCGTGCTGATCATTGCCTGCCCCTGCGCGCTCGGCCTCGCCACGCCGATGTCGATCATGGTCGGCGTCGGCCGCGCCGCGCAGGCCGGCATCCTGATCAGAAACGCCGAAGCCTTGGAGCGCATGGAGAAAGTCGACACCCTCGTCGTCGACAAGACCGGCACATTGACCGAGGGCAAGCCGGAGCTCACCGCCGTCGTGCCGGCGGAGGATTTCGACGAGGACACGCTGCTAAAGTTTGCCGCGAGCGTCGAGCGCGCGAGCGAACATCCGCTCGCCGCGGCGATTGTCGCCGGCGCGGCCGCGCGCCGGATCGAAGCAAAGCGCGTCGTCGGTTTCGACGCACCGGCCGGCAAGGGCGCACTCGGCATGGTCGAGCGCCGCCGCGTCGTGCTCGGCAACGCCGAATTCTTCGCCGAACTCGGCCTCGCCACCGACCCGCTGCGCGACGACGCCGAGCGCCTGCGCAACGACGGCGCCACGGTCGTTTTCGTCGCTATCGACGGCAAGCTTGCCGGCCTGCTTGCCGTCGCCGATCCGATCAAGCCGACGACACCGGCGGCGCTCGCGGCGCTGAAGGCGCAAGGCATCGCCATCGTCATGCTGACCGGCGACAGCCGCACCACGGCGCTCGCCGTGGCACGGCAACTCGGCATCACCGATGTGGAGGCGCAGGTGCTGCCCGAGCGCAAAAGCGCCGTGGTCGGGAAGCTGCGGCGCGCCGGCCGCGTCGTCGCCATGGCGGGCGACGGCGTCAACGATGCGCCGGCGCTGGCCGCCGCCGACATCGGCATCGCCATGGGCGGCGGCACCGACGCCGCCATGGCAAGCGCCGGCATCACGCTGGCCAAGGGCGACCTCACCGGCATCGTGCGCGCGCGAAAACTCTCCGCCGCGACCATGCGCAACATCCGGCAAAACCTGTTCTTTGCGTTTCTCTATAATGCGGCCGGCGTGCCGATCGCGGCCGGCGTGCTCTACCCGCTGTTCGGGCTGTTGCTGTCACCGACGATCGGGGCCGCGGCCATGGCGTTATCGTCGGTCAGCGTCGTCGCCAACGCGTTGCGGCTGCGGCACGTTGCGCTTTCGTAAGCGGCAGCTTTTGCGGCCTTCGTCGCCGCCAGCCTTAGTCGGCCGGCACAAGCCGGGCTTGCGGTTTTCCGCTATGCTGTCGCCGATATTCCGGCGCGATGCCGTTGCGGGGTGCGACGCTTGAGCAAGAGCCCATTTTACACCGCCGACCACATTGCGTTCCGCGACACGGTCCGCCGTTTTGTCGAACGCGAGATCGAGCCCTACGCGCATGGCTGGGACGAGGCCGGCGAGTTTCCCCGCGCGCTGTACGAGAAGGCGGCTCAGATCGGCTTGCTCGGGCTCGGATTTCCCGAGGAGTACGGCGGGACCGAGGCCGACCGCTTCATGTGGATCATCGCGGTGCAGGAACTGGCGCGGGCGGGCGCCGGCGGCGTCAGCGCCGGCCTCAACAGCCATTCGATCGGCGCGCCGCCGATCGCGCGCGCCGGCAGCGCCGAACTCAAAGCCCGCGTGCTGCCTGAAATCCTTTCGGGCAAGAAAATTTCCGCGCTCGCCATCACCGAGCCGAGCGGCGGCTCCGACGTCGCCAATCTGCGGACCGGCGCGCGCCGCGATGGCGATTGTTACGTGGTCAACGGCGAGAAAACCTTCATCACCTCCGGCATGCGCGCCGACTACATCACCACCGCGGTGCGCACCGGCGGGCCGGGGGCCGGCGGCGTCAGCCTGCTGCTGATCGAAGGCGCGACGCCGGGGCTTAGCCGCACGCCGCTGAAGAAAATGGGCTGGTGGGCTTCCGACACCGCGACGCTGCATTTCGACAATTGCCGCGTCCCCGCCGGCAATCTGCTCGGCGAGGAGGGCGCCGGCTTCAAGCTCATCATGCACAATTTCAACAACGAGCGATTGACGATGGCGGCCGGATGCACCGCCGCCGCCCGCACCTGCCTCGACGAGGCAATAGAATACGCCAAACAGCGGCAAACTTTTGGCAAACCGCTGGCGCAGCACCAGGTGATCAGGCACAAGCTGGTCGATATGGCGCAGTGCGTCGCCGCCTCGCAGGCGATGCTGGAAATGCTGGCCTGGCGGGTCGACCAGGGTGAAAATCCGGTGGCGGAAATCTGCATGCTGAAGAACCAAGCGACCCAGACCATGGCGTTCTGCGCGTCAGAGGCGGTGCAGATTTTCGGCGGCGCCGGCTATATGCGCGGGCTGAAAGTCGAACGCATCTATCGCGAGGTCAAAGTCAATGCGATCGGCGGCGGCAGCGAGGAGATCATGAAGGATCTCGCCAGCAGGCAAATGGGCCTGTGAACGGCGGTCGACCAACGACGGGGGGCGCCATGATCACGCTTTATCACTGCGCGGCGGCGCGCTCGTTTCGTCCGCTGTGGATGCTGGAAGAACTGGGGCTTGCTTACGAACTGAAAATGCTGCCGTTCCCGCCGCGCGTGTTCGCGAAGAACTATCTGGCCATCAATCCGCTCGGCACCATTCCCTTTATGATCGACGGCGAGACCCGAATGACGGAATCGTCGGCGATCTGTCACTATCTAGGAACGCGGTACGGGCCGACGCCGCTCGTGGTCGGCGTCGATGAGCCGGCTTATGGCGCATACCTCAATTGGCTTCATTTCGGCGAGGCCACACTGACGTTTCCGCAAACCCTGGTGCTACGCTATAGCCGGCTCGAGCCGGAGGAACGGCGCAGCCCGCAGGTTGCCGGCGATTACGCCAGGTGGTTCTTCGGCCGGCTCAAAGCCGTCGAAGCCGCGCTCGGCGAGGCGCAGACGCTCTGCGCCGATCGGTTCACCGCAGCCGACATCTCGGTCGGCTTCGCCTTGCGGCTCGCCGAGATGATCGGCCTGGCCGAGGATTTCGGCCCGAACGTAGCGGCCTACTGGCAGCGGCTGCAGCAGCGTGACGGCTACCGGCGCGCCGTGGCGGCGGAGATTTTGGCCGGCGAGCAGCAGCAGGTCGCGGCGCTATTCATGAGATGATCACGCCCTCCAGAAAACCGGACGGAGGGACGTTATCGCCAGGTCCGGCGTATGCGCTCGCGCAAATCGACCGGCGCGCGCGCCGGCTTTGCCGATGATTGCGCCGGCGTGGCTCGCGGCCAGGCGCAGCACTCGAAGTGCCCGAGCAGCGCCGCCGGGATGAACCGCGTGCGCGACGCGTACAGGTGGCGGTCGCCGTTGCCGCGTTGCGCGTGCACGAAAAACCGCTGCGGCACGATCACGTGGAGATGGTCCTTGGCGCGCGTCATGGCGACGTAGAAGAGCCGCCGTTCCTCCTCGATCTCGGCGCTCGTTCCGGTGGCGAGGTCGGACGGCAGGCAGCCGTCGACCGCGTTCAAGATGAAAACCGACTTCCACTCCTGCCCTTTCGCCGAATGCATGGTGGAGAGGATGAGGTAATCCTCGTCGAGCAGCGGATCGCCGGCGCGATCGCTGGTGGCGTCCGGCGGATCGAGCGTCAGCTCGGTCAAAAACCGCTCGCGGCTCGGATAGGTCGAGGCGATCTGCACGAGTTGGAGGAGATCAGGCTGGCGCAGCATCGCGTCGTCATGGATGCGCTCGAGATGCGGTTCGTACCAGCGGCGCACGAGGTCGAGCTCCGCCGGCCATCCCGCGGCCCGGCCGCGGACGAGGCGAACGGCCTCGATGAACGCGGGCCAATGCTCGGCTGCCGCGGCCGGCGGCTTGAATGCGCTTAATGCCGCGACCGGGTCGGAAAGTTCGCCGACGCGCTCCAGAACTTTTGCCGCGGCGACCGGACCGGCACCCGGCAGCAATTGCACGACGCGGAAGCCAGCGACGCGGTCGCGCGGATTTTCCGCCCAGCGCAGGAAGGACAGCATGTCCTTGATGTGCGCCGCCTCGAGAAATTTCAGGCCGCCGAATTTCATGAACGGAATGTTGCGCCGGGTCAGCTCGACTTCCAGCGGCCCCGAGTGGTGCGAGGCGCGGAACAAGACGGCCTGGCTTTTCAGCGCCAGCCCCTGCTCGCGGTTCTCGAGGATTCTTTCGACGACGTAGAGTGCCTGATCGGACTCGTCGCGCACGCTGACGATCTGCGGCCGCTCGGCGGACTTGCGCTCCGACCACAAGTTCTTGGTGAAGCGCTCGTCGGCCAGCTC
>Ga0187856_1001282_pt1 | contig 20413 bp, 15 predicted proteins | sample June2016WEW_8_40_FD_132443 | JGI IMG/M metagenome (GOLD analysis project Ga0187856, IMG submission 132443) | Peatland microbial communities from SPRUCE experiment site at the Marcell Experimental Forest, Minnesota, USA - June2016WEW_8_40 | ecosystem: Environmental > Terrestrial > Soil > Wetlands... | reverse complement strand
GGCAAGATCGTCACGCGCGAGCAGGCACCCCAGCTGCACGGCGTCGTCGACCGGCTGTGCGCCATGGCCGACATGCCAAAGCCCCAGGTGGCGATCGCGGACGTCGACATGCCGAACGCATTCGCGACCGGTCGCGACCAAAAGCACGCCGTCGTCTGTGTCACCTCAGGCATCCTCCGCCGCCTGAACGAGCCCGAGCTCGAGGCCGTGCTGGCCCACGAGCTGTCGCACGTGGCACACCGCGACGTCGCCGTGATGACCATCGCCAGCTTCCTCGGGATCCTGGCCGGCTTGCTCACCCGCGTGCTCCTCTACGCCGGGTTGTTCGGCGGCTTCGGAGGCGGAGGGGGCAACAGGGGCCGGGGCGGCGGGGGCGGGAACGCGGGTGGCCAGCTGGCCATCCTCGAACTCGGGATGCTCCTGTTCTCAGCTGTGATCTACGCCATCAGCTTCCTGCTCATCAGGACCCTCTCGCGCTACAGGGAGCTGGCGGCCGACCGGTCAGGGGCGATCCTCATCGGCCAGCCCCGGCTCCTCGCCCAGGCCCTGGTCAAAGTGACCGGGGAGATGTCCCGCATCCCGACGCGCGACCTCCGCTCGGCGGAGCACTTCAACGCCTTTTTCTTCGCCCCCGCCTTCGCCAAGGGCGTCAGCCTCTCGACGCTGTTCTCCACCCACCCCACCCTCGAGCGCCGCCTGCAGCAGCTGACCGAGCTGGAAGCCCAGATGGGGCGCGCCGCGTGAAGCTGTTCGACGTGCTCCTGGGCCGGACCAAGCCCGCCCAGCCCAACCTGGACCACCTTTTCGGGCTCCCCGGTGCTCAGATCACCCTCGAGGCCTCGATGGGGCTGCGGCCCACGGGCAAGGCGGGGGTCTGTTTCAAGCCGGCCACGGGACAGCAGTTCGCCGAGACCGCCTCCGAGGTCGAGCAGCTGCTCGACCTCGGCGACAACGTCAAGATCCACGAGGAGTCCGACTCCTATGGCTACCGGTGGGTCGTGATCGAGGATGATGACTTCGGCGACCTGATCAACCAGGTCCATGTCGTCAACACGACGCTCGAGGAGCACGGCTGGGGTCCGCAACTGCTCTGCTCGGTCTTCGGTTTCGCCCCGATCCCGGGGGGCGCAGCCGATCCCGGCGCCGCGACCGGGGCGCCGAAGGTGGCAGGCACGTACCTCGTCTACCTCTACAAGCGAGGCACCTTCTACCCGTTCGTACCGCTGCCGGCGGCAGAAAAGCGCGACACGGACCGCGAGCGCCTGCTGAATGTCACCCTGGCCCAGGACCTCTCGATGGAACCAGACCTCGAGCGCTGGTTCCCTCTCTGGGGTCTGCCCGTCCACTGAGAGGCGCGGCCGGCACCGGCCCGTGGTAGCCACCCTGTGGTGGGCGAGCTCACGGCAATCCGCGCTGAAGGCTCAGATGTCGATGTCCACGAGAACCGGCGCGTGGTCCGACGGGGGCCTTTCGCCCCCCATGCCCTTTCTCGCCTCCCGATCGACGAGCGCATAGCGGACCCGCCCGGCGAGAGCGCGGGAGACGAGCACCAGGTCGATACGCATACCGCGACCCTTGTGGAAGTCGCCTGCGCGGTAGTCCCACCAGGAGTAGAGCCCGTCGACGTCGGGATAGACGGTCCGGAAGGCGTCGACGAGCCCCCAGGACTCGAGCTCGCGGAGTGCCGCGCGCTCGGGCTCACTCACGTGTGTCGCCCCGAGGAACTGCGAAATGTCCCACACGTCTCGGTCCTCCGGCGCGACGTTGAAGTCGCCGCAGACCACGACCGCCTGGTCCGCCGTCGTGGTCGCCGCGAGGTCATCGCGAAGCCGTCCTAGCCAGGAAAGCTTGAGTTCGTACTGTTCGCTGCCCACTGCGCGGCCGTTCGGCACATAGACGCTCGTGACCTGAACACCGGCGCAGCCCGCGGTGAGGATGCGGCACTCCTCGATCGCCTCGGGCAGCTCACCAGCAAAGCCGGCCCGCGCATTTTCGAGCCCCACCTTCGACAAGATGGCGACCCCGTTCCATCGCCCGTTGCCGTGGTGGGCGGACTCGTAGCCGAGCGCCGCGAACGTCATCGTGGGAAAAGCGGCGTCGGACATCTTGGTCTCCTGCAGGCAGACGACGTCAGGCCCAGCGTAGGAGAGCCACTCCTCGAGCTTGCCGAGACGTGCCTTGAGCGAGTTGACATTCCAGGTCGCGATTCGCATCCTCAAAGCGTCGCCGCTCCGCGTCCGGGACGCAACGGCGCTCGGCGCAACGGTGCTCGGACCCGGTTCCGCGGGCGGCTCAGGCGAGCGTCGCTCGAACGGCTGGAATCAAGGGATGGACGGACAATTGATGGCTTGGGCGCCCGAAACGACCGGGAAGTTGGCACTGTTGACGGTGCCGCACACGACAAAGCCGACGACGTCCCACACGGTGTCGGTCGCCTGGAGCAGGTGGGGAGGGTTCAGGTACGAGAGCCGGAGGTCGTAGGAGAGCACCTGGTTGTAGCCAATACCACTTGATGTGCCATTGAAGCCGGGGTAGTAGTTGATGTTCGTCCCGTTCTCGTACAGATTGCCGAGAACGGGGCCTTGTTCAAAGGTCGGCACGTAGGTCGACCCGTTCAAGGTCACAATCGCGGCATCAACGACGACGCCGTCTGGCAGGCTGCTGTTCCCCAAGTTGCCGATCAGACACGACCACGGCACTACGTTCGAGATACCTGGGTTCGACTCGGTCCCGTCGTCGTTGCAGTACGTGTTGTAGAGGCCGTCGAGGCCTGGCGGGTGGGCGATCAGGAAGTCGTCATTCGCGAGCAGGCCGAGGACATCGTTGGAGGAGGAACTGGAGTTGCAGGCGGCCACCGAAGACGGAACGACGTCAGTCGCGCCCCCTGACCCGTCGGCGCATTCGTAGGTGAGGTCGCGCGACTGAATGATGTCGGCAGAAGTGGCGAGCGTCACCTGGCCCTGCAGCTCGCCCTCGATGATGGCGTCTCCCTCGGTGCACTGGGGCGAGTTGGAGGGGAGGTTGTAGTAGTACGGGTTGATGCAAGTCGCACCGGATGGGTACACGACGCTCGCGTCACCAATAGCACTCACCGTTGGTGTCTGGTTGCCGCAGTTCGTGCAGCCTGTACCGGGCGCCTGTTCCGACTGGACGTAGATGACACCGCTCTGGTTGAGGGAGGGGTTGCTCGAAGGTACTGGCAGACCCGTCTGCCAGGGATTGGCGGTGGAAAAAGTGCCACAATCGGCCGCCGTTCCTGAACTGAGGTGCGGCTCCGTATTCTCCGTCAGGGGGCTCCAGACGTTCATCGTGCCGCCCTTTACGAACTCGATCATCGTAGGGCCCGTGTAGAGGCAGCCGTTCATCTTGGTCCCGTCGACATAGGAGATGAGGCCAGCTGTCGTGGAGGGTAGGTGCTGCGACCCGCCGAGCGTTGCGGCCGCTGGCGTCACGCCAGCTCCCCAAATGGGTTTGCTGCCAGCACACTGTCCGTAGAAGTAATCGTCGACAAAGCCCTGCGGGATGTACTGGCCGCTACCGTTGACCCCGGCACCTGCCCAGTTGTCCTGGTAGGTCATGTTGCTCGGAGCACCCGACACAAGTGGTGGCGAGCCGTTGAACAAAGGGTCGCCGCAGAGCCAGAACTGGTCGTTCGTGTAAGCGACGCCGTTGAAGGTCACCGAGCCGTCGTAGATGCCGACGCCGTAGGTCGAACAGGGATTGCCGCCGCCCGGGATCTGTATCGTCACTCCCGCGTTAGGCCAGCCCGGGTTGTTGGGCACGTTGTAGATGATGGTCTGTGAGTCGTAGTACGGCCCGTAGTACGGGTTCGAGGGACGCGCTATCTCTGTGTCGCCGTTGGCATGAGGGTTCGTGATCGTCCCGAGCGAGTCGATGAAGGTGTTCTCGTCATATGTGTGGTACTTGCAGAGCGCATCGCTCAGCAGCATCGGCCCGTAGGTCGTGGTGACGCCGCTCTGGTTGGTGTAGTTGTACTCGACTTCCACCTGGTTCAAAGGCACATTGGTCGCCGACCCAACGGACGCGTTCCCAAGCACGCCCGGTTCGTTCGGGTCGGAAAGCTCGTACTCGGAGTAGTAGGAGTCGGTGAGAATGCCCGACAGCTTGAAGCTCACCAGCAGTGACCGGTACGCGTAGACACCGGGCACCCCGGCCCGGCCTGTCACCTCGAGGAGCATCTGGCCCGCGCTGCCGCCCGTCTGCAGCGCCAAGCGGCTCGGGTCCGGCACGTAGTGGAAGGACTCGTCGGTTGAGCCGATCTGCTTCCACCCGGTGAGCGCCACGTCGCTGCCCGGGTTGTCGTAGTTGTGGGCGTAGTACGCCGGCACGTTGTCGAGGTAGTTGCGGTACTCCTGTATGCCCGCTTCGGCTGCCGCCAGGGCCGCCTCGCTGGAGCTGGACAGGTTCGTCGCCGTCATCTCGTTGCGGACCTGTGTCGCGAGGACCGGAACGAGGATCGAGAGGAGCAGCACGAGAAGCAGCGCTATGACGAGTGCCTGCCCGGACTCGTCGCGTGCGAGCTCGCGGCGCCGGGCGACTCCGGTTGCCATTAAGCAACGCAGCTTGCGCAATGGTCCCCCGTTCTTGCTTGGCGCGGACATCAGCGTCATCTCCTCAGTTCGGGCACGGCGCGGTCGTTGTCGTCGTGGTCGTCGACGTGGTCGCGCTCGACGCCATCGCCGAGCCGCGCAGGTAGACGATCGTGTCCAGGGTCGTCGGCTGGTCGGCTGCGTATCCCTCGGTCGGCACCTGGGGTCCCGCCAGGAATGTGATGTGGACGCCTACAGCCGCGATGTTGTTGACGGCGCAGGCCGGTACATAGGGCGACTGGTCCGGGAGCGGCGTGAGCGTCGAGTTGTTCCAATAGTAGTAAGTGAAGACCGGGCTGGTCTGGGAGCTAAGTGCGTAGTACGTCGCAACCGTCCGGGGTTGTGGTATCGGCAACACGTGTGTGCAACTCGACGCCGGGGTGTACGCGGTCGGCATGTCAACCGCCGGGGTGATCTGCGACCAGGGCGCGGGCGGGACCGTCTGGCCGTTCGCCGGGCCCGCCGACTGCACGTCGAAGGTGATGTCGAACTGCGCGTCGGCGTGCAAGGCGCCGGCGGGCTTGAACCACAGAGCGTCGAGATTCGTGCAGTTCGAGTTGTAGGTCGTCGTGCTGAAGCCTTCAGACGTGATTGCGTCGAGCTCGGTTGCGGACGGGCCGACCTGGGTCCCCGAGTTGTTGTAAACCGCGAGCACCTGGCTGGCACCGCGCAGGTACTGGATCAGCGTCTGTTGGGCCTCGGTCTCCTCCTGGATTCCCACGACGGAGTCCTGGGTGTTCGTCGTCTGCTGGTTGAACGAGATGAAAAGTGAGGTGACGATCGTGAAGACGACTGCCAGGATGGCAAGGACGGTGATGAGCTCGAGGGCGGTGAAGCCGGCCTGCGAAACCGCCGGATCCCGGTGCGCCACCGAAGGCCACCTCCTCCCGGCAGCTCTTTGCAAGCCTTTCATGACGCCGTCACCGCGAGGCTCGCCCCATTGCATCCCGAAGGTGGGCTCGACTCGACAACGGTGTCAGCGCACACTCCCGACGTCGTCACCCACACATAGGCGGGCGAGACGTTGGGCGTGCCACTCCCATCGTGGTACAAGGTGTACTCCCCAAGCGGCATGCTCGTGTCCCAGACGCCCGGAGAAGTGGAATTGAGGTTCATCAACTGGCCGCCTCCTGAGTCCTTGGCTGTAATCGAGCTCGCCGCTCCCGTGACCGTGAGGTCGAGGGGGTAGACCCGCAGATATACCGACACAGGCCCGCCGGCGGCGTTGACGGGACAGGAGCCCGCGGTTGCGCTGTAAGCCTGGTCGCCTGTCCACAGACTCGTCACACCCGACCATGGGAACAGCAGAAGCGGAGTTGTTGGCGTGGTGTCGAAAGCGGCCCACGTCTTCGTGGGGTAGTAGGTCGCAAGGAACGAGTTGTTGACCGAAACCGGGATACCGTTGCTCGGAAGTGGCGCCGCGAGCGTCGACGACGTCGTGCAGCTGCCGCTGGCGCCGGTGTAGTAGCCGATGGTCAGCGGACTACCCGTGTCGATCGTCACGTTGACCGCTGTTGGGACGCCGGGCTCCAGCGAGTTGATGGGCACCGTGAGGGCACCGCCCGGGTTGGAGTCCGCTTGCTCGTTGCCCGCTACGAGCGGTGGCGGCCCGGTGTTGCCGGCGAACGAGATCGTGTAGTTGTACGAGCCGTCCGCGTCGCTGTAGGCGTCGACGTTCTGAAAAATGATGCAACCGTCGCTCACCTGTGTCGAAGTAGCGGCCGTGGTCGCGGTCTCGGTCGTGAAAGTGCCCGTCGGCACCGCCGGCGCAGCGCCCGAGCCTTGCCAGTGGGCGGTAATGGTCGCAGCTACGGGATCGGACAGGAAGGGGTTCGTCCCGTCGTAGGTGAGCCGAACGGCCACCTCACCCGCGAACTGCTGGACCGCGCCCGCCTGGGCGGGGGCGATCTCGGTCGTCTGCACGACCGGCGCAGCGCCGTCCATCTTGGGCCAGGTGACCACTGCGGTCACGAACCAGATCTGCTGGGCCACATCGGCACCGGAACTGCAGATGGACTGATTGGTGCCCTGGGTGATGACGGTCCAGCTGGTCTTGATCTTGAAATCGGTGACGCGAGAGCCCGCCTCGGCAACGGAGTAGGTCGTGGTGGAGGTGCCTGTCGGCAACAACCCTTGTGCCGCCTCGAGCTGAAGTGTCTCGAGCTGCTTGGTGGCGACGTTGATCGCTTCTGCCCGCAGGTGCGTCGCGGCGACAGCCTTCTGGGCTTGGATTATGAAGACCGCCGTCGGGATCAGAACGATGACGATGACCACGACCGCGACGAGGAGCTCGATCAGCGTGACACCCTCGTCGCCTCGCGTGGAGGTGTCCTCTCGTCCCCTCCCTTGCCCCCTCCTCGGTGCTGCTCGGTCCGTCCCTCGCCGCATGACCGTTGCCCCTTCTTGACCCAGGCGACCTCTGGTTTCCGCGAAACCCCACACGGCACCGATGAGGCGCTCGCTCAGCGTTGTGAGTTTACCATTTTTTTGCCAAATCGCGCGCCAAGCGCCCGATCCCTCACTCTAGGTGCTCCGCGACGGCGCCACGCGGCGCCAACACGAACAGCAGCTCGGCCTCGCACGCGACCTGACCGCCGACGCTCGCAACACCGCGCCCTCGCCCCGAGCGTGCCGACAGGCGCGCGATCGAGACGTCGAGGTCCAATGTGTCGCCCGGCAGGACCTGGCGCCTGAAGCGTGCCTCGTCGATACCCCCGAACAACGGCAGCCGGTCTTGGTAACGCGCGTCGGCGAGCACCGTCGCGGCTGCGAGTTGCGCCAGGGCCTCCACCATCAAGACACCGGGCAGAACCGGGTTGCCGGGGAAGTGGCCCGCGAAAAACTCCTCGTCTCCCGTGAGGTGCCAGCGGCCACGCGCGGAGGTCGCCGGGACCAGCTCGACGATCTCAGAGACGAGGAGAAACGGAGCCCTGTGAGGGATGAGCCCTTCGATCGAGATCTTCGTCACTCCGCAACGCTACCGGGATCGCCCTGGCCGCGACGAGATAGCCGCTGTTGTCAAGGCTCAGCGCGTTCCTCGGCGGTTGCGACCCGCGGCCTTCTGTTCCGTGCGGTCCGCGTTCGCCGTCGTCCGGGGGGACCTGCGCGCCCGCGGCTCGGCACCGGCGGGTGAGGGCACGGGTGCTGGTGTCGCCGAGTCCACTAACGGCCGTACCGGCTGACGCGCCCCAGATGCCCTGCGGGCGCGTAGTGCGGTCCCGGTCGCCGGTGGCTCCGCCACGGGCCTGGACGTCGGCGCACGTTTCGCGGGTGATGGCCGCTTCGCTGGCGGCACCTTCTTGGCTGCCACCATTTGAGCCTCGGCTGGCTTTTTTCGTGCTGGCGGTGCGACCGGGACCTTCGAAGCCGGCCGCTTCGCTGGCGGCGCCTTCCTCACGGCCTGTCTCGCCGGTGCCGTCTTCTCCGTCGACGCCACCTTCTGCACTGGCACCTTCTTGGCCGCACTCTTCGATGTCGCGGTCTTCTTCGCTGCCGCCTTCTCCGTTACCGCCGCCTTGGCGGCCCGCCCTGGCTTGGCTGGTGGCTTTGGCTTTGCTGCCGGTGTTGCCTTTACCGGCGCAGCCGTCTTCGCCGCTGCCGTCCTCTTCGCCGTCTTCTGCACCGCGGGCGCCCTTTCTGCCGGCTTCGAGGCCTGCGGGCCCGGGACTTCCGGACGCTTGCGCGACGGCCGAGCGAGACGGACCTCCGCCGCCACGGTCTCTTCGCGGGGGTGACCCGACACGTGCGCGATTCCCGGCAGTGCGAGCTCGGCGCCACGCCGTTGCGGGTCGAGGGCTGTCAGCACGAACATCCCGCGTTGGTGGCGCTTCAGAACCTCCCGGGCGCTTCGCGGAGCAGGATCGCCCAGATTGGCAAGCGGGATGTAACAGCGCATCTCGCCGACGCGCACGACCGCGCCATGGGAGGTGTAACCCTCGACCTCGCCCTCGACTTGTTCGCCGAGGGGGTGTCCGGCGATGAAGCGTATGAAGGCCAGAGGGTCGTTCACCGCGAGTGGGGTCGGCTTGCCTCCGTCCCGGAACCCGACTTCTGCGCGTGCGGGCTCAGGCTCCACGCCGGCCTTGCGGCTCCTCGAGCGCGCTCGTGAGGACGCCGCGGCCGACGACTGACCGGCGGGTTCGATGACTTCCTTGGTCGCTACGGCGATCGCCTTTGTGACGCGCTTCTTGGCCTGCACCGTCTCCCGCACAGCTTGGTGGCTCCGGGGGCCGCGGACCGGTTGGCGAGGACTGAAGATCCATCCGATGCCTGGCACGGGGGTGCCGCCGAGAAGGCGGCCCCGTTCGAACAACCAGGGATGCTCGCCGTGGAACTCCTGGAACGAGTCGTTCGACAGCACTGTCGCATCGACTTTCTCGGCAACACGCAGCAAGAACGCGTCTCCGCGCCCGATTGCCCCGGCAGGTGGATGGACGTACTCGCCGCGTAACGCGGCCTCCTCGAAACGCCGCAGCTCGGAGGGATCGATCCTGTGCGCGAAGGTGGCGTCGACGATGACTGTGATCTCGGCGTTCGGGTGGTCACGCCGGAGCTCGGCGACGGCTTCTTCCAGCTGTTTCAGGCTCGGCAGGGAGCGCCCCTCGGTGGCGATATTGGATCCGTCGACGACGATGTGCTCAATGGGCATGTCCGTGTAGTCAAGCACCACTCACCACTGTCAGCCCGCCATCTGCCCCGGCCGGTGACAGTGATACCCGCAGCCAGCAGAATCAGGGCCGTCTCGGCACTAGCGTGTGGGCGTGAGGATCGATGTACCGGCACCGGTTGTGCCAACAACCGGGACGGCCGTCGGAGTGCCCCGGTGAGCACGACGCGAGCTGTGGTACGCGGAGTGGAGCCGGGCAACGACGTGCGCTGCGTGCGCTGCGGCAAACAGATCAAGTTCGCGGCGCGCACGCATCCACGCCAGGTGATCGCCAACGTCTATCTCGAGGGCGCGTGGAACCGGGTCGACCACTTCCACGAGGAGTGCTACCTCGACGCGGGCGAGCCCTATGGACCGATCGACAGCCTCGGTGGCCCGTTCACAGCCTGACCACCACCTCGCGGGGCCCGGCTCGGCGGTGACCAGGCCCGATACGCCCACTTACTGGAGCGTTCTCAGGTGAGGATCGTCGTGACCGGCGCCAGCGGCTTCATCGGGGGCGCCCTCGTGCGGGCGCTTCGTGGGCGAGGTGACGAGGTGTACCCGGTCGTCCGCCGTCCCCCGGCGACCGGTGAGCTGGGCATCGACCTGTCCCGGCGGGACATCGACACATCGCGGGTTCCCGGTGGGAACCTCGAAGGGATCGACGCCGCCGTGCACTTGGCCGGCGCTCCGATCACGACGCGGTGGAACGCGAAGCGCCTGGAGGAGATTCGTTCGAGCCGCATCGCCGTCGGCAACCTGCTTGCCCGGTCGCTCGCCTCACTGGAGCGTCCACCCGAGGTGCTCGTCTCGGGTTCTGCTGTCGGCTTCTACGGCGACCGCGGGGACGAGGTACTCGACGAGACGAGTTCCCAAGGCAGCGGCGTGCTGGCCGATATATGCCGCTCCTGGGAGCAGAGCACTTCGCCCGCGACCGATCGCGGGATCCGGGTGGTCACAATCCGCACGGGCATCGTGCTCGGGGGCACTGGAAGCGCAAACGGGGGGATCCTTCGTGCCGAGGTCCCCCTCTTCAGGCTCGGGCTCGGCGCTCGGCTCGGCGACGGCAGCCAGTGGACGAGCTGGGTCTCTCTCGACGACGAGATCGCGGCGATCCTGCGCGCGATCGACGACACTCAGCTCTCCGGACCCGTCAACGCGACAGCCCCCAACCCCGTGCGCAACGCGGAGCTGACCGACGCCATCGCTCACGCGCTCGGGCGGCGGAGCAGGCTCGCCGTGCCCGCCCCGATCCTGCGGCTGGCCCTCGGGCGCGGGGCCGCCGACGAGCTACTGCTGGCGAGCCAGAAGGTGCTGCCGAAGAGGCTGACCGATGCCGGTTTCGTCCATACCCACGCTGAGCTCGCCGGCGCCTTGTCGGCCGCGTTCGCGCCGCCGCGCCCATTCTGAGCACGAGCCGAGCTGTCCGAAGCGGGCCTTCGCCGCGACCCACCCCGGGCTCGGCGGCCCCGTGGGGTTCAGTCCAGATTGGCGCCGTAACGGCGGACGTGGTCGTTCACGGCGTAGTACGCGTCGATGGACTCCCCCGCGTCACCCCAGAAGCCTTCCTGAACGTCGTAGTCGATGAGGCCCAAGGCGACGTAGTGGTTGTTCACGTCGGTGATCTCGAGCTCACCACGCCCCGATGGCCGCAGCGTGCGGATCACGTCGAAGACCCCGGAGTCGTAGAGGTAGACCCCGGTGACGCAGTAGGTGCTCGGAGGGTCGTCAGGCTTCTCGACGATCCGCACGATCCTCCCCGACTCGTCCAGCTCGGGCACGCCGAGATGGCGCAGGTGAGCCGGGTCCTTGACCTCGGCCAGCAGCAGGCGGGCCCCTTCCGGGCGTTCGCCGAACCGCCGCACCGAAGACACGAACGATCGGCCGAAGATGTTGTCGGCCAGCATCACGACAGCCGCCTCGTCGCCGACGAACTGTGCCGCCAGCCCGAGCGCCTCCGCGATGCCTCCCGCCCGCTCCTGGTAGGCGTAGAGAAGGCGCTCCACGCCGAATTCGTGGCCGTTCGACAGGAGCCGCAGGAACTCGCCTGCGTGCGTGCCGCCGGTGACGACCATGATCTCGGACACCCCGGCCTTCACGAGCGCCTCGATCCCGTAGCTGATCATGGGCCGGTCACCGATCGGCAACAGGTGCTTGTTGGTGATCCGGGTAAGAGGATGAAGCCGGCTGCCCGTGCCGCCGGCGAGGATCACGCCCCTCATGGTTTCACGTAGTCCACGGTGACCGACGGGTATAGCAGGACGCCGTCGGTGAGGTCCGTCGCGCGGTAGATGACTTTCTCAATCGTGGTATCGCTCACTTCGAAGATCGCCACTCCCTTCAGGTTTGTGGTGCCGGACCTTGGCCTGATCTTCGTTCTCATCGCGACCGGGGGTTCCGTCGTGGCAACGAGCCATACGCGCTTGGATGCGACAGGCAGGCCGAACCTGGTGCGCAACGTGACTGTGATCGTGGAGAACGCCGCCCTGACGGCGGTGACAGTGTGCTCCGAGGCCGTGATCGAGGACTTCGTCGGCGAGGCGTACTGCACTCCCCCGCTCGCGGGCAGCGCGCACAACCGGGTGACGAGGCCGCCGCCGGAGGGACTGGCGGCGTCAGGGCTCCCGAGGCCTGACGCGAGGTCATACCCGACCGTAGCCGGGTAGCGCCACCAGTTGGCAATCGACGGCAGGTGGTTGTCCCCTCTCGTCACGTCGTTGAGCGCGCTCGCGTACCCGCCGGACCCGGCGATCGAGTACAAAGCCGGGTTCAGGAACCCGACAGGATGGGCGTTGCATGTCGGCCAGGCATCTGTGAGCGCGACCAGCGCCGCCCACAGCGGCGCCGCCAGGCTGGTTCCCCCCACCGACGTCCAGCCACCCGAGGAGCCCCAGTCGATGACGAGGCCCGTGTTCGGGTCGGCATCGGCCGAGACGTCGGGGACCTCGCGGCAGTAGCCGGTCGGTGCGCCGCACGGCCCGGGGGAGGAGTACGGCTTGATCACCCCGAGCGACGCCGGAGCGTCCGACTGGTAAGCAGGCATCGCCCAATTGGATGAGATGCCCCCGCCACTGGCCCCGTCGGCGTTGTTCCAGACGCTCTCCGTCGGCGGCGGGCCGAGCGCAGTCAATGCCGTGCCGCCGACGCTTGTCACATACGGCTGGCTGCCGGGGTCGTCGACGGTGGAAACGGGGGACTGGTTTCCGGTCGGGGCACCACAGTCGGTCGAGCCGTCGTCCCCGGAGGCGGCCACGACGCTCTGGCCTTGGGCCGCGGCCTCCTCGAACAGGTTGGCTTCGATCGCCGCCACCTCGGGCCCACCGTCTTGCGGCTCGCAGTTGCCCCACGACGTCGTGATCACCTGGGCATGGTCCTGGGCGATGATGGCGCTGTAAACGTCAAGCGGGCCGGTGCTGCCGTTGTTGGGCCCCTCGTACACGTCGAGCGTCGCGCGGGGCGCGAAGCTGCTCACGTCCTCGACGTCGAGCGTCGACTCGACGTCGCTCGGGACCTCGTCGCCCGCGCCGTCGACATAGCGGATGTGCCGCGCCGACGCCATGGCGGCGGCCTGATCCGGGAAGTAGCACTCGTCGTAGGTTTGGACGTCCGACTCGCTGAACGGCTCGAGCTCGAAGATTGCGATCGTCTCGCCGACCCCGAAGTCGCCGGCCGCGTAGAGACCGGTGAAGCCGTACGCGGACGCCAGCTGGTCGGCGGTGTAGGCACCGGAAGCCGAGGCGACGGCGGCCGCACTCGGGCAGGGTTGTGGTCCGCCCGTCTCAGGTGCGCGCGCCCGGAGAGGACTGCGCACGCGTGCGCCCGTGCGCGAACCGGGGCGCGCGAGACCCACGGGGTAAGAGGGCGCCCAGTCGCTCAGGCCCACGACCGCCTGGATGCCGCCGGCGAGAGCCCTCGGGATCCGCGGCGCGGACAGGTTCGCGTACACGACCGCCCCGGACGCAAGGCGATAGCGCGCGATCGTCGTGGCAAAGGCGCGCTCGGCGGTCGTGACCGTGGCGGAGGCCTTGATCAACAGACGGTTGCCGGCGAGTGGGCCGACTTCGAGGCCGAGCCTGCGCAGCGCCGTGGTCGTCGAACGCACGGTCGCCGCCGTGGCGCCGAACCTCTCCCCGAAGGCGCCCGGGCGGAGATACCGGCGGAACTCCGCAGAACCCGGGGTCGAGACCGCGCGGGCGAATCCTGCCAGTGCGGCCGGGTCACGGGGGCGCAGCGCCACGTCGAGCTCGACCTGCTCCGATCCCGGTGCCGGGCCGAGAAAGGCAGCTCCGCCCGGCACTCGGGGCGCGGAGCCGAGGCGCACAAACCGGCCGACGACCCGGGGCGGTCCCGTCGTCCCGAGCGATACTGTCGCCGAAGCTCCGAGGGTGGCAGATCCCGCCAGCCCGGCCAGGCACGCCGCGACGCCCACGGCGAAGTGCAGGCCGCGTCCGTGCCCGCGGCCCCGCCGACAGGACGCCGCGCGCGCCGCTTTGTGCCCTTCGTGCATCTACAGGTCTCTCTTCGGTGGCGGCCCGTGTCGCTGAGAGCGTAGTGGCAGGCCCGTCACGGGAGGAATACGGGCCGCCCCCGTTTGCGACGGGGAGGCGCCGGCCAGCGTGGGACGCCGCAACGAAAGCATCCTGGCCTTCGGGGTCACGAGCCTACCGAACGTGGCTTCGGACCCCGGTCTTCGCCTGGGGCCGGCGGGGGCTTTTCAGACGTCGAGGAAGCGTCTCACAGCGACAGCCGAGCCGACGGCACCGATCAGCGCGCCCATGACCACGACCAGGATCTCGGTGATGATCACGTCGTGGCCGGGCACGATGGCCGAGGAGAACTCCCGAAAGTGCCTGATCAGCGTTCGAATGCCGAGATCGCCGAGCAGCACGATGCCGGCGGCCACCATCGCGCCGATCAGCCCCTGCACAAGGCCCTCCACCATGAACGGCAGGCGGATGAACCAGCTCGTCGCCCCGACGAGGCGCATGACACCGACCTCGCGCCTGCGGGAGAAGATCGCCATGCGGATGGCGTTCAGGATCAGCACCAATGCGGAGATCAAGAGGACGAGCGCGATCACGAGGAGAACCGTCTGCAAGACGTTGCTCACCGCGGTCAAGGTGTGCGCGGCCTGGGACGGGTAGGTGATCTGGAAGACACCCGGAACGTGCTGGAGAAGGCTCGCGACCGCGGCCGCGCCCCCGGGGTTGGTCAGGGTGCACTGGAACACCGGGGGTGTCGTCTGCACGTTCAGCACGCTGCAGACGGTCTGGCCGCTGATCCGGCACGCCAGCTTGTAGGACTGCTCGTGGTCGAGGTAGACGATCTTTCGGATCTGGGGCGTCTGGCTGATCGTGGAGCGCAGCGCCGTCACTTCGGCCGCCGATGCGCTCGGCTGCACGAACACCTGCAGGTCCACGTTCTGGTTCAGCTGCACGAGCTCGTTGTTCACGGCTTGGCGCATCAGAAGGGCCGTGCCGACGAGGGAGAGCGAAACGGCAACGGTGAGGATCGCCGCAATTGCCATCAACCGGTTCCGCCACAGGTTGGTGGCGGTCTCGCGGGCGACGTAACCAGCCGAGATGGGCATCAGCGGCGCCCCCGGCGCGCCCGGACGGTTTCTTGACGACTCGTGACCGGCTCGCCCGGATCGTCCGGATCCAGGTCCGCGGAGCCCGCCCGCAGGGCCGAAACTGCCACGACCGGGACTCCCCGCGTGCTCGACACCGTCGGGTCCAGGCCGTAGATGCCGCGCGCCTGGTCGCGGATGACAGCGCCGTGATCGATCTCGATCACGCGCCGGCGCATCGTGTCGACGATCCCCGCATCGTGGGTCGCCATCACGACCGTCGTTCCGGTCCGGTTGATCCGATCGAGCAGCGACATGATGCCCTGGCTCGTTGTGGGGTCGAGGTTGCCGGTGGGCTCGTCGGCGAGGATGATCAGCGGGCGGTTCACGAAGGCGCGCGCGATGGCGACGCGCTGCTGCTCGCCTCCGGACAGCTCGTGCGGCATCCGGTCGCCCTTCTGGCCGAGCCCGACCAGCTCGAGGACCTGCGGCACCTGCGTGGCGATCACGTTGCGCGGCCGACCGATGACCTCGAGGGCAAAGGCGATGTTCTCGAAAACAGTCTTGTTCGGGAGCAGGCGGAAGTCCTGGAACACGCAACCGAGGTTCCGCCGCAGGTAGGGCACCCTCCAGTTAGACAACTGCCCGATCTCCTTGCCGGCCACCCAGATCTCGCCACGGTCGGCAACCTCCTCGCGCAACAGGAGCTTGAGCATCGTCGTCTTGCCCGATCCCGACGCCCCGACGAGGAAGACGAACTCGCCCTTCAAGATCTCGAGCGAGACGTCCCGCAGCGCGACGACGGAGCCCTTGTAGGACTTCGTGACGTTCTCGAAGCGGATCATCGGTGCCCTTCTCCCCCGTGCTCCGGCACGAAATCCCCCTTCGGCAGGCTACCAGCCAGGCCCCTCTGAAGGCGGGAACCGGTCATCTCGCCCTCAGGAACCCGCATGTTCCCTGCGAAATCTCAGGAACGCGATCATGAACTCGTCGAGATCCCCGTCCAACACGACCTCGACGTTGCCGGTCTCGTAGCCGCTGCGCAGGTCCTTGACGAGCTGGTAGGGGGCAAGCACGTAAGACCGGATCTGGCTCCCCCAGGCGACGTCGCTCAAGGGCCCCGAGAGCGTCTCGAGCTGCTTGCGGCGCTCTTCTCGCTGGCGCTCGGCGAGCTTGGCACCGAGGATCTGCAGGGCCTTGGCCTTGTTCTGGTACTGGCTGCGCTCGTTCTGGCAGGACGTGACGATCCCGGTCGGCAGGTGTGTGATCCGCACTGCCGAGTCCGTCACGTTCACGTGCTGGCCGCCGGCTCCCGAGGAGTGGTAGGTGTCGATGCGCAGGTCCTTCTCGTCGATCTCGATCTCGTCGGAGATGTCCTCCAGGAACGGCGCCACGTCGAGCGACGCAAAGCTCGTCTGGCGTCGGTGTTGGGAGTCGAAAGGCGACATCCTGACGAGACGGTGGACGCCCCGCTCAGCCGCCAGCAGCCCGTAGGCGTAGCGCCCACGCACGATGAAGGTCGCCGACAAGATGCCGGCTTCTCCTCCTTCGGAGACCTCGTCGACCTCGACCTCGAACCCGCGGCGCTCAGCCCAGCGCAGGTACATGCGCAACATCATCTCGGCCCAGTCCTGGGCGTCGGTACCGCCGGCGCCGGCGTGGATATCCGCCACGGCGTCCCTCTCGTCGTGCTCACCTGAGAACAGGCTGCGCAACTCGAGCTCGTCGAGTGCCTTGGCAACCGCCGCGGCGATGTCGGTGAGCTCGCCCTCGAGGTCTGTGAGTTCGCTCCCACCCTCCTCCAGGGCCATGAGGTGCAACGCCTCGGCGTCGGCGAGCTGGGTGTCAAGGGCACGCAGCCCCTCGACATCGTCCCGGACGCGGCCGTAGTCCGAAGTCACCTTCCGGGCCTTGTCGGCGTCCGACCACAGGTCCGGCTCCGCGATGGCCTGCTCGAGCTCCCCGAGTCGTTGCACCAGGTCGTCCAGTCTCAGGTAGACCTTCGCCGCGTCGAGGCGGACGCGAAGCGCCGCCAGGACTTCGCCGAGATCGGGGCGCGCACCGACAGGGCCGGCGTCGGATGCTCGAGTCACGATCCCTCAGCTCGCGCCGTGGCAGACCTTGAACTTGCGACCGCTGCCACACCAGCACGGCTCGTTGCGCCCGACCTTGGGCGGTGGCCCGCTCACGATCCGCGCCCCGGTCGGCGATATCGGGCCCGCGGGCGGCCGGCGCTGGCCTGCCCCGCCGCCGGCATTGCCACCCCGGTTCGGCGTGCCCCGTGACGCCGCAGGGCCTGCCTGGCCGGCCTTCACAGGGCCGGCGGAGGGCGACTGTGCCGGATGAGCCGGCGCCGCCGGCGACTGTGCCGCAAGCCCCGCCGCCTGCGCCGGGTCGCCCAGGGCGTCGCCAGCCGGGACCTGGGCGAGCTCGCCGAGCCCGGCGGCCGGGTCGTCCGCCGCCACGAACGCCGCCTGCGCGTAATCGGGGTCCTCCGCGGGCGCCGCGAGGACCTGGACGTGCATGACATAGCGCAGGTAGTCGTCGTCGATCGAGTCCATGAGCTTGCCGAACATCTCGAATCCCTCGCGCTGCCAGGCGACCAGCGGGTCGGTCTGCGCGATGCCGCGGAGATGGATGCCCTCGTTCAGGTAGTCCATCTCCACGAGGTGCTCGCGCCAGCGCTGGTCCATGATCTGGATCAGGACGCTGCGCTCGATCTCCCGCGCCGTCTCGGCACCGCCGGGGAAGGTCTGTTCGCGCTCGTCGTAGAACTCGAGGGCTTCGGTGAGGATGCTCTCGGTCAGCTGTGCCACATTGGTCGCCGCCTCGAGGTCGTCGACGGTGAACCTCGTCGGGTAGTACTGCGCCAGCTCCACCAGCAGTCCCTCGAGGTCCCATTCCTCGGGGAAGTCGTTCGGGCAGTGGTTCGCGACGACCCGCTCCACCGTCGCTGTGAGCAGCGCCTCGGTGTGGGGCTTCAAGTCCTCCCCGTCGATGATCTGGAGCCGACGGGCGTAGATGACCTTGCGCTGCTCGTTGCGAACCTCGTCGTACTTGAGCAGCTCCTTGCGGGTCTCGGCATTACGGCCCTCGACGGTGTGCTGGGCCCGCTCGATCGCCTTGGTAACCATGCGTGCTTCGATCGGAACGTCCTCGGGGAGGGCCCGGTCCATGACCCAGCTGACGGCGCCGGTGGCGAACAACCTCATCAACTCGTCCTCGAGCGAGAGGTAGAACCGGCTCTCGCCGGGGTCGCCCTGTCGCCCGGACCGGCCACGGAGCTGGTTGTCGATGCGCCGGCTCTCGTGGCGCTCGCTCCCGAGGACGTAAAGGCCTCCGAGCGCCCGGACCTCGTCCGCTTCGGCAGCGCACTGCTGCTTGAACTTGCCGAGGAGCGACCGGTAGCGCTCCTGCCCCTCGTCAGAGTCGAGGTCGAGCCCCTGGGCCCGGACCTCGTTTCGGGCAAGCCCTTCGGGGTTGCCCCCGAGCACGATGTCGACGCCACGTCCAGCCATGTTCGTGGCGACCGTGATCGCATGCAGGCGCCCCGCCTGGGCGACGATCTCGGCCTCCTGGGCGTGGTGCTTGGCGTTCAGCACGTGGTGAGGGATGCCCTGCTTGTCCAAGAGCAGGGACAGCTCCTCGGACTTCGCCACCGACGCCGTGCCGACCAGGACCGGCTGGCCCTTGTCGTAGCGTTCCTTCAGGTCTTCGACGACGGCCTCGAACTTGGTGTGCTCCGCCTTGAAGATCAGGTCGGCAAAGTCGGTTCGGATCATGGGGCGGTGCGTCGGGATGGGCACGACGTGCAGCTGGTAGGTGGACGCGAACTCGGCCGCCTCGGTCTCGGCGGTACCGGTCATCCCGGCGAGCTTCTCGTACATGCGGAAGTAGTTCTGGAGCGTGATCGTCGCCCAGGTGTGGTTCTCCTCCTGGATGCGGACGCGCTCTTTGGCCTCGACCGCCTGGTGAAGGCCGTCGGACCAACGCCGCCCCTCCATGATCCGGCCCGTGAACTCGTCGACGATCTTCACCTCGCCGTCGGTCACCAGATAGTCCTTGTCCCGGTGGTAGAGCTCCTTGGCCTGGAGGGCCTTCTCGAGCTGATGGACGTAGTTGACGGCGACCGAGTCGTAGAGGTTGTCGACGGCGAGCTGCCGCTCGACTTTTGCGATGCCGGCCTCGGTCGGCACGGCCGTGCGCTTCTCCTCGTCGACCTCGTAATCGACGTCGCGCCGCAAGGTCCGCACGATGCTGGCAAATTGGTAGTAGAGCTTCGTCGACTCGTGCGAGGGCCCGGAGATGATGAGCGGTGTCCGGGCCTCGTCGATCAGGATCGAGTCGACCTCGTCGACGATGCCGTAGACATGCTCGCGCTGCACCATGTGCTCGCGTTGCGACGCCATGTTGTCGCGCAGGTAGTCGAAGCCCATCTCGGTGTTGGTCCCGTAGGTCACGTCCGCGCGATACGCCGCCGCCTTTGCCGCGAAATCGTCCACCTCGGGAGTTATGAGCCCCACCTTGAGCCCGAGGAACCGGTAGATCTGGCCCATCCACTCCGCGTCGCGCCGTGCCAGGTAGTCGTTGACGGTTATGACGTGGACGCCGCGGCCGCCGAGCGCGTTCAGGTACACCGGCAGCGTCGAGACGAGAGTCTTGCCCTCACCGGTCTTCATCTCGGCGATCCAGCCGAAATGAAGCGCCATGCCGCCCATGAGCTGGACGTCGAAAGGGCGCTGGCCGATGGTGCGCACCGCCGCCTCCCGCACCACGGCGTAAGCGTCCACCAGGAGGTCGTTCATGTCCTCGCCCTTGTCGAGGCGCTCTTTGAACTCGATGGTCTTGGCGGCGAGCTCCGCGTCCGACAGGGCCTGGATCTCGGGCTCCAGCGCGTTTATCGAGGGCACGATTGCAGCGAGGCTGCGGACCTTCTTGCTTTCGCCCGCGCGAAGTACCTTCCCGAACACGCTCACGACCGCACATTGTACGCTGCCGCCCCTGTTGCTCCCGGTCGGCACCTTGCCGGCGCGGTTGTGGGCGGGGAGCTTCAGCCGGCGACCACCTGTATCCGCTGGCCGGCCCTGCGCCCGGGTCCCGGTTCGACCGAAACCAGGGACCCGGCCAGATGGTGCGGCGCGGCGCGCTCGACGCGCACGTTCACGAAGCTCCCCGGAGCGACTCCGGCACCCTTCAAAGGGGCGAAGTGCACGAGCTTGCCCTGGCGCGTGCGCCCGGAGAGCATCGCAGGGTCCTTCTTCGAAGGGCCGTCCACGACGGCTTGCTCGATCAGGCCGACGCGGCTCAGGTTGCGGGCGAGAGCGGAGCGCTCGATCACGACCTTGAGCCGCTCGAAACGTTCGGCCACGGCCTGGGGCGGCACGTAGAGCTCTGTCATCTCGGCCGCGCGGGTGCCCGGCCTCGGCGAGAAGATGAAGGTGTAGGCGCTGTCGTACTCGGCCAGGGAAGCAACCTCGAGCGTGCGCTCGAAGTCTTCCTCGGTCTCGCCCGGGAACCCGACGATGATGTCTGTGGTCACAGCGAGATTCGGGATGGCGGCCCTGGCGCGCGCCAGGAGCGACAGGT
>Ga0187856_1001265_pt1 | contig 20623 bp, 21 predicted proteins | sample June2016WEW_8_40_FD_132443 | JGI IMG/M metagenome (GOLD analysis project Ga0187856, IMG submission 132443) | Peatland microbial communities from SPRUCE experiment site at the Marcell Experimental Forest, Minnesota, USA - June2016WEW_8_40 | ecosystem: Environmental > Terrestrial > Soil > Wetlands... | reverse complement strand
TTTACTATGACGGTCTCCTTTTCGTCACTAAAGGTTCTCATGCAATGAAAATGGGCGTAAGTTTCGTCGACAATCGTAGCGACTTTCCCGAGATTGGTGGCCTTACTGGAAGCTGGTCCTACACTGGCTTTTTTTCGGGATTGGGTTTCGGCGATTTTCTCCTTGGCTACCCTCGCCAGCTTTCCGTTAGCCCGGACTTGTTTAACCCGGAGTCGCGCCGTTTGCAGTCCGGCTTGTGGTTCCAAGACGATTGGAGAGCCACGTCCAAGCTGACTCTTAACCTGGGACTTCGCTTTGATGTTGACCCTAGGTTCATTTCAGCCAATAACCGTATATCGAATCTTGTCCTTTCAGAGCCTCCAGTCGCAATCGGATTCACGCCATTTGACAGACCTGCAGGTTGGACTACGGCGTTGATGGACTCTCCGGAGTACCATTGGTCGCCTCGCTTCGGATTCGCGTATAAACTGCGCAAGAATACCGTCATTCGCGGTGGGTATGGAATTTATTGGGAAGCGTTAACTGCCGATCCCGCTGTGAATCTTTCCTATAGTCCACCTTGGGTGCGCAATATAATTGCTACGCTAGACACTTCTAATTTGCCTACGTTCAACCGGTCGCTGCCCTTGGAAAGCTTATCCACGACGATGGCCACGCCATTTGGGTTCGTCGCAACTCAGCAGAACATAAAGGACGCGTACTTGCAGGAGTGGAATTTTACCGTCGAACATGACATCAGAGGGACTCTACTCTCGGCTGCTTATGTTGGGAACCTGGGAACCCATGAGTTTCATTCTTACAACGTGAACTTGCCACCTCCGGGCCCCGGCGATCTCATTCCCCGGCAGCCATTCACCCAGATATCTGTTCCAAGCGGCGGACCTGTACCGCCAGGCTTGGCTCCGGCTGGCCCAATTACATACCAAACGAGCGGAGCCGCTTCGAATTACCATTCTTTGCAGCTAAAGGCTCAGCACCATTTCACCAGTCACCTTTCTTTCACTGTATCTTATGCGTGGAGTAAGGCTATCGACACGACTGATAACGATTGTACTCCAGAGGGCGGCGCGGTATGTTCAGCAGGTGAGCAGCAGCCGTTGAACAACAAGGCAGAGCGCGCCGTGGCATTTTACGACGTTCCGCAAAGCCTCACCTTCGATTATATTTACGCTTTGCCGTTTGGTCCCGGAGAAAGATTTGCGAACGTTGGTGGCGCAGCGGGAAAGATCATAGGTGGTTGGCAGGTCGCGGGCACTACCACGCTCCAGAGTGGTACGCCGTTCCCAGCCTTGAATGGATATGACAACCTAAACAACGGGGGTACAGGCTATCCCGACCTCATTTGCAATCCGAATTTTGGTCGAGGGCGATCGGATGCTCAGAAGGTCGCTGAGTTCTTTAATACCAACTGTTTTGTCCCACCCGACGGAGGCATAATCGGGGTTCCGAATTACCAGTACGGTGACGCAGGGCGCAACATAATAAGAGGACCGGGAACGAACTTCTGGAGCGTCAGTTTAATGAAGAACATTCCGATTAGTGAACGCTTCAAGGGTGAGTTTCACGCAGACGCTTTTAATGTGTTTAATACTCCGAACTTCTCTTTTCTTTCGACGAGCAACCTTTTTGCCGTGCCCGCAGTCACGTTCGGGACACCGCAATTCGGGACAATTACCAATACAGGTTTGGATAGCCGGGAAATTCAGCTCGGACTGAAGCTAAGCTTTTGATTGTGGGGGCCGCCAGGCGTGGATATGAGGGTTAGTTACCGTTCAAGAGAGGGCGGAGGAAACAATTTGGTGTGAGCACGCGAATGCATCAGGGTGGTGGTGTCCGGGAAGCGTTGAGTTCGCAAAGCACGACATGCATTAGTCGATCGACACTGCCCCATCGGAATCTGGAAAGCCAACAGTTTTAGTATTCCGGATTTGTTCGGAAGCGTCCACCGATCAAATCCCTGATAAGTTTTCATGCACGCTCGGAGACGAGATGGACAGACGAGATTTTCTGAAGAGCTCACTATTAACATGTGGCGCCCTCACACTATCGGGTCAGGTGGTCGCCCCGAATGAGAAGGCACTCGGCAGACTGCATGTTCAGTACATCCGAGAGAAGATCCCTTCGTTTGAAATTCCACCATACCGAGGTCAACGGTACGAAGACAGAATCCCAGAAACGCTGGACATCGCAGAACGAGCTAAGCTGGCGATCAATGGCGTAACCTCGATTTCTGATCCCGAAGCGGACTGTGAGGTTTACTGGCTGGCCAATTTTCTCCGGAACCCTCCCGTTTTAGTGCATGATTTCAATGATTGGGTTCAACTTGCCGAAGGACTTCAGGAAGTCTTGCCGCTCCTGCGGAACGCGACAGGTGAGGAATCGAACAGCCACGTCGATCCCGTTTGGATGACGGTGCTGCTGAAATGTCTGGGAGCAGACGGGCTCGTCTATACGCCCCTGAAAGGACGACCCTGGAGCCGGATGTTCCTGTCGGCTGAAGAACTTAATCCTGTGTGGAGACCCGACGGGAGCACAACCCATGCGAGTGACGAATCTATCAGGCAAATCTCATCGGGATCGCTCCCTGCGAGAACCATTGCCACAATGACAGTGTACTACCTGCGGGACAAGAATCCTATGTGGAAGCAGGCGGCGGAGCGGATGATTCAGCGCGTGTCGGAACTGGCCATTCATAAACAAGACTACGCTTATCTCGGCGGAGCTTGGGAGCCAAATGCGAAGGTCGGGTCCCAGACCGCGCCGGCGCACACCCTCGCCTTGGAAACGACCGGACGAATGATTCAAGGCCTGTCGCAGTACTACAAGGCAACAGGGCACGAGCCGGCAATCGAGTTGGCAGGAAAGTTCAACAGATTCTTTAGAGACCACAGCCACTATTACGGCTCACAGGCAGAATTCTTGGCCGGAACGGGGTTGGATGACTTTAGGGCCAGATACGGTGGCAAGGGGATGAGGCTGGGAGGACACGGCCATGGCCACACGATCGGCCTACTGAGCATGCTGGAATACGCCACAGCAGCAAACGATCGTATGACCTTAGATCTTGTAAAGGCAGGCTTCGTCTGGGCCAAGAGTCAGAACCAAACGTTTGGGGTTTCAAGTCTGGTGGGCTGGTTCCCGGAATGGTACATGCCTACTTTCCCCCGGTGCGAGAGTTGCACGGTGGGCGACATGTTGGGGCTGGCGGTTAAGCTTAGCGAGGCAAGAGCAGGGGATTATTGGGATGACGTTGACCGCTGGGTGCGGAATCATTTTGCAGAAGCCCAGGTTACCGGTGTCGAATGGGTGCATCAGATGGCGAACAATTCGCCGCACAAGCCGGTCGCCTTTAACGAATCGGGTGAACGGGTGCCAGAGAGAAACCTGGGCGCATGGTCGGGGTGGGCCAGACCGAATGACTGGATAGTCGTACCCGCCAACGAAAGCGGCGCTTACGGTGACGTGGTTGGCATTCAGCACTGTTGTACAGGGAACTCGCCACGTGGGCTCTACTATGTTTGGGAACATATGATTGAGCGCAAGGACGATGCACTGTGGTTGAACCTCCTGTTAAACCGGGCGTCGCGGTTCGCAGACGTCTACAGCTACATTCCGTACCATGGACGGGTGGACTTGAAGGTGAAGGAAAGCTGCCTGAGCCTGAAGGTCCGAGCACCGGAATGGGTTGCATACGACCATCCACAGCTAATCGCTAAGGTGAACGGGTCGCCGCGTTCGCTACATTGGGAAGGTCGTTACGTTAATTTGGGAGCGGCAAAGCCAGGAGACGTAGCGTCGGTAACGTTTCCGATCGCGGAGCGGACGGTGAATGAAAGAATCGGCCCAGAGAGTTACACGCTGATCATTAAAGGAAACACCGTCGTGTCGATTGACCCCGTAGGTCAGAACGGGCCTTTTTATCAGAACCGAGGGAAATATCGGAAGGAAGGAGTCCAATGGCGGCAGGTAAAGCGCTTCTTGCCGGAAGAACAAATCACTTGGTGAGGTGATAAGGGCCATTGGGTAGCAGGCTGCCCAGAAGTGAAGGTGCCAGTAACCGAAATGTAATGCGCCATGGGCAGACGGAAATAATCACGCGGAGAATCCCGGTCCGAAGTCCGCGAGGAGCACAGGGCCTTGGCCTGAGTTCCCGACCAAGATCCAATACACGTGCACCAACTAGCAGAGAAGGGAGCGTCTCATGGAGTCTAAGGTATCATTTGAGAATGCGGCTGAACTCGAAGTACCCAATCCGCCGCCTTCTAACCAAGTTGTCGGCATCAACATCAACCGTTTTGTAGGCAATCCCCTCTCGTCGCCGGTACGTATTACTCAGGACGTGATTTTCACCCGCTCAATTCTCTCCCGCGGCGATCCGTACCATCCAGGGGATACCGGAGCTGTGCTCGAGTACCACGACGATCTGTCACTTGGCACGATCATAGGTTACCGCCGCACTCCGCTAGTCCAACTGTCTGAGGGACAGTTCTGGTATGTGGAAAGCGGTAGAGGACGTCTCGAAAGCAGTGAATTCTATTGGGACTTGCACGAAGGTGTCGGCGTGTTGGTTGCACCTAACGCCCGCTACCGGATCATCAATACGGCTGATGATCCTATCCAAATGCTCATGCTGACCTGGACGCCGGAGGGAGTAACTGCTCGCGCCGACATTTTGGTACGTGATGTCAACTCGCTTTCTCTAGCAGAGGGGGAGCACTGGAACTATTTCGGAGTGTCTCTTTTTGGACCCGAAGACGGACTTCATCCCAACGAGCAGTTTGCGGTCGTTTACATGCCTCCCATGACGATCGCTGAGCCTCATGCCCACACACCCCATTTCGCAGAGGTTTGGGTTAAGCTGCCGCCCCATGACTCTTATCTGATGTTGGGAAGCGAAGTACGCGAGATGCCGCCGAATACGGCATTCCTTGCTCCGCCGAACTCGCAGACGGTCCACTCAGTGATCAACTTAATGAAGCACGCGACGCAGGCTTGGCTCTACATTGGGCATTCGGTATCGAGGCAGGCTCCACATCCAGAACGACTGTCGGTAGACCCCAAGCCCCTCAAATAATCTCACTACAGTCGAACTTGAACGTTAGGTTGCCGCAGCGGCCCAAGAAATCAGAGGGCTTTTTGTCCATAGTTGTTCTAGCTTGCTTGTTTATGCAGAGGAGAAAGGAACGAAGTTAGCAATATGAAAATAAGCAGGGTGACCGCGGAGGTGTATGAAATCCCCGTACACCGCGAGATGCACGATGCGATTCGGGAATTCAGCATCCTTAAACTTCATTCTCGCGAGCGTGGAGACCAGGTGAAGGGATCTCCGGGGTGCGCGCCCTACATATACGATTATTCTGCACGGCGTTTGGAAATTCGTTCCGTGATCCGCCAGTCGGTTCACGCACCCGGAAGCCGGTCAAACGGGCGCGTATCTGGGAGGAACTTCAACCTCTTCTGGTTTGAGGAACCGCTTCCTACCGAAGATATTCTGGGCCATGCAAAGGTGAAGGCTCACACGTCCATCCCGATTGCGCTAGGAGAATCACTGTTTACACGTCAGCAATTCAAGGACTACATCGCTTCCGACGGTGTTCCCATTGTCCAGCCGGATTGTTGCCGCTGCGGCGGCATCACCGAATGGTTGAAAATCGCTCATTTGGCCGACTGCAAGAACATGCAAGTGAGCCCTCACTTTGTCATGGAGCTGCACCTGCCGTTGGTAGCGGCGATTCCTAACGGTCTTTTCGTCGAATACATTCCGTTTTTGAACGCCGTGTTTCAAAAACCCTTGCATTTGGAGGACGGTCACTTTCGGCCCAGCCAAGAACCCGGTTTAGGCGTTCTCTGGGATCTGGACAAGCTGGAGCACTACAGGGTGAAAGCATGAGACTCGACAGCCATCAGCACTTCTGGAAGGTGAGCCGCGCTGATTATTACTGGATGTCGCCGCAGGTCCCCGTGTTGTACCGGGATTACTTTCCCGAGGACCTGAAGCCCTCCCTCATTGAGCACCAGGTCGATAAGACAATTCTGGTCCAAGCAGCGCCGACCGTAGCGGAAACCGATTTTCTGCTCGAACTGGCCGAGCGCACCGATTTTGTGGCAGGCGTCGTCGCCTGGCTGGATATGGAAGCGGCCGACTTTCCTGATCAACTCGCGAAGTATTGCGCGATACCGAAATTTGTCGGTATCCGGCCCATGCTCGAGGACCTTCCCGATGATGCCTACATCTTGAAACCTCCCGTACTGGCGTCCCTCAAGGCGGTCGCGGAACACGGTCTTTCGTTTGATTTCCTTACCTACGTTCGACACCTGCCGTATGTGCTCAAAGCTCTTGAAAAAGTGCCGAACCTTCGCGCTGTGGTGGATCACATCTCCAAGCCGGAGATCAGGCTGAAAAAGATGGAGCCTTGGAAGTCCCTCATTCGCGAGGTGGCGCAGCACAACAACGTGTACTGCAAATTGTCAGGAATGATCACCGAGGCGGACCATAAGAATTGGATACCCGACGACTTGCGGCCTTACGTCGAGCATGTGGTCGGCTGCTTCGGGCTTGAGCGGGTGATGTTTGGCAGCGACTGGCCGGTTTGCCTTCTGGCTGGAAGCTACGCTCAGGTCATTGAGGCGCTTCGTGGAATTTTGAAACCTGTCTCCGACGGGGCTGCTGAGGTTGGCGTGTTCGGGTCCAATGCTTCCCGGTTCTATGGCCTCGAAGAGGTCCACCATGCCTGATTCGAAAGTGAATATAGCCTTTGACGGCGGGGAAGAGATTGCTGAGATGCACAATCGGGCGGGGGATTGCCCACCTATGAAGAGGGGTTCCGAAACGAAGATGATCACTTTATTTACTGTTGCGTGCAGGTATGCACACAGGCGGTTTCCAGACGGGACAAAGTGAAAGGATATGTAGCGGATTATCGAGGGGGTGGAGCGGTCATCGCGGCGAGCCGCTGCCAAGGAAACCATCTGCTGCGATGATTGAAAGCTGCCTCAGCGAAAGCTTGAAGCAGCCCTAGGCACAGCAGCCTAGCGATGGAGGCTAACGCATTTGGAAGAATTAGAATTGGCAGAGAAACTCGCCAAGTTTGCAACTCCGACCCTATATGAAGTGTCACCCAGAGTTCAGGCACTCCTCCCGTCCACCGCACCGCTTTACCGGCCGATTCAACTATGGGGTAAAGCTTATCCTGTATTGACAGCCACGGGGGATAATGCAGCGATTCATCGTGCCGTGGCCAAGGCACCAGAAGGTTCGGTGCTTGTAGTCGCGACCGGTCAGGACACCACGCGAGGCTATTGGGGAGAGGTCTTGATGGAGGCGGCCTTGGCCAAAGGGATTCGTGGTTTGATCATCGACGGAGGAGTCCGAGATACAAACGTCCTTCGCGAGCGCCTGTTTCCGGTTTTTTGTGGGGCCGTGGCCATTCCGGGGACGTCCAAGGATCGGGTAGGAATTTTGAACCAGCCGCTGATGATCGCGCAGGTCCTCATTCGTCCTGGTGATTTCATTGTTGGGGACGGGGACGGGGTGGTTGTTGTCCAAGCAGACGTTGCAACGGAGGTACTCGAGGCCGCGGAAGCACGCGTTCAGAAAGAGCTACGAATGATTGAAAGGATTAGATTAGGAGAATCGACCTTGGACCTGCTGAATGTGAAGAACGAGGAGTGAGTCGACATGCGAAGACTCCGGTGGGGGATTATCGGCTTCGGGGAAGCAGGTTCCGCCTTCGCGAAGCACATTAGCCAGCGAATAGGACAACCCGTCTTCGTAACCGACCCCCTTCTAAACCAGAACCCCGTCCCAAGCAATCTTCGGGAAAGACTCCAAGGAAGCCGGGTTGAGATCATTTCGAGTATTCCTCGCCTAGTTGAGGGCTCTGACATCGTGATCTCACTTGTAACTCCTCGTGCCGCCTCCGAAGTGGCGCTCATGGCAGGGGCGGTCCGGGGGCGGAGTGTCTATGTAGATTTCAATTCCATTTCTCCTACTGAGAAGCGGGATGTTTCACGCTCTTTTCACGACGGCGCCTATCTCGATGGAGCGGTTCTCGGTTCTGTTGCAGTCGAAGGGGCTTTAGCTAATGTGGCGGTGGCTGGGCCGCAAGCCAAGCCTGTCTGCGCGCGACTGCGCTCGGTGGGCCTGAGGGTCAGTGTTGCAGGCGCCGAAGTAGGGGCGGCCTCTGCCCTCAAGATGTGTCGAAGTATTTTCATGAAGGGGATCGAGTGCCTCCTGGTGGAGACATTACTTGCCGCTAAAGAATTCAAAATTACCGACTCAGTGCTTAAATCTATCGAAAAAACTTTGGACACTTATGGTCTGTATTCAATGGTCCAAATGCTTGTAACTACCCATGCGGTGCATTGCTGTCGGCGGGCTGATGAAATGCGGAGTGTGACCAAAATGCTGGACGACATGGGAACGAGGGGAGAGCTGTCGAAAGCCACACGAGCGTTTCTTGAGGCAAGTTGTCGAGCGGGCCTGCCAGGTCATTTTAAGGGAAGGGTTCCGAAGAATCCTGATTCTGTGATCAAGTATTTGAGCGAGCAACGATGAATAAATTAAAACCTTTGCATAACAAAGTGGCGCTAGTAACTGGAGCCGCCCAAGGCGTGGGGTTGGAAACGGCGTTGGAGTTGGCGCGGCGCGGGGCTATCCCCGTGTTGTTAGATACCAATGCAGACAAACTGCCAAGTGCCTTGAGTGCTGCGCGCGAGATTGAAGCGCGGTCTCGTAGCTTCGTCATCGACGTCAGTAAGCGAGACCAGTGGATGCGAATCGTCGAGGAAACCCATAAGCAGCTAGGGTCAATTGATGTCTTAGTGAATTGCGCCGCCATCTTTACAGTCAAACCCTTTGAGGAAATCAGCGAAGCTGAATGGGACAGGGTGTTTGCCGTTAACGTGAAAGGAATTTTGTTTGGTTGCCAGGAGGTTAGTCCGTACATGCGGAAACAAAAATGGGGACGCATTATCAATTTGGCATCGCAGGCCGGTAAGACCGGGGGGTTATTAATTGGAGCGCACTACTCGGCAACAAAGGCCGCCGTGATCTGTATGACAAAAACCTTCGCGGCTGCCCTGGCGGTGGACAATGTGACAGTCAACGCCATCGCGCCGGGCATTATTAACACGGACTTCCTGAAGGGCGTTCCTGGCATCGAGAATTTCTTTGGACGAATTCCGCTGGGCCACCGCCCCGGAGAGGCCTCTGACGTCGCCAAAGCCATCAGCTTTTTTGCCAGTGACGACGCGCGCTACCTCACGGGAGAGACCATGGATGTTAACGGCGGCTTGTTGATGGATTGAGGAATCATGCCAGAAATCGTGTGTCCTTTTGACTTGACTGGCAAAGTCGCGCTGATTACTGGCGGCGCTAGAGGCATAGGACGGAGTACAGCGATTGCCATGGCAAAAATGGGCGCCAATGTGGCGGTTGTTAGCCGCACCCAATCTGAACTGGATGAGGTTGTGGGTGCCGTCAAGAAGGCCGGAAGGCAGGGACTAGCAATCCGCCAGGACATAGCTGACCGGCAGGCTGCGGGCCGGGTGATTGAAGCCTGTGTAAGGGAATTCCGGCAGCTCAACATCTTGGTCAACAACGCCGGGATGGTCGTCCGCAAACGGGCCGAGGATACTCTTCTGGAAGACTGGGATGCTCTGCTTGATCTCAATCTGAAGGCTCTGGCCGAAATGTGCAGGCTGGCTTTGCCGCACCTACGGAAGAACCCGGGGTCAAGTATTGTCAACATGTCCTCAATTACCGGTCTGGTTGGAACTCCCCTACGCGCAGCTTATGCTGCGAGCAAAGCGGCCATTCTCGGCTATACGCGAGTACTCGCTAAGGAGCTTGCACCCGAAGGGATCCGCGTCAATGCGGTGCAGCCCGGATTTATTGATACGACATTTGTAACCCCTTATCTCGCAGGGACGCCCGAGGCAATGTCAGAAGTCCTGAAGCACATTCCTCTGGGCCGGGTCGGCTCAGCGGAGGAGGCAGCCTGGCCGATTGTATTCCTGGCCGCTCCGGCGGCTTCGTATATCACAGGGCAGTCGATCATCATTGACGGTGGATGGATGTTGTTCTGATGGCGTTCTTTGTCGCCGTTACCGATTCTCCGGCGGGAGACGATCTCTCCATCGAGAGGGAAGGACTTGCTGGTATGCGGGTGGACAAAGTGGCGTGGCATGATCCGGAGAGCCTCATCGCCGCAGTTCGTCATGCGGACGCCATCATGTGCATGCACGCTCCCATAAATGAAGTTGTCCTGAAGTCTTTAGGCTCGTGCAGGATCATCGCCCGCTTCGGAACCGGGCTAGACAACATCGACTGCACCGCTGCGGAAACACTCCATATCCCGGTTGTAGGGGTTAATGATTACTGCACAGAAGAAGTCGCTAACCATACATTTGCTCTGCTGCTGAGCTGGAACCGCAAGCTACGGGAATACCAGGAATTTGTTCGAAGAGAAACCTGGAATCAACGTCCGCAAACAACGGGCAATTGGGGCTGCGGGCCGCTCTCACGCTTGTCAAGCCAAACCCTGGGATTACTTGGGTTTGGCCGAATCGGGCGCGCAGTAGCCCGCAGGGCGGCAGCTTTTGGAATGCGAACATTGGTAAATACAAGGCATCCTAACCCGAGCTTGGCCAAGGATTGGGGGGTTGAATTTACAGGCTTCCAGGATCTGCTGGAGCAGTCTGACCTTATCTCGCTTCACTTGCCGCTTACGCCGGAGACGCGACACTTGATCAACAAGGAAACAATTCAATTCATGAAGCCGATCGCGGTTCTGATCAATACAGCCAGAGGCGGGCTGGTAGATGAAATAGCACTGGCAGAGGCCTTAGGGTCGGGGCGAATGGGCGGAGCGCTGTTGGACGTCTACGCGCGGGCTCCGCTGCCGAGTGGCCATCCTTTCAGAAGCCTGAAAAACGTTATTCTCACACCTCATGTGGCGTTTTACTCAGAAGAGGCACTTAGGGAATTGCGACGACGCGCAGCGGAGGCAGTCCTCACACGCTTCCCTGACCCCTGAGTTTTGGCTTCTGTCGCCATAGACCTGTGGGTGTACGCCATCGAGGTTGGTGGGAAAAGGACGGTGCCAACATGCGCATTACGGGCATTGAAGTCATTAACCTTCACTTTTCATACCCCAATGGACGGGGGTTCTGTTACGCCGGCGGAACCGTAACAGGCCGCGTTACTTCTCTGATCCGTATTTCGACAGATAAAGGATTGGAAGGCCTAGGCTCAGCCTATTCCCACCCAGACTTGGTTCGCATCATTATCGAGAAGCACCTTCAACCTCATCTGCTTGGGAGCGACCCTCTCGAAATCGAACGCCATTGGGACAAAATGTACCAGCTTACGCGTTGGTATGGTCGGAAGGGGGTTGCAATGTCCGCTCTGGGCGGCGTCGACATAGCTCTCTGGGATCTCCGAGGTAAAGCCTCTGGGCTACCTCTCTATAAACTCCTGGGGGGAGAGCAAAACACAGTGCCGGCGTACGCAAGTGGTTTATTGTGGCAGGACGACCTCAGCCTTCTAGAGAAGGAAGCCACCCGCTACCGGAGCCGGGGATTCCGACGGGTCAAAATGCGTTTGGGCCGTAGCGAGGCTTACGACTTGGCCGCGGTTGAAGCGGCGCGTCGGGGGGTGGGCAGGGACGGCGAGGTTATCGTTGACGGATCGCATCGATATACTCTTGACACAGCAGAAAGAGTGGGAAGCTTCCTGGCCTCTCAGAAGGTGTTTTGGTTCGAAGAACCCTTTCCTCCGGAGGATATCGACAACTATGCTGCACTTCGGGCTCGCGTCGCCGTCCCCCTAGCGGCAGGGGAGAATGACTTTGGTGCGCAAGGATTCCGAGAATTGTTGCGCTCTAATGCCGTGGACATCGTCCAGCCCGACGCGTGTCGGGCCGGGGGTGTCACTGAGTGCATGCGGATTGGACGCATGGCAGGCCAGGCCGGTGTTCGTGTCGCTCCTCACACTTGGAGCGATGCGGTGGCACTGACCGCCAATGCGCACGTGGCTGCAGCACTTCCGAACAGCATCACGGTCGAAGTCGACCAGACTGGTAATCCATTCATCGAGGATCTCTTGCAGGAGCCTCTCAACATCAAAGATGGCCTATTGCACTTGTCGGATGAGCCGGGGCTAGGCATTGAACTGAATCGCGAAACTGTCAAGAGGCTGGCAATGGATTCGCACTTATTGGTACCTGAAGGGAACTATTCCGACCTCATCTTCGGCGCAAACCATTGGAGTACTCCACCCCCATACGAAGTCAGCCATCTAGACAAGGAGACCAAAGTATGAATTCCAAAAGATTCCGCATTGCAGTGGGACAAATATCATCGGAATCCAATCATTTTGTAACCTCGCCTTGTGAGCTGGATTTTTTCCGGAATACCGGTTACCTTCTGGAGGGCGACGAACTCTTCAAACTCCGGGGGGCCAGGACGGAAGTTTCTGGCATGCTGGCGACTTTCGACGAAGCGGGTGACGTGGAAGTTGTTCCGCTGCTTGCTGCGCGGGCCAATTCTTCTGGGCTGCTCTCTGAGAGTTGCTATGGTTATCTCAAGGAAAATTTGCTGAACCATCTCAAAGCCGCTGGGCGCATTGAGGGCGTTATTCTCTCCCATCACGGCTCGATGGTAGCGGTCAGCGAGGATGATCCAGAAGGAGACGTCAGCATGGCTGTCCGCCAAATCGTGGGGCCAAGTGTTCCAATCGTGATGACGTTGGACCTTCATGCCAACGTTACGCGACGAATGGTGAAGGCAGTCGACTCAATCCTCGGTTACGAACATTATCCCCATGATGACGTGTACACTACCGGCGTTCGGGGAGCTGTCTTGCTCTTGAAGGCCGTCCGTGGGGCAGCAAGGCCGGTCATGGGTTTTGCCCAACTGCCAATGCTGCTCACTGGATTCAATGCCTCCACGGCGTGCGATACGCCCTACGCCTTACTGATGCAAGAGGCGAAGGCATTGGAAAGGGAGCCAGGGATCTTATCGACTTCGGTCTTCTTGGTCGGTTCGTACATTGACGTCCGCGAGATGGGTTGTAGCGCCCTGGTCATTACTGATGACGATAGTGAACTGGCTCTCAAGCATGCGAGAAAACTGGCGGAACGATTTTGGGCGCGGCGGCACGAGTTTCAAATCGAAACCATGGGCGTCGCTGAAGCGGTAAAGCGCGGACGGCAAATTGAGGGAGGGCCCGTGCTTCTGCTGGACACAGCCGATACTACCGGCGGCGGCGCGTCAGGGGACGGAGTCGGTCTAATAAAGGGCTTACTGGAACTTGGCGTGACTGAGCCCTGCTTAGCGATGGTAGTTGACCCGGAGGCAGCTCAGATTTGTATAAAGGGAGGTGTAGGATCCGAAGTTTCGGTTTTCTTGGGTCACAAGCTGGATCCTACATGGGGTCAACCCATCCACGTGATGGGAAAGGTAAAGAGAATATCGAACGGGAGATTTCAATATACGGGCGGCATACTGGGAGGCACATGGGCTACGATGGGACCCTCGGCCGTTCTTGAAGTCGGAAGTATCCAGGTCCTCATCTCTACTTACCCCACTTATGACTGGGCCGATGAGCAGTATCGTTGCGTAGGTATGCAACCTGAAGAGGCCAAATTTGTGGGCGTAAAGAATATAGGTAACTTTAGGTTTGCTTATCGAGATATCATGAAAGGTTTCTTTGTACTCGACGTGCCTGGCCCCACCCCGCCCGATATGCGCTCACTACCTTTCAAAATGGTACCAAGGCCGGTGTTTCCTCTGGATGAGGATTTTGGCAACCCGGAGATTCGGCTTTCGACCTCAGAGTCTGGTAAAGGGATGCGGGGTTCATCTCGTTGACCGCTCTCATATGATAGGGCTAACTGGTTTTATTGATCCTCACGTTCATGCTGCGCCTGAGCATATTCCGAGATTGCTCAACGACATCGCCCTAGCTCGCCAAGCGCGGGACGCAGGCATGGCCGGTTTGCTGATCAAGAGCCATACGAGCTTGACGGCCGACCGAGCCGTCATCGCGCAGCAAGTTGTTCAAGGGATTCGGATTTGGGGAGGGTTGGTTCTCAACTATTGTGTGGGAGGCTTTAATCCCGCCGCAGTAGAGGTGGCACTTCAATACGGCGCTGCAGAAATTTGGATGCCTACTATTGACGCCGAAAACCATCGCAGAAACGTAGCCGGAGGCGGTAAAGGTTTGGCTCTGCAATCTGAGGAATTTCCTGATGGACTAAATGATATCCTGAACCTTATTGCCAAACACGATGTCATTCTCGGCACTGGTCACCTGAGCGTTGCAGAAACCTCGACACTGGCGCGACTCGCTTGCCGGCACGGAGTCAAGAAAATTCTGATTACCCATCCCGAGGCTCCTTTTATCGATATGTCGGTCTCTGTGCAACGGGATCTCGCAAAGCTCGGTTGCATGTTCGAGCGCACTTGGGTTTTTACGACCCCGGCATTGGGTTCTGTAATTACGCCAGACCGTTTGATGCGCGACATCAAGGAAGTGGGTTTTGAGAGCACTGTGCTGGCCACTGATATGGGGCAAGTGGGCAATCCGCCTCCTGTCGAAGGGTTTCGGGCATTCGCGGCGGCGTGTTTGGACGCCAGTTTCCATGAATCGCAGATCCGGCTAATGGCGGCTGAAAACATTGCAGCGTGGCTGAAGGAGTAAGGCTCCTTCCCCTCTGCGGCCTAAAACTAAAGCGTATAGGATAAAGTTTTACTTAGCAGTGTGAGGTGCATGAAATATGGATCCAGGGGCGAAGGTCAAAATTGGAACAACCGAACTGGAAGTGACGCGCTTAGGGATGGGCGGAGTTCCCTTGGGAGGACTTTACAGGGATATGACTGAGGATTCGGCGAATGCCACGGTTCAACGCGCCCTTAATCTAGGAATCAATTTCTTTGATACTGCTCCTCTTTACGGCAGTGGCAAGAGCGAGCTCCGACTCGGCCGGGTGCTATCCGAAGTCAAGCGCAACTCGTTTGTGGTCGCCACCAAGGTCGGGTATGCGCTCGTACCCCAGGGCCTTCACGATCCAGCGATAGACTTTCCGTTTGACAATCCACCTCCTCTGGGGCCAGTTTTTGACTTCGGATACGACGCGGCAATGCGGTCTCTTGAACAAAGCTTGAGGCGGCTCAACCTTCAGAGCATCGACATCGTGCATATTCATGACCCCGATGACCATTATGAACAAGCGATGAAGGGCGCCTATCCAGCGCTTCACCGATTGCGAAGCGAGGGTGTAATTCGAGCCATTGGGGCAGGCATGAACCAAGCCGAGATGCTTGTGCGGCTGGCACAGGAGGGAGACTTTGATTGTTTTCTCCTCGCGGGCCGGTACACTTTAATCGATCACACAGCATTGCCTGAACTTCTGCCCCTATGTCTTAAGAAGCGGATCAGCATTATCCTCGGTGGGCCATTTAACAGTGGAATACTTGCCACCGGATCCAGGCCTGGTGCAACTTTCAATTATGTCGAGGCACCGTCGAAATTCATGGAAAAAGTCCAAAAGATTGAAGTGGTATGTGAAAGACACGCAGTGCCTCTCAAAGCAGCGGCATTGCAATTTCCACTCGCGCACCAAGCGGTATCAGCCGTAATCCCAGGTGTCCGCTCCGTTGATGAGGTGGAGGAAAACTTTAGGCTGTTAGGGCACCGGATTCCAAGAGATTTTTGGACAGAACTTCGTGAAGAAAATCTGCTCCCTCAGGACGCTCCGACTCCAGATAACGCAGAGGATTTTTAGTTAGGTCAGCGGTCGCGCGGATGAGAGGTTGAGACCGTCTCGATCGATCCCCGCGAACACGTAATCCGACAACAGTGAGATTACAATGGACATTCCGAAAGCGTCACAAATCGGCCCGGATCTAAATCGGAATACTGCTGACCCACAGCTTAGGGCAGGCGCGCTAAATTTTTCATCAGTGCTAATGCAAGCTGTCACGCATATCGGTCCCGCAGTTGGCATTGTGTTTTGCGTGCCGTTCATCGCGTTGAATGCGGGAATAACGTCTCCCCTCGCTTATGCCATCGCCTTTGCGATTGTGCTGACTCTTGGCGTGTCTCTAGCACAACTCGCTCGGGTATTCCCTTCGGCGGGAGGTTACTACACATACGTCAGCCGTTCCATTCATCCCAGCGCGGGCTTTCTCACTGGGTGGTTGTATTTTCTATACGACCCCCCTGCAGCGGCAGCCAATTTAGCCTTGATGAGCCTGTTTCTTGAACGGGCACTACGGTCTGGTGTTCACATAGAGATTCCGTGGCGGATCTCTTTCACGGTTCTTACTGTTGTGATCGCCGTTCTCATTTACCGTGGTATCGCGGTGTCCATCCACGCGATGGTTGCGTTCACGCTTTCGGAGATGGCGATCGTGGTGGGTCTGGCTATTTCATGTCTGCTACATCCCGGAAACCCGGGACTCAATTTCTCATCGTTCTTACCCCATAACTCCCCTGGCGCGCACGGCCTATTTCTGGGAGTTGTGTTTTGCATCTTCGCATTTACTGGATTCGAATCAGTTGCACCCTTAGCGGAGGAGAGTGTTGATCCACGACGCAACCTTCCCCGAGTGATCGTGTGGTCAATTGTTGTCATGGGTATTTTCTATTTGTTCAGCGCATGGGCCCTGCTAGTTGGCTGGGGCACGAATTCGATGCAGACTTTTGCGCAGTCTGCCGAGAATCCGGTTTTCGTACTTGCGACACGACTGTGGGGAAAGGCCTGGATACTAATCTTGATCGCGGTGTTCAACTCGATCCTCGCGTTCGCAATCGCCTGTACGAACGCTTCTACGCGAGTATTCTTCGCCATGGCTCGATCTGGCACCTTACCCCATGTGTTAAGCAAGGTTCATCCGCGGTATCAAACGCCAGTAAATGCCATTTGGCTGCAAACTATCTTGACACTTGGAATTGGTCTCGGCCTAGGGTGGTGGATGGGGCCGGATCAGTTGTTTTACTTTTTGGGCGTTGCAATGACTCTAGGAATGGTGATTGTTTATAGTGCCGGTAATCTTGGAGTCTTCAGCTTTTACCGACAAAAACGGCGACATGAGTTTGGTTGGTGGCTGCACGCTGTGTTCCCGGTGATATCGACCATCGCCATGGCTCTAGTTGCCTATGAATCTGTAGTCCCTCTTCCTCCTGCACCGGTTAAGTATGCACCCTGGCTGGTTGCCGTTTGGTTGCTCTGCGGAGGGGCACTGGTTTGTGTGCTGGGCAGGAGCCGTCACGGAAGTCGGCTGTTGGAAGTGGGAGACGAGGTCTACGGGCTCCCGAGCGAAAAGGAGACTCAAAACGAAACGATTAATGGGGCCGGCAGATGAAGCCTGGTCAGTTCACGTGTTGCCTTTCAGTGTCTTGGTGATCAAATCCGGCCGTGAGCGAGGGAAGCATGCCACCTGATACGGAATGGGTAGACTATCTGAAGCTTGTCGACACCCCAACTCTTCCAAATGCGATCGAATCCCTTCGACTGCGATCGCGAAGCGATGGCTTTACTGACCCGCCCCACATTTCTGTACCAATCGAAACCAGAGATTCGATAGGCCAAGAGCCCGTTTCGTGTGATTTGAAGGGGCCTTCGCGTATTCCAGAGGCTCTAGCAAGAGAGTCCGAGTGCGCGAACCACCATCAACGTATCAGGGGTTTTCGTCTTCTGCCTGTGCAGCTCCGCAAAACCGGCCGGTGTCCGGTCGGCCAATGAGCTGTGCGGACGTTGGTGATTGTAATGCTCACGAAAGTTCGCCAGTTCCTGCTTCGCGTCTTGCAAAGACGAGAACCACTCTACATTCAAGAACTCATCCCGAAGCCGACCATTGAAACTTTCGATGAAGCCATTCTCCACTGGCCGTCCCGGCCGAATGAAACACAGCTGCACGCCGTGTTCCATCGCCCATGCTTCTAGCGCTCGACTCGAAAATTCGCTCCCGTTATCCACCGTGATGCTATTTGGCAAACTACTCGCTCCGCTCTGGCCTTCTCCAGCGCTTGCCCACTTGCTTTCCCGTCAGCGCTCGATCTGCTTCCAGGCACACACATTCCCTCGTGAAATGGTCCACAGCTGTGAAATGCGGAACGAACGCCCGTTTGCCAGCTTGTCACTCACGAAATCCATACTCCAACACTCGTTCCTACCGCTCGCTCCTCGTGCTGCCACTCGCTGCCGTCGGGCGATCTTTCGTAGAACGGATATATGCTACTAAATATGGACGGACTGGTATTTCCCCTAGTACCAGCAACTTCTCAAGAGGGCACAATGAATCGACCGATCATTTCCTTCGTAGAACGTCTCGGAAACATGAAGCCTCTGATTGGCAGTTTGGTGAGCACTAGCTCGACCGAAGTTGCGGAGGCCTTATCACTTTGCGGGTTTGAATGGCTTTTTATTGATGTTGAACATTCAGTGCTGGACATGGCTGCGGCGCAGCACATCATTCAATCGGTAGGGCCTCGGACCTATGGCGTAATTCGGCTGCCCGACAACTGTGCGGAACACTTCAAGAAGGCGTTGGACACTGGATGTGATGGCGTTATTGTGCCCATGATCAAATCCGTTTTGGATGCGAAGCGCGCGGTCAGCTTTGCAAAATATGCTCCACTGGGAGAGCGTAGCGTGGGCTTGGCGAGAGCGCAGTCCTATGGATTGACATTCAGCGATTACCTCAAAAGTGCTAACAGAAGAATCGCCTTGATCTTACAGGTTGAGCACAAAGATGCGGTTGAGCTGGTGGATGAGATCGTAGCGGTTCCCGGAGTCGACGCCATATTCATTGGCCCCTACGATCTCTCGGCAAGCATGGGGCTGCTTGGGCAAGCCTCTGCACCGGAGGTCATCGAGGCGATTGTACGAGTCCGCCAAGCTTGTATTAATGCAAAGGTCCCATATGGATCATTCTGTATGACTGCCAATCAGGCTCGGGATGAAATTGCCGGCGGAGGGCGTCTGATCGCACTTGGAACAGACCTATTGTTCATGACGCGCAGCGCAAAGGCGGAGCTGGAAAGTCTAGCCTGAACAGCTGAAGCAAATGTGGAAGCAGAAACGATGGAAGTAGAGACATGTAAAGAACCTATTTATTCGGAAGCATAGAAGCATAGGTCTCGCGGCTCATGAGAAAATTGTGCAAAAGAACCTCGCACGTTACACCGACAGTTGTGGCCTCAGTGGTCACCCCAAAACCGGCCAACGGTGGTCAGGGCAAAACCGGCCAACGGGAAGAGGCCGGGGACTCAGTTGTTTTACCCTGCAACTTCCTGTGCAGGCAAGTCTATTTTCGTGCGCCAACTCCGGGGCCCGCATTTCAGTACATGACCATGATGGAGAAGACGATCGAGCATGGCGGTAACGGCGGCGCTATCTCCCAGTAACTTGCCCCAGTCTTCAACGGGACGATTCGACGTCAACAGTGTACTGGTGCGCTCATAGCGTCGCATCACAATCTCCAGCAGTTCCTCGGCGGCAGTGACGGGCAGCTTGCGCATACCCAGATCATCAATGATGAGGAGCGGAACCGAAGCCAACAATTCCATGTGCTCCTTGCGAGTTCCATCGATGGTAGCTTCGGCCAGATCATCGAGCAGTTTGTGGGTTTCGCGATAGAGTACGCGATAACCCTGTTGAATGGCGGCCTGGCCGATGGCTTGAGCAAGATGACTTTTGCCGGTGCCGGGCGGTCCTAGAAACAAAGCATCTTCATGCCGGGCGATGAAGGCGCCGGTGGCCAGGTCGAAGACCAGACTGCGATTCATCTTCTTATTGAAGTTGAAGTCGAAGTTGTCGAGGCTCCTCTGTGGGTCGCGAAACTCGGCCTGCTTGGTCCTGCGCTCCAGCAGACGATCGCCGCGACGAGTGAGTTCGTCCGAGACCAAGCAGGAGAGGAAGTCGATGGGGGGCATGGCTTCGGCTTGAGCTTGGTGGAGACGGGTTTCAAGTACGGCGGCAATACCGCCCAGCCGTAGTTGCCGTAAGGCACGATTCAACTCGATGAGATTCATTCTTTTGGCTCCTGGGTTCTGAGGTTGATGAGATCGCGATATTGCACCAGCTCGCGAATGAGGGGATCGATTTGCCGCAAGGTCAGTTGGGGACCACGTTCGAGATAGCGACGAACGAAGCGGTACTCAGGTACGCCCATTTCGAGGGCCGCCCCGCATGCCTCCTCGACTGCAGCCAAGCCGAACTTCTTGGCCAGCGCGAGGACGCCCAAGACGCGGCGGACACCCGGTTCGCCGAGTTGGTTATAAATAAGGTTGCAGAGTGTGCCGATGTGAGTGCCGGCTCGGCCGGCGCGCCACAGTAACTGAGAGACACGCAGCGGTCTGTGTTTGGGGTGGTCTTCTTTTTTGATGCGATACCAGCCGCGTTTCTGGCGCACATGTTCCCGCAGCAGCAGACCGTTGTGGGGATCGAGGATGCGAACGTAGAGTTCGTCCCACTGCACTCGGACCAAGCGTCCGATCCAGCCCGGGGGTAGGCCGTAGTAGGCGGCCTCGACTTCGACACAACCGTCGAGATGCACGACCCGTTGGCCGTGCTGGTAGTAGCGGAACGGTTCCAGGGGCAGCGGGAGCAAG
>Ga0187856_1001258_pt1 | contig 20735 bp, 22 predicted proteins | sample June2016WEW_8_40_FD_132443 | JGI IMG/M metagenome (GOLD analysis project Ga0187856, IMG submission 132443) | Peatland microbial communities from SPRUCE experiment site at the Marcell Experimental Forest, Minnesota, USA - June2016WEW_8_40 | ecosystem: Environmental > Terrestrial > Soil > Wetlands... | reverse complement strand
GCATCCACGCGAGGACCGCCCCGACCGTGACGCTCGAGATCGCCCCCACGACCGTTCCGGCATAGACGAACGCGAGGTACTCTCGGGCGGTGAGCCCGATGTGGGCCTGCAGCAGCCTCTGGTCCAGCCCATCGTCCGCGGGGGCGCGCTCGGCCCGTCGACCGAAGATCCTCCAGGCCCACCGCTGGAATGGGGTCAATCGCGGGGGATCCGATACGCGCGCCGGGGCGAGCGGATCGATCCCACCGTCGGCGATCGCCGGGGTCATCGATTCGTGCCTCCGGGGGAGGGTCCCGCCGCGCGCTCGAGAACGACCTCGGGATCCCGATAGTATTCGGCGATCTGGCGCCACAGTTCCCGGTAGTCGGTGATGCGGCGCTCGACCAGGTAACGGATCACACGGACCCGCCGATCGAACTCGGCCCGCATCTCCTCGGCGCTCCGGTGCGTCACGGTCGCCACCCGATCGAGGAGGTAGGAGTGACCTTGGAACCGGAACGTGTCGGTCGTCGGATCCCATTCGTAGACCGGGTTGGTGACGAGCTCGTTGGTCTCCGGTTCGAGACGGACGATCTCGACGAGCTGGCGGATCCGGCGCACGCTCCCGCGGCTCGTCTGTACCTGGGCCTCGACCACGACCTGCCGCAGCGAGGAGAGGAGGACACGCGGAACGCGGATCGGCGGGTTCTCGAGGCGGGCGACCATCGCGCGCACGCTGTCGGCGTGCATCGTGGCGTACGTGGCGTGCCCGGTCGCCATCGCCTGGAACATCGCGTAGGCCTCGCGACCGCGGACCTCGCCCACCAGGATGTGGCTCGGTCGTTGCCGGAGAGCCGATCGGACGAGGTCGAACATGTCGATCTCCCCGAGGCTCTTCCCATCGGGGCCGCGGTCCCCGATCCCGTCGCGGGTCGCCGCGGCGACCCAGTTCTCGTGCGGAAGGTGCAGCTCGCGGACGTCCTCGATCGAGACGATCTTGGCCGACGGGGCGATGAACAGCGCGATCGCGTTGAGCGTGCTGGTCTTTCCGGCGCCGGGTCCTCCGCAGACGATCAGCGATTCCCCGTGCTCCGCGCCGAGCCAGAGGTACGCCAACATCTCCTCGTTCGCGGTACCGGAGAGGACGAGGTCGACCGGCGTGAACGGCCGGTCGCGGAAGCGGCGGATCGTGAAGCTCGCCCCTCGGCTGGTCACTTCGCGTCCGTACGTCGCCTGCACCCGGTGGCCTTCGGGAGTGGTCCCGTCCAGGATCGGTCGGCCGACGCTGAGCGACCGTCCGCACCGCTGCCCGAGGAGGAGGACGAAGGAATCGAGAGCCGACTCCTCGGAGAAGCGGACGTTTGTGGGGATCGACTCGTACCGCGCGTGGAATACGTAGAGCGGGATCCCGACGCCGTCGCACGAGATATCCTCGATCTCGGGATCGCGCATCATCGCGTCGATCGGTCCGTATCCCAGCGCGTCCCGCGCGAGGCAGTGTACGATGCGCCCGCGTGCCGCGGGTTCGAGCGCCGGCTGGTGGGTCTCCAGGTACTCGGCCGCGCTGTGTTCGACACGCTCGAGGCGCTCGGCCGGCGAACGAGGCCGGTGCTCCCCGGGCAGGATGTGGGGAAGCGCGGCGTGGAGTTCCGTCGCGATCCGCCGTTCCTCCGCGGAGAGGACGGCCTCCTCCACCTCGTAGCGGTGCGACTCGGTCGCCCGATCGAGCACGACGCACACGGCGCTGTACGGGTCGTCGATGACGGTCCGCTGGAGCTCGCGATCCGATGGTGGGAGGCCGTCACGAGCGGATCCGACATGCTCCGGGGGGCCGGCTTCGCTCATCGCCCTCCCTACGCCGGTCCGGTGCCCACCGCGATGTCGATATCGGCGAGATAGAGCGTGCAGTAGCTGACGGAGGAGAGCGTCAGCAGGACCGTTCCCGCGCACCCGCTCGACGGCCCGCTCAGAGTGTAGCCACCCGGAGCGATCCCGGAATCGGATACGGCATCCGCGAGGAACGCCTGCCACGCGCACGCATAGGCCGAACCGATGCGCAGCGTGACCCCGAACGGCTGGAACGTCCCGTTCGTTCCGGCCGCACCGTGGCTGGTGACGGTCGAGCGGGAGAGCAGCGTGCTCAGCACCTGCTGGAGGCCCGGAGCGTTGGCGCTGCGCTCCCCGCCGACCGTCTCGATCACCGCGAGCGCGAGGCTCGTGTTCCCCGCCACGCGATGGAGCGAGAACAGCGGGGTGAAGTCGATCGTGGCGTTGGCCCCGTTGGGGACGCGAATCACGGCATCGTTCTGGAAGGCGAGCGTCTCCGGGCTCGCATACCGGTTCGGAAGGGACATCGTGAGGGTCCCGGTCGACGCGTTGTCCGCGTACGGGGCCCCGTCCGGTCCCGAGGAGAGCGAGACGTTCGCGTAGGAACTCGTCGTCCCCGGAACGAAGACCAGGGCCCCCTGGGTCGGGCTCGCCAGCACCGGGACCCCCGAACTGCTCAGCGAGAACGGCACGGAGTAGGCGGGCGAGGCTCCGAGGGAGTACTGGAGGTCGACGTCGCCTTTGAACGAAGCCATCGACTGCTCGGCGCTGTTCGTCCAGGACGTCTCATTTTGATTCATCCAGACCGGAACGGTCTGGGTCAGGAACACCCCGAAGACCGCGACGAAGATCACCACCACGAGCAACGCCCCGATCACCGTCGCGACCCCGCGCCGGGACCGGCGCAGGCGGCGAATCCGGTGATACCGTCGTCTCTCGTGTGCGAGGGTGTTGCCCCCCATGGGGGTGGACCGGCCCGGGCCCTCCGGTCCGAGCAAGCGAATCGACCCGGTGCCGGTTATAAATACGTAGGGCGGGAGTGGAAGCGCTGTTTCCGTACTAGGGTTAGATTTTTCTTGCCCCCGCAGCTGCCCGGACCGCTCCCATGCCGATCCAGGAGATCTCGCTCACGCTGCCGAACCGTCCCGGGGCCCTTGCCGGCGTCGCCCGGGTGCTCGCCCAAGAGCGCATCAATCTCGCCGCCATCAGCGTCGATGCCACCCCGAGCCGAGGCCGTGTTCGACTCATCGTCAGCAATCCGGAGCGCGCGCACCGACTGCTGGCGGAGGCGGATTATGAGGTCGAGATCCGCGAGATGTTGGTGATCCGCCTCGAAGACCGGGCGGGGATGTTCCTAAAGGTGCTCGAGACCCTCGCCCAGGAAAAGATCAACATCCAGAACGTGGCGATCCTGCTCGCCCGGGACAACGGCCGAGCGCTCGTCGCGCTATCGGCGACGAACCTCGCTCGGGCTCGAAAGGTCCTCCAACAGGCCGGCGTGATCTCGCAGTACGCTGAACGGCTCGTCACCAACGCCGATGTGGTCGCAGCGGTGCCGACGATCCCCACGGAATCCGTCGGTTTCCTCCTGTAGGGGGCCCTCCCGCGCAAGCCTCTTGTGCGGGCGCCCTTCCGGAATCCCCGCGCGGTTGTGGTCTAGTGGTTAGGACGGTAGCTTCCCAAGCTACCTACTCGGGTTCGAATCCCGACAACCGCATCGGCTCCCACCCCTCGGGCCCGCGCCCGGATGAGGCGTCCATCGGCCGCTTCAGCGAGCCATACCCTCGGTCCAGGACGGCCCCGTCACCTCGAGGGGACACTCGATGTGCCCATCTCCCGGTCGACCTTCCCCCCTCGGAGACAACGAACTCCTGGTCGGTGAGGGAGCCGACCGGCCGGGGGGGCCGCAGATGGGCCCGGAGTTCAGGGTTCTGGGGTCAACCAGAATTCGTTCCCGTCGAGATCGAGGAACTTGGAGACCCAGCCCCAGGGGAACTTCTTCGGGGGAACGGAGAACGTGACGCCCTTCTTCTTCAACCGGGCGTAAACCGTACGAAGAGGCTCGGCCGTGACCAGCATGATGCCGGTGTTGCCGAGCTCCGACTTCTTGGGCTTGTGGCCGGGTCCGGCGACCTCGCAGAGATGGAGTTGGAACTTCCCCCGGGCATCGGTCACGGTCATCCAGTGCTCCGCGTCGTCGACCCGGACCCGGAACCCCAGTTTCTCCACGTACCACTTCGCGGCCTTCTTCCGATCCCGGACGGCGACCGCCACCGAGGTCAGCACGAGCGCCATGATGTTCCTCGGCCGGGGAGAGACGGCCCGGCGCTTAGCGGTTGCTCGGCCGGCGGGGGAGGCGAGCGGATGCGCTCTCCGAGAGCGCTACGGGTTCCCTGAGTCCCGGCTGCCTGACTCGAACAGGCGACCTGAGGATGTCCACGGGGGCCGCCGGAGTTCCGGCAGTCTCACCTACAGTCCCCCGCTCTACCACTGAGCTAAGCCGGGACGGGAACGACGAGCGGGGGACGGCCTATAAAACTTGGCGTGCTGGCGCGTGATAGGAGGTGAGCGGAGTGCGGATACTCGAACACCGGCGCCACGGGCGTCGCAGTCCCGGAGGGACGCACCTGAGCGCCGAGGGAGTTCGGAGCGCCCGAGCCCTCGGAGGCACGATCGGCCCGTTCTACCGCGTCGTGACCTCTCCCCGACCCCGGGCGATCGAGACCGCTGTGGCGATGGGGTTCGCGGTCGACTACGAGATGCCCGAGCTGGGTCACTTTCCCGAGGATCTCGAGCTGCCCTCGGAGGCCGCGGTGGGGGCTCGGATCCCGTTCGAGACGTGGGCGAGGGCGCTCAAGCACGACCCACGACTGCGGGAGTACGCCCAAACGCAGGAGTTCCTGTGGCGCTCGGTGTTGGACGGGGTCCCCGACGGGGGCCAGGTCCTGATGATCTCTCACGGAGGGATCATCGAGGTGGGCGCCCTAGGAGCCGACCTGGAGGGAGCGCGGCGGCTCGGAGAGGGGCTGCACTACCTCGAGGGGGTCCGCATGGAATGGACCGGGACGAAGTGGGCCCGGATCGCCCCGCTCCGGCAGGCCGACGGCGCTCCCTAGCGGAGAGCCTCGCGTACCCGCCGCGCGACCTCGACCGGGGTTCCCAACGCATCGATCGGGCGCAGGCGCCCCCGACGGCGGTAGAAGTCGAGCAAGGGTGCGGTCTGCTCCGCGTACACCTTCAGTCGGGTCGATACGGCTTCCGGTCGGTCGTCGGGTCGTTGGATGAGCTCGGTCCCGTCCCGATCGCACTTCCCGGCGACGCGCGGGGGGTGGGTCTCGAGACTGTAGACCGAGTTGCACGTGGGGCAGACCCGGCGTTGGCTCAACCGGCCGATGAGGGCGTGGGACGGAACGTCGAACGAGACCACGACGTCGGTCGGGGCGAGGCCCTCGAGAGCTTCCGCCTGCGGGATCGTGCGTGGGAAACCGTCCAGAAGGTACCCGGCGTGAGCGTCGGGCGCAGCCAACCGTTCGGCGAGCATGCGCAGGACGAGCGTATCGGGGACGAGACGGCCGGCGTCCATGAAACCCCGGGCCTCCCGACCCAGCACGGTCCCGGCCGCGACCGCGGCACGCAGGATGTCGCCCGTGGAGAGGTGAGGGATACCGAGCTCCTTCGCGAGCTCCGCCGCCTGGGTCCCCTTTCCCGCCCCGGGAGGGCCGAGGAACACGATCCGATGCATGCCCGCCACCATCGGAGCGCCGCTAAATGGGTTGTGGAGGCCGACCGTCATTCGACGTGGCTACCGTCGAAGGTCCGGCCTTCGATCGCGCGCTCGAGGTTCACGAGATCGCGTCCCTGCACGATGGCGAGCGGGATCTTGGCCCGCGCGAGAACGTTGGCAGCCAAATGATCGAACGGGAACTGCTGGCCCGCGTCCGAGGAGGCCCCGGCATGCACCATCTCCCGGAACCGCGACCAAGAGATCCGCTCCAACCGCTTCGCGCCCGTGTGCGTTCGAGGGTCCCGATCGTAGATCCCGTCGACGCTCGTCGCGTTGACGATCCGCACGGCCCGCAGACGGACCGCGAGGAGTGCCGCGACCCCATCGGTGGTGTGCCCCGGCTCCGTTCCCCCCATGATGACGGGGGAGCCCTGGCGGATCTCTTGCACCGCCGCGGCGACCGTGGTCGGAGGATGGGCGGGCGTCGGAAGCCCGATCCGCCCCGCCAACAGGCGAGCATGCAGTCGGGTCACGTCGATCCCGATCTCGTCCAATTCGACCTCCGTCAGCCCGAGCTTTCGGCCGATCTCGATGTAGGCGCGCGCGGTCGAGCCGCCGCCGGTCGTGACCCCGATCGGTCGGCGTTGTCCGAGGCGGCGGAGCAACATCGCGAGCCGGTCGAGATACCGCGCATCGTCCTCGCCGGTCCAGATGACCGAGCCCCCGATCGATATGACGACCGGCGCGGAGGATGCGGAGCCCATCGACCCTCCGAGCCGACCCGGCACTTTACCGTTGTCGGCGGTAGGAGAGATTCAAGAGCGCGGACCCATTGCCATCCGCGTATGGGGGACCCCCTCGAATCGGCGAAGGCGGCGGCCGCGCGCTACGCGATCGGGCATCTCGCCCCCGGAGCGGTGGCGCTGGGGACCGGCTCGACCGCCTCCTGGGCGGTGAGGGCGATTGCCGAGCGCTTCCCGAAGGGGCGGGGCTTCGAGTTCGTCTGCTCCTCCCGGGCGACCGAAGAGCTCGCCCGATCGCTGGAGTTGCCCGTCCGATCGCTTCGGGAGGACGACCGCTTCACCACGATGATCGATGGGGCCGACGAGGTCAGTGACGCGCTCGACCTGACGAAGGGAGGAGGAGGGGCCCTACTTCGCGAGAAGCTCCTCGCCGAACTCTCCGAGGAACTGATCATCGTGGTCGACCCGACCAAGCTGGTACGGAGGCTGGGCGAGAAGGCCGCCATCCCGGTGGAGGTGGTGCCGTTCGCCCGCCCCGTGCTGGCCGAGCGGTTCCGCACCCAAGGGTACAACGTGCAGCTGCGCACGACGAGCGACGGCCGCCCGTTCGTCACCGACAACGGCAACGAGCTCCTCAAGCTGCGCCCACCTCACCCTCTGGAGGATCCCCGTGCGACGGCACGGGACCTGCGCGCGCCGGTCGGTGTGGTCGAGACCGGATTGTTCCCTGCGATGGCCCACCGGGTCGTGATCGGCCAGCCGGACGGTCGGGTGGAGGAGCGGATCGCTCCCGCCTCGGTACGTCGCCGTTAAAGAGGCCGGCGCGTCGTGGAGAGGCGAATCGCCGGAGGGCGAGGTGCGGTCATGCAGGGCAAGTTTGTTCGGACCCGGATCGACGACGGTGTCGGCTACATCGAGATCGCGAAGCCAAAGGCGAACACCTACGATCTCGAGATGATGCACGAGGTCGACTCGGCGCTCGAGGAGTTCCGGTTCGACGAAAGCGCGAAGGTCATCGTGCTGACCAGCGCACTGCCCGGCTTCTTCAGCGCGGGGGCGGACATCGAGATGCTCAAGAAGAGCCACCCGGACTTCAAGGCGATGTTCTGCCTCTTCTGTCAGGAGACCCTCAACAAGTTCGCGCAGACCCCCAAGGTGGTGATCGCCGCGCTCCCCGGCCACACGGTCGGAGGCGGTCTCGAGATCGCGCTCGCCTGCGATCTGCGTATCATGGCGAAGGACTCCGGGAAGATCGGCCTGCCCGAAGTCAACTTGGGCGTGCTCCCCGGTACCGGAGGCACCCAACGCTTGCCTCGCCTCATCGGGACCTCGCGCGCCCTCGACCTGATGATCACCGGCCGGCTGCTCACTCCGGACGAAGCGCTGACGATCGGGCTCGTGAACTACGTCTACCCGAAAGAGTCGTTCGCCCGGGACGTCCAGGCGTTCGCGAGCGCGCTCGCCCACGGTCCATCGCGTGCGATCGGTCTGATCAAACGCTCGGTCCAGGAAGGGGTCGAGATGCCCCTGAGCGCCGGGCTCGCCCTGGAGCGCGAGCTCCAGAACCGCCTGTTCGTCACCGACGATGCGAAGGAAGGGATCGCGTCCTACCTGGAAAAGCGGAAGCCCGGCTTTAAGGGGCACTGACCGATCGGACGTGCGGGAGGCCCGACGAGATGCACGCCGCGACCCCGCCCGGAACCGGGACCCCGACCGCGGCCAACGTCTCGAAGATCATCCAAGAAGGCGGGACCGTGGAACCCGTCCGGGAGATCCTCTGGGGGTCGTCCGCCGGAGTCCGCAAGTACGAGACCGGCGAGGAGCTTCCCGGGGACATGCGCACGCTCGTGATCCGGCTCATGGTCGTTCAGGCCGACACCGAGTTCGCCTCCGTCCAGCAGCACCGCCCGTGGCTCGACACGGCCCCGACGCTCGAGGACCGTTGGATCGAGGCCCGTATCGTCGCGGACGAGGCACGACATGGACTGCAGGCGTGTCGCGTCCTTCGTGATTTCGGCGAGGACGGCCAGAGGGACATCGACGAATTGCTGGCGAAGCGGGAGGGCGAGCACAAGCTGGACGCCTTCAACATGAAGTTCGAGCGGTGGAGCGATGTCGGCGCGTTCACCTGCCTCATCGACCGGGTGGGGGTCTACCAGATTCGTGCGTTCCAAGAATGCTCGTATGGACCGCTCGCCCGGGCGATGCCATTGATGCTCTCGGAAGAGCAGCTCCACCTCAACTTCGGGTTCAGCGTGCTGCGTCGCATGACGCAGTACGGGCCGAAGTACGCGGGCTCGAAGGAAGAGGCCCAGGCCGCGGTCAACAAGTGGTACCCCCGCGCGCTCGACATGTTCGGTCACTCCAACTCCGAGACCAGCCATCGGGCGATCGAGTACGGTCTCAAGCGCTGGACGAACGAGGAAGCGCGCGAGCGGTACATCCGGGAAGTCACCCCGCTCTTGACCTCGATCGGTCTCCAGGTCCCGCCCGCGGACTTCGACCGTCGCATCCACTAGGCGCGCCGTCGCCCACCGGGTCCGGGCCGGAGGACGAGGGTCCTCCGAACGCCGGGAATCCGTCCGAGCCGTCGGCGTACCGACGCGACGTCCGGGGCGAGGAGGAAGACGTGCAGGTGGGCCCCCGCATCGTGCGTGTACGCCGCGACGGGTCGATGGGCCTCGTCGTTCAGGGTGCGGACCTCCGCGATCACCGCTCGGGAAGAGGGCGTGAGGTAGTCGAGCGACGGCACCGTGGTCTCGCATACGTTCCGGAAGCTGTCGCACTCCTCCATCACGAGGGGGAAGAGCTTCGCCGCGTCCCGGTCCCGGATCGCACGGGCCATCTTCCGGGTGCGGGAGGGCAGTTCCCGCTGGCGTTGGGCGAAGTACGGCGAGGTCCGCACCGTGGTCTGCATCGCCTCGGACGAGCGGACGGACTTGGTCGGGGCCGCGTCGATGAGCAGGACGAGGTCCCTAAACGACGGCCAGTAGCGGGGGGGATGGAGCATGCGCGCGTAGCAATCCCTCCCGTCCGTGCGCGTACCGGCCCGCCACTCCACGAACCCTCCGAAGATCGATCGGGAGGCACTGCCCGAGCCGCACCGCGCGAGCTGCGATAGAGCACGCTCGCTCAGCTCGAGCCCCGCCGCGGCGGTGCTCGCGCCGGCGAGGGCCGCGAACCCGCTGGCGCTGCTGGCCATGCCGCTCGCGGTCGGGAAGTTGTTCGTGGAGCGGACGTCCGCGTGGGCCGCGATGCCTGCGGCGTCCCGGACGCGATCGAGGAAGTGGGAGACCGCGGAGAACGGTCCGCCGCTCTGGAGCGCTCCGTTGAGCACGAACCGATCCTGCGACCGCGACCGGTCGAACGATACCGTCGTGCGCGTCCGAAGCCGGTCGAGGGTGACCGAGAGCGACGAGTTGCACGGGAGGGCGAGCTCGGGGTCGCGGTTCCCCCAGTACTTCAGGAGCGCGATGTTGGGTGCGGCTTCGTACGTCGCCCGGCCCGGGATCGCCCTCGCCATGCGCTCGGCCACGAGCACGGCACGCAGTACTTATCCACCACGGCGCCTGGTTCACCCGATGGCGCGCCGCCCCGCAGTGCCGCGGCCCGTGGCGCACCGATCCCCCTCCGGCCTCACCGGCCCCCATCGCCGGGGGGGGTTCCACCAGGCCGTGGGCTTCCTCATCGACGCAGAGCGGTCCGGGGTCGGCTACTGTACGGTCGTCGGAAAGGTCGAAGGGCGGCACCTGAACATCAACGGGGCCGTCCACGGTGGGGTCTACGCGACGATCCTCGATACCGCGATGGGAGGGGGCGTCATCACGACCCTACGGCAGGGCGAAACGGCGGCCACGGCCTCCCTCTACGTGGAGTTCCTCCGCGCGGCCGGAAAGGATGCGGTCCTTCGGGCCCGCGGGGACGTGCTCCGCCGTGGCCGACACCTCGCGTTCGTTGAAGGGAATCTGTACGACGGTGAGGGACACCGACTGAGCCAGGCGCACGGCACGTGGTACATCTGGTCGGCGGACGAGCCCCCGTCCGCCCGTCGGCGGGGCGTTACGCGGCCTTCCGACCGATCCGGTGCGCGAAGTTCTCCGCGATCGTGAGCATCTCGAGGCCTTTCGCGGCCCCGCGCGCTCCCTCGGGGAACGGAGTGGTCCCGAAGAACGCGCGGACCTCGGCGGCCCGTCCGAGCCCCAGCAGAGGGACCAGCGGGTAGAGGATCTCGGGGAGGAACCCGGTTCCGTGGAAGAAGTCGTTGAGCTCCGCGACGTGCGCCCGCAGCCACTTCCACGTGACGTCCCGCGAGTCGGGGTTGGCGCCGGCGGTGATGACGACGGTCCAGACGTGACCGCGATTGATCTCCCCCGCGAGAGCGCGATCGAGGGTCGCCTGCACCAACATCGGATCGGCGCTCCAGGCCAGCGCGTTCTCAAGACGGGACGCCTCCCCCTCGGGGGGGTTCTGCGCGAGCCGTTGGCGGATCTCCCGCTGCGCGACCGCCCCTTCGGTGCGTGCGCGTCCGATCGCCACGGCGCCCCGGAGGTCGGGGTCGAGCCGTTCCCAGTCGCCGAACTGCTCGGAGAGCTCGCGCGCGAACCCCCGGTCCATTGCGCTCCGCGTCAGCGAGACCTGCTCGCGCAGCACCCCCGTTCCGATCGGCTCCCCGGGTTGGGAGCGCGGGCCGATCCGTCGGAACTGATCGGCCAGGAAGGAGCGGGCCAGATCGCTGACGTCCACCGCATCCGGGGCGAACCGCCCGAAGGTGCGCAACGAGCCGACGACGGAGCCGACGACCGGATAGTCGGCGCAGTCGGAAAGGGCCCGGGCGAACCGCGCGAACGTATCGAAGGGGACCTCGCCGGAGAGGACGAACGCATAGAGGTCCTCCATGACGATCCATTTCTCGGCCTTCGTCCGCCGAGGGAACGTGGCGAGGAGTTGCTCGTACAGCGCCGGTTCGTAAAGGACCCGGTAGAACCCCACCGCTCCGGGGTTGAGGTGAACGGAAGCGTTCTCGGGCATCGGGACGATCTGCCGAGCGGCGTCGAGGCGTACCCGCTCCGTACGTCCATCCACGTCGATCACCATCGGGATCTTCCACACGGCCGGTTCGTGGACACCGTCAAGGCGGTACCGGCGTTGACGCAATTCCAGGCCGCCCGAGACCCGGCGAGCCGCTACCACCGGTAGGCCGGGGCGCTCGATCCACGGACCGAGGATCTCGGGGATCGGCTGCTGCGAGGCGCGGCCGAGCGCTTCCCAGAGGTCCCCGGTGCGCGCGTTCTGCCAGCGATGGCGCGTGAGGTAGTCCGTGACCCCGCGCCGGAACGTCTCCTCACCGAGGTACCCCTCGATCATGCGGAGGACGCTCGCTCCCTTTCCGTAGCTGATCGCCGGGTCGAAGATCTGGTTGATCTCGTCCGGTTGGGTGACCGGGACGCTGACCGGTACCGTGGAAGCGAGGGAGTCGCTCCTCAGGCCGGGCCCCATGAAGATCGTAAAGAACTCGTTGATCGCCTGCAATTCGGGATCGAGCCGGTCGACCATCTTGAGCGCCATCAGGGTCGCGAAGCTCTCGTTCAGCCAGATGTCCGTCCACCAGTACATCGTCACGAGGTTCCCGAACCACTGATGGGCGAGCTCGTGCGCGATCGTGTCGAACGTCTGCCGTCGATCGAGGGTCCCGGACCGCTCGTCGACGAGCAGGCGCATGTCGCGGAAGCTGATCGCTCCCCAGTTCTCCATCGCCCCGAACGGATGTTCGGGGACCCCGATCAGATCGAGCTTGGGCAGGGGATACTCGATCCCGTAGTACTCTTCGAACCCTCGCAGGAGCCGGCCGGTTACCGATAGGGCGAAGGCGCAGGCCGGCGCGCTTCCCGGCGCCGTGACGATGCCGATCGCGACCCGGCCCGATCGATCCTCAACATGCTCGAACGTACCGATCCCGACGAAGAACAGGTACGTCGCCATCGGGGGAGTGGGGGCGAACCTCCAAAGACGCTGGGTTCCGTGCGTCGTGACCTTCTCCGGGCTCGTGTTCGAGACGACGTCCTGGGAGGCATCGGTCGTGATGCGGGTGACGAATCGTGCCTTGCGGTCCGGCCGATCGAAGCAGGGGAAGATCTTCCGGGCCCCGATCGCCTCGCACTGGCTGACCAGGGCGTACCCGCCGGCGAACTTGGACCGGTAGAGCCCCATCAGGTTCGTGGGGTCGACGGCCCCATCGAACTCGATGCGAACGCGGGCCCGAGGGCCCGGGCGCGGGATGACCACCTGGAGGCTGTGGGTCGCGGCTTCCACATGGTGCGTCGCGGGAAGACCGTCGACCCATACCCCTCGGATCCCCAACCGCTCGGAATCGAGCGAGATCCGCTCGGGAGCGGGCATGATATCGAACTCGATCGTCCCGGTCCACCGTTGTCCGACAAAATCGACGTCGAGGCCCAATCGGTACTCGTCGACCTGCGGTGGCTCCGGTGGGCCGATCATCGGTGATGCACACTCCTCCGGGAGCCCACCGACTGTCGGGGGACCCCGTCGATCTTCCCAGGCACACCGGCGAGATGATGATTTCCATCGCCGCGTCGGCGGAGCGGGTCGGCGTTATGCCGCCCTCGGCCATGAGGAGGGACGACCGGGGGATGCAGAAGTGAAGGTAGGGATCCTGGGAAGTGCCGACGTCGCGCGGAGCCTCGCGAAGGGATTCCTCGCGACCGGGCACGAGGTCCGGATGGGCAGTCGGTCGGGGCAGAAGGAGGAACTCACCCTCTGGATCTCCGCCCAGAAGCTCCCCACCACCCAAGGGACGTTCGCCGCGGTCGCCGAGTGGGGAGAGCTCATCGTATTCGCGACGCAGGGGATGGCCAGCGAGTCGGTCGTTCGAAGTGCGGGCGCCGCGCATTTCACGGGCAAGGTCGTGATCGACGCGACGAACCCCCTCCACATGCGCCCCGATGGCCCCCCCACGCTAGGGATCTCGGGAACCGACTCGGCCGGCGAGCAGCTTCAACGGTGGCTGCCCGGCGCCCAGATCGTCAAGGCGTTCAACATCATCGGCAACCCGTTCTTCTTCCGTCCGGAATTCCCCGATGGCCCGCCGGACATGTTCATTTGCGGCAACGACCCGGGCGCGAAATCGACCGTGACCAAGATCCTCCATGACTTCGGATGGAAGTCGGTCATCGACATCGGGGGGATCGCGGGCTCGCGCGAGCTCGAGGCGCTGTGTATCCTGTGGGTCAAGTCCGCCATGGCACTCGGGAACTGGGCGATCGGGTTCCGCCTGCTCCGCAAGTGAGGGGGACCGGCCGTCCATGCGAGCCCAATCAGGCACCGATCGCGAGGACCCGGATCCCCCGGCCATGAACTTTAAATAGCGAAGCCCGGTGGACCGGCCGGCTGACGGTCAAAGCGGTGGGGAAACACCCGGTCCCATTCCGAACCCGGCAGTTAAGCCCACTGGCGTTCCGCGAGGTACTGAAGTGCGCGAGCCTACGGGAAGCGCGGAAAGCTGTCAGCCTCTCCCGGGTCCCGGGAGATAGATAGTCTCCGAGGGGATGGAGTCCGGACCGAGCTCCTCGCCTCCTATCATAGGAATCGGGAACTCTCGAAGTGCGCGCATCTAGGAGCGAGTAGATGACCCCGCCGAGGACCGCGCCTCCTCCGGCCTCCTTGCCTCCCTACGAAGAGCGGGGGCTCCACCGCTTCCGGATCGGGGCGGGGTTCGGCCTCGCGGCGGGGTTCGTTACGATCGTCGTTCCGTTCGTCTTCCTCGGGCTCGCCGCCTACAATCCCGGAGGGATCTTCACGTTCAACCCGACCCTCCTCCAGTACGCCAATTGGTTCGTCATCGCGGGGGCGCTATTGTTCATCCTCTCGTTGATGATGTACCGCTGGGGGTTCAGCGCGCTGCGCAAGCTCGATCCTCGATTCAATGCCGCCGTCATCCTGTGTTGGATCGGATCGGTAGGCTTCCTCCTCGTCCTCGTCATCGCCTCCTATTTCCTCGGTTCGATGAACTCCGTAATCGCGTGCGTCCACGGGCAGCCGACGCTCGCGCTCTCCTGCCTGAACTCGCTGAGCCCGCTCGGTGCGGCCACGGCGGTGATCGGGTTCTGGCTGGCGTGGATCGGAAGTCTCGGGCTCGTCGCGGGGTTGCTGCTCGGCGGGGCCCGGCTCCCATCCGGGTTGTTCATCGCCGGCGGGATCCTCTACGCGCTCTTCCTCGTCGTCCTGATCGTTCCGTTCGCGAGCATGCTCACGCAGGTCCCCGCCGTCCAGTACGTACTGGTTCTCGCCCCGTTCTTCGTCATCCTCGCTCCCGCCTTCGTCCTGGGGGGAGCGCGTCGGGCCGACAGCGCGGTGCCCCCAGGATGATCCGCGGGTGGCGTATCCTTCCAATAAACCCTAAGTGCGCACTCTTCCCTCACGGCGCGTGTATCTCGGCGCACACATCGGGATCGCCGAGGGACTCCCCAACGCCGTACGGCAGGGCCAGCAGATCGGGTGCGAGGCGATCCAGATCTTCTCGAAGAGCCCGCAAATGTGGGCCGGCCCCCCGATCGCACCGGAGGCGGCTCGGCAGTTCCGCGAAGCGGTGGTACGGGAAGGGTTGAAGGCGACCGCGGTGCACCACGGGTATCTTCTCAACCTCGCCAGCCCCAAGCCCGCAATGCTCCGGCAGTCCCGGACGGCGTTCCTCGATGAGATCCGGCGCGCGGAGTTGCTCGGGGCGGACGGGCTGATCTTCCACCCCGGAGCGCACACCGGGTCCGGGGTCGACGCCGGGCTCGCCTCCATCCGCGCAAGCCTGAACGACGCGTTCCTCGCGACCCCGGACGTCCACGTGCGCGCGCTCCTGGAGAACTCTGCGGGCCAAGGCACGACGCTCTGTTCCAACTTCGAGGAGATCCAGACCCTCCTCGCCGGTATCGATCGGCCCGCGCGCGTCGGGGTCGCCCTCGATACGTGCCATCTCTTCGGGGCCGGGTTCGATTTCCGCACCCCGGAAGGGTACGGGATGCTGATCGACCGGATCGAGGCCACGATCGGGATCGACCGCGTGGGCGCGTTCCACCTGAACGACGCCAAGTCCCCGCTCGGGTCCCACCTCGATCGACACGAGAACATCGGGAAAGGGGAGATCGGGACGGAGGGATTTCGGCACCTGGTGAGCGACCGGCGCTGGCAGGCGATCCCCGGGTACCTCGAGACTCCCCTCGACGACGACGGATACGCCCGCTACGCCACCGACCTTCTCACGCTGCAAGGACTCCGGTCGCGCATCGTCCGCCCATCGGCGGCTTCACGGCCGAGCCACCGCACGCGCTCGCGCCGCGCCTCAACGGTCAAATAGGCCGCCCCACCTCGCACCGGCGCTCATGGCCGACGAGGTCTCCTCCGCCCGCATCGCGGAACTGGAGCGGACGGCCCGGGAGATGCGCCGAGAGATCATCCGGATGACCCGTGCTGCCGGCAGCGGCCACCCGGGAGGCAGCCTCTCGGTCACCGATCTTCTCGCCGCGCTGGTCTTCCAGGAGATGAAGCTCGATCCGGCGCGCGTCGACTGGCCCGACCGGGACCGACTCGTCCTCTCGAAGGGTCACGCCGCCCCGGCGCTCTACGCCGCTCTCGCTTTGCGCGGGTTCCTTCCCCGCGAGGAGCTCCGGACCCTGCGCCAGCTCGGAAGTCGCCTCCAAGGCCACGTCGATCGCAACAAGCTCGCCGCGATCGAAGCATCGACCGGGTGCCTCGGCCAGGGGATCGGCATGGCGGTCGGCATGGCGCTGGACGCGCGCCTCGCCCGTCGGTCGAACCGGGTCTATACGATCATCGGGGACGGGGAGTGCCAATCGGGGCCTACGTGGGAGGCCCTGATGGCCGGTGGCCACTACGCGCTCGGGAACTTCGTCGTCCTCTTGGACCGCAACGGCTACGAGACGGACGGCTCGACCGAATCGATCATGGGGATCGAACCGATCGTCGACAAGTTCCGTGCGTTCCGCTACCACACGCTCGATATCGACGGTCACGACTTCGGGCAGATCCTGAACGCGCTTGCGGCGGCGCGGGCGGTCACCGACCGACCGACGGCGATCGTCGCGCGGACGGTGAAGGGCAAGGGTGTGTCGTTCATGGAAGGAACCCACGTCTATCACGGGAAGGCCCCGACCGCGGCGGAGGCCGAGAAGGCCCTCGCCGAGCTCGGGGTCCCACCGTAGGGGAAGGGACCGCGGTGGCAGAGGCGCGGAAGACGGAGAGCCTGCGCGACGCCTACGGCAACGCGCTCGTCGACCTCGGCGGGAAGGACCCGAAGCTGGTCGTGCTCGACGCCGACCTGTCGGGATCGACCCGCACCCAGCTGTTCGGTAAGAAGTTCCCGGACCGGTTCTTCAACGTAGGGGTGATGGAACCGACGATGGTCACGATCGCCGCGGGCCTCGCCCTCGGAGGCCGGACGGTGTTCGCGAGCACGTTCGCCGTCTTCGCGGCCGGCCACTCGTACAACATGATCCGCCAGTCGGTCTGCTACAACCACGCGAACGTGAAGATCGTCGCGACGCACGGTGGTCTCCTGGTCGGCCCCGATGGCGGTACCCACCAGATGCTCGAGGACATCGGTCTGATGCGGGGCCTGCCCGGGATGACGGTGGTGGTCCCGGCCGATGCACCGACGACCCGCTCCGCGATCCTGGCCCTCGCCGAGGTGTACGGCCCGGCGTACGTGCGCCTGACGCGCGAGAACCTCCCGACGGTCACCGATGGAAGCTTCGAGATCGGCCGCGCGAACGAACTGCGCCCGGGTTCGGATCTGACGATCGTCGCGCTCGGTGCGCTGGTCGCTCGGGCGCTCGATGTCGCGGAAGAACTGCACAAGGTCGGGGTCGAGGTCCGCATCCTGGACGCCGCGTCCGTAAAGCCGTTCGACGAGGCGGCCGTCCTTCGCGCCGCGCGGGACACCGGGGCCCTCCTCGTGCTCGAGGAGCACACCGTAGAGACGGGGGTCGGTTCCCTGATCGCGGCGACGACGGCGGAGAACTATCCGGTGCCGGTGCGCCGCGTCGGGGTGCCGGACGTCTTCGGCGAGAGCGGAGAGGGCTGGGCCCTGATGGACCGTTTCGGACTCTCCGAGGGGCGGATCATGGAAGAGGCCTGGGAGCTCCTGCGGGCGCGGGGGAAGGTTCACTAGGCCCGACGGAATGGAGGTAGCACGCGCATGAAGTTGTTCTTGGACACCGCGAGCGTGAAGGAGATCCGCACGATGTGGGAGATCGGCATCCTCGACGGGGTGACGACGAACCCCACCCTCGTCGCCAAGGAGGGCCGCAAGTTCGAGGACGTGCTGCGCGAGATCTGCGCGATGGGGATCCCCTCCGTGTCGGCCGAGGTCGTCGCGACCGATGTCGAAGGCATGCTCGTCGAAGGCCGCCACCTGCGCGCGCTCCACCCATCGATCTACGTGAAGGTACCGATGACCACGGCCGGCCTTCGCGCGACGAAGATCCTCGCGGGCGAGGGGACCCGGGTGAACATGACGCTCGTCTTCTCCGCGACCCAAGCGCTCCTCGCGGCGAAGGTCGGGGCGGCGTACGTCAGCCCGTTCATCGGGCGTTTCGACGACCAGAGCGAGAACGGGATGGATCTCGTCCGCGACATCATCACGATCTACCGCAACTACGAGTTCCCGACCGAGGTCCTGGTCGCGAGCATCCGCCACCCGGTGCATGTGCTCGAGGCGGCCCGGCTCGGCGCGGACATCTCGACGATGCCGTACGCGGTGATGGAGAAGCTCGTTCTCCACCCCCTCACGGACCTCGGACTCGCCCGCTTCCTGAAGGATTGGGAAAAAGTTCCGAAATAGGGACCGGGCCCCGCGTTATATCGCTCGCCCGCCATCGGTCCGATACCGTGACCGACCCGCCGCTGTACGCGAAGTACCTTCAGCTCACCCGCGAGGCGCTCGCCCGCGTCCGACCCGCCGCTCCGTCCCGCTCCTACCTCGCGGGGGCGGCGGACGACTATCTCGCGATGGCCAAAGCGTACCTGGCGGATGCGGAGCACTTCGCCCAGAACGGGGACCTGGAACGCGCGCTCGCCGCGGCCAGCTACGCGCATGCGTGGCTCGACGCGGGGGTTCGGCTCGGGATCCTCGATGGAGGGAACGATGACGCGCGGTTCACGCTCTTCCGGTAGATCGAAGCGACGGCTTGCCGGCGTCCCCGAACCGGTCGTCCGGACCATCGAGGTCCATCTCCGCGAGCGGGAGCGCCGACGGGAGGACCTGGATGCCCGCGCGCGGCACCTGCGTCGCCGCGCGCAGGGCACCATGATCCAACTGCACGGCGGGGCCGCCTCCGCGGCCGATCTCCGGAAGCTCCGGGGCGAGACGCGCGCGCTCGTGACGTATCTCGACCGCGGCGCCCGCGTCGACGCGTCGCTCGCGCGGGACGCGTTCCAGGAGGCGAGCGAAGCGCTCCTTCTGGCCGCGATCGTCGCCGGCGAACCGCTGCCGGCGCCGATCGAGGTCGGCGTGGACGTCGAGTCGTACCTGCTCGGTCTCGGAGACGTCGTCGGGGAGGTCCGTCGGCTGACGCTCGACCGCCTCGCCGCGGACGATCTCGACCGGGCCGAGGCGTATCTCGAGCTGATGGCCAGCCTCTACCATACCTTGATGCGGTTCGACACTACGCGGGCGATCGTGCCGCTGAAACCGAAACAGGACACCGCGAGATCTCTCCTCGAGCGGACCCGCGGCGAGGTGGTCATGGCCCGGGTCGGGGCGCGGAACCGGCCCCGTGGACCGCGTCGCACGGAGGCGGCATGAGCCCCTCCGCGAGCCCGCCCCCCCGCCGGACGATCGCGGTGATCGGCGGAAGTGGGCTCTCGGCGATCTTCTCGCCGACGGGCAAGAGCCACCGGATCTCGACGCCGTGGGGACCTCCTTCGGCCCCGATCGAGGAAGGTCTGGTCGGCGGGGTACGTACCCTCTTCCTCCCGCGGCACGGGATCGGCCACACGATCCCTCCCCACCGCGTGAACTATCGTGCCAACGTCGACGCGCTCCGGGCGCTCGGCGCCGATGCCATCGTGACGGTGAGCTCGGTCGGATCGCTGCGGGAAGAGCTCGCTCCGGGCACGTTCGCGCTCCCGCACCAGTTCATCGATTTCACGAAGCAGCGGCCCACGACGTTCCATGACGGAGGCCGGGTCTACCACGTCTCCACCGCCGATCCGTTCTGTCCGGACCTCCTCGCCCAGGCCGCCGCGACCGGCCGCGAGCTATCGAGCCCGTTCGCGGAGGGAACGACGTACGTCTGCGTCGAAGGCCCGCGCTTCTCCACACGTGCGGAGTCCAAGTTCTTCCGCGGGTTCGCGGACATCATCGGGATGACGCTGGTACCCGAGGTCACGCTCGCGCGGGAACGATGCCTGTGCTACGCCTGCCTCGCGATGGTCACCGACTACGATGTCTGGGCGGACCATCCGGTCGAGATGAGCGAGATCATCGAGACGATGAACCGCAACGTGGACCGGATGCGCAAGGTACTCTCCACGCTGATCCCCCGGCTCGCCCGGGCCCCGACGTGCGCCTGCGCGCACGCGCTCGATCAGGCCGGAGTATAGGACGGGCGAGGCCGACCCTACGCGTGCGGTGGGCCGGCGCGGACCGTGATCGGGATGACGTCCGCGGCGAACTCGCGTTCGGCGATCTCGACCGGGTCGATCATCGTCGGGGGGAGGTCGATCAGGATCGGCGCCCCCAGCGAGATCTGGAGGGCACGGGCACCCAGGATGCGCGCCCGCTCGAAACGCGTGAAATCACCGGGCCCTTTCGGCGATGCGGGAGGACCGACGGTCACTGTAGCATCTCCAAGGGCCGCAACGGGGGAAGCGGCCATCAAGGTGGCATCTACCTGGGCGTGCGTACTTAGCATTTGCTAGGACGCGGTCGGTCCCCACCGGAGCCGAATCGTCGGCCCGATGCCTCCGTCCGGCGCGCACAGAAAGGGTTAGGTCCCGAGGCCGATTCAGCGTTCGTGGCCAGCGTCCGGGTCGGATTCTACACCTCGTTGATACGTCGCCTGTGGAAATTCCTCGCGGCGTATGCGTCCCTCCTGATCGGAGCGGGCATCGGATTCTACATCCTCGAGAAGGGGCAGAAGGACCTGGGAGCTTCGTTCTACTGGGCGGTGATCACGATCTCCACCGTGGGGTACGGGGACGTCGTCCCCACGAACGCGGCCTCCCGATGGTTCACCATCGGCGTGATCCTGACCGCGGTGTTCCTGACGGCGTACCTCATCTCCATCATTATCAGTGTCGTGAACGAGGAGTCCAACAAGCGGAATCTCGGCATGCTCGGAACCGACTTCACAGATCATGTCGTCGTGATCGGCTACGCGGGGGTGGGGCGGGCCGCGGTCCGCGAGCTCCTCGCGGTCGGCGAGCGGGTC
>Ga0187856_1001242_pt1 | contig 20825 bp, 18 predicted proteins | sample June2016WEW_8_40_FD_132443 | JGI IMG/M metagenome (GOLD analysis project Ga0187856, IMG submission 132443) | Peatland microbial communities from SPRUCE experiment site at the Marcell Experimental Forest, Minnesota, USA - June2016WEW_8_40 | ecosystem: Environmental > Terrestrial > Soil > Wetlands... | reverse complement strand
TTGCCGGCCACGTCGAAGGTGACGCCCGAGCGGTTGATCGAGGGCGGCTCGACCTTGATGCCGAGCCGCTCGGCCTCGGCGCGAAATTCGGCAAGCTTGTCGGTGTTGCCCATATCGAGCGTCATCGACGCGGCCAGGAACTCGACCGGGTAATTGGCCTTCATGTAGGCGGTCTGATACGTCAGCAGCGCGTAGGGTGCGGAGTGGGACTTGTTGAAGCCATACTCCGCGAATTTGGCACAAGTGTCGAAGATCGCTTCGGCATCGGCGCGCGCGATGCCGCGCTCGACCGATCCCGAGATGAAGTCGCCGCGTTGCGACGCCATCTCCTTGCGGTCCTTCTTGCCCATCGCACGCCGGAGGATGTCGGCCTTGCCGAGACTGTAGCCCGCAAGGTCGCGCGCGATTTGCTGGACCTGCTCCTGATAGGTGATGATGCCATAAGTCGCCCGCAGGATCGGCTCCAGCTTGGGATGCAGGTAATCGGTGGGCTCGTGGCCAAGCTTTCGTGCGCAATAGGTCGGGATGTTGGCCATCGGGCCCGGCCGGTAGAGCGCCACCAGGACGATCAGGTCTTCGAATCGGTCCGGCCGCATGTCGACGAGCGCGCGGCGCATGCCCGCGCTTTCCACCTGGAACACGCCGACCGTCTCGCCGCGCGCCAGCATCTCGTAGGATTTGGTGTCGTCGAGCGGCAAGTTTGATAGATCGATATCGATGCCGCGGCGCTTGACCAGCTTGACCGCCAAATCGAGCACGGTGAGCGTCTTCAGGCCGAGGAAATCGAATTTCACCAAGCCCGCAGGCTCGACCCATTTCATGTTGAACTGGGTCACCGGCATGAGCGATTTGGGATCGCGGTAGAGTGGCACCAGTTCGGTCAACGGCCGGTCGCCGATGACAATGCCGGCGGCGTGGGTGGAGGCGTGCCGGGTGAGACCTTCGAGCTTCTGCGCAATGTCGAAAGCGCGCCGGGTGACGGGATCGCGGTCGCGCTCGGCCTGCAATCGAGGCTCGTCCTCGATCGCGCGCTTGAGCGTGACCGGGTTCGCCGGATTCTGCGGCACCAGCTTGCACAGCCGGTCGACCTGCCCGTAGGGCATCTGCAGCACGCGGCCGACGTCGCGCAGCACGCCGCGCGCCTGCAGGGTGCCGAAGGTGATGATCTGCGCCACCTGCTCGCGGCCGTATTTCTCCTGCACGTAGCGGATCACCTCGTCACGCCGCTCCTGACAGAAATCGACGTCGAAGTCCGGCATGGAGATGCGCTCGGGATTGAGGAAGCGCTCGAACAGGAGCCCGAAGCGGATCGGATCGAGATCGGTGATGGTGAGCGCATAGGCGACGAGCGAGCCGGCGCCGGAGCCGCGGCCCGGCCCGACCGGGATGCCTTGCGCCTTCGCCCACTGGATGAAATCGGCGACGATGAGGAAGTAGCCGGCATATTTCATGCTCGCGATGACGCCGAGTTCGAAGGCGAGCCGCTCGCGGTAATCTTCGGCGGTATGGCCGGGCGCGAGCGGGTATCGGGTGAGCCGGCGCTCGAGCCCGGCTTGTGCAGCGCGGCGAAGCTCCTGGGCTTCGTTCGCCTCCTGCGCCTCCTTCACCTCTTGGGTTTCCGGCGCCCGCGCCGGCTCGCCCTCCCTGGGCCCGGTGGTGGAGAAACGCGGCAGGATCGGCGCCAGGGTGCGCGGGCGGAACGCGCAGCGTTCGGCGACCTCGACGGTCGCCGCCAGCGCCTCCGGCAGATCGGCGAACAAGGCCACCATTTCGGCGCGGCTCTTGAAGCGGTGCTCTGCCGTGAGCTGGCGGCGCTCGCCGTCGGCGAGCAAGCGGCCTTCGGCGATGCACAGGAGCGCGTCGTGGGCCTCGTAATCCTCGCGGGTGGCGAAGAAGGGCTCGTTGCTGGCGAGGAGCGAAATGCCGCGCGCATAGGCGAGATCGATCAAGGCCGGCTCCGCCAACCGTTCCGCCGGTATCCCGTGGCGCTGCAATTCGATGTAGAGGCGGTCGCCGAATAAGCGCTGCAACGCCTCGCAGCGCGCCAGCACGAGCGCGCTCTGTCCGCCGCCGATCGCGGCGTCAAGCGGGCCGTTGGGACCGCCGCTGAGCGCGATCAATCCGTTCGTCTCGTCCGCGAGCCAGGCCAGTTTGATGTGCGGCCGTTCCGTCGGTGCGGTGTCGAGATAGGCGCGCGAACAAAGCCGCATCAGGCTGCGATAACCGTCCTCGCGCGCGGCAAGGAGCACGAGCCGCGGCCAACCCTCGCCGGTCGCCGCGCCGCGATTGTCGTGGTCGCCGAAGTCGATACCGAGCGCGCAGCCGACGATCGGCTGGACGCCCGCGCTCGCCATTTTTTCGGAGAATTCGAGCGCGCCGAACATGTTGTCGGTGTCGGTCAGCGCCAACGCCGGTTGACGATCTTTTTTGGCAAGCTCCGCCAGCCGGGCGATGGTCAGCGCGCCCTCAAGCAACGAATAGGACGAATGGACGTGCAGGTGCACGAAGCCGGGTGCGGTCGCGGCGGGCATATCGGTTAGATACTCGCGGATGGCGATTCTGTTAGAGCGAGGATGCGGGATCGCGAGCGGCGCTGTCCATGGCGGCGGCGCGGTAACCCACCGCGGCGCACAGAAAGTTTGCCGCACCGCGTTACCGAAAACTGCAACGGTTCAGATCACCCCAAGCACCTGCGCCCAGACCGCAAGCATGGCCAGAAACAAGCTGATCGACGCGAGTGCGAGAGCCTCCTCAGCGACGGCGCGAACCATGGTCTTTCTCCCCTTCGTGTAGAACGAAACGAGAACATAGTTCGCTTATTGTTCCGAGTCAACGGGGGGCAGTGGGTTAGTTTCAATTGTGGCGGCCAAGGTTAATGCCGCTATGATTGAGCTATGGACCTTCAACTACTTATCCCGATTCTGGCTTTGGCCGTCGCTGGCTATAGCGCCTACCTGCAACGCAAGCAGGTTAATCTCATGACGGCGGGCCAAGAGGATTTGCCCGGTATAGCGGTCGGGCAATCGTGGTGGAAAGCGCCGACGGTGATCGCCGTTTTCCTCTTAGCCCTTTTGGCCTGGATTCCGTGGCTGTGGACTACAGTCGTGTCTCCACAGTTCCGGCCCTACGTGGCAATTGCCAGTTGGGGGGTATTCAATCTCCCAGCTAGCCAGCTCGAAATGGTGGCGGCTGTTACAAAGACAAAAGAAACAGAAAAACTGGTGGCGATTGCACTTCACTATAAAGGTGAAGTCGACATATTGGATGCTGGAGATTTGCAAAAGAGCAGTATTTACGACATGCGCGTCGGGGCTCAGATGCTCCTCATCCATTTCGATGATAAATTTGCCAACGAGCTTGTTCAAGGTATGCACGGCACTTCATATTTTCTTCTGATAGTTCCGTCCTCAGTAAGGCCAGATGACTTTTCCACCTTGCGGCAGGCATTTTCTCACGGCGCCAAATTAGTCGGAGGCGGCAGTGGGCCTCCCTAATCCTGATTGCTGACGATGGGCATGTAGCCATGCCGCAGACTCGTTCCTGATCCAGCGTCCGGCCTCCCCTTCGGTGGCAAAGCCTTCGATCCGATCAACCGTGCCATCCGGCAGCGTCGTGCGCACATAGAATCCGCCGCCGATCTTCCATTCGTCAACCTCAAAAGTGACCTTAGGAACGCGCCTTCGCTTCGCTTCAAACGCATCAAGCACGTCCACAACATCGACCATTTCCCAAAGCCGATCCGTCACGCCACCGGCCATTGCCGGGCTGACTTTGAGCGTTTGGTGAAGCCGGACGAAATTGTAGTTTCCACAACCAATTTGGCGGCTTGGCTGAAGTCCCTAGGGCGTTTGGGGCCTTGCTGCCATCACGGCTGCTTATCCACCTGCTTTGAGTTCGCAGATATCCAATCCACGGCCTCATTTTCGGTGGCAAAGCCCTCGATACGCCGTTCGTGGCCCTGGTGATATCTTACGATGACGTGCCAACCCGTCCCCACCGGGTCCCGGAAGGGCATCATTACTGGTTCTTCGTCAGAATCCGCCATGCAGGCAATATGCACGCTGGCCGTCTCAAGCGCCACCCTCGGGATGGGCCTGCCTTATTCAAACTGACCCAAGGGTGAGGTAACAGAGTGGGGGCCTGCTCATTTCGCATAGCCCTGCGATCTCAGCCAATCGATGCGGCGGGTCCCCTGCAGCCATTCATCCGCCTCAGCTTTGCTCTTAAACCCCTTGATGTAGCGAATATCGACTCCGGGATAGTGGGCCTCAATCTGCCAGTCGTCCTCGGCGATGCGCTTGTACTTGAAGATGACACGAGGTTTGCTCATGGGCACCAATATGCGCTTGTTCGGCATAAGCCGCTAGCCAGCCCTGCACTATTCAACTGACCCATTATCAACTCAAGGCAACGGATGTAAACTGGACGGCAACCTTAGCCGCACAAAGCCATCGCCGGAGAAGGAAATCGCCGCCTGCGGGTTCCGGCACCGGCTATCATGCGACGTGTCGCCCTGCTATAAGTGTCGATCTCTTACTTTGCGATTCACTACCACCGAGGAGGAGTGTCTGATGCGAAAAATCACGATGACTTTGGCTGCAGCGGCATTCGTGCTGGGATCGCTGGCGTTGTCGGTCAACGCGCAAACGCAAGCGCCGGGAGCCTCGAGCTTGAACGCGCTGGCGCAGAACGCAACGCCGATCCATAAGGCGGCCTGCGGCGGTGTATGGGGTCGCTGGTGCCCGCCCGGAAGGCACCGGGTCTGCGGCCCCTATCGATGCTGGTGCGCTCCCTGCTGATCAAGAGCGCGAACGGATGATTGGAAGCAAGGCCGCCTTCGGACGGCCTTGCTTTTGCATGCAAGCTTCCGCTCGTCCCCGCGTAAGCGGGGACCCGGCTCTTTGCTCCCCGCGCCCGCCCCCACCCCAACCCTCCCCCGCAAGCGGGGGAGGGTTAGGGTGGGGGAAGCTTGCGCGGGAATGAGCGGAGGAAAACCGAACAGCCTCAAGTCAGCTCGACAACAACGCCCTCGCGGATGGTCACGCGGCGATCCATTTGCGCGGCAATATCGAGGTTGTGGGTGGCGACGATGGCGGCAAGCCCGGAGGCGCGCACCAATTGGCCGAGCGTCGCGAACACGCGTTCGGCGGTGCGCACGTCGAGATTGCCGGTCGGCTCATCGGCCAGGAGAATGCGCGGGGCATTGGCGACCGCGCGGGCGATGGCGACGCGTTGCTGCTCGCCGCCGGAAAGCTCCGCCGGCCGGTGCGTCAGGCGTTCCTTGAGGCCGAGATAGCTCAATAGCTCGGCGGCGCGCGCTCGCGCCTCCTGCCCGGCAAGGCCGCGGATCATCTGCGGCAGCATCACGTTCTCCAAGGCGGTGAATTCCGACAGCAGATGATGAAACTGATAAACGAAGCCGATATCGGTGCGGCGGATGCGGGTGCGCTGGACGTCGGTCATGTGCGAGGTGGCCACCGCGTCGATATAGACTTCGCCGGAATCGGCATGTTCGAGCAGACCGGCGATGTGCAGGAGCGTCGATTTTCCGGCTCCCGAGGGGGCGACCAGCGCCACCGACTGGCCGGCCCATACCGCAAGCTCGGCGCCCTTGAGAATGTCGAGCGTGGTATCGCCCTGGCGAAATCGCCGGGTGACCTCATGCAGAAACACGATCGGACGGTCTTCGTCGGCGGCGGTCGACGTCGCCGGCTCGGTTATCGTGGTGGTCTCGTCCATCGCGCGTGATCACTCGTAACGCAAGGCTTCGACCGGATCGAGCCGCGCCGCCCGCCAGGACGGATAGAGTGTAGCCAACAGCGATAGCCCAAGCGCCATGACCACGACGGAAGTGGTTTCGCCGGCATTCATGTCGGCGGGAAGCCGCGACAGGAAATAAAGCTCGGGCGAGAACAGCTCGGTATTGGTGAGCCACGACAGGAAGTGCCGGATCGATTCGATATTCAGGCAGACGACCATGCCGAGCAGGAAGCCGACCAGCGTGCCGACCACGCCGATCGAGGCGCCGGTAATGAGAAAGATGCGCATGATCGCGCCTTGCGTCGCGCCCATGGTGCGCAGGATGGCGATGTCGCTGCCTTTGTCCTTTACCAGCATGATCAGGCCGGAGACGATATTGAGCGCCGCCACCAGCACGATCAATGTCAGGATCAGGAACATCACGTTGCGCTCAACCTGAAGCGCATTGAAGAACGTGGCGTTGCGCTGGCGCCAGTCGATCATGTAGATCGGCCGCGCCGCCGCCTTGGTCACCAGCTCACGGTAGCGGTCGACCCGATCCGGATCGTCGGTATAGACCTCGATCGCGGTCACGTCGCCGGCGCGATTGAAATAGGCCTGGGCCTCAGTCAGCGGCATGAAGACGAAGGCGGTATCGTATTCCGACATGCCGATCTCGAACACGGCGGCGATCTTGTAGGCCTTGATGCGCGGCGTGGTGCCCATCGGCGTCACCGCGCCGCGCGGCGCTACGAGCGTGAGATTGTCCCCGGCCCGCACCGAAAGCTGCTCGGCCAGCCGGCTGCCGACGGCGATGCCCTGGCCCTCGTCGAAGCCATCGAGCGTGCCCTGCTTGATGTTCTTGGCGACCGAGGAAAGCTTGGCGAGGTCGCCGGCGCGGATGCCGCGCACCAGCACACCGGAGGCGTTGAACGGCGACGACGCCAGCGCCTGACCCTCCACGATTGGCGCGGCGAGCCGGACGCCGGGAACTTTCGACACCCGGTCGGCAACCGCTTGCCAGTCGGTGAGCGGGGATTCGAGCGGCTGGATGAGCAGATGACCGTTGAGGCCCAAAATCTTTTCCAGGAGCTCCTGGCGGAACCCGTTCATCACCGCCATGACGATGATGAGCGTGGCAACCCCGAGCATGATGCCGAGAAAGGAGAACCCGGCGATGACCGAGATGAATCCCTCCTTGCGCCGCGCCCGCAGATAGCGCAGCGACAGCATCCACTCGAAAGGCGCAAAAGGATGAGTGCCGGTCGGCTCTGGCATCAAGGTGTGGTCCCCGCAATTGTCCCGAGTTTCACATGATTCTGGCGGATTCAAGCCGGCGAAACCCGCCGCAAGGTACGCCCGCGCACAGCTTATGCACTTAGGCCGCTGCACCCAGCCGTGCGAGCGCGTCCGCGGGGCTCATGAGTTCCCGCGATCCGTCGAAGCGGCGCTTCAGCTCGACCTTGCCTTCGGCAAGCCCCCGCGGCCCGACCAGGATCTGCCAGGGAATACCGATCAAATCGGCGGTGGCGAATTTCGAGCCGGGCCGCTCGTCGAGATCATGGTAGAGCGCATCGATCCCCTGGGCGCCGAGCCCGGCATAGAGCCGCTCGCAGGCTTCGTCGGTTTCGCGCGCGCCCTGCTTGAGATTAAGGATCGCGACCGTGAAGGGAGCAACGGCTTCCGGCCATTTGATCCCCGCCTCATCGTGAAAGACCTCGATCAGGGCGGCGACCAGCCTGGTCGGTCCGATGCCGTAGGATCCCATATGCACCGGCCGCTCGACGCCGTCGGGACCGGCCACTACGGCCTTCATCGGCTCGGAATATTTGGTGCCGAAATAGAACACCTGGCCGACTTCGATGCCGCGCGCCGATATCCGCTTCTCCGGCGCGAGCTCGGCAAAGGCCGCCGCATCGTGCTTCTCCGAGGTCGCCGCATAGAGCCGCGTCCATTTGTCGACGATGGCCTGCAGGCCGGAGACGCTGGCGAAATCCACATCCGCTCCGGGAACCTTAAAATCGAGGTAGTCACGGTGGCAAAACACCTCGCTCTCGCCGGTGTCGGCGAGCACGATGAACTCGTGGGAGAGATTGCCGCCGATCGGTCCGCTTTCCGCCACCATCGGGATCGACTGCAATCCCATCCGCGCGAAGGTGCGCAGATAGGCGACGAACATCCGGTTGTAGGCGTGCTTGGCGCCGGCAAAATCCTCATCGAACGAATAGGCGTCCTTCATCAGGAACTCGCGCCCGCGCATGAGGCCGAAGCGCGGCCGCACCTCGTCGCGGAACTTCCATTGGATGTGGTAGAGGTTGAGCGGCAGATCCTTGTAGGACCGGACATAGGCGCGAAAGATCTCGGTGATCATTTCCTCATTGGTCGGCCCGTAGAGCATGTCACGCTCGTGGCGGTCCTTGATGCGCAGCATCTCCTTGCCATAGGCCTCGTAACGGCCGCTTTCACGCCAGAGTTCAGCCGGCTGAATGGTCGGCATCAAGAGCTCGATGGCGCCCGAACGATCTTGTTCCTCGCGTACGATCCGGCACACCTTGTCGAGGACGCGTAGCCCCAGCGGCAGGAAGGCATAGATTCCGGCCGCCTCCTGGCGAATCATGCCGGCCCGCAACATCAAGCGGTGGGAGGCAATCTCCGCTTCCTTCGGCGTTTCGCGTAAGGTGGGCAGGAAATAGCGGGAAAGGCGCATGAAATCTCTTTGGCACGGGGGATCATTGCCGTTTGGCAGTGAATCCGCAACGGCGATGGAAATACAAGGGGGGCGGCCGCGGGGCCCCACCCCTCAATGACGGGAGCGAGAGAGTTAAATTCTACCGAACGCGAGCGCGCAAAAAATTTTTGTCATCGACCGACGGTAAGATGATGACATTGGATCGAAGATCGAGTACACGTTTGGCGCGATCCTGGAGCCGCGAGCCTGCTCTTGGCGTCCGGGAGGACGGTCCAAGTTTTGGGAGGATGGTCCAACGGCGCGAAAGCAACGCTGCCGTCACGCCGCAAGCAAAAATCTCAAGCGCAAAGGCGTAAATCAAGGATTAGATGAAGATTTTATGGCAGGGCTCTGGCCCTGCTATTTTTTTGGGCGCGCAGACTTCGACGTCGCCGTCATTGCGAGGAGCGGAGCGACGAAGCAATCCAGCCAGGGCAAATCTCGAATTGTTTCGGTAATTACGCCTTCCGGCGCTCTCGTTCCGTGCAATGATATCTCCTTAAGTTACTGATATAAATGATAATTCTTATGCGAGCCGGCGCCATCCGCGCCCGTCGTCCATTACCGCATCCCAAATGGCCGGGTCAGACCTTCGAGTGTGACCAGGCGATCGACATAGACGACGTAGCAGGCGGCGAAGATCACCGCCGAGACCAGCGTGGTCCACAGGAGCTTGCGTTTCAGGTTCGGGATCGCCGGCGCGCCGGGATCGGTGCCGGGGACGACCTCGCCCGCCTCGTGCTGGCTGCGGATGCCCCACGGCAGCACCGCGAACAGCACCACCCACCAGATCAGAAAAAAAATCGCCACCGCCGTCGTGATAGGCATGTCAACTCTTTAGCGGAGCATGATCTTTTCGGACCTTCCTTCGCCCGCCGAAGCGGGCTTCGCGAAGGCGGGAAACCGGTTTCCACTTTTCCGGATCATGCTCTAGCCTGTTCCAGCTCGACCATGGTGCCGGAAAAATCCTTCGGATGCAGGAACAGCACGGGCTTGCCGTGCGCTCCGGTCTTCGGCTCGCCGTCGCCGAGCACGCGCGCTCCCGCCGCCTTGAGCGCGTCGCGGGCGGCGCGGATATCGTCGACCTCATAGCAGACGTGGTGCAGCCCGCCGTCCGGGTTGCGCTCGAGGAATTTGGCGATGGGCGAGCCCTCGCCGAGCGGCTCGAGCAGCTCGATCTTGGTATTCGGCAAAGTGATGAAGACGGTCGTTACGCCATGCTCCGGCTGCGGTACCGCCGCCGAAACCTGCGCCCCCAGGACGTCCCGGTAGACGGCCGCCGCCTTGCCGATGTCGCGCACGGCAATCGCCACATGATTGAGCCTGCCGATCATGCTTTCAAATCTCCCGCTCCCGGCAGGAATGCCTCTATCGACCAAATTTCGCCTTCAGTTGATCCCTGATGGGTCCGAGGATGCTCGTCTTTTGCTTTTCCGAGCCGGCCAGGATCTCCTGCACGATATCCTTCGGCGAGCGTCCGCTCCAGCCGGAATCACGGAAATAGATGTTCGCGGCATTGCCGACGACATAAGTGCTCCACGCCGCCGCGAGACCCTGCGGCACCGCCGTAAGCACCGTACTGGTGCCGAAGGTGACCGTTCGCAACAGATCGGCGGCGAGATGCAAGCCATACTCGGCCGCCGCCATGAGCCCCCAGGCCCGCAGGATTTCCACCACCATGCCCTGGGCGTTCTTGAGCGAGAAATCGGTGCCGTAAATGGCGCCGATCCTTTGCACCATCAGCGCATCGCTGGCCATGCCGGCGAGAACGTCGAACACCGGCACGGGATTGGCGCCGACGACCAGCGCCTTCCCCGCCATGAAATATTTGATCAGGCGCGCGACTTCCTTGCCGCGCACGTGCTGCTTCAACTGCTTGAGCCGGTCGCTCACATCGGACGCGAACAGGCTGGCATTGAGCGCGATGATCGCCTTGCCCTCGCGATCGAGGACTTCGAGCATGCGCGCCTCCAAGGCCTCGATCTTGGGCTTCGGCTGGAAGCGCACGATCTCGATCGTCCCGTCGGCCTTGTGGATTTCGCGCTCGCTCTCGCGCGGAGCGGCGGCGGCGAGGACGATGTCGGCCGCGCCGATCCGGTTGCCCACCTTGCGCAAGATCGACTCGGATATCTCTCTGATCTGCGCCGGGCCGTAGAGATCGGCCTTGTTGACGACGAGCACGATCGGCTTGTGCAGATCGCTGAGCTGCCGGAACGCGGCGACCTCGACACTGTTGAGATCGCCGTCGGCGACAAAAAGCACGAGGTCGGTATAGCGGACCGTGTCTTCCGCGAGCTTGCCGCGCAGCTCGCCCGCGGCCTCGTTGATGCCCGGGGTGTCGACGAGAACCAGTTTGGTGTTTTTGAAGCCGGTCTTGGCGACCTTGTCGGTGGAGCCGTGCTCCGCGGAAACGGCAAAAATGTTTTCGCCAGCGAGCGCGTTGAGGAGCGCGCTCTTGCCCGAACCGACTTCACCGAACGCCGCGATTTCGAGCCGGCCGTTCTCGAGTTTTTGGGCAAAATCCTCGATCTCGCGCATGTCCTTTTCGATCGTCGCACGCTCTTGCGGACGCAGCCGCGAATCCCCGGAAAGCCGGCGCAACGCTTCGATGGTGTCGGGCAATAGCGACTGATCTTGCATGCCGGCTTAAATCCTTCACTCGGCTTCAAATCGCAGCGTTCGCCCGGAGCTCGGCGAAAAAACCCGGCCCAATAGGTTTGTCAGCGCCCGGATGTCGCTCGACTTCTGGCGCAGCTCGACGCGCACGGCGCCGCGCGCGTCTTCGATCTCGCGCTCGACCGGGCTCGGGGCGCCGGCGACCGATACGACGTGACCGGGCGCGAATGTGGCGGGCATTTTGGCGCGGATCGAGATCAGGATGGCGTCGCGATCGGCGGCGTTGAATTGGTCCGCCTTGTTGAGGACGAGGTAGAGCGGTTTCGCCGCGATGAACCGCGTGATGGCGGCGACCTCGGGCGCCCGCAAGTCCTGATCGACCACGAACAGCACACCGTCGGTCGCGGCGGCGCTTGCTGTCAGCTCTGCGAGCCGCCCCGCGTCGCCTTCAAACGGCCCGGCCTCGATGAGGCGCACGATCTCACTCGTTTGGGGCGGGTTTGCGCTGGTGGCCGCGATCAGGACCTTAATGAGCGCCGTCTTGCCGGTGTAAGCCGGCCCGGTGACCAGGAGCGAGCCGCGGGCCGGGGGCCGCGGATGCTTCGGCTCGGCCGGCGCCACGGCGACTTGCGGTGCGTTTGCGGAGTCCTTTACCCGCGGAGCCGGGCGACGGTTGCCGCGTTCCCATGTCCTGGAAATGGCTTCCGCGCGTTGGCTCACGATTTCCTGCGCGAGCGGCGTCTGGGGTTGCGGCCGCGGCGGGCTGAGTGTCTGCGGGCGCAGCGGCCGTCGCAGGCGCAGCCAGGCAACGGTCACGACCCCGACAAGGAAGCAGACGAGGACAATTCCATAGGCCGCGGCGATGTAGGGGTTTTTCAGTGCATCGAAGGTCAACGCGATGTCGGACAAAAGCCAGACGCCGAAGGCCAGAATGGCTGCCGCAATCATGGCGGTGATAATGCGGATCAACACCTCCGGCTTGCCGGCCAGCAGTAGCAGGGGAGCGAACCACTTGAACATCAGGCGGCCTTTCGCCGGCCCGGCCGAAGGCGCCACCCGGTTCGGCCTATCTTACACCACCAGCACGTGGACGTGGCAGATCGGCTTCTTGCCCCAGCGTCCGGCGATGGCCGAGCGCACCGCGCGCCGCACCACCTCGGCAACGGCATCGGGATCGCGCCGGCGGGGTTTTGGCAGCGATTCGAAGGCGTCCTCGACTGCGTCGCGGGCGATCTCGGCCATCGGCTCGCCGGCGGCATCGGCCTCCGGGATACCGATCAGCTCAATTTCCGGATCGGCCGCGAGCACGCCCTCTTCGCTCAGCGCCAGCGCGACCGTAATGATGCCGGCAAAGCTCAACCGCCGCCGGGACGCCACGGTGCGGGCGTCGGCATCCACCAGGATGGCACCATCCTTGTAGAGTCTTCCTGACGGAACTTCGTCGATGATTGCCGCCGATCCGGGCGCCAGACGGACCAGATCGCCGTTGCGGCAGACGAGCACCTCAGGGACTCCGGCGCGGCGCGCGAGCTTGGCGTGCTCGGCAAGGTGCAGCGCTTCGCCATGCGCCGGGATAAGGATTTTCGGCCTGACCCAACCGATCATATCGAGAAGCTCGGCGCGCCGCGGATGCCCGGAGACGTGAACGAGCTGGTCGCGATCGGTGATGACCTCGATGCCCTGCGCCACCAAGCCGTTGATCACCCGCGCCACGGCCTTCTCGTTGCCGGGGATGGCGCGGGAGGAAAAGATCACGCGGTCGCCCCGGGCGAGGGTGACTTCCGGATGCTCGTCCTCGGCGATGCGTGCGAGCGCGGCGCGCGGCTCGCCCTGGCTGCCCGTGCATAAGGCCAAAACCCTGTCGGGCGGCAGATAGCCGTAGGTCTCGGCGCTGCGAAAGTCTTGTACGCCGTCGAGATAACCGGTCTCGCGCGCGACCTGCACCACCCGCTCCATCGCCCGGCCGACCACGACCACTTCCCGTCCCGCGGCACGCGCGGCGTCGGCGACCGCGCGGATGCGGTCGACGTGGGAGGCAAACGTGGTGACCGCCACCCGGGCGGGCGCGGTGCAAACGAGTTCGGCCAGGGTTTTTGCCACGTCGGCCTCCGACGGCGAGCGGCCATCGCGAACCGCATTGGTTGAATCGCCGATGAGCGCAAGCACGCCCGCGTCGCCGAGCGCGGAGAGCCGAGCCGCGTCGGTTACGGCGCCGACCAGCGGGGTGGGATCGATTTTCCAGTCGCCGGTATGCAGCACGGTGCCGGCCGGCGTGCCGATCGCGAGCGCATTCGATTCCGGGATCGAATGGGCAACGCTGATGAATTCGATGGCGAACGGTCCGAGCGTCACACGTCCGCGCAACGGCACGACGTTGACAGGGATTTTGGGCGCGCCGGGCTCGGACAGGCGGCGCGCTTCGAACAGCGCGGCCGTGAACGGCGTGGCGTAGATCGGCACATTGAGGCGCGGCCACAGGTCGATGAGCGCGCCCATATGGTCCTCGTGCCCATGCGTGAGGACGAGCCCGACGATGTTGCGCCGCTCCTCGATGAGATAGCGGATGTCCGGCAGGATGAGATCGACGCCGGGCAAATGCTCCTCGGCCGCAAAGGAAACGCCGCAATCGACGATGAGCCACTGGCGCCGCCTGCCGTCGCCGACGCCGTAGATCGAAAGATTCATTCCGATCTCGCCGAAGCCGCCGAGCGGCGCGAACACAAGCTCGCTTTCGGCCATCAGTCCACGCGCCCCGTTGCCGGCGAGCAAGCGGGCGGCGCGCTTGCCACCGGGAATACCTCGCCGGCGGCGATCGCCTGCAAGCTGCCGTCGGCAAGGCGCAGCAGCAGTCGACCGCGTTCATCGAGCGCCTCGCCGCGTCCAAAAAGTTCGTGGCCGGGAAGCCGCACCCGCATGTCGCCGCCGATCCCGGCGGCGCGGGCGATCCAGTCGGCGCGAACGCTCTGAAACCCAGCGCCTCGACGCCATTGTGCGAGCCGTTCCAACATCCTGCCGGACAACGCCGCAAACAGATTTTCGGCCGAGATTTCGGCGCCGGCTGCGACGAGATCGGTCGCGGGATAAGCCGTCGGCGCGGGATGGTGCCGGCAGTTCACGCCGATACCGATGGCGACGGCAAGTTTTCCCGCGACGCGCTCGCCTTCGATCAGGATACCGGCGAGCTTGGCGCCGCCGCAGAGAATGTCATTCGGCCATTTCAGCGCCAGCGCGCCGCGCAATGCCGGAGCGAGGTCGAGGATTGCGTCATGAACGGCGAGCGCCGCGACGAACGACAATTCCGGCGCCGATACCGCGGGCACCGAATCGCTGACGAGCAGCGTGACGTAGAGATTGCCGGGCGGGGAAATCCATTCACTGCCGCGCCGGCCGCGGCCCGCCGTCTGCCGCTGCGCCGTGATCCACAGCGGCCCGCGCTCGCCGCGACGCGCCAGCGCCAGCGCTTCTGCGTTGGTCGACACCAAGGTTCCATGGGTCGCCAGCCGATAACCCGCCGCAGCCGCCGCGGAATGAAGTTGCATCAGAACAGCGAATGAGCGGCGGCGCTCGCCACGCCGATGAGCGGTCCCGGATAGAGGAAGAAGAGAATGTTGAACAGACCGCAAACCCCGAGCACCACTTTGAGCTCATCCGGCATGCTGTAAAATTCCTCCGCCGGCTCGTCGAAATACATGATCTTGACGATCGCCAGATAGTAATAGGCACCCACCACGCTCGCCAGCACGCCGATCACGGCAAGGACGTAGAACCCGGCCTTGATCGCAGCAAGAAAGACATAGAACTTGGCAAAGAAGCCGGCGAGCGGCGGCACGCCGGCCATCGAAAACAACAGCATCGCCAGAAAGAACGCCATGGTCGGGTGCGCGCGCGAGAGCCCGGCAAGCTGATCGATCGACTCCACCATCCCCCCGCTTCGCCGCATCGACAGGATCACGGCGAACACGCCAAGTGTCATGGTGAGATAGACCGCCATGTAGATGAGAACGCCCTGCACGCCTTCGGACGTTCCGGCCGCCAGGCCGATCAGCGCAAAGCCCATATGGCCGATCGACGAATAGGCCATCAGCCGCTTGATGTTGCGCTGGCCGATCGCGGCGAAGGCGCCGAGCGCCATCGAGGCGATGGCGACGAAGACGACAATCTCCTGCCATTGCGCGGTGATGCCGGGGAAGGCGGTGACCGCCACGCGCACGAACATGGCCATGCCGGCGGCCTTGGGCGCGGCGGCGAAAAACGCCGTCACCGGCGTCGGCGCGCCTTCATAGACGTCCGGCGTCCACATGTGGAAGGGGACGGCGGAGACCTTGAAACAGAAGCCGGCGAACAGAAAGACGAGCCCGAAGATCAAGCCCGGCCCGGCCTCCGCGGCGGAGTGCGCAATGCCGGCGAAGCTGACCGTGCCGGTGAAGCCGTAGGTGAGCGACGCCCCGTAGAGCAGCATTCCCGAGGAGAGCGCGCCGAGCACGAAATATTTGAGTCCCGCTTCGGTCGAGCGCAGCGAAGTACGATGGCTCGCGGCCACCACGTAAAGCGGCAGGCTCATCAATTCGAGACCGAGATAGAGCGCGATGAGATCGGCGGCCGAGATCAGCATCAGCATGCCAAGCGTCGAAAGCAGAATGAGAACGGAATATTCGAATCGTTGCTGCCCCTCGCGCTCGTCGTAGTCGATCGACATCACGATCGCGGCGGCCGAGCCGAGTATCGCCAGGATTTTCAAAAAGCGGGCGAAGCCGTCGACCACGAAGCTGCCGTCGAAGGTGACAAGCTTGCCCTCGGGCAGCATGAGCACGATCAGCCCGGCGATCAGGAGGAGCGCGATCGCGGCAAAGTCGATCGCGCGCACCGCACGTTCACCGCCAAAGACGCCGAACATCAGGAGCGCCATGGCGCCGAGGCCGAGCACGATCTCCGGCAAGAGCGGAACGAGGGCGGGAATGGTCACAGCCGTATACATCGCCTCACCTCGCCAACGCCGCCGATTGGACGCCTGAGACCGCATGTTGGAAATTGTCGATCAGCTGTGTCACCGACACGGCCGAGATGTCGAGCACGAGCTTCGGATAGACGCCGAACACGATGGTCAGGATCACCAGCGGCGCCAAGACGACGATCTCGCGCCAGCCGACATCCTTGATGTTGAATAGCGTGGCCTTCTCGAGCTTGCCGAAAATCACCTTGCGGTAAAGCCACAGCATATAGGCGGCGGAGAGGATGGTGCCGAACGTCGCCAGCGTCGCCACCCAATTGTTGACCCGGAACGTGCCGATCAGCGTCAAAAACTCGCCGACGAACCCGGATGTGCCCGGGAGACCCACATTGGCCAGCGTAAATACCATGAAGGCGAAGGCGTAGATCGGCATGCGATTGACCAGCCCGCCATAGGCCGCGATCTCGCGCGTGTGCATGCGGTCATAGATGACGCCGACGCAGAGGAACAAGGCGGCCGAAACGATGCCGTGCGAGATCATCTGAAAAATGCCGCCGGCGACGCCCTGCGTCGTCATCGCGAACAGCCCCATGGTCACGAAGCCCATATGCGCCACCGAGGAATAGGCAATGAGCTTTTTCACGTCCTCCTGCATCAACGCGACAAGAGAGGTGTAGATGATGGCCATGACCGAGAGGGCATAGATCAACGGCGCGAACTCCACCGAGGCCTCCGGGAACATCGGCAGCGAAAAGCGCAAGAAGCCGTAGCCGCCCATCTTCAAGAGGATCGCGGCAAGAATGACCGAGCCGGCCGTGGGCGCCTCGACATGCGCATCGGGAAGCCAGGTATGGACCGGCCACATCGGCAGCTTGACCGCGAACGAGGCGAGGAACGCGAACCAGGCCCAGGTCTGCAGCGTGCGCGGAAAGGCGTGGTGCAGCAGCGCGGGGATGTCGGTCGTGCCGGCCTGCCAATAGATTGCCATGATGGCAAGCAGCATCAGCACCGAGCCGAGCAGCGTGTAGAGAAAGAACTTGAAGCTCGCATAGACCCGGCGCGGACCGCCCCACACGCCGATGATCAGGAACATCGGGATCAGGCCGCCCTCGAAGAACACATAGAACAGCACCAAATCGAGGGCGCAGAAGGTGCCGACCATCAGTGTCTCGAGCACCAGGAAGGCAATCATGTACTCCCGCACCCGGCGCTGGATCGATGTCCAGCTCGCCAGGATCGTGATCGGCATCAGCGCGGTGGTCAGGATCACGAAGGGCAGCGAAATGCCATCGACACCCATGGCATAGGTGATGGCGCCGCCGAGCCACGGCCGCTTTTCCAGGAATTGGAAATCGGCCGAACTTAAATCGAACCGCCAGACCAGGAGCAACGAAACCGCCAGCGTGACGAGCGTCGTCCACAGCGCCACCCAACGTGCATTGCCGGCGCCCGCTTCGTCGTCGGGCAAGAACGCGATGAACAGCGCGCCGGCGATCGGCAGGAAGGTGACAACGGAGAGAATCGGCCAGCTCGTCATCAATGTGCCCCTGCGAACATGAACCAGGTGACGCAAGCGGCCACGCCGATCAGCATGGCAAAGGCGTAGTGGTAGAGATAGCCGGTCTGCAACCGGACCACGTTGCGCGTCACGTCGAGCACGCGCGCGGAAATGCCGTCAGGTCCTAAACCATCGATGACGACACCGTCGCCGTCCTTCCACAAGAACCGGCCGAGCCACATCGTGGGACGAACAAAGAGGAAGTCGTAGATCCTGTCGAAGTACCAGGCATTGAGCAGAAAACGGTAGAGCACGTGTTGGTTGCGCGCCAACGCCTCGGGGAGATACGGCCGGCGGATATAGAACAGCCAGGCCACTAAAAATCCGCCGATCATCATGATCGTCGGTGCGAGAGAGGTAAGGAGTGGAACGTGTTCCATGTCATCGAGGACCGTATTGCCGAATCCGACCTTCAGCGACTCGCGAAAGAATTCGCCGGCGCCGGCACCGGTGAAGGAATTGAGGAACAGCCAGCCCACCACGAGCGAACCGATCGCCAAAAGCGCGAGCGGAACCAGCATCACCGTCGCGCTCTCGTGCGCCGCCTCGTAATGATGACGATCATGCGGCTCGCCGTGAAAGGTCTTGAACATGAGCCGCCACGAATAGAACGAGGTCAGCGCCGCGGCCGCGACCGTCATGATGAAGCCGTAGTCGGCCATCGGATTCCTGCTGACGGCAGCCGCCTCGATGATCGCGTCCTTGGAGAAAAAACCGGAGGTAAAAGGAAATCCGGTCAGCGCCAACGTGCCGATCAGCATCACGCCGTAAGTGAACGGAATTTTTCGCCACAAGCCACCCATCTGCCGGATGTCCTGCTCGTGATGCATGGCCAGGATCACCGAGCCCGAGCCGAGAAACAACAGCGCCTTGAAGAAGGCGTGCGTGAACAGGTGGAACATCCCGACCGAATAGGCGCCGGCGCCCATGGCGACGAACATGTAGCCAAGCTGCGAGCAGGTCGAATAGGCGATGATGCGCTTGATGTCGTTCTGCACCAGCCCGACCGTCGCCGCGAACATCGCCGTCGTGGCGCCGATGAAGATCACGAACGCCGAAGCCATCGGCGCCAGCTCGAACAGCGGCGACAGCCGCGCCACCATGAACACGCCGGCCGTCACCATGGTCGCGGCGTGGATGAGCGCGGAGACCGGGGTCGGCCCCTCCATGGCGTCAGGGAGCCAGGTATGCAGCAGGAACTGCGCCGACTTGCCCATCGCGCCCATGAACAAGAGCAGACAGATCAGCGTCAGCGCGTCGACGTCAAAGCTGAGATAGTGGAAGCTCTTGCCGACGAGGTCCGGCGCCTGGGCGAAGATCGCGTCGAAATAGATCGATCCGGTCAGCAGGAACACGGCGAAAATGCCCAGCGCGAAGCCAAAGTCGCCGACGCGGTTGACGATGAAGGCTTTGATCGCGGCCGCATTGGCTTCGGGCTTGTGGTACCAGAAGCCGATGAGCAAATAGCTCGCGAGCCCGACGCCTTCCCAACCGACGAAGAGCTGCGCAAGATTGTCGGCTGTCACCAGCATCAGCATGGCGAAGGTGAAGAACGACAGGTAGGAGAAGAAGCGCGGCTTGTAAGGGTCCTCGGCCATGTAGCCGATCGAGTAGATGTGCACGAGCGACGAAATGGTCGTCACCACGACCAGCATCACGGCGGTCAACGGGTCGATGCGCAGCGCCCAATCGGTCTTGAGGTCGCCGGAGGTGATGAAAGTGAATAGTGAAATGCGGGCGTCGTGCCCGCCGAAGCCGACATCGACGAAGGCGAACCACGAGAGCACGCACGAGATGACGAGGAACGTGCTGGTAATGAGTTCCGCCGCTTGCGAGCCGGCGGCCGGTACATCGGCTTCCGGCGCTTCGCCCTGCGCATGGCCAACGGGCGACGGATCAGTGACCGCGTGCGCTGCTTGCGGCGAAGGCGCCGCGCGCGGATGGTCCTCGGGCACCAGCGGGGCGGCGTCATCGTCGTGAGGCGGCGGCGGGTTCGCGCCCGGGTAGCGGTTGTGCGCGCCGACAAGCGAGATTACGCCTGCGATAAGTGCGCCAAGGAGCGGCAGGACGACAATGGCTTCGTACATGCCGCTAGCCTTTCATGAGATTCACGTCGTCCACGGCGATCGAGCCGCGGTTGCGGAAATAGGCCACCAGGATCGCGAGCCCGATCGCGGCTTCCGCCGCCGCGACGGTGAGCACGATCAGCGCATAGACCTGGCCGACGATGTCGCCGAGAAAGGCGGAGAACGCCACCAGATTGATGTTGACGGAGAGCAGAATGAGCTCGATCGACATCAGTATGATGATGACGTTCTTGCGGTTGATAAAAACGCCGAAAATCCCGAGCGTGAACAGGATCGCCGCGACCGACAGATAATGGCCGAGCCCAATCGTCATGGCAGTCCCTGCCCCGACTTCACCTTGACGATATCCATTGCGTTCGACTTCGTGCGCGCAAGCTGCGCGGCAATACTCTGCCGCTTGGCGTCCGGCTTGTGATACAGCGTCATCACGATGGCGCCGATCATGGCGACGAGCAGGATCACTCCGGCCGCCTCGAAGAAGTAGACGTAACGCGTGTAGAGCACCAGGCCGAGGGCTTGCGTATTGCTGACGGCGCTTGCCGCAGGAATCGGCGCCGTGATCACCTTGGGCACGCCCGGTTGGATCACCCAGGTACCCACCACGAACAGCAACTCGCCCAAAAGCACGGCGCCGACCACGAAACCAACCGGCAGGTAAGTGAGGAAGCCGTGGCGAAGCTCGGCAAAATCGACATCGAGCATCATCACGACGAACAGGAACAACACGGCCACGGCGCCGACGTAGACGATAATGAGGATCATGGCGAGGAATTCGGCGCCCAGCAGCACGAACAGGCCGGCCGCATTGACGAAGGCGAGGATGAGGAAGAGCACCGAATGCACCGGGTTCCTGGCGGCGATAACCATGATCGCCGAGGCGATGCACACGCCGGCAAAGAGATAGAAGAACAATGCGGTGATGATCATGGGCGGCGCATCTCACCGATACGGGGCGTCGAGTTCGATGTCCTTGGCGAGCACGCGCTCCCAGCGGTCGCCGTTGGCCAAGAGGCGGTCCTTGTCGTAGTAAAGTTCCTCGCGCGTCTCGGTGGCAAATTCGAAGTTCGGGCCTTCGACGATGGCGTCGACCGGGCAGGCCTCCTGGCACAGCCCGCAATAGATGCATTTGACCATGTCGATGTCGTAGCG
>Ga0187856_1001224_pt1 | contig 20982 bp, 23 predicted proteins | sample June2016WEW_8_40_FD_132443 | JGI IMG/M metagenome (GOLD analysis project Ga0187856, IMG submission 132443) | Peatland microbial communities from SPRUCE experiment site at the Marcell Experimental Forest, Minnesota, USA - June2016WEW_8_40 | ecosystem: Environmental > Terrestrial > Soil > Wetlands... | reverse complement strand
GTTTCTGCCCTCCTCCGCTCACTTCGTCCCTTGCATCTCAATCACTTGGCGCGCGACAATCCCGAAATCTCAGGTCGAATCGGCGAAGTTCGGCTAGGGCATGCACACATCTTCGAATTCCGCTACGCACATTGACGAGAAGTCCTTGATTCTGGCTGGTTTCCGGCGTTCTGTGGGTCAGCAGCGTTGCCACCGGCTAAGTGCTTGTTTCGACTCGTGTTCTTGGAGATGTGTGCATGCCCTAGCGCTTTCGCGGGGACGAGCGGATGAAGTGCAATTACTACGTCGCCGGCGCGTCGCCGTGGCAGGAGAGCGGAGGTCCCGGCGCCCGATTCGGCTGCCAGGTCGGCACGTCGCATTTAGAGCAGGCGCCGAGCATCAGACCGAATCCGGCGACCACGAGAAGCCGCAAAATGCGATCACCGGCAATGCGCATGATATTCGGCATGATTCTCTCGGCTCGATCTCTATCGCTACCTGCCCGCATGGTACTCCCAGTAGAAGCCGACTGCGACCTTCCTGCGGCGTTAGGCCGTGATTGTCAGCGTATCGGCCGCAGATTTCCATTATCTTACCGCGCTGACCTTGCGGCCTGCACCTGGAGGAGAGGAAACCATGGACGTCCACCCCGTCGGCTCAGCGCCGTCACGCCGGATGACGGCCGAATGGTTCACCGGCACGGTCTGGCAGGACCCGATCATCGAAGCGCCGGCGCCGGCGCGGGTGCGCGCGGTGTTCGTGCGCTTCGAGCCGGGGGCGCGCACCAATTGGCACACGCATCCGCTCGGGCAGACGCTGTGCATCGTTTCCGGTGTCGGCCGCGTGCAGAGCTGGGGCTCCTCGCCGCGCGAGGTTCGCGCCGGCGATGTCGTGTGGATACCGCCCAACGAGAAGCACTGGCACGGCGCCGGGCCGACGACGAATATGGTCCACATCGCCATCCATGAAACGGTCGACGGCAGATATGTCGATTGGTTGGAGAAGGTGACCGACGAGGAATACCAGGCAGCGGTCGGTGCCTAGCCGCGCGCGGCGACAGCGGCGCGGCGCAGTTCACGCGCTACAGCTCGCGCCGCGCCGCGATCAGATATCCGAGCGCGTGCAATTCGTACTCGCCGCCGAAGCTCCTCTTGCCGCGTCTTAGCGGCCCGGTTCATCGCCGTGTCGGGAGGCCTCAAAGAGGAACCATGTGCGCCGCTCCGTCTCGTCGATCCACACTTCGATCAAACTTGCGCTCGCTACATCCTCCTTCTCGTCGCAGACGCCGTGGGCCTCGCGCATGGCGGCAGCCATTTGCTTGTTGTCGTCGCGCAGCTCCGCCAGCATGTCTTGCGGCGTGACGTAGTCAGCGTCATTGTCCAACACGCGCTGCATCCGCGCGATTTGACCGATGGAGCGCAAGGTCGTGCCGCCGAGCTTGCGGACGCGTTCGGCAAGGGGATCGGTCATTGCAAAAATCTGATCGGCCTGCTCATCCAAAAGCAGATGGTAATCGCGGAAGTGCGGACCGGACATGTGCCAATGGAAGTTCTTGGTCTTGAGGTAGAGCGCAAAGGTGTCCGCAAGCAGCAGGTTCAACGCCACCGCGACGTCGCGCGTAGCATTCGAACTGAGGTCCGTCGGGGTGTGCAGTGGGGCGGCGCTGCGACTCTTGAGGTCACTCACTTTCATCGGATCTACTCCTTCTGCTGAACTGAATTGCGGTTGCATCCGCTCCCCCGCCAAGATGCCGCTTCGCGAGGAAAAAAAGCGGTTGTAAGGCTCGTCGCTAGGCGCGGCTTACCTATCAACCCGCTCGGAGTTGGAGATGTTCCAATCCAAAGCCTCTTTTTCGACAGCGAAGCCATCACCAGGCCAGCGTGACCCCGGGCGCCGACAGGGCTAAACCCAAATGGGAGTTCCCCCGGCTCTGCCGGGGTGGCAGTAGCAGTTTGACATTTAAGGCGGTCGTCCATCGATGAAACCCTCGAATCGTGAGCCGCCATGCGCACGAAAGAGAGATTCACGATGGACGAATACGAACCTCAAGCGACACAAGGCGGGAGCGCAAACATCAGGCGGTCGGCGTTTCCAAGTGCCACAGGGATACACCTATGTGGAACTTCGCAGACATGCTGGTGAGGCGTTCCCCGGAGATCGAGCGCGAGGCAAAAGGCAGACTGAAGCAACTCTACAGCCGCTTTGAGCGGCTCAGAATCTAAAGCCCCCGGCTCTGCCGGGGGATACTTACTGTTCCGATCGGCGAGGTGACCCATGCGCTACGAACTCTATTACTGGCCCACCATCCAGGGCCGCGGCGAATTCATCCGCTTGGCACTCGAAGAGGCCGGCGCCGACTACGTCGACGTCGCGCGCCGGGCCGGCAAAAGCGGCGTGCCGGCGATGATGAAGCTCCTCGACGGCAAGCGCCTCGCGCGTGCGCCCTTCGCGCCGCCGTTTCTCAGGGCCGGCAAGCTCATCATCGCGCAGACCGCGAATATTTTGCTCTATCTCGGCCCGCGCCTGAACCTTTCGCCGCGCGACGAGGCCGGACGGCTCTGGGCGCATCAATTGCAGCTCACCATCGCCGATCTCGTCGTCGAGATTCACGACACCCATCATCCGGTGTCCGGATGGCTCTATTTCGAGGAGCAGCGCCCGGCGGCGCGGCGGCGCACGCAGGATTTTTGGCGTTATCGCGTGCCCAAATATTTGCGCTACTTCGAACGCGTGCTGCACAAGAACGGCGGAAATTATCTGGTCGGCCGCCGGCTGAGCTACGTCGACCTTTCGCTGTTCCAGATCGTCGAGGGGCTGCGCTATGCCTTTCCCAAGCGCATGAAGCGCTTCGAGAAGAAAGTGCCGGGCGTGATCGCGCTGCACGATCGAGTAGCCCGGCGCCCGCGCGTAAAAGCCTATCTGGCCTCGAAACGGCGCATTGCGTTCAGCCAGTGGGGCATTTACCGCTACTTCAAGGAGCTGGACGGCTGACGGAGGACGGATGACGGATGATGGATTTGCCGCTATTCCTTTCTGTCCTCTGTCGTCTGTCCTCCGTCATCTGAAACCCAGGCGTTTCTGGATTCCCGCTTGCGCGGGAATGAGCGGAGAAGAATCGCGCGCGCTGTCCTGCCGTAGCGCATGACTAAACTAGCCGAGCGCGCTCACCCCCGCCAGCGCGACCTGCTCGTCTTCGTGCGATTGCACGCCCGACACGCCGATCGCGCCGACGCATTCGTTCTGATGCATGATCGGCACGGCGCCTTGAATCAAAATGCCCGCGCCAAAAGTCACGAAAGCCGGGCGCTCCTTGACGCGATCCTCAAAGACCTTGCTCGGCCGCCTGGTCAGGGCCGAGGTGCGGGCCTTGCCCATTGATACTTCGGCGGTAACTGGCGACGTGCCGTCCATGCGCTCGAAGCCGAGCAGAAAGCCGCCGTCGTCGACGATGGAAATCGCCACCGCCCATTTGTTCTTGACGGCTTCGGCTTCGCAGGCGGCCAGCATTTTCTTCACATCGGCGGATGTCAGACAGGGCTTGTTGCGCATGATCGTTCCTTATAACGGCCGTTGCGATGGCTTGACGCCGGGTGCCGCGCGCCCGTACCCTGCATGCTTCGATTCAGCCGTCGCCACGGAGGGGATCATGAGGCTTGGTTTGACGCATCTTCGCTTTGCCGCGGTGGCACTGGCGTTTGCGACGGTCTCGCTGGCCGGTCCCCCCGCGCGGGCGTTCACCATCGAATCCCTTAGCGCCACCAATGCGGACGGCAGTTCGAGATTTGCCGATCCAGACGATCAGGTCAAGAACTTCGGCGGTGGCACACAACCGTTCGGCCCGAATGGTCCGACGATGCAGTTCGGCGGGGGGCAATCATCTCCCTTTAGCCACTTCCCGGGCGCCGGCTTTGGGCCGCCTCGGTTCGTAACGCCTCAGTCATCCGGCAGCGGCAACAACGATTGAACCTGCCTCAACGCAGCGAAAAGCGGATCGGCACGGTCAGATCGAGCTGCGGCTGCGACATGCTCGCCGGGAAGGCCGGCAGCGGCTCCGCGCGCATGATCATCGCCATCACTTCGTTGTCGAGGTCGGCGAAGCCGGAGCTGCGCGCGATGCTGTGCGCGAGCACGTGACCGGTGCGGTCGAGGCTGAAGCTCAGGAGCACGACGCCCTCCTCGCTGCGCGACTGCGCCTCGCTCGGATAGCGTTTGTTACGCTGCAGCTGCCGCAGCAGGCTCGACTGCCACGACGGCTCGATGCGCGGCGCGCCACCCGTGACTCGCTGCGCCGTGAACGGGGCGGGCGGCCTCGCCTCTTCGACTTTCTCCGGCGGTTTTTCGACCGGCTCGGGAATGATCGTCGGCGTCTCGTCCGGCGGCTGCTCGACCTTCACCTCTTCGGTCGGCTTCTCCTTTTGCGGTTCCGGGAGCGCTTTGGATTCGATCATCGTCTCCGGCGCCGGCGCGACGTCGCGCTCGACGGCGTCCGGAGTGCTGTCGATCGGCGCCAGCTCCACGGTCACGATGGATGCGTCGTCGCCGATGTCTTCTTCCGGCTGGTGCCAGAACAGATAGAAGGCGATGGCCGCGGCATGAATGCCGAGCACGATGGCCGCCGCCACTGCCCAACGGACGAGGTCGCGCGGCTCCTCATCCTCGAACCACGAGAGCGAAAGAACGCTCATTTTGCTTCCCGCATTTCGAGCCCGAGCAGGGCAACCTTGAGATAGCGCGCCGCGCGCAGCTCGTTCATCACCCGCATGACCTCGCCGTAGGGCACGGTGCGGTCGGCGCGCAGGAAGACGCGTTCGTCCTTGTTGCCGCCGCTTGCGGTGTCGAGCGCGCCGGCGAGCGCATCGCGCGCGATCGGGTCGTCGCCGATGGCGAGGCTGAGGTCGGCCTTCACCGTGAGGTAGATCGGCTTTTGCGGCCGCTCCCTCGGCTCGGCATTGGAGGACGGCAGGTCGACGGCGATATCGACGGTCGCGAGCGGCGCCGCCACCATGAAGATGATGAGCAGCACCAGCATCACGTCGATAAACGGCACGACGTTGATGTCGTGCACCTCGGTGAGTTCGTCGGTACCATGATCGAGACGAATAGCCACGGGCCTACTCCGCGGCCTGGGTCAGCGGCAGCTTGGCGCGATCAAGATCGCGGCTCACGAGCCGCATCACCTGCGCGGAGGCATCGCCGAGCAGCGCGCGGTAATGCGCCGTCGAGCGCGCCAGCACGTTATAGATCATCACCGCCGGGATCGCGGCGATGAGCCCGAGCGCGGTCGCCAGCAGCGCCTGGGCGATGCCGGGCGCCACCACCGCGAGATTGGTCGTGTGCGTGTTGGAGATGCCGATGAAGCTGTTCATGATGCCCCACACCGTGCCGAACAATCCGATGAAGGGCGCGGTGGAGCCGATGGTGGCGAGCACGCCGGTGCCGCGCGAGATTTTTCGGCTGGCCGCGATCTCGAGGCGTTCGAGCTGCAAGGCGATGCGCTCCTTGAGTCCGTCGCCGCGCGAATTGGCGGAGAGTCGGATTTCGCTCACGGCCGCCTGCATGAGTTGTGCGACCGGGCTGGTGCCGTTGCGCAACTGCTCATGCGCCTGGGCGAGCGTCGCGGAATTGTTGAGGATGCGCAGGCCTTGACGCGCCTCGATGCGCGCGCTGCGCAATTCGAGGCTCTTGGCGACCCAGACCGTCCAGGTCACGAGCGAAGCCAAGGCGAGCCCCACGATCACCGCCTGCACGAGCTTACCGGCATTGAGGAACATGACCCAGGGCGTGAGCGGCTCCGCCGGAATCTCGGCGCGGCCGGCGGAATGCTCGCCCGGAGCCGGCGCGGCGGACGGCGGCGGCTCGGCGGCCGGCGGCGAAGGAGCGGCAGTGGGCGCGGGGGCGGCAGCAGCGGCAGCCGGCACTGGCGGAGCAGCAATCGGTGCCGAAGGCTGTCCGGCGGCGGGGGTGGCTGGGGCGGTGGGGACAGTGCTGCCCTGCGCGAAGACCGAAGGAACGAATGCGACAAACAAGAAGAGCGCGGCGGCGAGTACCGCAAGCGCGCGGTAACAGAGCCGAATGGAAGTCCGGATTGAAGCGGATCGCTCGACACGACCCTTGGTCTGCATAGCCAACGTATTCACCCTCTCTGCCCGCTCGCGGCATTCCCAGACCCAAACTGTCCGGCAAAAGTGACGTTATAATGTAACATCACGCAAGGCCGCTGCGGCGTCATGACCGCACATTGTCGATATCGGCGCGAAACCACCCAGTTGGCCTCCGATTGCTCTTTGGAATTAGAATAAGCTAAAAGTGAAGCATTTTCAGTATCTTGCGTCATCGCGCCGGGCGCGGTCAAGCGCCAGAGCTAAGCGGTCAAGCGACAGAGCTGAAGAGTAAACCGGAAGCCGCTTGGGTTTGCCCCCAAGGCCACGGGAAGTGACACTTTATACATGGGGCATTGACAGAGCATCTATCGCTCGCCGCGCATACGCGTGAGCAATTCCGCCGTCGGATAGGAATCGGCCGGCAGTCCGTATTTCACTTGCATGGCTTTGACCGCCTGCCGGGTCTTTAGACCCAAAAACCCATCGACCTTGCCGACGTCATGGCCGGCGCGCACCAGCATGCCCTGCATGTCCCTCACGTCTTTGAAGGAAAGCGCCGGCGGCGGCGTGCCGCGATGCAGCGGCGGCGCGCCGGCGATGCGGGTCGCGAGATAGGCCGCCGTGGTCGAATAGACCAGCGAATTGTTCCACTGCAGATAGACCTGGAAATTTTTATAGACGAGGAAGGCGGGCCCGAGCCGTCCCATCGGCAAGAGCAGCGACGCCGCGAGATTGTCGGCGGGGAGCGGCCGTCCGTCGGCGAGCGTGACGCCGAGCGCCGCCCATTTGGCGCGGGGCAGTGCGACCGAAAGGTCGGCCTGATCCCATTGCAGGTTCGCGGGAACGCGCACCTCGGTGAGCCACGGCTCGCCGCGCTTCCAGCCGAGCCCGTCGAGGTAGTTCGCCGTCGACGCGAGCACGTCGGGTACGCTGCGGATGAGATTGCGCTTGCCGTCGCCGTCGTAATCGACGGCGTATTGGTAATATTCCGAGGGCATCATCTGCGTCTGGCCGAGCTCGCCCGCCCAGGAGCCGATCATCTCCTCCGGCGTCAGATCGCGGCGCTCGATGAGGCGGAGCGCATCGAGGAGCTGGGCACGAAATTTGTCGCTGCGCCGGCAATCATAGGCGAGCGAAGCGATGGCGCTGAGCGAACGGTAATTGCCCATATTGGCGCCGAAATCGCTTTCCAGCGCCCAGAACGAGACGATGACCGGCGCCGGCACGCCGTATTGCTGCTCGATGCGCGCAAACGTTGCGGCATTGGCTTTGATCAGCGCTCCTCCGCGCTGAATGCGGTAGGCCGCGGCCATGCGGTCGGAGAATTGCAGAAAGGTCTGGGTGAAAACGCGCTGGCCGCGGTCGATATTGACGATGTGCTGGTCGTAAGTGAGGCTCGGCGCGGCGGCGGCGATCGTGGCTTGCGAAATGCCTTGCGTCATGGCCTCACGCTCGAAGGCGGCAAGCCAGGCGTCGTAGCTGCCCGAGGTGCGGCACGGCGCCGCGTGCGCGGCGTTCGCGGCGAGCACGCCCACGAGCAGCAATGCCGCACCGGCCAATGCGCGTCTCTGCATGATGCTTTTCCTTCGCTCGGCGCGGTACGGACACCGACCATACGTCGATATTTTGTCCGATCACATCCGCGTTAGCACGCCCGCCCAGGCATTGCCCTAGCAGCGGCCGAATGGGTATGGAACCATCCAGCTATGCGCTGATTAACTTCCTAGCCATTGACTTTCGCTATTCGTCCCTCCGGTTTTCCGGACCATAAAAATGTCACGCCCCGCCGCTTCTCCGTTGGTTCGATTACACGATTGTGCCGGTGCGGACATCGCGCTCGCGGATGAGTCCGGCGATGCACGCCAAATCTGGCTCGACGCTTTTCGCACGGTGCGCGGCGAAACCGAGCGGCGGGCCGCGCCGCTCGGTGCCGAGGACCAGGTCGTGCAATCGATGCCCGATGCCAGTCCGACCAAATGGCATCGCGCCCATGTCACGTGGTTCTTCGAGCAATTTCTGTTGCGTCCGTTCGTGCCGGCCTATCGTGCGTTCGATGAGCGGTTCGCCTATCTCTTCAACTCCTATTACGTGGCGGCAGGCCCGCGGCACGCGCGGCCGCAACGCGGCCTCATCACGCGCCCCGGTGTCGCCGAGACGACGGCCTACCGCGCCCATGTCGATGCCGCCGTGGCGGCGCTGATCGAGACCACGCAGGATAGTGAAGCGGTCATCCCCATCGTCGAGATCGGGCTCCATCACGAACAGCAGCACCAGGAACTGATGCTGACCGACATCCTGCATGCGTTTTCGCAAAACGCGACCCATCCGGTCTACGATCCACATTGGCGTTGGCCGCAAAGCGAGAGCGCAACGACCGCCGCCACCGCCGCCACCGCCGCCACCGCCGACGCGCTCGTTGCCGGCATTCATATGATCGGCCACGAGGGCGCCGGCTTCTGTTTCGACAATGAGCGGCCGGCGCACCAAGTATTGCTGCAGCCGGTGTTCGTGGCGCGCGCGCTGGTGACCAATGGCGAGTGGCTCGAATTCATGGCCGACGGCGGCTATACGACGCCGAGCCTGTGGTTGTCGGACGGATGGGCGCAGGCGCAGGCACAAGACTGGAATGCGCCGGGCTATTGGCGCTCTATCGACGGCGCTTGGTTCTCGATGACTCTCGGCGGGCTGCGCCCGGTCGATCCGGCATTGCCGGTTTGCCACGTCAGCTATTACGAAGCCGATGCGTTTGCGCGCTGGGCCGGCAGGGACCTGCCGAGCGAAGCCGAATGGGAGGTCGCGGCGACAAGCGGTGCGCAAGAGGATGCCTTCGGCATGGTCTGGCAATGGACGCGCAGCGCCTATTCGCCTTATCCCGGTTACCGGGCCGCGCCCGGCACGCTCGGCGAATACAACGGCAAGTTCATGGTCAACCAGATGGTTTTACGCGGCTCATCGCTTGCCACCCCCGCTGGTCATGCGCGTAAAACCTATCGCAATTTCTTTTATCCGTCGGCGCGCTGGCAGTTCAGCGGATTGCGTCTGGCGGAATTTTGCGAACGCTGAGCGTTCAAAATGAATATCCAAACCGCCGTTCGCGCGCCGCGGCCGATCGAGACGGTGAATTCGTTCGCCGCCGAGGTCATCGCCGGCCTCAGCGCAAAGCCGAAACATCTGCCGCCCAAATATTTTTATGATTTGGCGGGCTCCGACCTGTTCGACCGCATCACCCGCCTGCCGGAATATTACCCCACCCGCAGCGAGCTTGGACTTCTGAGCAAGCATGCGCCGGCCATGGCGTCTTTGTTTCCGCCCGGTTGTGCGTTGCTCGAATTCGGCAGCGGGTCGAGCAGGAAAGCGCGCATTCTCTTACGCGCCGCGGCGCGCGTCGAGGCTTACGTTCCGGTCGATATTTCCGGAGACTTCTTGCAGCAGGACGCGGCGCGGCTACGCCGCGATTTTCCGCATCTGGCGGTCTATCCCGTGGTGGCGGATTTCACCATGATGACGGAGCCGCCGGCCGAGATCGCGGCAAAGCCGCGCGCCGGCTTCTTTCCCGGGTCGACGATCGGCAATTTCGAACCGCATGAGGCGGCTGGATTTCTGCGCCGCGCCGGGCGGATACTGGGCGCCGGTTCGCTGTTCGTGGTCGGGGTCGATCTCGTCAAGGTGCCGGACATTCTCTACCGCGCCTATAACGACGCCGAAGGCGTCACCGCGAAGTTCAATCTCAATCTGCTCGCCCGCATCAATCGCGAGCTCGGCGCCAATTTCAATCTCGCCGCCTTCGAGCACCATGCCTTCTACAATGCCGAACGCCACCGTATCGAAATGCACCTCGCCAGCACCAAACGCCAGCAAGTGCGAATCCGCGACACCACGATCGAATTCCGCGCCGGCGAAACGATCCACACCGAGAACAGCTACAAATATTCGATCGACTCGTTCCAGGCGCTGGCGCACGGCGGCGGCTGGTCGCCGCTTGCGGCGTGGACGGACGGCCTGTTCAGCGTACACGTTTTACAGATGACGGATGACGGATGACGGATGACAGATTTGCCGCTATTCCTTTCCGTCCTCTGTCCTCTGTCCTCCGTCCTCCGTCCTCCGTCCTCCGACATCTGACTATGCCGATCTGTGAAGCCGATCCCTGGCGCCTGCAATATTTCGCGCAGGTCGAAACCGCCGCGAACATCCCGACCGAGGACACCGACGCCTGGCAATGGTATCCGGCGCACCGCTGGGTCTACGACAAGCTTGCGGTGGCGCTGAGCCAAGGTCTCGATGCCGGCCCGCACGGGACAGCACCGCCGCGCTTCCCGGTTTTCTCCAAGCCGATCGTCAATCTCAAGGGCATGGGCGTCGGCAGCCGCGTGCTGCATTCGCCAGCCGACTACGAGCGGCACTACGCCCCAGGTCATTTCTGGATGACGCTGCTCGACGGCCGCCATGTCTCCTCCGACATCGCCGTCGTCGACGGCGTGCCGCGCTGGTGGCGGCACGTCACCGGCAAGCCGGCGGGCGAGGGCACGTTCGATTACTGGACCGTGCATGCCGAGCCCGATGCCGACATCGAGGGGCGCTGCGGCGCCTGGGTGCGTCGCCATCTTGCCGGCTATACCGGCATGCTCAATCTCGAAACCATCGGCGGCACGATCATCGAGGCGCATCTGCGCTTCGCCGATCAATGGCCGGATCTCTACGGCGCCGGCTGGATCGAGGCGGTGGTGTGGCTTTATGAGAACAGCACCTGGGACTTCGCCGACGACGACCGGCGTGACGGATATAGCGTCGTGCTGTTCGGGCCGAACGGCGCCCGCTATCGCCATCCGCCGCCGGCGCTCCTCGACGCGATCAAGCGCATTGGCGGCGTCAGCAGCGTCCAGATCACCTTCTACGAGGATCGCGCTCCCGAACGCCATTCCATGCCGCCCGGCGGCTTCCGCCTCGCCATCGTCAACGGCCTCGATCTTGCAAGTGCGACGGCCGCGCGCGAGCGGCTCCGGGAGCATTTTCTCGCAGCCGCAGCGTGAAAATCACGCCGGTAGATCGCTTCAGCGCCGCCCGTTATAGTCGCGGCCCGGCGCCGCGACCGAGATCAGCGAAGGAAGCCAAATCATGAAAATTGTTGCATTCGAAGGGCAGGGGGAGCCGCGGATCGGCATCGTGGAAGGCGATATTGTCGTCGATCTCAATGCCGTCGACAGCGCCGTCCCCAACGATCTCGGCGAATGGCTCAGACGCAATAACGGCGACACCAAGCCGCTCGCCGACATCGCCAAGCGGGCAGCGGCCAGCGCGCGCAAGCCGCTTTCGGGCTTGACCTACAGGCTGCCGGTCGGCCGGCCCGGGAAGATCATCTGCCTCGGCCTCAATTATCTCGAACACGTCAAGGAAGGCGCGCAGCGCGACAACATTCCAAAATTTCCGACCATTTTTATGCGCGGCCTGACCTCGCTGGTGCCGCACGGCCAGCCGATCATCCGCCCGCAAGTGACCGAGACGCTCGATTACGAAGCCGAGCTGATCGTGGTCATCGGCAAGCGCGCCAAGCATCTTAACCCGGCCAATGCACTCGCCTGCGTCGCCGGCTATTCCTGCGGCAACGAGGGCTCGGTGCGTGAGTTCCAGAGAAAAACCACGCAATGGGACATGGGCAAGAATTTCGACCGCACCGGCGGCTTCGGCCCCTGGTTGGTCAGCGCCGACGAGCTGCCGCCGGGCGGCAAGGGATTGAAGATCGAGAGCCGGCTCAACGGCCAGGTGATGCAGTCGGACAACACCGACAACATGATGTTCCCGGTCGTCGACACGCTCGTCTACGTCACGCAGGGCATGACGCTCGAGCCCGGCGACATCATCTTCACCGGCACGCCATCAGGCGTCGGCCACGCGCGCAAGCCGCCAGCCTGGATGAAGAACGGCGACGTCTGCGAGGTGGAAATATCCGGCATCGGCGTGTTGCGCAATCCGATCGCCGACGAGAAGGTCGGCTGAGCGATCATGCTGCTCTTGAATTCGCCGGGCACGTAGCGTCGGTTCGCGCTGGCAAAGCCGCGCTTGCGGCACCCGGCTTGACGCTACCCGCGGCCGGGCGCGATGATCCGCCCAATCTGACGAAATCCGCCGAATTTTACGACACTCACGCCATCCGCGGGAGGACGCCATGCCGAAACGCCGCTCGTCGCCTAAATCCAGCCGCCGCAATTTTTTGCAAGGTGTGGGCCTCATCGGCGCCGCTGCCGCGGTCACGCCGCCGGCCGCCGCCAACGCGATACCGGCCGCTGCGCAGGCGAAATTGAAGGCCGCCGTCCCCGGCCCGCGGCAAATCGCGGCCGAGACCATGCCGCCGGCGAGCGATCCGGTGAATCAGACGTCGAGCGGCGGCGACTTCATGACTGACGTGCTCAACTCGCTCGGCATCGAGTATTTGGCGATCAATTGCGCTCAGAGCTACCGCGGCCTGCACGAAGCCGTCATCAATCACGCCAACAACAAGCCCGAAATCATTACCTGCGTACACGAGGACGTCGCCGTCCACCTGGCGCAAGGCTATGCCAAGATCGAAGGCAAGCCGATCGCGATGGCCTGTCACGGCGTCGTCGGCCTGCAACATGCCACCATGGCGATGTACAACGCCTGGTGCGACCGCGTGCCGATCATCGTCATGGGCGGCAACATCATGGAGGCGGACAAGCGGGGGCCAGGCGCGGATTGGACGCATTCGGGCGTCGACGTCGGGGCAATCGTGCGCGACTTCACCAAATGGGACGATCAACCCGCCTCGCTGCAGCATTTCGCCGAATCGGCGGTGCGCGCCTACAAGATCGCAACGACCCCGCCGATGGGGCCGGTCTTCCTCGCGCTCGACGCCGAGCTGCAGGAAAACCCGATCCCGGACGCCGAAAGCTTGCGCATTCCCAAACTCGCGCCAGTCGTTCCGCCACAGGGCGATTCCGGCGCGTTGGCGGAAGCCGCGAAGATGCTGGTCAAGGCGCAAAATCCGCTCATCGTGTCCGATCGCGTGGCGCGCACGCCGGCGGGAATGGCGAACCTCGTCGAGCTTGCCGAAACGCTGCAATGCGGCGTCATCGACAATGCCGGGCGCATGAACTTCCCGTCGCGGCATCCGCTCAATCAGAGCTTCCGCAGGGGCCTGATCGGCCAGGCCGACGTCATCCTGGCGATCGAGATGAATGACCTTTGGGGTACGCTCACGTCGTTCAGCGACCGCATCGTGCGCCGGTCGCGGCCGGCTACCGAGCCGGGGGCGAGGATCATTACGCTCGGCGTGCGCGATCTCTACTTGAAATCCAATTATCAGGATTTCGGCCGCTGGCAGGATGTCGATCTCGACATCGCCGGCGACGGCGAGGCTTCGCTGCCGGCGCTCACCGAAGTGGTGAAGCGGCTCATCGACGAGGACCGCAAGGCCGCCTACGACGCGCGCGGCAAAAAACTCGGCGCCGCGCATCTGGCGATGGTCGAGCAGTCGAAGACCGATGCGACGATCGGCTGGGATGCGAGCCCGATCACGACCGCCCGCATGTGCGCGGAGGTCTATGCCCAGATCAAGGACGAGGACTGGTCATTGGTCGGCGCCACGATCCGCCTCACCTGGCCGCATCGGCTGTGGGATTTCAAGCGGCCCTATCAGTGGAACGGCCTCTCCGGGGGCGGCGGTGTCGGCTACAATCTGCCGGCTTCGCTCGGCGCGGCGCTCGCCAACAAGAAGCACAGCCGGTTCACAGTCGCCTTCGGCGGCGACGGCGACTTCATGTTCAATCCGGGAGCGTTGTGGACGGCTGCGCATCACAAGATTCCGATGCTCTACATCGTGCAAAACAACCGCGCCTACCATCAGGAATACATGTACCTGGTCGCCATGGCGGCGCGGCACGGCCGCGGCGTCGACCGGATGGATATCGGCACCACGATCAAGGATCCGAATATCGACTACGCCACCGTCGCGCGCGGCATCGGCGTCTATGGCGAGGGTCCGATCACCGATCCGAAGGACCTTGCGCCCGCGCTGGCGCGCGCCGTCGCCGTCGTCAAGGCCGGCGAGACGGCCGTGGTCGACGTCGTCACCGATCCGCGTTGAGGAGAATTTCCGATGAACCGGTTCAAGCGTATCGCGATCACGGCTTTCACCGTCGCTGCTCTCGCATCCAGTATGGCGCGGGCGCAAGACGCCCCGCGAGGCGACGCCGCCAACGGCAAGCGCATCTACCTTGCTGACGGCTGCTTCACCTGTCACGGCCGCGCCGGGCAGGGCGGTGCCTATATCGGTCCGGCGCCGATCCTCGCCCACACGGCGCTGTCGTTCGACGGCTTCAAGGGTGAGGTCCGCGATCCGGTCAACGACATGCCGGCCTATTCGGACGCGGTGCTGTCGGACAAGGATATCGCCGACATCTACGCGTTCGTGGAATCGCTGCCCGGCCCGGGGTCGGCGAAAGACATTTCGATCCTCAATAATTGAGGGCCGCGGCCGCTGATATAAAGTGAACGCAGAATTTTTGCTTCATCGCACACCCAACAGGAAAGACATGGCCGACGAGACGCTCAAGGTCATCAGCATTTGCGGCAGCCTGCGCAAAGGCTCGTATAACCGGATGGTCATGAATGCGCTGCAAAACTTGGCGCCGGCCGGCATGAGCATCAAGGAAGCGCCGCCGTTTTCCGAATTTCCGCTCTACAATGCCGACCTCGAGAAGTCGACCGGGCTTCCCCGCCGCGGTGCAAAAGCTCGCCGACGCGATCCGGGCGGCCGACGGCGTGATCTTCAACACGCCGGAATACAACTTCTCGATTCCCGGCGGCTTGAAGAACGCGATCGACTGGGTATCGCGCGTGCCCAATCAGCCATTCGCCGGCAAGCCGGTCGCCATCCAGTCCGCCACGGGCGGGCCGCTTGGCGGCGGCCGCATGCAATACGATTTGCGCCGGGCGATGCTCTTTCTCGATGCCTTGACCTTCGGCAGGCCGGAAATCTTTATCGGCAATTGCTCCCAGCGCATCGACGCGCAGACCGGCCAGATCACCGACCAGCAGACGGTTGGATTCATCCAGCAGCAGCTTGCCGCCTTCGCCACGTTCATCGAGCGGCACGGCGGCAAGCGCTAGCCCCCTCCCCACCCTCCCCCGCTTGCGGGGAAGGGAAGGGAGGGGGCGCGGCTTATGCGCTATTTCCGCCGCCGGGCGCCTTCATTATATTCGCTGCAGCAGAGTCCCGCTGATAGTTCCGTGGAGGACGCCATGGTGGTCGCGACCGCGAAGAAGCCGAGCAACGGCAAGCCCGACCCGAAACACAACATCGAGGCGATGCGGGAAGCCTATTATGCCCGCATCGCCAAGCACGACATGACGCCGCTATGGACGGTGATGAGCTCGATCATCAGCGATGAGCCGGTGACGCGCTGCGCGCCGGTGATTTGGCATTACGACGATGTGAAATCGCTGGTCATGGAATCGGGCAGCCTGATCACCACCGAGGAGGCCAAGCGCCGCGTCCTGATCCTGGAAAACCCGGCCTTGCGCGGCGAATCGCGCGCCACCAATACGCTCTTCGCCGGCATCCAGATGATCCTGCCGGGCGAGGTCGCCCCGGCTCACCGCCACGTCTCCTCGGCCATCCGCTTCGTGCTCGACGGCGAGGGCGCCTACACCGCGGTCGAGGGCGAGAAGGCTTTCATGTCGCCCGGCGATTTCGTCATCACCGCCAACTGGGCGCCCCACGATCACGGCAACACTTCGAAAAAGCCGATGCTCTGGCTCGACGTGCTCGATGTCCCGACGGTCAACTTTTTCGAGACTTCGTTCGCCGAGGATTTCGCAACTCCGACGCAGGAGACCACCCGGCAGAACGGCGATTCATTGAGCTTTTATGGTTCGGGCGTGCTGCCCGACGGCACGCCCGCCATGAACCGCACGCCGGTCATCAATTACACCTACGCCCGCACGCGTCCGATCATCGAGCGCATGCTGCAGGCGGGCGACATCGACAAACGCCACGGCGCGCGCGTGCGCTATGCCAATCCGATCAATGGCGGCCCGGTGCTGCCGACGATGGGCGCTTCGCTCGCCATGCTGCCCAAAAACTTTCGCGGCGAGCCCTACCGCTCGACCGACGGCGCCATTTTCGTCTGCGCGGAGGGTCAAGGTACGACCAATGTCGATGGTCTCCTGCTCGAATGGGGTCCCAACGACGTCTTCGTGGTGCCGCCATGGAAGCGTTATTTCCACACCGCGTCGCAACAATCGGTGCTGTTTTCGATCTCCGACCGCCCGGCGCAGGAAGCGCTCGGCATCTGGCGCGAGGGGAAATAGCAACGGTCATTCCGGGGCCGCGGGCTAAAGCCCGCGCCCTGACTGAAGTGGCGACCGCACGATGGATGCACCGGCGCAAAAAAAATCGAAGCTGATCAAGGGCGCGACCAGCGACTGGGAAGTGGTCATCGGCATGGAAGTGCACGCCCAGGTGACCTCGAAAGCCAAGTTGTTTTCCGGCGCTTCGACGGCATTCGGCGGCGAACCGAACTCGCATGTGTCGCTCATTGATGCCGCCATGCCCGGCATGCTGCCGGTGATCAACGAGGAATGCGTGCGGCAAGCGGTGCGCACCGGGCTCGGGCTCAAGGCGCGGATCAACCGTAAATCGGTGTTCGACCGCAAGAATTATTTCTATCCGGACCTGCCGCAGGGCTACCAGATCAGCCAATACAAATCGCCGATCGTGGGCGAGGGCGAGGTTTTGGTCGACATGGCGGACGGCGAGACGGTGCGCGTCGGCATCGAGCGGCTGCATCTCGAGCAGGACGCCGGCAAATCGCTGCACGAGCAGCATGCCGCGATGTCGCTCGTCGACCTCAATCGTTCGGGCGTGGCGCTGATGGAGATCGTAACCAAGCCCGATCTGCGCTCCGCCGACGAGGCCAAGGCATTTCTCGGCAAGCTGCGCACCATCCTGCGTTACCTCGGCACCTGCGACGGCGACATGGAGAAGGGCAATCTGCGCGCCGACGTGAACGTCTCGGTGCGCCGGCCGGGCGCCGCGTTGGGCACGCGCTGCGAGATCAAGAACCTCAACTCCATCCGCTTCATCGGTCAGGCGATCGAGCACGAGGCGTGGCGGCAGATCGGGGTGATCGAGCAGGGCGGCACCATCGAGCAGGAGACGCGGCTGTTCGACCCGGACAAGGGCGAGACGCGCTCGATGCGCAGCAAGGAGGAGTCGCCCGATTACCGCTATTTTCCCGATCCGGACCTCTTGCCGCTCGAATTGTCGCCATCGCTGGTGGATGATTTGCGCAACGGCCTGCCGGAGCTGCCGGACGAGAAGAAGGCGCGCTTGATGCGCGACTACGCACTTTCCGGATATGATTCCGGCGTGCTCGTCGCCGAGCGCGAGACCGCCGAGTTCTTCGAAGCCGTCATCAACGGCCGCGACAACGACGGCGAAAACAAGCGCGATGCGAAACTCGCCGCCAATTGGGTGATCAACGAGCTTGCCGGGCGGCTCAACAAGGAAGGCAAGGACATCACCGCCTCGCCGGTGAACGAGGGCCAGCTCGGCGCCATCCTCGACCTCATCGCCGACGGCACCATCTCCGGAAAAATCGCCAAGGATGTGTTCGAGATCGTCTGGACCGAGGGCGGCGACCCGCGCGCGATCGTCGAAGCGCGCGGCTTGCAGCAGGTGACCGACCTCTCGGCGATCGAAAAGCTCGTCGACGACATCATCGCCAAAAATCCGAACAAGGTCGGCGATGCGAAGACAAACCCGAAAGCGATCGGCTGGTTCGTCGGCCAGGTGATGAAGGCCTCGGGCGGCAAGGCCAATCCGCAGGCGGTCAATGATCTCCTGAAGAAGCGCATCGGCATCTGAGCGCGACGCTCGCCTCGCTGCCGCGCGCGCAAAAAAAGACGCCGCGAACTCTCCTTGCACGCCGAAACGGAAGCGAGAATCTCTCTTGCGGCGACGCCGCGAGGCGCCGCGCGCGGTCGTGGAGCGTGCCGTCGGCGCGAATCGGTTGGCACTGATTCGCGCGTTTTGCGGTGCGATGGGGCCGTCAACACGCCCGCGGCGGCGTTCGGTGCATAATTTTTTTCACGTGGTGAATCCGCCGATGTTGACGTCATCGCGCGCGCGAAAACGCGCGCGAGCGGCGAGTGACGTGGGCGTTCGCAGTGCAAGATCGCGAATTCAGATGTGGCAAAAATCCGCATTCCATCGGCATTTCTTCATCACGAGCAAATTTTCGCGCGCAATCGCGCCGACGAAAAAATTTTCGGCGCGGTCATTTACCGGCGATGGCGATGCGGATGCGGCGGAGCGGCAGGGCGCGGCACTTACACACAAAATTAAGTGGAGTCACTGTTATTTTTTTCCTGCTGTAGTAATCGGATGGTAGTGCGGATCGATTCGCGACTGCACTGCACCGATGTCGCCATCCACTCAGGCTAGGAGGGCAGCAATGGCGAAGAAGCGAAAGACGAAGGCAGCGGTAAAGAAGACGGCGAAGAAGACGACGAAGCGCCGGAAGAAGAAGTAGTCAATGCCGCGATCGGTCTTCGACATCGTGTGAGTCGAAGATCGCGTCACACGGGCCGGCTTTCGTCGAGGGAAGATCGACGATCGCCCGAGACGGGCCGGCTCAGGTGGACGACGGAGGGCGTCGGCGAGACGGAGGCTTAGGCTTCACGATCGTTCGCACTGCGCGCGGTGGTGAAGAGGAGCGACGGACGATCTGGAACTCGCGCTGGCAAATCGCCGGCGGATTTGAGCCTCAGCTATCTCGCCGACGCCCTCGGTATATCGGCGGGTTCGTTTCGACAATCTAAAGCGGCGCCGCGGCAGCAAACCGCGGCGCCGTTTCTCTTTGCCGGCACGAGTGTGCCGCGTAAATTGTCATACAGTTTCCGGCCGGTGACTTTGGACATTCTCCGCTGATTCCCGCGCAAGCGGGAATCAAGTGGGAATCCAGTAACGGACGTGGCGCGTAAAGAGCTGGGTCCCCGCTTGCGCGGGGACGAGCGGAAGCCTGAAGGATCATTCGGATTGCAAATCGTGACGCGCGCGCCAAAAAAGCCAAAAAAATCGAAGGCGAAGCCGGCTTCCGCAGCGAAGCGAGCAACGGTGCGCCGCCGCGAGCCGATCGAGCTTTATTACTGGCCGACGCCGAACGGCTGGAAAATTTCGATCATGCTCGAAGAGTGCGGGCTGCCCTACGTCGTGCGTCCGGTCAACATCTCCAAGGGCGAGCAGTTCGCGCCGCACTTTTTGGCGATCTCGCCGAACAACCGCATTCCGGCGATCGTCGATCCCGCCGGCCCGGGCGGGCGGCCGATCTCGGTCTTCGAGTCCGGCGCCATCCTGCAATACCTCGGCCGCAAGACCGGAAAATTCTATCCGCGCGAGGAGCGCGCGCGCGTCGCCGTCGATGAGTGGCTGTTCTGGCAGGTCGGCGGGCTCGGCCCGATGGCCGGCCAGGCCAATCACTTCCGCCGTTACGCGCCGGAAGCGGTTGGCTACGCCATCACCCGCTATACCGACGAGGTCGACCGCCTGTTCGGCGTCATGAACACGCGGCTTTCCGGCCGCGGGTTTTTGGCCGGCCGCTATTCCATCGCCGACATGGCCTGCGTCGGCTGGGTCAGGCTCGCCGAGAGGATGGGCCAGGACCTCGCGCTTTTTCCGCACCTCAGGCGCTGGTTCGAAACGATCCGGGCGCGGGCGGCGGTCAAGCGCGCTTTTGCGATCCGCATCGAGGCGGCCTCCGCCGTCGACATGCACGATCCGAAAGTGCGGGCGGTCCTGTTCGGTCAGCGCGCCAGGTGAGGCGGAATCTCGCTGATTGATTCACGTCCGCTCGTCCCCGCGCAAGCGGGGACCGAGCTCCTTGCGCCGTGTGCTGGATTCCCGCTTTCGCGGGAATGAGCGGATCATGATCCGAAGTCACCCGCGCGGAATTCGCATCAATTCGCCCTTGTCCAGGTCTGCGTCTTGCAGATCAGCCCGCCCATGACGCAGCCCTTGAGTTCGGCGGTATTGGCGCCGGTCATGGTGAACGAGCCGGAATAGGTGCTGCCGTCCTCGGCGTTGTACACTTCGCCGTCCCATTTGTTGGCTGCTTCGCTCGGTTTCATGTTGAGCACGATGGGCACTCCGAGCAGCGGCCGGCCCTGCTTGCCGGCATCGACATTGTGCTTGTCGGTCTTCGGTTTGTTGGTATCGGGATCGATCGGCTCCTGGAGCCAGACCAGCGTGCCGCACAGCGCCCCGCCGCAATTGACGATGCGGACCTGGCCTTTTTTGTCTCCCGTCAGCCAGGTGCCGAACGGATCGGCGGCGAGCGCGGGCGCGATCAAAATCAGCGCGAGCCCGATCGCGGCAACGACGAATGCTGCATTTATGCGAAAGATTTTCATGACCGCCCTCCGGGTGCCCTGGATGATCGCAAGGCGGAAAGGATAGCCTACGAAAACGGCATTGCAAGCGTCTTGCCGCCAAGAATGCCGCCCGGGGGCGGACGCCGACTGCGGCGGCGGCGCCCGCGCGGTTGCTTAACGCCGCGTTGCCGGTCTCGCGCCATCGCCGGGCGCGAAGTTCAGCTTTGATTCATCGCATTGTTTAAACCACCGTTCAAATATTCTGACGATTATCGACGCGTCGGCTACGGGGCAGTAAGAGCCGGTGAACCGGTAAGAGCCGACAGGTCACAAGGCGTAGACAGGGGAGTGCAACATGGCTCGTTTTGAAGTTCTCGACAGCAACGCGGCGCCGCTCGGGCAAGGACGCGCCGCCGGCGCTATGCTGTTCGAGCTTGGAATGATGTATTCGGTCGGCCGCGACGTGCCGGTCGATCTCGTCATCGCGCATAAATGGTTCAATCTCGCGGCG
>Ga0187856_1001221_pt1 | contig 21008 bp, 16 predicted proteins | sample June2016WEW_8_40_FD_132443 | JGI IMG/M metagenome (GOLD analysis project Ga0187856, IMG submission 132443) | Peatland microbial communities from SPRUCE experiment site at the Marcell Experimental Forest, Minnesota, USA - June2016WEW_8_40 | ecosystem: Environmental > Terrestrial > Soil > Wetlands... | reverse complement strand
GATCGCCACCGGCCGGCCGCTCGTCGATCTGCTCGCCGACAACGAGGAAATCACCAAGCACCTCGACCGCGCCGCGCTCACGCGGCTCTGCGATCCGGCGAATTACCTCGGCGAGGCCGGCGCGACGGTGGACCGGGTGCTGAGACTCCGCGGGCAATGAATCTCAGGCGCGCTCCCCGCCTCGGCCAAGGTGTAGCGCGCCAGATCGCAGCGCCGCGGCAGGTTCAACGGCGCCGCGGCGATGGCGCCAGATTCCTAGTCAGGGCAGTCCTTTAAGGGTCGGCAGACGGCCGCCATTTTTGATCCAAATCAACGCATTCTCTTCCGTATCGCCGCAAAGTGGCCGGCATCATCAAACGTGGAATCCGCTTTCAAGAAACGAGTTACGTTGGAGAGGCGGCGTGAATATTACAACTCCCCTCGTTGCTGCCGAGCATGTGCCGACACTCTATCGTCCACAGCACAAGGTCCGCTTCATAACAGCCACGAGCCTTTTCGATGGCCACGACGCGGCGATTAACCTCATGCGCCGCCTGCTGCAGGCGACCGGCGTCGAAGTGATCCATCTCGGCCACAACCGATCGGTCGATGAGATCGTTACCGCGGCCATCCAGGAGGACGTGAACGGCATCGCCGTAACGTCCTACCAGGGCGGGCATATCGAGTTCTTCAAATATATGCTCGACCTGTTGCGCGAGGCTGGGGCCGACGAGATCAAGGTCTTCGGCGGCGGCGGCGGGGTCATCGCGCCGAAGGAGATGGCTGAACTGCACGACTATGGCGTCACCCGTCTCTATTCGCCGGAAGACGGCCAGGCCATGGGCCTTCAGGGAATGATCAACGACGTCATCTCCCGCTCTGATTTTGATGTCGCGCGCCACGTGCCTGACCATCCCATGGCACTCGCCGCGGGCGACCGGCGCGCCCTTGCCCGCATCATCACGGCCTTGGAGAACGGCGTGTGCCCGGCCCAGGTCAGGGCCATCGTTTCTGCCGCGGCCGGGGAGGCGATCCCGGTTCTCGGCATCACGGGCACGGGCGGCTCAGGGAAGTCCAGTCTTGCAGACGAATTGATCCGGCGATTCCGACTCGACTACGAGGATGAGTTGCAGATCGCCGTGCTTGCGGTCGATCCGTCACGGCGCCGCTCGGGCGGAGCCTTGTTGGGCGACCGCATCCGCATGAACGCAATCAACCACCCCAACATCTACATGCGTTCCCTGGCGGCCCGGGGCACCAGCACGGAACTATCCCACGCCCTCCCCGACGCGGTTGCGGCCTGTAAGGCAGCTGGCTTCGACCTCATCATCATCGAGACTTCGGGCATCGGCCAGGGCGACGCGGCGATCACCGCGCTTGCCGACGTTTCCATTTACGTAATGACACCCGAATTCGGCGCTGCGACCCAGCTAGAAAAGATCAACATGCTCGATTTCGCCGACTTCGTCGCCATCAACAAATTCGAGCGCCGCGGCGCTGAAGATGCTTTGCACGACGTTCGCAAGCAATATCAGCGCAACCATCGTTTGCACAGCCGGGGGGCCGACGAAATGCCCGTTTACGGCACGATCGCGGCGCGCTTCAACGACGATGGGGTCACTGCCCTCTACCAGGCAATCGCCGCCAGGCTTGCCGAGTTCGGATTCCGAGCCGGACGGTTTCTGCCGCGAGTCGAGGTGAAACAGGCCTCAGCCGCCCGCGCCATTGTGCCTCTCGAGCGTGCTCGCTATCTCGCCGAGATCGCCGACTGCGTGCGTTCGCATCATCGTCGCGCGGTCGAACAATGCGAGGTGGCGCGCGATCGTCAAGCGCTGCGCCGCGCGGCTGCAATCTGCGCCGAAGGCGGTCGTGACGTTGCTGATTTCGACGAGCTGATTGCCGCAAAAGATGAATTGCTGACATCAGAGAACAGGCAGCTCCTGGCGGCCTGGCCGGCCACGGTGAAAAGCTATGAAGGAGCACAATTCGTCACCAAGGTCCGCGGCCAGGAGCAGCAGACGAGTCTCGCCTCCACCACCTTGTCCGGCACCAGAGTGAGGAAGGTCGTCCTGCCCCGGTGGCACGACGAAGGCGACATCCTTGATTGGCTGCTCCGGGAGAACGTTCCCGGAGCCTTCCCGTTCACGGCCGGTGTTTTCCCCTTCAAGCGGGAGAATGAGGAACCCACGCGAATGTTTGCGGGCGAGGGCGACGCCTTCCGGACCAATCGTCGGTTTCACCACCTTTCGCAGGGGATGCCGGCCAAACGTCTGTCCACCGCCTTCGACTCGGTCACGCTTTACGGCTCAGACCCCGACGAGCGGCCGGATATCTACGGCAAGGTCGGAAATTCGGGAGTATCGATCGCCACCCTCGACGATATGAAGGCGCTCTATGCCGGCTTCGACCTTTGCGACCCGGCCACGTCGGTCTCCATGACCATCAACGGCCCGGCGCCAACGTTCCTGGCGATGTTCTTCAATACGGCCATCGATCAGCAGATCGATCGCTTCCGGCAGGACAACGGTCGCGAGCCGAACGACGAGGAAGCGCGGACCTTGCGAAACCGGGTGCTTGCCAACGTCCGCGGCACGGTGCAGGCCGACATATTGAAGGAGGATCAGGGGCAGAACACCTGCATCTTCTCAACCGACTTCGCACTGAAGCTGATGGGCGACGTGCAGGAATATTTCGTCCGCAACAACGTGCGAAACTTCTACTCCGTATCAATCTCGGGCTACCACATTGCGGAGGCCGGGGCCAATCCCATCTCGCAGCTCGCCTTCACTCTTGCCAACGGCTTCACCTATGTCGAGGCCTACTTGGCTCGCGGCATGCATATCGACGATTTCGCCCCTAATCTGTCGTTTTTCTTTTCCACGGGCATGGATGCCGAATACGCCGTAATCGGCCGGGTCGCCCGTCGCATCTGGGCGATCGCCATGAAACATCGCTACGGTGGAAACGAGCGTTCGCAAAAGCTCAAGTACCACTGTCAGACCTCCGGGCGGTCGCTGCATGCGCAGGAAATGTCGTTCAACGACATCCGCACGACGCTGCAGGCGCTGCTCGCCGTCTACGACAACTGCAATTCGCTGCATACCAACGCCTATGACGAAGCGGTCACCACGCCGACAGAGGAAAGTGTGCGGCGCGCCGTCGCCATCCAGTTGATCCTGAACCGCGAGTGGGGAATGGCGAAAAACGAGAACCCAAACCAGGGAGCTTTCATCATCGACGAGCTCACCGACCTGGTCGAAGAGGCGGTGCTGCGCCAGTTCGATGCCATTGCCGCTCGCGGCGGCGTTCTCGGCGCTATGGAGACCGGCTATCAGCGAAACAAGATCCAGGATGAATCGCTGTATTACGAGCAAAAGAAACACGACGGAACCCTGCCCATTATCGGCGTCAATACCTTCCGGGGTAACCCGACAGCGGCCGCAGCGCAGTGTGGGCTGGTGCGGTCCACTGACAGTGAGAAGCAGTCTCAAGTCGGCCGCCTACGCCGATTCCAAGCGCGTCATGCGGCGGAGGCGGGGGCCGCACTGGTCTGCCTGAAGCAGGCGGCGATCAAGAACGAAAACATATTCAGCGCTCTTATGAACACAGTCAGGTGCTGCTCGGTCGGCCAGATCACGAACGCTCTGTTCGAGGTGGGGGGGCAGTACCGGCGTAACTTCTGAGATGCAACCACCAAAGGACCCTACTGTGTGACAGGAGGCATCATGAAGGTTCTCGTAGTTGCCAGTGAGATGGCCTGCCCTTCGCAGGTCGCGGACCCTCGGTTGTCGCACGGGTCTATTGATAGGGCACCGGTCGAGGAAGCGCTCAGGTTGCGCGAAAGCGGCATCGCTGACGAGGTGGCCGTCGTATCCGTGGGCGACCTCAAGGCTCGGATATTGCTGCGGCTGGCGCTGGGAATGGGAGCCGATCGTGCGGTTTTGGTGCAGATCGAAGATGGACGGTCTGTGAAGGAGACCTCGAGACTGGTAACGGCTGTGGCCGCGCGAGAACGCCCTGATCTCATTCTCCTGGGCGTGTCGGCTGGCGAGGCCCTCGCGAGCATCTCTTCGGGCTCAGGCGGCGGATCGACCACGCCAACCGTGAGTAAGCTTGCTCAGGATGCTTGCCGCTACCCCACCCTCATCGAGATGCGGAAGGCCACGGCCAAGAGGTGGGACATCATTACCGCCGCCGAACTTCGATACCAAATAAGAAAACCGCGAAGGCCGCGCGCTGTGCTCGCCTCGTCAGCCCCCCCTTAGCCGGTTATCGCGAGCAACATCGGCCGCGATGGCACCAGGGTCCCGTCCCGGCTGGTGATGCGACTCCGCGGAGCAAGTCGCGAGCCGGCGCGATGGTAGATCGGGTGCTGGGGATGCGCGCACGTTAGCGCGCCAACTTCACTCTAACACCGGCACTTCGATCAAGCCAAGATAGCGAGCCATCGGACGGAAATCACTGTCGTTGTGGAGCAACGGCATACGGTTCTCGATACACCAGGTGCCGATCAACAGATCGATGGTCTTGCGAATAGTGATTCCTTGGCTCCGCAAATAGCGGAAATTGCGCGCCGCCGCGATGGCGATCCTTTCACCGGCCATCGGCACGATCGCAAAAGGGCGCAGGAGGGTTGCTACTTCTTGAGCCTCTCGTTCGCTTCCCAGTCCTTGCAGCACTTCGCACAGCATGAGATCGCCGATGATGATCTCGCCGGCGCCGAGGCAGGCATCTAATCGTCGGACGTGGGGCGCCTTGGCCCCTTTGAGGAAGTCGATCCAAACGCTGCTGTCGACGACAATCAACCTGTCCCCCGCCCCTTGCGACTCTCGCCGAAGTTACCGCGCCAGCGGTATTTGCCGAACGCCGTGCGGAATTCCCGCTGCCGCCGCAGCCGGATCATCAAACGCAGCGCTTCTTCTACCGTCCGCTTTTTGGTGGCCTGCCCGGAGACTTTCTGAGCTTCCGCCATCAGAGCGTCGTCGATCTCGATATTGGTGCGCATCGCGTTGATATCCTATGTGTATGAGATTAGTATAATATACACATCCTCGTTCCGCAACGATGAATCTCTTGGATGAATCTCTTGGCGAGGCCGGCGCGATGGCCGATCGGGTGCTGGGGATGCGGGGCCGGTAGACTCCCCTCCCCCTTGCGGGGAGGGACGGGGGTGGGGGTCGAGCGGCCTTGCGCAAGCGTCGACGCCCTCGCGCCGCCTCCCGACCCCCTCCCTACCCTCCCCCACAAGGGGGGAGGAAGAGACTTACTCCGCCGCCGCGGCCTTCGCCGCCACGTAGTCGTTGACGAGTTTCTGCAGCGCCAAGAGATCGGGCTTGCCGGTGCCGAGCAGCGGCAGCTTGTCGAGCACGATGATTTCGGCCGGAAACATCAGCTCGGAGGCGTGTTTTCCCCGCGCATAGGCCTGGAAATCGGCGCGGGTCGCGCCGTGCTTGTCGGTGACCAGAATGAGGCGCTCGCCCTTGCGGGCGTCGGGAACCGCCACCACCGCCGAGATATAGTTCGGCCACAGCTCGGCCGCGAGCATTTCGACGGCGGCGAGCGAGATCATCTCGCCGCCGACCTTGGCGAAGCGCTTGGCGCGGCCTTTGATGGCGATGTAGCCCTGTTCGTCGATGGTGACGATGTCGCCGGTGTCGTACCAACCTTCCGGGGGCGGTTCGAGCACGCCCGGTTTGTCGGCGCGCAAATAGCCGAGCATCACATTCGGCCCCTTGACGAAGAGCCGTCCGCCCTCCTCGACGCCCGCGACCTTCTCCAGCCGCGCCTGCATGCCCGGCAGCAGGCGGCCGACGGTGCCGAACTTGTTGAACATCGGCGTGTTGAGCGCCAGCACCGGCGATGTCTCGGTCACGCCGTAGCCTTCGAGAATGCGCATGCCGAACTTTTCCAGATAAATCCGACGCGTCGACTCCTTCACCGCCTCGCCGCCGGCCACGATGTAGCGCAGCGAGCGGAAGTCGTAGGCGTTGGCCATGCGCGCATAGCCGGCAAGGAACGTATCGGTGCCGATCAGATAGGTGGCGCAGATGCCGTAGACCAATTCGGGCACGGTGCGATAGTGCAGCGGGGACGGGTAGAGGAAAGTCGGCACGCCGGAAATGAGCGGCAGCACGATCCCGCCCATGAACCCGAACGAGTGGAACGCCGGCAGCGCCATGAACAACCTGTCCTCGCGCCCGAAATCGATGCGGGCCTCGGCCTGCGCCACGTTCGTCAGCACGTTGCGGTGGGAAAGAACGACGCCCTTGGGCACCCCTTCGGTGCCGGAGGTGAACAGGATCACCGCCCAATCGTCGGGCTTGCGCTTAACCAGCGGCTTTGTCGCTCGCAGCGCGCCGCGCAGCTTGTCGGAAAAGCTCACCGTCTTGCGAATGTCTTCCAGATAGATGATGCGCACCTCTCTCTCGATGTGGGCGATGAGCTTTTCGAGCCTCGCCTTCTCGACGAAGGCGTGCGCGGTGAGAATGGTGTCGACTTCCGCCGCGCGGCAGGCGCCGAGGACGTTGGCGGCTCCCGAGGTGAAGTTGAGCATCGCTGGAACGCGTCCGCTGGACAGCAGCGCCAGCACGGTGACGGCGGCGCCATTGGAGGTCGGCAGCATGACGCCGACCGCGCGTCCCTCGAGCGCGAGCGGCATCAGCTTGGCGCCGAGGATCGCGGTCGCCTGCAGCAGCCGCTTGTAGGTCAACCGGCCGCTGGTCGGGTCCTCGATCGCCAGCCACTTGCCGCCGTGAATTTTCGCCGCCTCGATGACCGCTTCGACGACGGTGCGGTCGGTCGAGGTGGTGCGGAACATCAGATTCGACATGATGTCGTAAAGCGCCGCCCCCGCAGCCGCACGCCGCTTGCGCCCTTTGAGTTCCGGGTCAACGCTCATCTTCACCGGTTCGAGGATCGTGACCTTGATCTTCGGAAACATCCGGCGGCGCACCTGCGTACGCTTCAATCGGCTGAAGATCGTCCGCTCCGGCCCCTCGATGCGGACCGGAACCACCATCGCGTCCGACTTGTCGGCGATCATCGCGGCGCCGTCGTAGATTTTCATCAGGCTGCCGGTGACGGTGATGCGGCCTTCCGGAAAGATTACCAGCATGTCGCCGCCGCGCACGGCGTTGATGATCGTGCGCAGCGCCATCGGCTTGAGCGGATCGAGCGCCATGGTGCGCACGAATTTGAGGAACGGCTGGATCCACCACGCCCGGGAAATCGCCACGTCGACGGCGAAGACCGGCCGCTTGGGCAGGAGCGACATCGCGATCGCCGCATCGAGGAAGCTCACATGATTCATCGCAATGATGGCGTTGTGTCCGGCCTTGGCGACGTTCTCCAGGCCGGTGACCTCGAGACGGAAGAAAGCGCGGAACACGATCGAAAGAAAATCGTTCATCCAGCTTGCCGGCATGGTGCGGCCGATGATGAAGGCGACGATGAGGTTGGCGATGCCGAGGAGCGCGAACAGGATCGGCACGCCGAGGCCGAGCTTTTGCAGCACGGCGAGAATGAGCGCGCCGACGACCATGAACGCGGCATTGAGGACGTTGACCGCCGCGACGACGCGCGCCCGGTGGTCGGCGCCGGCCCAGGCCTGCACCGCGGTAAACGTCGGCACGATGAACAAGCCGCCGGCGATCGCCAGCCCGGCGAGATCGATCGCGATGTGAACGCTGTGCGGCGACGCGAAGTAGTCGGCAATGCCGAGCGGGCTTGCCGGGTGAACGAAGGCGGACGCGGTCCAGCCGAGATCGAGGGAGAACAGGCCGAGCAATACGGCGCCGATGAGCGTCGGCAGGAGAATGATGCGCCCGGCCGCGAGCCACGCGGCAAGACCGGAGCCGACCGCGACTGCGACCGAGAAGATGGCGAGGAAGACGGTGACGACCTCTTCGGTGCCGCCGATGTCGAAGGTCACCAGCGGCGGCAGCAACGACAGGACGAGGGCGCCGACGAGCCAGAACCAGCTCGCCACGAGCGCGCCCCACCACAACCGCGGGTCGGCGCGGACATATTTGATCAGCGTCGCGGTGGAAGCGAAGATGTTGCGGTCGATCACAAGGTTGGGCGCACCTTCGCCGGTCGGCGGGATGAACCGGCTCGCGACCCAGGACGCCAGCGCCGACACCATCATCAGCCAGGCGAAGTGGATGGGATCGCCGCCGTCCTTCGCCGCCAGCCCGGCCACGATGGTGCCGAGCAGGATGGCAAGGAAGGTCCCGCCTTCGACCAGCGCATTGCCGGCCGTCAGCTCCTCGCGGGCGAGCTGGTCGGGCAGGATGCCGTACTTGATCGGGCCGAACAGCGAGGCGATCACCCCGAACAGAAACACCGCGACGAAAAGCAGAATGAGCGAATGGAAGGCGAAGCCCGTGACCGCGAGCCCGGCAACACCGATCTCGGCGAGCTTCAGGCGCTGCGCCACCAAGGCCTTGTCGTAGCGGTCGGCGAGTTCGCCGCCGAGCCCCGAGAGAAAGAAGAACGGAGCGATGAGGGTGGCGCCGGCAAGCGTGATCAATGCTCCCGAGTTGGCGCCCTCGACCTGAAACAGAATGAGGAAGACGAGCGCCGTCTTGAGGAAGTTGTCGCCAAAGGCCGAGAAGAATTGGCACCAGAACAAGGGCGCGAAACGTCGCGTCGTCATCAGGGACGTGAACATGGCTCTCCCGCCGTTTGGTTCCCGGTCAGCGCTTGCTCCCGCTACAGTTTAAACGCCCGCGCGCGCCTTGGCGACGCGGGAATCGAGGCGGCGAGGCAAGCCGGCGCGGCCTCTCCGATGCCGGCCCGTCCGTCAGTTTCTGTAGCCGAATCAATGGGCTACGCCGCTATGGCCTTGCTGCCGCAGTGGCGAAGGTAGGCGGAGATGACAAGGCGAAGCAAAAGCCAACGCTCGCAGAGCGGTGAACAGGTCACGAGCCGGTCACCGCGATAATCGCTTCCTTCATCTTCGCCATGGCGACGTTTCCGATCGTCTCCAGATCGAAGTGCGGGATATTCGGCCACTCGTTCGGCACGACGACGGCGTCGATGATCGCCGGGCCGTCGACGGCGAACGCCTCGCTGATGGCGGCCTGCAGTTCGCCGGGCTTGCTGGCCCTGAACCCGTGACCGCCGCAGGCCCGGGCCAGCGCCACAAAATCCGGATTGGGAAATTCGATCGCCTTGCGGAACGGCGGCAGCCCCAAATGCTCGGCTTCCAGCGTGATCAGTCCGAATGCCGAATTGTTGTAGACAACGACCTTCACCGGCAGCCGGTGCTGCACGGCGGTCAGGAATTCGCACATCAGCATGTTGAAGCCGCCATCGCCGCACAGCGCAATGACCTGACGCGACCGATCAAGCGCCTGAATGCCGTTGGCTTGCCCGAGCGCCGTGCCCACCGCGGCGTTGTTGAAGGAGCCGAGGATGCGCTGCGATCCGCTCTGCCTGATCCAGTTTGCCGACCACAGCGTGTTGAGGCCGGTGTCGAGCACGAAAACTGCGTCGCGACTGGCGATGTCGCTGACCATTCGCGCCACCGCCTGCGGGTGGATGCGATCCTTGCTGCGCGCCGGATCGGCCTGCCGGTCCAGCATCTCATCCCAGTTCCGCCGCTCCTTGGTCACCTGATCCCGGAAGCCGGAGTCGGTTTTTGCCGCAACCCGATCGAGCAGCAGTTTCAGGCTCGGACGGGCCGCGCCGACGACCCCGAGCGCGGTCGGCGTCCGCCGGCCCAATACGCCCGGCCGCACGTCGAGTTGGATGACGTCGGCCTTTTTCGGCAGGAATTCGGAGAAAGGATAGTCGGTGCCGATCATCAGCAACAGGTCGCAACGCATCATCGCGCTGTAGACCGGCTTGGTGCCGACGATGCCGAGGCCGCCCATCCAGCGCGGATCGTCGTAGGGCATGATGTCTTTGCCCTTGAGCGAATGGACGAGCGGCGCCTTGATCCGATCCGAGAGCGCCCGCAGCTCCTCGGCAGCTTCGCGGCATCCATCTCCGCACATGATCACCACCTTTTGCGCCGCCTCGAGCCGGCGGGCGATGGCGTCGATATCGGCCTCGGTCGCGGCGAGTTCCGGCGTCGGCTTCAACGTCGCAATGCTGCCGAGGTCTCCGTCGGCCTTGGCGCCGACGACGTCCAGCGGAAGCGTCAGATGGGCGACCCCGCGGCCCGCATAGGCAGCCGCGATCGCCTGGTGAATGACGGCCGGCGCCTGCGCCGGAGAGGAGACCGTTGCCGTGTAGAGCGAGACGTCGCGGAACAGGAGATCTGGATCACTCGCCTGGATATTGTCGGTGCCACGCAGCTTGCGCGCCATGTCGCCGGAGAGCGCCAGAACCGGCGCATGGTCGCGGCTCGCCTCATAGAGGCCGGCGACCAGGTGGTTGCTCCCGGGACCGGTGGTGCCGGCACACACGCCGAGCCAGCCGGTGAGCTTGGCCTGCCCGGCGGCGGCGAGCGCCGCGCCTTCCTCGTGCCGAACGCCGATCCATTCGATGCGGCTGCGACGGATAGCGTCGGCGAAAGGATTGAGTGAATCGCCGATCAGGCCGAACACATGCTTGACCCCGATCTGCTCGAGGGCGCCGACCAGGACGTCCGCGACCGTTTGCGCCATGTGCGCCTCCCTTGCCGCGATCGCCGGCTTCTCATTGCCGTGCCCGGCCGAAGCGACGCGGACCGCTGTCGGTGACGCCGAGATAGGTTTCCAGCGCGGCGCGGTCGCGCAACAGCGTCGCACTATCGGCGGCGTGGACGACGGCGCCGCGTTCGATGATGATGGCGTGATCGGTCACACCGAGAATTTTTTTCGCGTTCTGCTCGACGAGGATGGCCGACATCCCCTCGTCGCGGATCACCCGTCGCAACGCCCCGAGCAGTTCCTCGACCAGGATCGGCGCCAGACCTTCGAGCGGCTCGTCGAGCAGCATGACGCGCGGATTGAGCACCAGCGCGCGCCCGACCGCGAGCATCTGCTGCTCGCCGCCGGAGAGTTGGTTGCCGAGATTGCCGCGCCGCTCGGCAAGGCTGGGAAACAGCGCATAGACCTTGGCCGTGGTCCAGGGGCCCGGCTGCGCGACCGCCGTCAGATTTTCGTGCACGGTAAGCGACTTGAAGATATTGCGCTCCTGCGGCACCCAGCCGACCCCGATGTGAGCGCGCTGGTCGGGACGCAGCCTGGTGATATCGACACCGTCGAGTACGATCTTGCCGGAGAAATAGCGGGTGACACCGACGATGGTGTTGATGAGCGTGGTCTTGCCCATGCCGTTGCGCCCGAGCAGAGCCAGCGCCTGGCCCTCGGCGAGCGACAACGAGATGCTCGACAGCACCACGGCCTCGCCATAGCCGGCCGAGAGTTGCTCGACGCTCAGAAGATCAGGCATCGAGCTCCTCGCCGAGATAGACCGCCTGGACCCGCGGATCGCGCGCGACCTCCTCGGGCGCGCCGTCGACGAGGAGCGCGCCGTTGACCAGGACGGAGATGCGATCCGCGAAGGAGAACACCAGGTCCATGTCGTGCTCGATCAACAGCACGGTGACCTCTTTGGGCAGCGCGGCGATGGTGGCAAGAAGCTCGTGGCGTTCCGCGTCCGGCACGCCGGCCGCCGGCTCGTCGAGCAAGAGCACGTGCGGCCGGCAGGCGAAGGCGAGCGCGATTTCAAGCAGGCGCTGCTTGCCGTAGGGCAGGATCGCGACGCGCTCGTGCATGACGTCGGCGAGGCGAAAGCGCTCGACAATCTCGACGATCTCGTCCGTTACCGCGGACTTGCTGCCGACGACCCGCCACCAGTCGCTGCCCATGTGGCGGCGTTCGGAGACCGCAAGCCCGATGGTCTCGAGCGGCGTGAGATCCAAGAACAGTTGGTTGATCTGGAATGTCCGCGCCATGCCAAGCCGGACGCGCTGGTGCGGATCAAGCGCAGTAATGTCACGCCCGTCGAGCATGATGCTGCCGGCGGTCGGCTTGACGATGCCGGTGAGTAGGTTGATCACGGTGGTCTTGCCGGCGCCGTTCGGTCCGATCAAGGCGTGCCGCGCGCCCTTCTCGATCGCCAGTGAAACGTCGTGCGCCGCGGTAATGCCGCCGAAGCGCTTTTCGAGGCCGATCGTCTGCAGGATAGGCATGACTCTAGTGTCCGTCAGGAGCAGCGCCGCCGAGCGCCGTCGGGCGCGTCACCAGGCGCGCGACGACCCGGGAGATCGAGGCGCGCAGCGCCGCAATCCATCCGTCCACGCGCTCGCGGCCGACGAGAACGATCACCACGAGCACGAGACCGATCCAGAACTGCCAGTATTGCGGCGTCAGGCTGGCGATCCAGTCCTGCAGGAATTTGTAGATCACCGCGCCGATCAGGCCGCCGTAGAGATAGCCGGTGCCGCCGATGATGAGGACGAGGAGGAGATCGGCCGAGCGGTCCAGCGAGAACACGTCGAGCGAGCAGAACGCCGTCGTTTGCGTGAGCAGTGCCCCGGCGACTCCGGCAACGCCCGCGGAGACCGTGTAGATCGCGACCAGCCGGCGGTTGACCGGAATGCCGATGGCCGCCGCGCGCAGCGGATTGCCCTTCAGCGAGCGCAGCGAAAGGCCGAACTGCGAATACACGATGCGCCGCGCGATGAGAAAGCAGACGAACAGCACAATGAGGCAGTAGATATAGCCGGTGTGACCGAACATATCGAACCGGAACATGCCGAATATCGGCGCCATGGTGACGCCCTGCAGTCCGTCGGCGCCGCCGGTAATATTGGAGTAGCGGTTGGCGATCTCGCCCAGTATGAGCGAGACGCCCAGCGTGACCATGAGCCGGGTCAGGTCCGAGCCGCGCAAAACCAGAAAGCTGGTGACAAAGCCGAGCGCCGCCGCAACCAGACCCGAGATGATGAGCGCGACGACCGGCTCGTCGATGAGACCGTATTTGGCGACCAGCCCGGAAAAATATCCGGCGAGGCCGAAAAAAGCCGCTTGGCCCAGCGAGATGATGCCGGCATAGCCGAGGATCAGGTCGAGCGAGAGCGCAAACAGCGCGAGAATCGCCGTATCCTTCATGATCAGATACTTGCCTGGGAACAGCCAGATGGTGGCGAAAACGAAGATCCAGAACGCGATCTCCAGCGGCGACCAGCGGGCGCGGCGCGCCAGATAAGCGGAGATGTCGTCGGCGACGGGAACCATCGCGCTCACCGTGCCGCGCTGCGGGCGAACAAGCCCTGCGGCCGCCAGATCAGGACCATGATCATGATGGTATAGATGACGAAGGCGCCGAGCTTCGGCATGTAGTACTTGCTGGCGACGTCGGCGATACCGAGCACGATCGAGGCGAGGAACGGCCCGGTGATGCTCGACGTGCCGCCGACCGCCACCACGATCAAAAAGTAGATCAGGTATTTGAGCGGAAAGATCGGATCGAGGCCGAGAATCTCGGCGCCCAACGCGCCGCCAAGTCCCGCGAGCCCGGAGCCGAATGCGAACGTGACGGCAAAAACCACGCCGACATTGATGCCCAGACCGCGCGCCACGCGCTGATCGTCGACCGCCGCGCGCAAGCGGCTGCCGAACCGCGTCTTGGCGATGATCAGTTGCAACGCGATCGTGAGCAGGCCGCAGACCGCAATGATGAGCAGACGATATTTGCTCATCCCGATTCCGAACACGATGAACTGGCCTTGCAGCGCCCCGGGAATAAGAACGAATTGCTGCGAGGAGCCCATCACGTAATCGACGGCCGCCACCGACATGAACACAAGCCCGATGGTGAACAGCACCTGGTCGAGATGACTCCGGCCGTAGACGTGAACATAGAGCGTGCGCTCAAACAGACCGCCGAGCGCCGCCGTCACCAGAAATGCAAGCGGCAGGCCGAGCACGAATGGCACGCCCATGCGATTGACCAGGATCACCGTGCAATAGCCGCCGGCCATGGCGAAGGAGCCGTGCGCCAGATTGATGAAATTCATCAGGCCGAGCGTGACGGAAAGGCCGCACGCCAGCACGAAAAGCAGCATGCCGTAGGCTACACCGTCGAACAGGATGGTCAGCATGATCGGCCGAGCATTCCCCTGTCATTCCGGGCTTGCGGGCTTTCGCCCGCGCCCGGAATGACGTGGCTGGCGCAGGAACCGCCAAGCTACTCTTACTTCTGCTCCGCGGCCTTGACCGGATCCTTGATGGCCGTGAAGGTGGCGAATTCGACGTTGTAGAGTTCGCCGTTCTTCTTCTCGACCTTGCGGATATAGATGTCTTGAACGATGTCGCGCGTCTGCGGGTCGATCGAGATCGGACCGCGGGGACTCTCCCAGCTCATGCCCTTGATGGCCTCGATCAGCGAGTCGCCGTCGGTCTTGCCGCCGGTCTTTTTCAGCGCTTCGTACATCAGGTGCATGCCGTCGTAAGCGCCGACCGCCATGAAGTTGGGTCGCTTGCCATTGTTGGCCTTCTCAAACGCAGCGACGAAAGCTTTGTTCATCGCCGAGTCGTGATCGGCTGAATAGAGGTGCGCCGTCACGGTGCCGATCACCGCGTCGCCCATGCCGGTGATGAGGTCGTCATCCATGACGTCGCCCGGACCGATGATCTTGATGCCCGCTTTGTCGAGGCCGCGTTCGACGAACTGTTTGACGAAGGTGCCACCCTGCCCGGAAGGAACGAACACGAAAATCGCATCGGGCTTTTCGTCCGCTGCGCGCTGCAGGAAGGGCGCGAAATCGGGGTTGGCGAGCGGGAAGCGGATGGCCTCGATCACATCTCCCCCCTGCTTCTTGAATTCGGCCGTGAAGGACTTCTCGGCATCGATGCCCGGCCCGTAGTCGGAGATCATGGTCACCACTTTCTTGATGCCATTCTGCGCCGCCCAGTCGGCCATTGGCACGCACGATTGCGCCAGCGTGAAGCTGGTTCGCGCGATGTAGGGCGATTTCTCGGTGATGATCGAGGTGCCGGCCGCAGTGACGATCTCGGGCGTCTTCGATTCGGTCGCGAGCGGAGCGACCGCAAACGCGGTCGGCGTGATGCCGAAGCCGGCAAGGAACGCCACCTTGTCGTTGACGATCAGCTCTTGCGCGATGCGCTTGGTATTGTCGGGAACGGCGGCGTCATCCCTGATGATAAGTTCGATCTTCTTGCCGGCGACCGTATCGCCATGCTGCGCCATGTAGAGCTTTGCACCCGCCGCTTCTTGTATGCCTGTCGATTGCTGCTGCCCGGTCATCGGCAGGATGAAGCCGATTTTGACGGTATCTTGGGCGAACGCACCGTCCGCCATCGACAGGCCAAGCGCGGCGACGGCAGCGGCGGCGGCGGCGAGAAAATAGCTACGCATCATGGGTCCCCTCCCTGAACTCGGCGATTATGGGCGCCTCAACCGGCATACCAACATTCCGGCGGGCCCTTGTCCAGATCATAGGTTGTCTCAGCCGCCGACGTCCCGCTTTTCGGCCGCCGCTAACCAAATCATCCCAGCGCCGGATTCCGGCCGCCGACTCCTTGTCGAGGAACTTCAAAAGGCACCATGCGGTGTCCTAGTCGACCGCCTAAAAGCGGGAGGCCCTGGCTTGTGCCAGGGCCTCCCGACGGAGGGGCGGTGCCGGGGGTATCCGCCCAACCGTTGACCGCTGGAGATCCTAGTGGAGCATGATCTTTCCGGAAAACCGGCCTCCACTTTTCCGGATCATGCTCTACTGTATGGTCTCCCCGTGCAGGGCGAGATCGAGACCTTCGCGCTCGACATCTTCGCTCACGCGCAGGCCGATGACGAGGTCGACGATCTTGAGGATGATCAGCGTCACGACCACGTCGTAGATAAAGACCGTGCCGATGCCGATGGCTTGATTGAGGACTTGGCCGGGATTGCCCTCGATCAGGCCGGGGGTGCCGCCGTATGCGCTGATGGCGAACACGCCGGTGAGCAGCGCGCCGGCCGCTCCGCCGACCGCGTGCACCCCGAACGTATCGAGCGCGTCGTCATAGCCGAAAATGTGCTTGAGGCCGGTGCAGCCCCAGTAGCATACGATGCCGGCCGCGATGCCGATGGCGAACGCTCCCATCGGGCCGACGAAGCCGGAGGCCGGCGTGATGGCGACGAGCCCCGCCACTGCGCCCGTGCAGATGCCGATGACCGTCGGCTTGCCGCGCATCATCCACTCGACGAGCATCCAGGTGAAGCCAGCCGTCGCGGTGGCGGTGTGGGTTACCAGCATCGCCATGCCGGCCTGCATGCCGGCGCTTACGGCCGAGCCGGCATTGAAGCCGAACCAGCCGACCCACAACAGGGAGGCGCCGATCATCGTCAGCACCATGTTGTGCGGCGGCGCGGTGTCCTTGCGCTTGCCGAGCATGAGGGCGGCCATCAGTCCGGCGGTACCCGAGTTGATGTGCACCACCGTGCCGCCGGCGAAATCGAGCACCTTGACCCAGGCGGCGTCGTTGCTGGAATTGAAGATGCCGTCCGGCCCCCACACCCAGTGCGCGATCGGCGAATAGACGAAGATCGCCCACAGGCCGATGAACCAGAGCATGGCCGAGAACTTCATGCGCTCCGCGAACGAGCCGGCGATGAGCGCCGCGGTGATGATCGCGAAGGTCAACTGGAACATCGAATAGACAGTCTCGGGGATCGTCGGCGCCAGCGGATTGGGATTGCCGATGCCCTTCGAGATGTCGCTCACGATGCCCTGCAGGAACGCGCGATCGAGCCCTCCAATGAAGGGCGTTCCGGCGCGGAACGCGAGGCTATAGGTGAAGAACAGCCAGAGAATGCTGATGAGGCAGGTGATGGCGAAGCTTGTCATTACCGTATCGCCGACATTCTTCTTGCGCACCATGCCGCCGTAGAACAAAGCGAGGCCGGGGATGGTCATCATCAGCACGATGGCCATCGAGGTGAGCATCCAGGCGGTGTCGCCGGAATTGGGCGCGCAATTCGTGAGTGTCTTGGCGTCGCAGGCAGGCGGAGGAGCCTCGGCCGCCGGTGGCGCGGCTTGCGGGGTCGCGGCGGGCGCAGTGGTCGCTGCGGGCGCCGCCGGAGTCTGCGCGTAGGAAGCGTGGAATGTCGGCACGCTCAGCACGATTGCGAGCGCCAGCGCTGCGGCGAGAGCGAGCAGCCCCGCCCGCGAGAATTTCTTCAAGGTCATGATTTCACTCCTGTCCGTGGCGATGGAGGTGCGGGTTTTATTAAAGGGCCGCGGCGTCGGTCTCGCCGGTGCGGATGCGGATCGCATGGTCGAGACCGACTACGAAGATTTTGCCGTCGCCGATCTGCCCGGTTTTCGCCGCGGCGCTGATCGTATCGACGACCTTGTCCACTTGATCGGACGCGCAGGCAATTTCGAGCTTGATCTTCGGCAGGAAACTCACGGCATATTCGGCGCCGCGATAGATTTCGGTGTGGCCCTTTTGCCGCCCGTAACCCTTCACCTCGGTGACAGTCAGCCCCTGGACGCCAATCTTGGTGAGCGCGTCGCGGACCTCGTCGAGCTTGAAGGGCTTGATGATGGCCATGACAATTTTCATTGCTTCGATCTCCTGTCGCTTTTCGTCGTGCGCTGCACCAATCGGCAGCCCCAGCTAAGCGATGACCGCGCAGGAACCAGCCCCACGCGCGGCAGTACCGGCATGGGAATCAAGCGGCGTGCCAGTTGTGGGAGAACGGCCTTAATACTCTGGTAATCAATAGCGGCTCGGGCATCTGCCGGGCTCGCTGGCCACCCGCTAGCGGGCAAGGGCGCCGCTTCTGCCCAAAGATCGAACAGAATGCATAAAAACTAGGCTGGGAAGCTGCCAAGCAGCTATTGCAGGGCTTCGCCGTGTTGGGTGACGTCCAAGCCTTCGGTCTCGCTCTGTTTATCGACGCGCAGCGGAATGAACGCCGAGATCGCCTTAAGCAGCACAAAGGTGGCGATGCCGGACCACGCCAACGTGACCGCGATACCATAGAGCTGGATAAGCACCTGGAAGCCGTTTCCCTCCAGCAGGCCCGCGGCGTTGCCGACCGCGCTTGCGGCGAACACACCGGCAAGCAGGGTGCCGGTCGCGCCGCCGACGCCGTGGACCCCGAACACGTCGAGCGAATCGTCGTAGCCCCAAAAGGCCTTGAGCTTGGTGCAGCTCCAAAAACAGACTGCGCCGGCGACCAACCCAATGATCACGGCCTGCCAGGGCAGCACGAAACCGGACGCCGGCGTGATAGTGCCGAGCCCGGCCACGGCGCCGGAGATCATGCCGAGCACCGAGGGCTTGCCCCGCGTCCACCATTCCAGCGCCATCCACGTTAAGGCGCCGGTCGAAGCGGCGAGATGCGTGGCGAGTATCGCGAATACGGCGCGCGAACCGACAGCGAGCGCCGAGCCTCCGTTGAATCCGAACCAGCCGACCCACAGCAGTCCGGTCCCGATCACCGCCAGCGACAGATCGTAGGGCGCGAAATTATCGCTGCCGTAGCCGCGCCGCGCGCCGAGCACGAGAGCGGCGACGAGGCCGGCGATACCGGCATTGAGATGCACCACCGTGCCGCCGGCGAAATCGAGCAATCCGGCCGTGGCGAGAAAGCCTCCGCCCCACACCCAGTGCGCGATGGGGACGTACACGCCGATCAGCCAGAGGGCGGCAAACCACAGAAAGGCCGAAAAGCGCATGCGATCGGCGATCGAGCCGGCAACCAGCGCCACCGTGATCACGGCAAAGGCCATGTGGTACATCATGAACAGCGCTTCGGGAATCGTCTTCGCGAAGGGACTGATCGCGTCCACGCCCATGCCGCGGAGCAAGAGACGATCCAGCGTGCCGAGAAGCGGCGCATCGCCGGCAAACGCGAGCGTGTAGCCGAGAGCCGCCCAGAGAACCGAACACAATGCCGTTGCCGCGAGGCTTTGCGCCATGGTCGCAAGGACATTCTTCTTGCGCACCATGCCGGCGTAGAACAAAGCCAGGCCCGGCAATGTCATCATGAGGACGAGAGCGGTCGCCGCGATCATCCAAGCGGTGTCGGCGGGATCGATTTTGGATTGCGCCAAGGATTGCGCGATGGCCGGCGTAGCGGCAAATGCGGTAGTTGCGCCAGCGACGGCCATAGCGCGAGTGATTGATGCCACCCTCATCATGAGTTCCCCGGGGACCAGTTTCGACGTTCAGAGCGCGCCGGCGTCGGTCTCGCCGGTACGGATGCGCACCGCATGCTCGATCGGCGCGACGAAAATTTTGCCGTCGCCGATCTGCCCGGTCTTGGCGGCGGCGCCGATTGCCTCAACCACCTTCTCGGCCTGATTCGTCGCGACCGCGATCTCGATGCGGACTTTCGGCAGGAAGTTCACTGCGTATTCGGCGCCGCGATAGATCTCGGTATGGCCCTTCTGCCGGCCGTAACCCTTGACTTCGGTGACGGTCATGCCGTGAACGCCGATGGCGGTGAGGGCGTCGCGCACGTCTTCGAGCTTGAAGGGCTTGATGATCGCGATGACGAGCTTCATGGATCAATTCCTGGAATATCGGCAGCGGCGAAGCGGGATGCACACAATATCGGCGTCACGATCAGAAATTAAGCAGTTTATTGCGAAGCGGCGAGGCGCGCCTTCTCTTGCAGTGCATAACTCGGCAATCTGATTATGCCGGCTGGACTCGGCGCTGCCGCAGGAGCCCTTCCTGCGCGACCGAGGCGACCAGCGTCCCGTCGCTGGTAAAGATCAAGCCGCGGGAGAAGCCGCGAGCGCCGCTGAAACTCGGGCTGTCCTGGGCGTAGAGCAGCCACTCGTCGGCGCGGAAAGGGCGGTGAAACCACATGGCGTGGTCGAGGCTTGCCGCCATGATGTCCTGGTTGAAGACGGTGCGCCCGTGCGGGATCAAAGCCGCATCGAGCAAGGTCATGTCCGAGGCATAGGCGAGCACGCATTGATGGATCGCCGGCTCGTCGGGCAGCCGCCCGGTCGCGCGAATCCACATGTGAAAGCGGCCGCCCTCGAGCTTCTCGCCGAGATAGCGGCCATACTCGACCGGCCGCAGCTCGATCGGCCGCTCACGCTCGTAATAGCGGCGCACCGGGTCGGGCATCAGCGGCAATATGCGATCCTTGATCTCAGTTTCGCTCGGCAGCGCGTCCGGCTTCGGCACGTCGGGCATTGCGAACTGGTGCGTGAATCCGTCTTCCGCACCATGGAACGAGACTTCCATGGAGAAGATGGCACGGCCGTGCTGGATCGCGATCACGCGCCGGGTGGTGAAGCTCTTGCCGTCACGAATGCGGTCGACCTCGTAGATGATCGGCACGTTGGGATCGCCGCCGAGGAGGAAATAGGCGTGCAGCGAATGCGGCGGCCGCCGCGCCACGTCATCAACCGTGCGGCAGGCCGCCACCAGCGACTGGCCGATGACCTGTCCGCCGAACACGCGTTGCCAGCTCGATTGCGGCGAGCGTCCGCGGAAGAGGTTCACCTCCAGCGTCTCGAGATCGAGGATGGTGAGGACATCCTGAATGGCGGAGGACATGTGTTCCAATCAATCCTTGGGGAAACGACCTCAATGCGATGGTGACGACGAATTCGCACGCTTGCCAAGCGATGCTATGCTGCCCGCCGGCTGCGGTCCAGGAACAGGCTGATCATGATCCGCCCGGACGACCAAATCGACGTGCTGATTGCGGGCGGCGGCTTTGTCGGTCTCACGCTCGCGATCGCGCTGCGGCAGGGCCTCGGGCCGCAATTCTCCGTCACTGTCGCGGACCCGATGCTTGGCAGAAGCCACGCCGATGACGAGCGCGCTTCCGCGATTGTCGCGGCCGCGCGCCGGCTGTTCGAGACGCTCGGCGTTTGGCAGGCCGTGGCCGAGGAGGCGCAGCCGATCCTCGACATGGTCGTCACCGACAGTCGGCTCGACGACGCGGTGCGTCCGGTCTTTCTTACCTTCGCCGGCGACATCGAGCCGGGCGAACCTTTCGCGCATATGATCGAGAACCGCTTCCTCATCGCCGCGCTCGAAGCCAAGGCGAAGGCCGCGGGGGTGACGTTCCATGCTTCCGCCGTCGGCAAGGTCACGCCGGACGGCGAG
>Ga0187856_1001210_pt1 | contig 21116 bp, 18 predicted proteins | sample June2016WEW_8_40_FD_132443 | JGI IMG/M metagenome (GOLD analysis project Ga0187856, IMG submission 132443) | Peatland microbial communities from SPRUCE experiment site at the Marcell Experimental Forest, Minnesota, USA - June2016WEW_8_40 | ecosystem: Environmental > Terrestrial > Soil > Wetlands... | reverse complement strand
CACAGCCAATTGACGGATATGGCCTGTTTTTGCATCGGAACCTGAATGAGTGCTCGTTTTCATGCATAATTATTTACACTATTCCGGCAAAAATGCACCATAATTATTGCACTGAGTAGTAAGCCTGATTCAGGACAAATTAAAGGTAATTAATCAGGATTATTTTTTTTGCTATGTTCACTTTGTTTAAGTATTCTTCGAGCTCCTTTTCTTTCCCTGGCAACGCAATATAACAGTCTCGCTTGCAAACTTTGGCATAATCATCCATTTTATAGGTTACATCTCCGCAAGTTATGCTTTCGGAGTTATTGAGACTTTTCTCGGAATAGTGCCCCTGACTGTCTTTACAAACTACCAGCATCCTGGTGTCAGTTTGCTTTATCACGGCAATTGGTTTCTCATTGTCCTGTGGTGGCGTGGATGAATCTCCACACCCGGCCAGGACTCTGCAAAAAAACTAATGCTGCCAGCACCACCACCAGATTTTTCATGTCATTGCCCGCCTTAACCTTGTTCAGCAAGATATATCGGAGTTATGCGTCAGGCTTGGCCACCTCAGCCCAAAAATGATTTTGGCGACCTCTCAGTCAGAGTTTAGCCCCGAGAAAAAGTTTCCTGATTATTGTGGGCGCCATGTTAGCACAAAATCAGTTTAAAAATCAATTCCATCCGTAAACCCCGGATATCTTACCTTCCTTCATATTTCTCAGAATGCGCCCTATGCTTCTCCCAATTCTCCAAATGTTCCCTGGCCAGCTCTTTAGATCGAATAAGCAATAAATTTTCAGCATCGCTCTCTTCGGCAGCCAGAGTAAAATTAAAACTCCCGGCGATCACCACTTCTCAGTAGGCGATCATGACCTTATTCAGCTTTCAGAGGTTAGCGAAGAAAAGATCACAGGAAGCGCCATTTAGCGCAGTTTGCTAAAGACCCTGGCAAGCACCGCCACTGCCAGCGCACCCCAAATCGCCATGGCAAGCCAAGCCTTGCTTAATCCGATGGTGGCCATGGCTTCCCCAAATTTAAACAACGGGGTGGAATAGGGGATAAGGCTAAGACCGGTGAGCATGGAGGTAAAGAACATTACCAAAGCGATATCAATTAAGTTAAGGCTGGAGAAGATATAGTATCCTGTTATGACGATCAAGGCCAGATATACGTAAGTAAGGATGACATGGTGCGCTAATAGTAAACCAGAAAAGTTCAGCCATTTATTGGGATTTACCAATAATAAAGCAACCAATTTAAACAAAATCAGCACAGCGAATATGGTGGCCAAGACTTTTTTGGCGAACATGAGCTTACGTGCCTCCTTAGTTAACCCAAATTATGCAGCAACTCGGCCACCGCAATCCAAAAGATGGTTTTGGGAACCCTCTCCCACTGATCTTATTTTCCCGCCCGAGAAGCTTCGTGCCAGCGATAAAAACAGGTGGCGCCTTGCCCTGTCGCCACCGCCACCCCTTCCTCCACCAGCCGCTGGAGCAACGGTTGGATCACTTGGAGGTCGAAGCCGAGATACCGGGCCGCTTCCGCTCCCAGGATTTCCTTCCGGTCTTGCAGGAGGGCCCTGAGGAGTTCGTAGCAGTCTTCCGCCAGGCAGCCGTGGGTCTTGGCCCAGAAAGAGTCCATGGGGGAGGCGGGTCAACTCCAATCATATCTAATCCGAGATTATGCCGCAGCCTTAACCACCGCAGTAAAAAAAGGTTTTGGCGACCTCTTGCCCGGAAAAAATCCCTCTAAGTTTCTGTTCTTGAAGTCGAATCCTTTCATCGGCGGCATATTAGCACAAGTTTCCTTGAAAAAGTAAATTATTCTAAAATTTGAGCATACCACACCATCAAAACGAAGACACCCCACTGCTGGGGAGCTTAAGGACCCGGGCCAGCACAGTCGGCAGTGGTGAGCCAGGGGAAAAGCGGAGGCCACATGGACATACCATCTCCGGGCATGATAAGAAATTCTGCCCCCGACTTTAATCCCCAAATTGGCTCGCCCCCCGGTCTATGTGACCCGAGTTTGAAATTTCACATTCGGAGAAGTTTGTGCTATCATGTCTTCCATAAGACAAAATCCCCAGAAAAAGGAAACTTCCTGAGTTTATTCTCGGGAATAAGTATCCCCAAAACCATTTTTGGACTGTGGTGGCCAAAGCTGCTGCGTAATCTCCGCTAATGCTTACTTTTTGAGAGAAGGGGATGGAAAATGGTTTTTAAAGCTATGAGGAAAGGAACTATTTTCTGGTTATATGTTGGCATTATAGTTGTCGGCTTATCAGTTAAATGTAGTGCGGAGAATGCAACCATTGACCAAACAATTGCATATATCAATGCTGTACAAAATGGTGATCTGGAATATGTTCTAAATCATAATGCAAGATTTGTGGAAGACATACGAGCGATAGATCAGAAATCAAATGGTGCATGGTCGATTAATAAAAATGAGGTTGAGAATAAGAAAAACCAAATTATTATTCTTTTTAAGAATGCTTTTGTAGAGGCCAGGAAAGAAAAGTGGGTTTTTGTTGAAAATGAAACTTACAGTTCAAAATTACCTTTGGATATTACTTTATTTCAATCTGAAATACGAGAAATATATGTAATATTTCCAAAATGGGCAACTTTATCATTAATAGAAGTAAGAAATGGGAGAGCACTATTGAATATTAAATACGGGAAAACAAAACCATGGATAATGCTCGATCTTGCGCCGGGTGAGATTTCCCAGAGATATATAGGTCTTACTAAAAAAGAAGCTTTGGGTAGTTCAACTGGAAATGTCTTTCAAGCCAAAGAGTCAGTTATTGAAATAGGTAATGAACCTATTAATTATCAAATAATACAAGCTATAGACTTGGAAGGGAATGTTCATAAGTGTTTTAAACCTTAGATTATGCAGCAACCCGGGCCACCGCATTCCAAAAACGCTTTTACCGACCTATCTATCCGAATTTAACCCCGAAACGAGCCACTATCAAGGAATGAGGCCCATATACCGACCTTATTCCCGGATTGAACAGTCTTCTCAAGGGCCAGATCATTTGAAGAGTTTACTCAAGCCCCCGCCTTCTTCCTCCTCCCGCCTTCTTTGCCAAATCCTCTATCCTTGGCCATCTGACTGCGTTTTGCAGAATATTCTTTGCAGGTCAGCGAGTATTTTTTGGGGTCAAGGCCAAATTGCTTATAATATTCTTTCGGCAAGAGACCATGGGCTTTCTTGAGATGTGCCTTCAAAGTCCTGCATTTTTTGCCACACTCCAGACATACCACGTGCTTCTGGGTCACGATATCCTTCAACGGAATCGACGGTTTCTTCACCACTTCGGCTTTTGGGGCTTTTTCAGGAGTCATAGCCTCTGGGATCACAGCGCCGGATTCCAAAGAAGCCAGAAGATTGTAGACCGTCTTGATCTCTTCCACTAACTCCTGGGTGGATAATTCCGTCATAGAGGCATGCGACATAATGATTTCTGCTCTTTCGCTAAGATTTGGCCACATAAAATCCCCCAAACCATATCTTGATTCAAAATAAGTCTTGCTCTCATAAACCTTTCTCCCAATTATACAGGAGATCACTATATATATTGATACATAAAATTTATCCATAATAATTGCAATAACTCGAAGGAGGTAATAATTAATGCATCTATCCAGTTTTTGGAACTACCTTAACTTTCTTGAACACGCACAAACGATATTCACTCTGCTAACCATTTCCGCATTACTCTCAGCCATATCACTTTTGATCTTGGTGATCAGTCTAATGAGACTCAAATTCAAATTGGCCACCAAGGATCTGACCCCGCTAACTTTTCCCCCCACTCAGTAATACCCCAGCCTGATAGCTCCAGAAGTTTTCAAAATCCACTAAAATCCCCAAAAGCAAATTTCTAAAGGAGGTGGTGCCTTTGTGTGGTGTTGTCTTTCGATGGATACCGGCTCTGATAATTGCCGGTGCGGTCTTTCTCACTGACCGGGTAATGGGTATGATCTGGATTCAAAAACAGGTCACGGGGTTTGTCTGGTTGGTTGGCATTCTTACCTTCCTGATCATCGTCCTCATCTGCCTCTGCTACCTAAAACAGAAAGATGGAATAATCCTAATGGCGGAAGCGGGATGCGCTTCGCTTTCCCGCCCTACGGGCTCTGGCCGGGGACGTTTGGCAGCTTTAGCAACTTTCGCAGAGGGTAATCCTCAAAATTGATTTTGTAGCCGGGTGAAGTTGTCTCCCCCGGTTAATTTTTGGCCTTGAAAGGGAAATCATGCACACTATGTGCACACCGCTTAAAAACGATTAAAGGCAAGCCCGAATAATCTTCGGTAACTTGCCTTATTTATTGCCTAATTCTGGTCGGGACGAGAGGATTTGAACCTCCGACCCCCTGAACCCCATTCTGAAATAGCCACTTTCCCGAACTGCCTGAACAAATTCACTTTTTTGATTTTACTACAAAAATGGTGTTGACATAATAGAAAAACTGGGGGAAATTATGCACTAAAAATTAGTAGATGGACACTTTTTGGACACCGAAGTTTAAGGACCAGGGTTGATCGTGGGTTTTTTCGACTTCCTGACGAACCTTTTCCGGCGCCAAGGCGAACCCCACCACTCCACTGCCAGCCCCTCTGCCTCGTTTCACATTGCAATCCAAGAGGGCGCACCCCCTCAGCCCGGCCTTCTAAAGCAGAGCCGGTTTTCTGAAGGCTCTCCCCTCCAGGAGCTTCAAGCCCAAATTCAGGGCAAAGGCCGCCCGGAATACCCTTTCCTCTCCCGGGAATATTCCCCCAGCTCCCGGGTCCCCTGCGTTGATTTCACCCCCTTTGTCATTGAGCGCCTGCGTGCAGGAGATGTGCGCTCCATCGGCCAGTTAATGCGGAGAATCATTGAGGCGAACCCAGGGCTGGGGTTCGGCAGTGGGTGGATTGAAACAGAGGTAGAACAGGTGCTCCGAGCCCCCCTGGAGCGATATCTCCACCTGCCTGATCCGGATGCTTATCACCAGCTCCGGGCCATGTGGATCATCGCCTCCAAAGGGGGAGGGGGCCGGCAATACTGGTTAACCGATGAGTTGCCGCGCTACTTTGCCCAGGCCATCAGCCCCTTTGAAATGGAGCTGCCATCGGCAATAGAGGAACTCCGCAAGAGGGCTAACAGGTTCATCCGGGAAATGCGAAAGGATGCTTCCTACTGGCTTGATTTTCCCCCATTCAAGGCAAGCGAGTTGATCATCCCGCCATTGCCGGCAGGTGAATGTGTGGCCCGGGTGCGCCGGCTGTCCATCGGCGCCCGTCTCCATCTGTTCCGCATAGTGGAAGTCGGCGGTGGACGCCTGCCGCAGCTTACGGGTTTCATACTTCGGGACTTAGGACTCTATGCTCCCGATTCTACCCGGGAGATTATGGAAAGCGGGCTGGTTATTTCTTCCCAAGCCCCCGGGCTCCTAAAGAACAGCTTTGAAAAAACCGAACTCCTTACTGCCTGTGACCAGGCCGGGGTGATCTGTAGAAAAACCTGGAACAAGGAGAAGCAGATCCAGGCCCTGCTGAGCGCGCCCGCGTATGTTGGCCAGTTCATCGCCGACGCCATGTTAGCCTCGGTGAATCCGAAATACGGGGATTGTCTCCAGGCCCTCCTTGCCCGGGCTCAGCAGGTCGAGCCGGTGTTCAAGGTCCTGTGTTTCATTTGAGATGATCGCGGCGTCAGAACCGCAATTCCCTCTGGGCCAGAGGGTGGTTATGGGAATATTTGATTTCCTCAAGAACCTCTTTCATAAAGCTGAACCTCAGACCCCTCCAGGGATGACACCCACAGTCGTGGCGGCGCCTTCTGAGCCAGAGCTGAGGGTCCCTGATGAATCTCATCCCTGAATCACGGATATCAGCGATCCTTCAACTGAACGACCGCTTTGATCTCAGTCTCGTTGAAGCCCTCTTTTCGGAGATTCTCGGCTTGAGCTTCTTCAGACTTCAGTCCCATTTTTAGGAGTACCCCGGAGATCTCTTTCTTGGTATCCAAGTCGTATGGATCTATTCTGATCGCACGATGAAAATCTTGGAGGGCTTCTCGGTAGGAACCCTTCTCCCTGTAAGCCTTTCCTCGTTGGTAGTAACTACTTCGGCCCTCAGGAGAGAGGCTAATAGCCTTATCATAAAACGCTATGGTCTTGTCGTATAATCCTAAATCAAAGTAAACATCTCCGATCCCTGTAAGAGCCGGGACGTAATTCGTTTCAACCTGGAGAGCGCGCTTATAAAAGTTGATAGCCTTTTCGTCTTCTCCCATTTCCGACCAGGCGTAACCCATTCCTGCCAAGACATCTGCTTTAGTTTTCTTAGAAAACAAGGGCAAATTCACGAGCTTTAGCGCCAACTCATAAGAGTATATTGCCTCTGGGAATTTTTGCTCATCAACATACCGAGAACCTCTAATCATTAAAAAGCTCAGGGAACCATATAAAGCGATTATCAACAAAATCAACAAGATGCCAGAGAGCATCGATACCAGCCTATTCCTCCTGATCCATTTGAGTGACCTGCCGAGATTTCCTACTGACCTGGCCAAAATCGGTTTAGAGTGCAAAAAATTGTTGATGTCTTCTCTCACGAGCTCCGCTCGGTCGTACCGTTTATCCGCGACTTTTTCCAGACATTTGAAGACTATTGCCTCCGCATCTTTCGGGAATCTCTTCACTTCTGCTCTTAATAGCTGGGGGTCGGACTTCAATATCTTATCTATGGTACCTGCCACGTTGTTTGAGCGAAATGGCTGGCTGAGGGAGAACATTTCGTACATGGTGACACCAAGCGACCAAATGTCGGATTTCGGGCTTATAATGTTTCTTGTGACCTGCTCTGGGGAGGCGTAAGCGATCGTACCAAGAAAGTCTTGCGAATGAGTGCTCCTGAAGGAGTACATATCCTTCGCCAAGCCAAAGTCAACGATTATCGGTGTCCCACCGCACGACAGCATTATGTTCGATGGCTTGAGGTCACCATGACAAACGCCGTTTCTGTGCGCATAGCTGAGTGCATCTGCGATTTCGGCGCATATGGTTAAGACGAAGGATGGGTAAGGCTGGTTCCAGAATGATGGATCACGAGCTACGATAATAGAGTCGGGTTTACCGGTATTGTCGGTACCAACATTGATCCGCATGAAGTCTGGGTGGGTGCAAATAATGTCCCTTACCGTCGCCGCGGTCCACTTGTGGGCAGGAAAGTACCTTAGACTGTCAAGAACCTTGTTCAGAGAAAGGCCTGGGATCAGTGCCATTGCTATATAATAGATCCCCTTTTCCTTGCCGGTCGAGTATACGGGAACTATGTTTGGGTGGTTGAATCTGGCAATGACCTGGGCCTCTGAGCGAAATCGCTTGATTGACCCGCTATCCAGGGTAAACCCTAAAGGGAGAACTTTTAATGCAACATATCTACTGAGAGACTGCTGGAGGGCTAGGTATACCACGCCCATGCCCCCGCGACCTATTTCCTCAACAATCACAAACTCACCAACCTCGGTACCCGCCAGATCCTCTTCTGTGAATGCCTCTTCCAAGGCCCTGACGACCCGATACTTCTGCTCTAAAGATTCCTTTAAGGGAGGATATTTGTTGCAGTAATCACTAAGCAATGCGCCATTGCCTCCGGCGAGCAACTGATCGACGAAGGCATTTATGACTTCCTCTTCTCTATGTGATGGTCCGGTAGCCATCAGAACTGATCTCCTGGAAGACCCTTTTGTTCAGCGAGTAGAACAAGCTTCTTAAAAGAACGGTTGAACTGCTTTCTGATTGCCTCTTCGCTTTTGCCAGCGTAAGAGGCCATTTCGCCGAATGTAAGTCCCTCAAGTTTGCGTTGGATTATCACTTCTTTGTCTGCTTCGTCTAATTCGAGCAGAAGGTCATCAACTGCCTCTTCGATAGCTTTTTTCAAAACGTATTGGGTTGGTGAAGTCCCTTCTATGGCAATAAGGTCACGCAAGTGTACGTGCCCTGATGTCCCTGCAATTGTCTGATCCAGGGAGCACTCACTCTCGGAAGCCCTTTTTTCCGCCGATACAAAGTCAAGCCGGTCCCTTATCACATTCATAAAAATTTGGCTGAGCCAGTGGATGAAAGAACCCTCACTCGTAGGCTCAAAATCTGGAAGCTTCTTGAGCGCGTGGAGGAATACTTCCTGAACAATATCCATTGACTGGACCCTGAGCCGTTCACGCTGTCCGGAGGTCAGCCTCTGGCGGACTATTCTGAGGACCTTCTTATGGTAGCGGGCAAACAGAGTATTAAGGGCACGTTCGTCGCCTTCCTTCCCGGCGCTTATCAAGGCAACTGTATCAGGCTCCAGCGTGGGGACAACCATGCGGGCTCCGATAATTGTCCGGTTTTTTTGGGGGAATCCGTTTTAGTAAGTATAGGGGAAAGAAATTGGCGAAGCAAGCAGGTCCTTTCGGGTCTTTACGGAGATAGAAAAAGGAGGTCAGTATGAACATTTTCAGGCGCGAGGTGGGAGAAATATTTCAAGAAGATCATTCAATAAGAAGCACACGGGCTGATATGAACCTGGCAAATCAACCACTAATGCTTCACAAACTGGCCAAATACTACCGAGACCTTTTGTGTTCTCTGTCGGCCTCTTCAGTAGGAAAGCACTTCATCGATGTCAGCACGGTGTTGCGCTACAAACTGACCGCAGACCTCGGTCTTTTTATCAAGAATTTCGATGAGCTGATCGAGGGCACAAAGAACACTTTCTCGATTGAGAAACTGTCACCATCGGCGATCAGCAAGGCAATAGTGGAAGGTGCTAGGAAAGAGGAAGATGACCCGTCCTCTGGGAACGGCAACGGGATCCAGCAGACGCTATTCAACGGGGACGACGCCCTCAAGAATGCCTCAGCAGCGATCATCGCCATATATCGTAGGCAGCAGTTCGACCCATTCAATCGCGAAGTGATAATCGGTTTTCCTCTGATCTCGGGGCAAATCAACGGAAGGAAGTACTGCGCCCCGCTGCTATACTTCAAATCCCATATCGACTTCGATCCACTGCGGAACATCGTTACCCTCACCAAAGACCACAGCATTCCTGCTCTCAACTTTCACTTTCTCAAACAGGTACTCCCGTCAGATGAAGCCATTGAGATGGTCAGAAAGCAGATCATTGGTCACCTGCACGAGGATGATTTCGATGTCTCCACCGTCAAGAAGATTTTGGACAAACTTGCTAACCTCAACATAGTCGAGGACCTCTCGGGAATAACTTTTAATCCAGACAAAGACTTGGACCTCCTGTCGGAAGCTATCAAATGGAGGGACAAGCAGCCTCCAGAAATATTCAATACGGTTGTAATAATCAACGCCAGCCGCAGCAACCCCTATCTTCTCGACGATCTTGCCCAGTTGACGCAATTAGAGATACCGGAGGGGATAACTGCGATAGACCGCATCCTCAACCCACCTCCAGATCGTGATATGGCCTTCGAGTTTGAACGCGATCCCGCTACGGTAATAGAGTCCCCGCCGCTGTTTTATCCCCTTAAGAGCAACCGTGCCCAGAGGATAGCGGCTATCAAGGCAGAGAATGCACAGCTCATGGTAGTCCAGGGTCCACCGGGGACTGGTAAATCGCAAACGATCGGAAACATAGCCTGCCATCTCATGTCCCAAGGTAAGACAGTCCTCATATCAAGCCACCAAAGCAAGGCTCTTGAGGTCATCACCAAAATCCTCCCCGAGGTTGATTACCTTGCCATGTCTCTGCTTAAGGGAGAAAAGCAGTCACTTTTGGACCTCCTTACGAAAATCGAAGGGTTCAATGCCTATGTCAGCGCCCGGAGTTTGCCCAATCTTATGGAAAATTTGGAAAAAGAGGTCGGCAATCTGAAGCGAAACGACACCGATATCAAAAGGCTTTCGGCCCGATTCTCCGAGTTAAAAAAGCTGGAACGGGACAAGCATCCCATGTACCGAAAGTACCACGACCTCCGACCGTACGATTTGATCTCGGGGTCCGACTCAATCCCGGAGGGCATGGACTTGCAGGTAGCCAAAGCCCTGGAAGAATACAAGGCCCTTCTTGGCAGCATGGGGGGGAGCCTCTCAGACCTCATGTCCCTGTTCTCGGCAACCGATACGGTCGGGCTCGAGGCAGAAATGGCAGGCCTCGAAAAGGTACTCGAGGCATACGAATGGGTGATGGAGTACATCGTCTCCGATGAGCCTAACAAGGCCATATGCACCAAGTTTACCACCATAAGCGAGAACTCTGACGTTGTAGCCGCTCAGCTGCAGCAGCTTTCGGCGTGGGCCACCGAGCACCTCGAAAGCTTAAGACGCTCTAAACAAACACTTACAACAGTGAATAAGATCAGATTCGACCCGGCCAAGATGCGGGGGGATATCCTCAAGTACGGGGAGATAATAAAACAGGCCCGGGAAAGAACAGGTAGGATACATGAACGGCTATCTGCACTTTTCAGCATAAGGTTTGACGGCGTATACTCGGATCATCCTGACGAGGCAGTTCTGATTAAGGCGGCTGATGCGATTGCGGCTCTTGAGAAGGCAAGCGGTTCCTGGTTTTCCTGGAAGTTAGGCTCTGATGCAAGGACGGCGCGTAAGGAACTTTCGGCAGCCAACCTCCCAGCCATCCCGTATGTACGGAGAAAAGAAGGCCTGACAAATCTTAAGTCCTGGCACATGTACTGGAGCTACAGGAAAGAAGTAGTGGGATGGCTCACCAGTTTGGCGGAGGTCAATTTTCCGTTCGAGGCACCGCAAAAGCAGACATCCCTGGCAACCCTGATTGCCTCCGCGAATATCGCCGACGTCTATAACGCCGTCCTGGATGCACTTATGAACTATCCCTCCTCAGTGGATGAAAGCCTTACCAACTACATTGACAGCGAGATCTTGAGAGACGGTCAAGACGGCCAACTCGAGAGGACCCTGATAGCTGCAGCGAAATATATTGACCATCTTAAAGAGGTCGCCAGGTGTAGACAAAATGATCATCTCTCGTGTCTCTGCAATTCGGACCTTAGCTCCCTCATCCAGGCATTAAATGATCTTAAGAACACCCCAGACGCGGCTAAGAATGCTATTTGGCTCAAGAGTCTGAGAGAGCACTTCGCAAGCTATATGGGGCTAATAAAGATCGAACATGGGGCCTTGAAAACTCTACCCGTCACGTGCCGCTTGATCAAGGACCGGTTCATTGCTGGCGAGAATGTTCCCGAGCTCGAAGAAGCCGTCAATGTAGTGGAGGCGTTCAGGTTCTCCGGTCTGGTGAGGGATGACCTCGTCAAAAACCCCGACGATATCAACGAGATCGCGACCAGGATTGGAGAACTCCGAAAAGGGACTTTCCCAATCATTTTGAAAGTGCTCGACTTGCATAGAAAGCTATCGTTGAAAAAGGCATCACAAAACCCTGCAACTTTGTGGCAAGTCAACAAATTGAAACAAGTGCTAAAGAGAAGGCGCAAGACCCATTCGTTCATGCACCTACGGGACCAAATCGATTATGAGAAACTCCTCACCATATTCCCCGGTTGGATCATGAGCATCGACGACGTTGGGAGAATCTTCCCACTTCATGCCGGCCTTTTCGATTACCTCATCGTCGATGAGGCATCCCAGTGCAACCAGGCTGCGATCTTGCCGCTAGCGTTCAGGGCAAAGCGGATGATCGTCGTGGGTGACGACAAGCAGATGAAGAATCCTAACACTCGGTTTCTCAGCGATACATTAGTGCAGCTGCATCTGTCAAGGCACGGACTGGATAACCACCCAAACGCCACGTTTTTGCATGGCCGGAAGTCGCTTCTTGATTTAGCCTTGGGATGTCAGGACATCGCCCCGGTTTTTCTAAACGAGCATTTCCGCTCAGAGCCGCCCATCATCCAGTTCAGCAACCAGCACTTTTATGACGAAAGGCTTTTAATTCTCACACCTTTCAGGCGCAGGAGCTTTAAGCCTTGCATGGAAATACGTCCTGTGCCAGGAGCGTTCGATGACCCTGATGAGACGCATCAAAATGTAGTCGAAGCCAAAACCGTGATCGCAGAGCTTGTAGATCTCATAGACAGTGGCAAGCTGGATGGCGATGCCCCAGGAGAATACCTCTCGGTAGGGATCCTATCCTTATTCCGGGCGCAGGCCACGTTTCTGCAAAACCTCGTCTATGAGGCCTTTGCTGGCAGGCCGGACTTGATCCAACGTCATGAAATAACGGTATCCACGGTCGACGGGTTCCAGGGCGATGAGAGGGATGTAATCCTCTATTCGTTCCGATATGCTTCCAACTCAAAACCGGGCAGCATCACCGCGATACAGAAGCAAACAGATGAGCACGATCTCGGCAGGCTAAACGTTGCCTTCAGCAGGGCCAGGAGAAAGGTGATCTGCTTCACCTCTGTCCCCGTCGAGCATTTCCCAAAAGGACTGGTACGCAATTACCTCGAGAGGGTCAGCTTAGAGCAAGAGTGTTCAAAGGACCGCCTCGGAAGTCCCAATGAGCGCCAGAAGTGCCAAAGCAAGTTCGAAGAGCACGTTTTCGATGATTTGGTGGCCAAGGGCCTTAGCGTATACGCGCAGGTGCCATGCGCCGGGTTCTTCATCGACTTTGTGGTCTTCGATGGTGAAGGCCGACGACTGGCAGTCGAGTGCGACGGAGACTTTCACTACGAGGATGGCGATCTGAGGGAAGAAGACTACCAGCGCCAAGATATCATTGAGCGGTACGGTTGGCAGGTCTATCGAATTCCATCCCGACGCTACTATTCACACCCTAAGAGAACTATTGATGACCTTCTTGAGGCGTTGAGCGTACAGGAACCGGACGAGCAAGTGATCACTCGTCAAAAGAGTAAGGGACAAAGAGCCGAGGCCGAAAATGCGACAGAGACGACAGAGATGATGGCGTTACCTACAAAAAAATTTAAGGTTAATAAATATGAGGAGCCTGTTGAAGCGAATACTGATGTGGCGCTAATGAAATTGAGCGACGCTGTTACTGAGAATGTGGGAGGGAAGAAGGAGGGCGAGTCAGGTGAATATAGCTTGCAGCCTCCATTCCAGGAGAGAATCATGGATCTGCTCTCGAACGAGGGCGAGATGCCGGTATGGCAGATAGCCAATAAGCTCAGACAGGATGATAAATCTATCATCCATCATCAGCTCGAGGCAATGGAGCTGAGAGGTTGCGTCGAGAAGACCATGAGGAATGGAGTGAAGGTCTGGAGGACAATAGACTGACACCAGTTATATTCAACCAAGGTGTCGACTCTCAAAACCAAAGTCAAAGGTCGAACGTGGTGGAAGCTAAAGACATCTTGCAATAATTTGGACCTTTCAACAGAGGGTAGATTCTTTCAGGAGGATTAAGATGATACTAACAGCTACTGACTTCTATTCCTATTTAAGGCCGTCAAAATGCGATCTGCGGGTCTACCTGAAACACCGGAGGGAAGAGGAGGCTCCTCCCGGACCTTATGAAGAAGTCCTCCGTAGATTGGGTATAAGGCATGAGCAATCCCACCTAAAAACGTTCCCCGCATATGTTGATCTTAGTGCGGGCACTATCGACCAGAGGGAACGCCAGACCAAGGAGAGAGCAGCGCAAGCCGCTCCGGTCCTCTATCAGCCGCTTTTGAAAGCCACGGCTGTATTGGATGGCGTGGAATGCGAAATCATTGGTAACCCAGATTTCCTCATTAATGACCAAGGCCAGTATATTGTCCGGGACTCCAAAATCTCCCGTCGGATCACAGAAGACGCCCACCCGGAGATCCTGCGCCAACTGGAGCTTTACGGTTGGCTTTACGAACAGGCCTTCGGGCAGCCGCCTTCAGGGTTGCAGGTCCACAGCGGCACGGGTGAGATTGTCCCCTTGCCTTATGAAGGTGGCGCCTCAGCATTAGAAGCCCTTAGGGAAATCTTGGCCATCAAACTGGCTGAGGCGGAGCCCTTTCACCCAGTGGGCTGGACCAAATGCGGCAATTGCAGTTTTAAGAATCGCTGCTGGCCTAGGGCTGAAGAGTCCCGGGATATTGCTCTGGTGGCCGGCGTGGACCAGGGATTAGCCAAGGCCCTCTGGCAGATAGGAATCCGGACTTTTGATCAATTCTTGGCCCGGTTTGACGAGGCGAGCCTGGCCGAATTACAGCGCCCATGGGGCAAAAGAACCCAGAGGGTTGGCAAGACAGCCTGGAAGATAATGAGAATGGCTCGGGCTATGGTCTCAGGAGAAGAGTCCCTCCTCCAGACTCCAGAAATACCCGAGCACTCCAATTACGTCATCTTTGACCTGGAAGGCTTGCCGCCTCATCTTGATGAGTTAGACAAGATTTACCTGTGGGGGCTCCAGGTTTTTGGTGAAAAGCCTGGCAAATTCCAGCCGGCAATGGCAGGGTTCGGTAATGATGGAGACCGGGAGGGTTGGGAAGAGTTCCTTAAACAGGCGGGCGATATTTTTAAGGGATATGGAGATATTCGTTTTATACATTGGCACCATTATGAAAGGGTACGACTGGATATGTATGTGGACCGGTTCGGAGATGCGGATGGCGTGGCTGCCCGGGTCCGCTCGAATCTCCTTGACCTCCTGCCTATAACTCAGCGTTCTGTCGCCCTCCCTCTCCCCAGTTATAGCCTTAAGGTCGTGGAAAGGTATATCGGATTTAAACGGACCATGGATGAATATGGAGGTGATTGGGCAATGGCAAAGTATATCGAGGCGACAGAGACGGAGGATGCTGGCCAGAGAGCACAAGTATTGGACCAAATCCTGGCCTATAACCGAGAGGACCTTGAGGCAACCTGGGCAGTGCTAAAATGGTTGAAATCAAAGATTGAGTAAAAGTGCAATCGACAAGCTTGAAGCAGAAACTACCAATGGCTGATGTTCTGCCCGTCCACTCCTGTAGCCTTTTGGCGTGCTTATATCTATTCCTAAATCTAACAAGCTTCGTCTGTTGGTCTTAATGGGAGCGATTGCCCCCACCCCTGTCAAAAACCATCAACCAACCTTAATTCGGCCGGTCTTCCCTAAACGCGGCGATCTGTAGAAGCTTATCCCAAAATGTAATTTCCCTTTGCCCTCCATTAAGCCCGCCCCAACCTTTCTACCGTATAACCATGCAAAAAAATCCAAAATCTGGGTAGTCGAAATGCTTTGCAAAATACTGAAAATACCAGGGCAGGATGATCTGCCCATCACGCATGCACGTTGTTTCAGCATAAGCCAGCGATAAATGATTTGTGTGCCTTAATATGGTGCAATTACTTGTACTTTCCCTTTCATGGGTCAAGGAAATTAAAATATGTAACTTTAACTATGTATTACGCAAAAGGTTGGAAAGAGTAATAGCTATATGGCAAGTATAAAATATTGTATTGTCAGCACGGTGCATTGTGTAAAGTCAGTATAACTATAAAACAACGTGCGTAACTCATTAACCGTACTATGTTTTGCTTGCGTTATATTATGTGCAATATCGAGTGGTTAGGCATATTGCGTGCATCTTCCATAGTAAAAATCATTTTTTACTTATGGAGGGCACACAATGGAAACGGAATTCCGGATGGTTGGCTGGCCTAAGCGTGAGTGCGAAGTGATCCCCGTGACTGGCATGACCCGCAAGGACATTATGCGGCTCACCAATTGCCCCTACATGACGGCCGTAACCGCCGAAAAGCGCGGCTACTTCATTATTGATTACTTGAAAAAGGGCGCCCCTCCGAAGAGGGGATTCGTTGACGGGCCGGTCGACCTGGGCAGGGAGCGGGAGGTTATCCCCATCCCCGAAGACATTAACAGCATCGAAGCGGTGATGATCCATTTCGGTTGCACGCAGAAGCGGGCAAAAGTGAGCCTGGAGCGGGGCTATTTCATCGTTGATTTTAACCAGAGGACCATCTGCCCCTCACCTGGCGACTTCGATGTCGAGACGGCCTACCGGATGGTCCGCTTCATCTACCGCCGCAAATTCCAGGACCGGATGCCCTGGTATGTTGAAGCCCAGGACCTGATCCAGGAAGGCGTTGCCCGGCTGCTGGAACTCTCCGGACATCCCCGCTACCACGAGCGCAAGTTCATGTTCTTCAAGGCCTATGGCTTCATGGCAACTTACATCAAGAGCCAGAGCAGGCTGCGGGGCTCCAGCATCGGCGGCGTGGATTCCGGCTATCAGGAAACCGGCCGGCCGGATGCCGGGAACCGCTGGCAGGCAGCGATGGCAATGGCGGCTTAAAGACCCCCCATGGCAGAGAATCATAACCGCGTTCCTCATCACCCTCAAGCGGCCTTCGGGCCGCTTTTTTCTTTCCCTCAACAAATATTGCAAAGGGGGGGAAGGCCGGCTCCGGCGACATCTAATTCCGGGTGGGGGCAGAATTACTACGGGACCTTTTGGCTCTCTCGCATAATCTCCTTGAGCCTCTCCCGCCTTCGCTACAATCCGGGCAAAATTGTTTCCTGCCTTCCTGGGGTTTTCTCTTGTGGCGAAAATAGGGATCCCCGCATCCGTCGCAGAAGTAAAGCCCCTTTGCTCCCGTGATGGTTTGGGCGATTCTTAACCAAACCACTCTTATGAATCCATAGCCGGCAAAAATGCGTAGTTCTGGCTTACCAGTTTTCCAATAGACACGAAGAGAAGGAGCCCCCACTATATTCAAATAGCGACTAATTGAAGAGGAAATGATAAATTTTTGGTCTGATAAATTGAAGTTTTCTTCTATCCCGCTAAACCCATGAGCCTGCCAAAGATTTTTGGGAACGGGTCTATCTTCTCCCAAAGATTCCGCAATGTCGAAAGCAGCTTTAGCCTGTTTGGCGCGGATCCGAAATTCTTCCAAAGGTTCGGCTGGAATCCAGAGGCACTTTCTTCCTGGCGGAGTCCAAAAACAGTCCCGATGCCTGCGACAGAGCCACAAGGGGCCCCACTGAATGGTGAACCGCTCAATCATTTCCGGGGTAGCTTCGGTCAACTTGAGGAAATCTCTCAAAACATTGGTGGTGTCGGTTCTCCTTTGCCATCCGAAAGTCCCCAAGTTGAAAATCGCATCCCTAAGGCATGCTCTTTCATAGGGGCTGTTACCAATCGGAGGAATACATTTATCCGATAATGGATAGATCACGCATTCTGTCGGGGCACCCCTTTTGCCAAGCAAGCTCACAATCGTGACATTTGGTGGAACCCAGATGGTCGCCTCCTCTCCGGCAAGAGGCGATTCCCACCCCAGTAATTCCCGCTGTTGTAATTCTCTCTGGTTCATAAAAAATTTTATCTCCGAAACTGAATCGAAACTGAGTTTCTTGATTATCCACATAACATAAATTAATTTAGGAGTCAACTTTTGCAGCAAAGGAGCCCGAGTATGGCCAATGCCTTGAAACTGGAAAGGGTGCGACGGGATTTGACTCAGGTGGACTTAGCCGCTCTCACCGGCGACAAGGTCCCGCAGTATCGTTTATCTCTTTTGGAGCGCGGCGTGAGGCCGCGGCCTGATGAAGCCGAGGCACTCAGCGAAGTTCTAGGTCTGGCTTCGAGAGATTTGTTTCCTGAACTGTCGGAAGAGGTAAGAGGTTGAAGCCCAACATAGACGCCTACATTGACTTTTTGGGTTTGGAGGCCTTGGAGTGAAACTGGATGTCGACCTGACGAGGCAATTCCTTCAGGCCCTCTACAACCGCATCCCCTGGCAAGCCCAGCATTCATTTATGAAAGGTCTGATCCCACGGCAGCCGAAAGGCATCTCATGTCCGAGAAGTTGGGAGTTGACGAATTCGATTTGTTCAGTTCTTGAAGACCTCGGCCGCAACCTATGCGCCGGACTTGAAGAGGAGGACCTTGGTCCAACTCGCCCATAGGACCTCGCCCGCCAATCCCGAAGCCGAACAGGCGGTCCTGGGGGCCATCCTGGTGCGGCCGGAGGTCCTGGACCGGGTTACCGAGATCCTGAAGCCTGGGGATTTCTATCGCGAGGCCCATGGGTGCATCTTCCGGGCCATGCTGGACCTCTCCGGCCGAGGCAATCCGGTGGACCTGGTGACCGTCACCGCCCTCCTCAAGGAACGAGGCCAATTGGAGCGAGTCGGCGGTCCGGTCTTCCTGGCGGCCTTGAGCGAGCAGGTTGGGTTCGCCACCAACGCTGATTATTACGCCGGCCTAGTGCATGATAAAGCGGTACTCCGACAGTATCAGGAACTCGGTCAAAACCTTATCGAGGAAGGCGGCAGGCCGGGAACCAGCCCAACGGACCTGCATCTCTTTGTTGAGAGCCAGCTCCACGACATCGCGTCCCGAAATGGGAACTCAAAGAAGGGCCTTGACCTGGGGCCCACAATCCGAGAAGCAAGCGATTTTATATCGTTGGACATACCTGAGCGGAGAAGCTTCCTTTACCCATTTATGCGTGAGTTTTCAATCGGGATGATCACCTCCAATAGAGGAACCGGGAAGACCATGCTCGCTATGAGCATCTGTGACGCCGTGACCCGGGGGGCTGGTTTCGGTCCATGGGAAGGGGGCCAGCCGGCCAACTGTTTATACGTGGATGGTGAAATGGTGGCTCAGGACATTATTGAACGCCTTGGGTACTTCCCCACCTCTAATCGGCCCGCACAGCTTTTTATCCTATCTGATCACTTTGCAACTATGAAAGGTTTTCCAGGAGCCAGTTTGCTCAATCCTGAATGGCGGACAGGGATCAAAGAATTTTGCTTGTCCCACGCCATAAAGCTCGTTGTTTTCGATAATCTCGCCTCCCTCACGCCTGGCATAGACGAAAATTCTGCCCAGGAGTGGGGACCCGTCGCCAAATACTTCCTTGAGCTGCGGTTCTCCGGGATCGCCCCCCTTTCGCTCCACCATACCGGGAAGGCAGGTTGGCAAAGGGGTACCCATGCCCGGGAGGACGCCCTGGATTACAGCATCTTGCTTGAACATCCAAATGATTATTCTCCCGATCATGGTTGCCATTTTTTACTCACCTTCACCAAGGTCCGTGTTAGGCAAAGTGACGCACACTTAATCGCTCCCGTCGACTTCAGGCTGCAAAAGGATCCAGCCGGAGATTATGTCTGGACTTGGAAACACGTTAAACCTCAAAACCAGCGTGCCGTATTGGAGATGTTGGACCGGGGTTTGAAGCAGCAGGAAATCGCTGATGCAATAGGGATTACCAGATCGCGGGTGGCCCAGATCAAGGCCAAGGGAATAAAAGATGGATGGCTGTCCGAGAAGGGCCGATTGACAGAAATGGGAATTTTAAAAATCAACGAGCTAACATAACCGCTAACATTGAACAAATTTGTAGATTTCCTCTGAGCTAACGATTTGATTAACCAAGGCGAACAGGGCCATCCAAAAAACATAGAAAAGAAAAGAACTTATGGAGGAAAAACAGCTAACCTTTTTACTAACCACGGCTAACAATTTGGCAAGGCGTGTGCGTTAGTTAGTTACCCCCCCCTTTAGGGGGGTAACACTAACGCTCACAGCCAGGGCAAACACAACCTCATGAGCCCAAGGCAAAAATTTGATCCGCTCCCGACGTTGCTCGCAAGGGGAGACCTCATTCGGCCAGATGAGCTAGCCCGCGCCCTAAAAATTTCTCAGGCTGCTGTTTACCTCTGGTGCGAGCGGCAAATCATTCCTTTCTTGCGGATGGGAAAGAGCATTCGATTTTTGCCGGAGGACATTAAGGAGTTTTTGAGGGCGAAACGGCAGGCGGCCATCAAGAGCCCGGGCGGGGGCCCAGTCCAGGCGGGCACCTGATTGCACAACAAGCTGACAGGATCATAGTCACAACTGGCCGTGGCGGGTCAGTGCGACATACCCGGCGGCTACCCATTTCCGGCAAGTTTCCGGCCAAGAAGGATGACTTGGGTAGGTTGGTTCTATGCAACCTTGATTACTATCGATGTATCGGAGGCAAACTTGAAGAAAGCATCAGAAAACAAGGCAAAAGGCAAACGTCTTAGGGTTGTAAAGTCGCCGCAAACCCCGGATGCAGGAGCAGCGAAATCAAAATTCGTGGGGACCGCCGATATCGAATTGCAAGCTCAGCTTATGGTGGAATTTCTCGGGATCATGGGAGTCACCACAGAAGACATTGTTTCAGGCTCAGAAAAAGCAACGAATTGTGTCAAACGGTTCGGTGCTGTCATCTCTGGAATTGATCCTCAAGACGAGATTCAAGGCATGCTGGCCATCCAGTTGATCGGTGCACATCATATGAGCACGGAGTTCGCACGGCGAGCCATGCACCCTCAGCAACACACTGAAGGGGTTGATGCAAATGTCTCTCGGGCTGCCCAATTTATGAAGATCTTCATAGAGCAGGCGGCATGCCTGCAAAGGCTCAAAGGGAAAAGATCAGAACAGCGGATCGTCATTGAACGTGTGGATGTCCACCAGGGCGGCCAGGCCATTGTGGGGACGGTCACCCCCAGGGGGGAGGGGGAGGGGTGAAAACAGGGACCGAGGGACAACCCCATGTCCCACGACGCGGATGGTTGAAAAGGGGAAATCCTCCGGGGGATTTCACCAAGGCGCCACGCTGCGGTGCTAAGACCAGGAAAGGCAATCCCTGCCCCCAGCCGGCCATGAAGAACGGCCGCTGCCGATTTCACGGCGGAAAGTCAACCGGCCCCCGGACTCCTGAGGGGCTGGAGCGCATGAGGCGAGGCAAGACCAACCACGGGTTTTACTCTGCTGAAGCTCAGGCGTTTAGGAGGCGCACACGGAAACTTATGGCCTGGTCTCGGGATTATCTTACCAGTCTAAAAAAATTGATCAAAGAAGGGCCGGGGGGCACCAAATCAACCCGGGGGCTATGATCCCCTCTTGGCCCCGCCAGGCTCCCGTAAAGAGGTGAAAAGAAGCCAACCCATATCCTTTCCCCTCCCCTTTATGAAAATCCCCAAACTATTTTGATATCCAGATCATTTCTGCAGGTTTTGCTGGCTCGGTGATAAGCGAAGAGTTTGGCAAGTTAGTGCGCCACGAGCGCGCTTGGAGTTATAGGGAAGGCGTGCGCAACTGCACGAGAGATGGGGGTGGGCCCCCCGGAGCCGGCTTGCAGGAGCAGGCTCCAAACCACCTTAAGCT
>Ga0187856_1001206_pt1 | contig 21172 bp, 25 predicted proteins | sample June2016WEW_8_40_FD_132443 | JGI IMG/M metagenome (GOLD analysis project Ga0187856, IMG submission 132443) | Peatland microbial communities from SPRUCE experiment site at the Marcell Experimental Forest, Minnesota, USA - June2016WEW_8_40 | ecosystem: Environmental > Terrestrial > Soil > Wetlands... | reverse complement strand
GCAGTGTTGGCCAGGATGCCAAAGTTCTCGCTAGTTATTTAGGCGACCCAGTACTAGTAGAGCAAGGCCGGCATCTGGCGGCTACGTTTCATCCGGAACTAACGGACGACTCCCGTGTTCACCTAATATTCCTTCAGAAAATACCTTAGTCGAATGCGAACGGCGTTCGCTCCGGTAGACTGGAATCAGTGGCAAAGACTCGGGTCTTGTTCTTATGTATTGGTAACGCCTGTCGTAGTCCAATGGCGGAAGGTTTTGCGCGCGCTCACGGATCGGATGTGCTGTATGTGCAGAGCGCGGGCCTGGCTCCGGCGCTGGCCATCGTGCCGCTCACGCATCGCGTGATGCTGGAGAAGAACATCGATCTGGGCGACTGCTATCCCAAAGAGATGGAGCACGTGGAGGGCGCCATCGACCTGATTATCAATATGTCGGGCCACGATCTGCCGGAGCGCGCTGGCACGGAAGTGGAAGTATGGGACGTTCGCGATCCCATCGGCGAATCTGACGAAGTGTTCCGGCAGGTGCGCGATGAGATCGAGCAGCGCGTACTGCAACTGATCGAAAGGATGCGGTTGCGGAAGCCGGCAGCGTCGGAAGGTCTGTCCACGGCGGCGCCTGTTGACACTCGGCGGCGGCCTACTCGACAATAAGAGCGTCCCACCCATCATGCGGATGTGGCGGAATTGGCAGACGCGCTAGATTCAGGTTCTAGTTCTCGCAAGGGAGTGGAGGTTCAAGTCCTCTCATCCGCACCAAGCAAGTTGTCAGCTTTCAATCTGGTACAAGAGCCGTCTTGAACGCATCGATTCCTTGAAAATCGGTTGTGCCCGAACGTGTGCCCAAGAAGCTAATGAGCGCTGCGATTCTTGGCGACGTAGTGGATCAGCCGTTCCCGGTGCAAGATAACGGAATCGACATCGGTGGATTCCCAACCTTTCGCCGAGCACTCCTGCAACAGGTCATCCGAGCAAGCCATCAGGCTTCTGATGAATGGATCAGGCGTAAAGTCGAACTGGTGAATCACATTGTTTCCGGCAGCACGCCTTTCCACCCACTCGGCTTGCCATGATTCTCGATGCTTGGCGAAGACGTGGACCATGTAGGGTCCGTCCATGAAACTCACGTCGGCATTCCGCTTTCTACCATCAACGAGACTGACTACCGCCTCTAGCCACCAACTCACGACCACTATCGGAAAATCATTCCAATGCGGTCCTGGAAAGGCCAGCGTTCCAGATTCGCACCAGACCTGGCCGCAAATGCTTCCATATCCTGTACGAGTAAGACAACCAGGTTGAACACGAAGTACGAAATCGGTTCCGATTTGCATTTGAACTTTCAGCTTATCGAACCTGTGGGGCTGCTTCGCAGCCGTGAAGCGTGCCGCTTCACGTTCCAATCTTGTTTTTTATCGTGTCTGCGGCTGGTGGACGGCTTGAGACACGAACCCCTTACCGAAAAGGGATTCGCATCGAAATCCTGCGTGTTGGAGCCGCACGGAATCGGCACACTTCTTTTTAGCGGTGCAGCATAACCAAGTTCTGATTCGCATGGGGTCGGACCATCGCACGATGCGTCCAGGTCCGGGTCCAATTTTCACGTGCTCGAATCAACGCCGTTGGAGAATGATTCATTCTTGTCGAACTTCCCAAGCCTTCCAGCATGGTCTCGTTCTTCTCCAGTACCCTTCTTTTTACCGATCACTTTAGCCGCCTGCCAGCATGGAAAACGCCAGAAGGAAGTCGGGTCCGGTTGCGTCCTTACAGCACGGCAAACTTTCGTCTGCACCACTATCTATGCGAATCCAAAATTTCAGAAGGCTCCCCGGTGCGAACACCCCAAACGCAGAACGGTCTCGTATCCGCCTCCGGGCCGGAATCGGTATATCTCCCGGATAAGGTATGACCTGCCTCGATTATTTCAGCCAGTCATAACTGAGGATTTCAAGATCGCCGCGAACTCATTCGGCGTCCGATAGCCCAAACTACTATGCGCTCGTTCGCCAGCTTGCGGCGGTCAAGTCCTACGCACGGACCCACGGCGTCAAAATCGTCAGAGTCTTCCGGGAAGAAGGCGTCAGCGGAACGAAGGACATGGCGAGCCGCCCCGCCTTTTCGGAGATGTTGGAAGCACTACACAGCAACGGTGTGAGATTGGTTCTGGTGGAGCGCCTGGACCGATTGGCAAGGGACCTGATGATCCAGGAGTGTCCCGTAACGGCGGCACGTTTTGCTGGGCGAAAAACGGTGCGACGTGGATCTCCAGTGTCGCTTCATGGGCACTGGGGAAGAGCGAGTTTTGCGACCCAAGGTTGCGCGAAATCCGTCAATATCACCCGGCCGGGTGGCCGAGCAGATCCAACAGGATTCGGGCCGCCTCTCCGGCGAAACCCTCGGCGGAGGGGCTCAGCCCTTCGCCTGTGGAAAGATTGCCAACCGGGATGCGACACTGAAATGCTAGTCCTTTGAATCCGAACAGCGCCCTGGAAAGGACCACGATCTCCGAGGGTCTGGAAATGTGTGTCAGAGCCGGAGGCGCCTCTGGTTCCCGCACCGCCTCCACGCTCAAGCCGTCGCAATCGATCGCGGCATCCAGAAAAACCACCAGCTCGGCCCCTGCGATTTCGCCCGCCAGTTCGGGAAGGAGTTGCTGCACCGAACGTAGCTCCGCGCCGCTCTGCGGACCGAGCAGATGCAGCACGCGGTGCGCCGCGCCATCATCGCCGCGCAAACAGTTTCCACAGGCGATGAGTACGGTTCGCATCAGGCGTTTTGTGAATCAGGCGGCCGCGCGATCCGCCGAACCAAGTCTCCGTTCGCGGCGAACACTTCGACCACCACCGGCATATGTCCCAGGGCGTGCGTGGAGCAGGAAAGGCACGGATCATAGCAGCGAATGGCCGCTTCCAGCCGGTTGAGCATGCCCTCCTCGAACTCGCCGCTGGCGGACGAGGGCTTGAGGAAACGTCGCGCGGCTTGGTCTACGGCAAGGTTCATGGCGCGATTGTTTTGCGCCGTCGCAATCAGCAGATTGGCGCGAGTCATCAAGCCGTCTGGGTCAACCCAGTAATGGTGAAACAACGTGCCTCGCGGCGCTTCGCAGGATCCCACGCATTCCCGCCGGTTCAGCGAGGCATGCGCTTGAATCGTTTCTTCGAACAAATCCCGGTGGGCCATCAACTCTTCGATGCGCTCCACGCAATGCAGCATTTCGATCAACCGCGCCAAGTGGTAATGGAAGGATTCGCACACGGCTCCGGCGCCGCGTTGTTTGAATTCGCGCAACTCGCAGTCGGCGCGCGGGGTCCCCGCGAAGGCTGCGACATTGAGCCGGGCCAGCGGCCCGACACGATAGTGGCCTTGCGGATAACCGAAAGGTTGATAGTAAGGAAACTTGACGAACGAAAAATCTTCGCTGGCTTCGCCGAGAAAGGTGGCGTAGCGCTTGGGATCGAGATTCTCAGCGATGGAGTTGCCCCGGCCGTCCACGATCCGAATCAGTCCATCGTAGTATTCCAAACCGCCGAGCTCGTTCACCGTCCCCAGAAACAACGACGGAAAATTCCCCAGGAACTCGATCTCCGGCCGGAAGGAATCGAGCACGCGTTTCCCCCGCTCCAGCGCCAGGGAGACCGACTCCGCGGCTTCCGGAATCCAGCCCAGAATCTCGTCCCGCTGCGCGGAGGTAAAGCGCCGCTGGACGCCGCCGGGTCCGCTCCAGCCGGGATGAATCTTCTTGCCGCCCACCAGCTCGATCACCCTTTGCCCGAATTGGCGTAAACGGATTCCGCGCCGCAGAAAATCCGCGTCGTGTTGGAGCAATCCGAAGATGTTCCGCTGACCCGGCGGCGCGTCCATTCCCAACAACAGATCCGGCGAGGACAAATGGAAAAAACTCAAGGCGTGAGACTGCAGAATCTGGGCGTAGTTCATGAGTCTGCGCTGCTGTTCCGCAGCCGGCGGGATCTCCACGCCTAACAGCATGTCTCCCGCTTTCGAACTGGCCAGCACGTGGCTGACCGGACAGATTCCGCAGACTCGCGACATCAACCCCGGCATCTCTTGAAACGGCCGACCTTCGCACAGTTTCTCGAAGCCTCGAAATTCCGTGACATGGAAGCGGGCGGACTCGACCTGGCCCGCGTCATCGAGTTGAATCGAAATCTTGGCGTGCCCTTCGATTCGCGTCACCGGCTGGATGAGGACGGTTCTGCTCATGATCCGAATTTCGTTTTCCTGTCGGCAGGTGCGCGGCCAGCCACCAGATCCGATAAGAAAGCGTAGATGGTATCCGGGCCGGGAGGGCAGCCGGGCAGGAAATGATCGACGCGCACCGCGTCCTGGATGCGCAGGACCCGATTGAGCAGCCTGGGCACAATTCCATTCCCGCTGGGGACGCCGTTAATTACGGTCGAGTTTTCCCGGTACGCCCGGTTCAGAACATCCTCCACCGAAAACAGATTCCGAAGGGCGGTGACATTGCCCGTCACGGCGCAGTCCCCAAAGGCGATCAGGATCCTGCTGCGCTTGCGAATCAGCCGGATTTCGCGCAAGTGATCTTCGTTCGCTACAGCGCCTTCCACCAGTGCGATATCCACCTCTTCTGGAAACTCCTTGAAGTCGGCAATCGGCGAATAACAAACATCCACCAGCCCCGCGAGATCGATCAGCCTCTCGTCCAGATCCAAGAAAGACATGTGGCATCCCGAACAGCCTCCCAGCCAAGCGGTCGCGAGTCTGGGTTTCATGCGATCCATAACTTCTTTTCCCGCGCCGTGGTGATGTATTTGAGGAAGCTCCGGTCCTTGTGCATTTCCGCCACCGTCTTGCCTTTTAGGAACAACGCTCCGGTGGGACACACTTGCACGCATTTCCCGCAACCGGTGCAGGTGTCGGAATCCCCCCAGGGCTCGCCCAGATCCGAAATCACGAGGGAATTTCGGCCTCGCCCGGCGACGTCCCAGGTGTGCGCGCCCTCCACTTCATCGCACACGCGAACGCAGCGGGTACAGAGGATACAGCGGTTTTGATCCAAGCCGAAGCGTTCGTGGCTGACGTCCACCGAGAGATGCGGATACTGGGGGCGCAGCCGGACATGATCCACTCCCAGCTCCGCCGCCAAATCTTGGAGTTCGCAAGCGCCGTTTAATACGCACACTGCGCAGACATGGTTTCGTTCCGCCAGCAGCAGCTCGATAATCAGCTTGCGGTAGGCCTGAAGCCTCGGCGTAGCGGTGCGAACCACCATGTCCTCGGCGACTTTTGTCAGGCAGGCCGGCTGCAACTTCTTCTGCCCTTCCACTTCCACCAGACAAAGCCGGCAAGCGCCCACGTCGGAGAGACCGCCCAGATGGCACAGCCGGGGGATTTTCACGCCGCTTTCCCAGGCGGCCGCGAAAATGGTTTGGCCTTCCAGCGCGGTGATCGTCCCGCCGTCCAATTCCAGCGTCCGAACGCTCATTGGATCGCCCCGGCCGGAACCGGCATCCGGCAGTGTCCCGCGAGACAACGCCTTTCGTGAACGTGCGCCTCGTATTCCTCGCGAAAGTGATGCAACGTGCTGACCACTGGATTGGGCGCGGCGATGCCCAATCCGCACAAGCTGGTCTCCTTCAGCAGCGCAGCCAGCTGCTCCAGGATTTCGAAGTCGGATTCCACGCCTTCGCCGCGCGTCATGCGCGCCAGAATGTCGTGCATCTGGACCGTTCCGGCGCGGCACGGAATGCATTTCCCGCAAGACTCGTCCATGCAGAACTCCATAAAGAACCGCGCCAGGTCGACCATGCAGGAGGAACTGTCTAGTACGATCAATCCGCCGGAGCCCATCATCGTTCCGATGGCCGTGAGCGAGTCATAGTCCATCGGCAGGTCCAAGTACCGAGCCGGAATGCACCCGCCCGCCGGGCCTCCGGTTTGCGCGGCTTTGAATTCGTGGCCTTTCGGTACGCCTCCGCCCAACTGGTACAGAATCGTGCGCAAGGGCGTTCCGATGGGCACTTCCACCAGTCCGGTGCGAACAATTCGCCCGGCCAGCGCGAACACCTTTGTTCCCGGACTGGCGGGCGTCCCGATGGCGGCAAACCAATCCCCGCCCTTTTCGAGGATAGTTGGAATGTTCGCGAAGGTTTCGACATTATTGATCAGCGTGGGATGTCCCCACAATCCGCTTTCCGGCGGATACGGAGGCCGCGGAACCGGCTGCCCGCGCTTGCCTTCAATCGAAGCCAGCAGAGCCGTTTCCTCGCCGCAGACGTAAGCGCCGGCTCCGATGCGAAGATCGATGCGGAAGGAAAAGTGGCTGTCGAACATCTGTCCTCGCAGCAGACCTTCGCGCTGAGCTTGCTCTAGAGCGGTTCGGAGACGCGCGATGGCCAGGGGAGATTCGCCCCGCGCGTAAATGTATCCCTGCTGCGCCCCCAGCGCCCGTCCGGCGATGGCCATGCCTTCCAGCACCCGGTGCGGATCGCCTTCCAGCACGCTGCGGTTCATGAACGCGCCGGGATCGCCCTCGTCGGCATTGCACACGACGTACTTGGCGGCGGAACGCTGGCGCGCCACCAGCTCCCACTTGATCCCCGCCGGATAACCCGCGCCGCCGCGGCCGCGCAAACGGCTTTTCTTCACCTCGGCGATAATCTCCTCCGGAGCCATCTCGGTCGCCGCGCGCAGCAGCGATCGATAGCCTCCTCCGGCCACGTAATCGGCGAATCGTTCCGGATCGGCGTGGCCCGAGTTTCCAAGAATGATGCGCCTTTGTCCCGCAAAAAACGGGTGATCGGGCAGTAGGATTCTTTCGCCGAACCGACTCCAGTCTCCGGCCGCCAGAGCCGCGCCATCCGCTGGTGTCGCGTTCGTCAGGATGGCATCGGCGGCCGAGCTGCGTACCAAGGGACCCTCACAACACAACCCCATGCAACCGGTCCCGCACACCTCGACGCGTCCGGCCCGCCCCTGGAGATCGATCTGTTCCTGAATGGATGCGCGCACGGCGGCGGCCCGCCCGGAGAGACACCCGGCCACGGTGCAGCACAAAATCCGGTCCTCAAGCCGCAGCCGTCTCTGCTGTTCGGCCCGCTGCATGGCGTGCAGGGAGTCGGCGGTCATGAGAGCCGGCCGTCCAGCCGCGTCACCAGGGTTTCAGGGGTAACGCGCGACAGGCCTTCCCCGTCGCAAATCACCACCGGCGCCAGCCCGCAGGAACCGACACAGCGTCCAGCTTCCACGGTCCACTCGCTCTCCGGACGATGCCTCTTTACCGTGGACATCAACTCGGTGCCGCCGGCCTCGTAACAGGCGGTGCCCAAGCACACCACCACGGTGTGTTCTCTTACCGGCACGAACCGGAACAAATGGTAGAACGTCGCCACTCCCAGAACTTTGCTGGGCGGCAATCTCAACTTGTGCGCGATCGTGCCCAGCAAGGGCTTGGAAAGATAGCCGTAGAGCTGTTGTGCGGTGTGGAGCACCTCGATCAGCGCGCTGCCGGAGTATTGGTGCCGGGACATCACGCGTTCGAGCATTTTCTCTAGTGGCTCAGCGGGAGTCATGGAATCATAATCGAGCAGTGTCGAGTCCTCGGCAGATCGAGAACTTCATTATCGCGCGCTTGGGGGTGCTCCGGTCTGCGTTTGTGAAACGCGTCCCCGATGCTACCTGTGGTTGTTGCGTCCACTTTCTTACTCCTGGGGCATAGCACTCAGGGCGTCAAAGTGACCTTGCGTGTTCACCAATTGCGATCGGCACATCAGTTGCGTGCTTGATGGGCGTCGTGGAAATCCGTATTCATGGACGAGGAGGGCAAGGCGTGGTTTCGGCCGCCGAAATGCTTTCCATCGCAGCTTTCCTCGAACGGTACGCTCAAGCGTTTCCGAGCTTTGGCTCAGAGCGCATGGGAGCGCCAGTTATAGCCTTCTGCCGCATCTCCGACCGGCCCATCCGGCTCCGCGAGCCGGTGGCGCAGCCCGACGTGCTCATTATTCAAGATCCATCGTTACTGCGGGTAGCGTCCGACGCGCGGGCGGCTTCGTTCTAACGCCGCAGCGTTTACCAAACCACAGCGACGTATAGTCGCCTATGCTGAGATTGGTTGGAAATAGCTTTAAACACGAGACAAGCATCAGAATCGGCCTACGCCTTTAATGGCTTATCCATGAAAACAATTGGTTTCCTTTCGTTCGGGCACTGGACGCCGTTACCAGGTTCAATGACACGCTCTGGGTCCGACGCGCTCTTGCAGTCCATTGATCTGGCCGTAGAGGCTGAGAGATTGGGCGCTGATGGTGCTTACTTCCGTGTCCACCATTTTGCACGCCAGCTCGCATCACCCTTTCCACTACTAGCGGCCATCGGCGCAAGGACGAAACGCATAGAGATAGGCACCGCAGTCATCGACATGCGCTATGAGAATCCGCACTATATGGCCGAGGATGCGGGCGCAGCCGATCTTATCTCTGGTGGACGGCTGCAACTGGGCATAAGCCGCGGCTCGCCCGAACAGGTGATCGATGGATGGCGCTATTTTGGTTATCGTCCGGCAGATGACGAGAGCCATGAAGACATGGGAAGGCGCCACGCCAAAGAGTTTCTGGAACTGTTGGGCGGTAGTGGATTTGCGCAGCCTAACCCGCGCCCAATGTTTCCCAACCCGCCAGACCTGCTACGTCTTGAGCCGTATTCCCCAGGCCTGCGCGACCGGATCTGGTGGGGCGCTGCTTCTAACGCTACCGCGGTATGGGCGGCGAAGTTCGGAATGAACCTGCAATCCTCGACCCTCAAGTTTGATGAGGGTGGCGAGCCACTCCACGTGCAGCAGGCCGCGCAGATACGCGCTTTCCGTGCTGCATGGAAACAGGCCGGCCATCCCCGAGCACCGCGCGTCTCGGTCAGCCGGAGCATCTTCGCGCTGATCAATGATCGCGACCGCGCCTACTTCGGACGGGGCGCGCAGGGACAGGATCAGATCGGGTACATCGATAATGCGCGTGCAATTTTTGGCCGTGGCTATGCCGCCGAGCCCGATGTGCTCATTGAACAGCTCAGAAAAGACGACGCGATCACCGAAGCCGATACACTACTGCTGACCGTCCCTAACCAACTGGGCGTCGCCTACAATGTGCATGTTTTGGAGGCAATTCTGACCCATGTCGCCCCTGCTCTTGGGTGGCGTTGAGATGTGGCTCTTCGGCATCGGAGGCCGTCTGTGGCTGTCGGAAGTAGATTCTATTTCGGAAACCGTGGGATGAATTCTCGCGACCTGATAGATACCGGCTTGATCAGTCCCGACAATCGGCCATCGTGTTCATGCACCAACCGGGTTCGAAGGTGCGGTTACAGAGAGGCTACGCCATGCGGGAACTTCCAAGGAGGAGCATTTGTCTATAGGTGCGGGAGATGTCGATCATGCGGATTGTTGCATTTGTCGCGGCCGGGTTGCTGGTATCGTTTGCGTCCGCACAATCAGTGAGTCCGAGACTAGCCAGTGTTATTCCGCCGGACACGGTACTAATCTACAGCATTAATCTCGAGCGGTACGCAGATTCTGCCTTGCAGTTGTTTTATCCCATGGCGGGAGCGAGTGTGGGGTACTGCCCGGGCAAATTGCGTCAAATTATTACCGTGGAACGTATGCCCAATGCTGGCGGCGGTAAGCTTACGATTCTGCGTGGAGGGAGCCTGGCGTCTGCCTGCATGAGCACTGATGAGTCGAGCGAGACAGCGTTGATCCCACCGCCAAAACTGACTGTTCTCGAGACGGGCACCGCAATTACGGGTGATCAAGACACGGTTCGATCCGCCTTAGAGCGATGGCAACAGCAGGCTGGCCCAGTCGATGGCGATCTAGCAGCCGAGGTGAGACGAATCAGCGAAACCTACGATAACTGGTTGATTGCGATCCGGCCCCTCCATGCTATGGCCGAGGATCAACTGAGCATGTCACACCGGAGCTACCGATCACAGTTCGCAGATGTAGTTCAGGAAGTGCGCGCCGGAGTTCGACTCGGAAAGATCATTGAGGTGGAAGCAGAGGTGGAGATGAAAACGGCGGAGGACGCAACAGCCGCGGCCGGCTTGGGCCGCTGGTTGCGGGGCCTCCTTCAAACGCGTTGGGGGCCTGAGGCAGCCTTAGCAGAGGTGGCAGAGAACCTAGGTGTTAAAGCCACCGGCAACATGGTTTCGCTCGCGTTCACGCTCGATTCCGCCAAGGTGCAGGAGCTTGCGGAAGAGTGGCGGGCGAGAGAGGAGGCGCTTACCCAGGGCGGCGGTGATGAGCAGCCCGCCAATTGAGTCTCGGTTCCGCGGATAAGGTACTCGGAAGTCGGCATGTCGACTGGGACGGAGTGCGAAAACGTCAAGTGGCTGGATGGGCTGTGCTATGTGCGTTTGTCGGGACTCATCATCCCTTCTATTTGACGGCTATGGCCAGTGCAGCACCCAGATAAGGAAAACACGATCGAATTAACTCTCGGGGAACGAAGCCAGGGGGATGCCCTCATTCCGATCCAGTTGGGTCGCCCCGCCTATTAGGTTTCCTGGACGATGACCACCTTGATACTGATCCCGTGGTTAAGAAGTGAATTGCAACGGCGACGGTGAAGCGAGTATCGTCGGACGTAGCAATCAGGCAATTTCTTTATCTCGTATAATCTCAAGTGCTGACAGGAGTGTCAGTGGAGAGAAGACTATGGCGAACGTTTACGTCGAAGCCCGTCCGAAGGGTCGCCCTGAAGGGTCGGCCATTCAGGATTATGTAGTCGAAGACCATGCGAACCATGAGCTCGGCACTTTCAAAACCCAGAAAGAAGCAATCGATTGGGCGAAGGCGAAGGGTCACGCTCCTCTTGTCGCTCGCGTCCGGCATCTGAATGACAAGAAAAAACCCGACCATTGGCGGCCGGCCTAAGGCCGATCGCAATGGGGCTTCGCCGGGCTACTCCACGTGTTCGGCGGCCGTTGCGGCAATGACGCGACTTCTGGTGGGTTCTGCGATCCTGCTGGCGCTGTATTCGCCTCTCGCGGCGCAGTGGCTGCACTATCCCACACCTGGCGTTCCCCGGACTTCCGCCGGCAAGCCGGACCTGACGGGTCCCGCGCCTCGCACCGGCGACGGCAAGCCGGACTTCTCGGGGGTATGGATCACGGGGAATCCAGTTCCGTGCGACCCGGCGAAAGGCCTCGATTTGCTGGATTGCGACGCCGAGCTCCCGATCGCGTTGGAGGCCATAGATATTGGGCGCAGTCTCCCGGGCGGCCTTCCGTACCAACCGTGGGCGGCTGCCCTGGTCAAGCAACGGATCGAGAACGAGGGCAAAGATGATCCACACGTCCGGTGTCTGCCCTTAACTGTTCCGCGCGACTACGGGCTTCCCCATCTTCAGAAGTTCGTGCAAACCCCTGGACTCCTGATCATTCTTACAGAGTGGAACGCCGGCTACCGCCAGATCTTCCTGGATGGACGTCCGTTGCCTGTAGATCCGCAGCCGTCCTGGAACGGATACTCTTCCGGCAAGTGGGAAGGCGACACTTTGGTGGTCCAAACCAACGGATTGCGGGACGGCATTTGGCTCGACTTGAAAGGCAATCCGCTGACCGAGGCAGCCAAATTGACCGAGCGATTCCGGCGCCCCAATTACGGTAGGCTGGAAATCGAATTCACCGTCGACGACCTGAAAGCGTACACGAAACCCTGGACGGTCACATTCAAGCAAGCCATCATGCCCGATACGGAGCTGCTGGACGAGATCTGTTTGGAGAACGAAAAGAGCTATCGACACTTGCCGAGCAAATCAGGTAACTAACTGAAGCGGTCACGGCCGATGGGTGGTCCTGGATTCGGAATGAGAAGTCGTCATCGCGGCTTGGATCTCGCCTTGCAGTGTTCCGAGTATACATGCGCGTTTCTCGTTCTCGATCCGGGAGCTCCCGAGTCCGGATTTCTGACTCACCTCCGTCAAGCTCACTTTCCGGTCTGCGCGTGATACGGGAGTTGACCCCTTTTCTGACGGATAGCCTTGGTTGACGATCATCATGTTGCTTGCCTTGGGCACGACAACTTCGAGATCGACCGCAACATGTGGTGGTGGCGATGGGGCTTGACTAGGCGGCAAATTCGGGACGTTTTTTAGATATCGGTTGAGCGGCCGGTGTGGATGTCAAATAGGTGTACACTATTTTGCAGCGCGACGTGGAACGCTAACACGAGAACGAACGAGCAAGGAGCTCAGCATGCGACATTTGAGCCGACTCGGACTTACGCTGGGAGCTTGCACCGCTATTCTCAGCGCATCCGGGGGCAGGCTCTGCGGACAACCCAGCTACCCGCCACCCAATGATCTCCCCAATCCCTACACCACCGTTCGGGACTGGGCGCAGTTGCCAGACGGAAGAAAATGGGGCTCGACGGCTGGCGTCGAAGTTGGTCCCGACGGGCACATCTGGGCCTATGACCGGTGTGGCGCGAATAATTGCGCCGACTCAAGCCTCGATCCTATCCTCGAGTTTGATCCGTCGGGAAAACATTTGCGTCATTTCGGCGCGGGATTATTCGTGCAACCGCACGGTCTCTACATTGACAAAGACAGCAACGTCTGGGTAACGGACGCCTTGGGACAGGGGGCCAAGGGCTATCAGGTTTACAAGTTTAGTCGCGAAGGAAAAGTATTGATGACCCTCGGCAAGGCTGGCGTTGCCGGCAGCGGTCCGGACACTTTCAATCAACCGACGGATGTCGTGGTCGCGCCCAACGGCGATATTTTCGTCTCGTCCGGCCATTCGCCGGGATACGGCGACGCGCGGATCGTGAAGTTCTCGAGCGACGGCAAATTTATCAAGCAATGGGGAACAGCCGGGGCTGGGCCCGGACAGTTCGTCGGACCCCATTCCCTCGCGATGGATTCGCAGGGTCGTCTCTTCGTCGCCGATCGCACCAACAACCGCATTCAGATCTTTGACCAGGACGGCATGTTCATCGCTGCATGGAAACAGTTCGGCCGCCCGAGTGGGCTAGCGATTGACAAAGATGATGTGCTCTACGTTTCAGATTCGGAATCGAATGACAAGGAGGGCGCGTACGGCTACAACCCCGGCTGCCACCGAGGCATCCGGATCGGAAGCGCACGCGACGGCAAGGTAACGGCATTCATCCCAGATCCAGACCCCAAAGGCGGTACCAGCATGGCGGAAGGCGTGGCCGTGGATCGCCATGGTAACGTGTATGGCGCCGAAGTCGGGCCGAAGGATCTGAAGAAGTACGTCAAGTAGACGGCTGCTCGCCGCCCGATGGCTGGGCACCGCGTCTCACGATTCTCTTACGCTCGGCGTAGTCGCTAAGCACTGCCCGTGCGGCCCAACCGAGCCCTGCAAGCAGAACGGCGACCGTCAGCACGCGAAGTGCGGTTGCCAGCAGGGCCGCATCGATGAGGGGCGGTTCAAACCGGAACTGTCTCAACCGGTCAGCACGGTCCATCATCCAGTGCCATCCAGTATGTGCCACCAGAGCCGACAGAATGATGGTCACCATCCGTTCGGCGACCATGTGGCGGAACACGAACTCGAGCGCCGGCACCAACAAGGCCAGCACCAGCAACTGTCCCAGTTCCACCCCAATATTGAACCCCAGCAGCGACGTCAGCAAATGCGACCCGGCAAACTGCAGCGTCTCCTTCAGGGCAAACGAGAAGCCGAATCCGTGCACCAGACCGAACCCAAATGCGATCATCCAACGGCGATGCACGGTGGCTCCGCCCACGATGTTCTCGAGCGCCATATACACAATCGAGCACGCGATTAGTGTTTCAATCAGCGGCGGAAACCATAGCGCACTGGGTGCGAAATCGTAGGCGGACGCAATCAACGTAATCGAATGAGCTATGGTAAACGCGGTCACGATCGGGATAAGCGCGCCGAAGCGCCGGAACGGTATCACCAGGCACAGCAGAAAAAGCAGGTGATCCGTTCCGTCCAGAATGTGTAGGAACCCCAGCTTTACGAACCGCAAGGCCGCCTGATGCAATCGCGGATCGAGTGCGACTACGCCTGGATCGCCCGTGAATTCGAAGGCCCGGATGACGCCGCCGGGCGGCAGGAACCGCAACACTGTGACCGTTCTCAGCCCGAGCCGCGCCAATTCGGAGTGGATCGAAAAGCGGGCTCGATCGGAATGGATCGGATATTCCAACATCGTGTCGAGCAACACCTGGTCCCACACTACGCTGGTTGCATTGGTGAGTTTCGGTCCACGAATGTGCGCCAGCGCGGCATCGTAGGTCGCAAAGGACGGGTCGGAGAGAAGCGACACGCGGCTCTCCACCACCAAGGGCTTCGGCAGGCGCGCATCATCTTCGTAAACATCCAGCGCACCCGATATCCAAAGATTCACCGCGTCAGGAAGAAACCCGTCGACTCGTTCCAGATCCAGATACCCAGGACCCCGCTGCGGAAACTCCACGTCGCGCATCGCCTGGAGCGGCACGCGAACCAGCAGGCGCAGATGGTTGCCCTCTGGCCGGAAGAACACCTGTACGGTGACATCGTTCGGGAGGTTATGAGCCGTCGCGAAATGAGTGAACAGCACCCAGGACGCGAAGGTTACTGCCGGCAGGCGAGTCGCAAAAGGTAGCCGCACGTCGAAGCAATCTTATCCCAGATCGCGCATTTCCGGCTGGGGGGCGTTCACCAACATTGCAGCGCTTGTAATAAAATATCAACCGATCCACAGGTTCTGTGGACGGAATCGCCCGAAGAGGTCCGCTCTCGAAGGAGGCTGAGACCATGAAGATGAATTTCCGCGTGGGCGTGACCTTTTGCGCCACGCTCCTGATTCTCGGAATTAGTTCTGTTGTATTGGCCAAAAAGGCTTCGGACCACGCCGGAACGGTTCAGGCGCCGAGGTTTGAAGTGGATCCGCTCTGGCCCAAGCCACTACCGAACCATTGGGTGATCGGTAATACGATCGGCGTTTCGGTCGATGCGCAGGACCATGTCTGGATCATCCACCGCGCGGGGTCGCTCGAAGCCAAGGAGATCTATGCTGCGGCGAATCCACCCGCGGCGGAATGCTGCACTCCAGCTCCGCCCGTATTGGAGTTCGATCAGGCCGGCAATCTCATCGCGAGTTGGGGCGGCCCAGGACCCGGCTACGATTGGCCCGACTCGAATCATGGCATCACGGTGGACTACAAAGGGAATGTTTGGATCGGAGGCAACGGCCGCGGCGCAACGCCTCCCGGTACGGCTCCGGTCGAGGGTGCCGCTCGTCCCCCGGCGCGCTTTAACGACAACATGGTCCTCAAGTTCACTCAGAGTGGGAAGTTCCTGATGCAGATCGGCCATCCCGGTAAGAGCCAAGGCAGCAACGACGTTGACAACCTGAAGGGACCGGCGAAGATGTTTGTGGATCCCAAGACCGATGAGTTGTACGTTGCCGACGGCTACGGCAATCACCGCGTGATCGTGTTCGACGCGGAGACTGGCAAGTATAAGAGGCATTGGGGCGCCTATGGGAACAAGCCCGATGACACCAACCTCGGACCGTACAAGCCCGAAGATCCTCCCGCGCAGCAGTTCCGGAATCCTGTGCACTGTGCCCAGCTTTCCAACGACGGCCTGCTTTATGTCTGCGATCGGCCGAACGACCGCATTCAGGTTTTCAAACCGGATGGCACATTCGTGAAAGAAGTTTTCATCGCGAAAAATACGCGCGGCGACGGCTCCGTCTGGGATATCGCTTTCTCCAAAGATCCGCAGCAGAAATACATTTTTCTGGCGGACGGCGCGAACGAGAAGATCTACGTGATGCTGCGCGACACGCTCGATATTCTCACGAGTTTTGGGGACGGCGGCAGGCAGCCGGGCCAGTTTTACGCCGTGCACAGCATCGCTGCCGATTCCAAAGGTAACATCTATACTACGGAGACTTATCGCGGCCAGCGTGTCCAGAAGTTCGTCTACAAGGGCCTGGCCGCGGTCGCAAAGAAAGATCAAGGTGTCGTGTGGCCAAAGCTCTAGCTGGTATGCACGTGATGGCGGTGGCCGGCCTGGCCGTTGCGGGATGCGCGATGGGCGCAACCCTCGCCGCCAACGCGCCGACGTTCGCGAAAGACGTTGCGCCGATTCTGCAGGAAAAGTGCCAGAATTGCCATCGCGCTGGATCCATGGCGCCGATGTCGCTGGTTACCTACCAAGAAACCCGGCCTTGGGCCAAGTCGATCAAAGAGCGGGTGGTCACGCGCAATATGCCGCCCTGGCATCTGGACAAGACGGTTGGAATTCAGCGCTTTCAGAACGACATGTCGCTGTCGAACGACCAGATCGCCGTCATCGCGCGATGGGTGGATGGCGGCGCACCGCTCGGCGATCCGAAGGACATGCCGCCTCCCAAGCAATGGCCCAATGACGATGGCTGGCAGTTGGAGAAACAGTTCGGGAAGCCGGACTTCATCCTCAAGTCGGACGCGTACACCATGCCCGCCAAGGGACAAGACGTCTGGTTTCGTCCGCTGACGCCGATTCCAGTCACAGAGCCACGCTGGGTGCGAGCCGTCGAAATGCGGCCGGCTACTTTGGCGGGGCGCAGAATCACTCATCACGCGCTCGCTTTTCTTCAACAGGAAGAGCCCGGAACGGGCCCGGGACTGGCGACGCAAGGTCTCCTGATGGAGTGGGCCATCAACAAGAACTACGACATTTACCGCCCAAACACGGGCAAGCTGTTGCTGCCAGGTTCTCGCATCTGGTGGGAGATGCACTATCACGCTGTGGGAGATGAAATCCGCGATCATGTCGAGTTGGCGGTCTATCTTTATCCCAAGGGCGAAGTGCCGAAGTATCGGACTTACCTGATCCCCTTCCCGGCGACTCCGGGCACCGCCGGATTTGGCCAGCTTGATATTCCACCGAACCAAGTTGTGCAGACGGAGGGTTACACGGCACTCAGGGCGCCGGCGCGTCTCGAGAATTTCCAGCCCCACATGCATCTCCGTGGCAAAGCCATGCTGCTGGAGGCGATCCTTCCAGATGGCACAAGAAGAACGCTCAGCTATGTCGACCATTTCAACTTCAATTGGATGACGAACTATATCTACGCCGACGACGCGGCGCCGGTGCTGCCCAAAGGCACCATCATTCATGTGGTCGCATGGCACGACAACACTGCCTCCAACCGGAATAACCCCGATCCGAACCAGTGGGTCGGCTGGGGCGACCGCACCGTGGACGAGATGGCGCACGCGTGGGTGAACGTAACCTATATCAGTGAAGCGGACTATCAGGAGTGGGTCGCCAAGCATAATTCGTCCACGGCAGCGGCTGCCGGCGCGCCCAACGGCAACTAGTATAGTGACCGGAATGCTCCGTCATCGGGTTGCGCTGGCATTTCTCGCGGTGGCACTCGCCCCTGCACAGCAATTGTTGACTGGACCTGCGCACGACTCCGGACAAAGCGTCACCGGCGCTTTCGAAGGGTGGTTTGCTAACCAGGACGGAACTTTCAGTCTGCTCTTCGGTTACTACAATCGAAATCTGAAACAGGAGCTGGATATCCCCATCGGCGCCGGCAACCGGATCGAACCCGGAGGCCCCGACCAGGGCCAGCCGACTCACTTTCTTACCCGCAGGCAGTGGGGCGTATTTACGGTGACGGTGCCTAAGGATTTCGGATCAAATCAACTCACCTGGACGTTGACGGCTAACGGCGTAACCACCTCGATTCCTGGCAGTCTGAATCCTTTGTGGGAGCTTTCGCCGTTCCGCGACGCAAACGGAAATACGCCGCCATTCATGGGTTTTGCGCCAACCGGGCCCTTCGTGCAAGGCCCACGCGGTCAGAGTACGTCGCTCATGACGGTGCTGCCGAATCCGGTAACACTGGCGCTATGGGTGGCCGACGACGCCAGCGTTATTCCCGGCGCGACGCGCCCGATCACGCCAGCAGTCGTGATCACTTGGAGTAAATTCCGTGGACCAGGCTCTGTGACTTTTGCAAAGGATGGGCCAGTGGTGGAGAAGGCGGACTTTGCCGCCCCTCCTTCCACCACGTCTCAGGGCAAGGCGGTCACCACCGCCACGTTTAGTGAACCAGGAGAATACGTGCTGCACGCCCTGGCGAACGATTGGTCGGGCGAAGGCGGCCGCGGATTTCAGTGTTGCTGGTCGAACGCGCAGGTGAAAGTCACGGTGAAGCCGGCGCGGTAGTAGAAAGAGGACACCATGCATCCAAGAGGAATGAACGATGCGAACGCGCGGCGTTGCGCAGTCTTCGCCGGACTGGCGTTTCTGGCGGCGTTCGCGTGGGGACAGCAGCCTTCAACCAAGAACGGCGAATGGCCGGCGTACACGGGCGATATCAAGGGCACACGCTATTCGCCGCTGGATCAGATTAACGCGGCGAATTTCAACCAACTCGAAGTGGCTTGGCGATTTAAAACGGACGCTCTCGGTCCCCGGCCTGAATATAAGCTGGAGGGCACCCCTCTGATGGTGAAGGGCGTAATCTACACCACGGCGGGCACGCGACGGTCCGTGATCGCATTGGACGCGAAGACCGGCGAGTTGATGTGGGTGTACAGTCTGCGCGAAGGTAATCGCGCCGCCATCGCCCCGCGCCAGTTGTCGGGACGCGGCGTTTCCTACTGGACCGACGGCAAAGGCGACGATCGCGTCATCTTTGTCACCACCGGCTACCGGCTCATCGCTCTTAGCGCCCACACCGGCCAGCCAGTGAATGGTTTCGGCAAGAACGGCATGGTCGACCTGAAGGAAGGCATGGTCACTGGGACCGGCCAGCAGATTGATTTGGAAACCGGCGAGGCGGGCTTGCACTCAACACCGCTAGTGGTGAAAGACACCGTGATCGTCGGCTCCTCGTTCAAGGAGGGAATGACGGTCGTCACTCACAACAACACCAAAGGCTTGGTGCGCGCCTTCGACGCCCGCAGCGGCAAACTTCTGTGGACCTTCAACACCATTCCCCGCCCGGGTGAGCTGGGCAACGAAACTTGGGGAAATGGTTCGTGGGCCACCAATGGCAACACCGGCGTTTGGACCCAGACGACGGTGGACGAAGAGCTTGGTTTGGTATATCTGCCGGTGGAATCTCCGACTTCGGATTTCTACGGAGGCGAGCGGCCAGGCGACAATCTTTTCGGAGAAAGCCTGGTCTGCGTCGATGTCAAGACTGGCAAGCGCAAGTGGCATTTCCAGATTGTGCATCACCCCGTCTGGGACTACGATCTGTCCTCCGCACCCATTCTGGCGGACATAAACGTCGGTGGGAAGGCCATCAAAGCCGTGGCTCTGCCCAGCAAAGAAGCGTTCCTCTATGTCTTCGATCGTGTCACTGGCGAACCCGTCTGGCCGATCGAGGAACGTCCCGTACCCCAATCCGATGTACCTGGAGAAAAGACATCGCCCAGGCAGCCTTTCCCCACCAAACCACCCGCTTATGCGCGCAATTACCTCAAGATCCCGGACGATCTGATCGACTTTACGCCGGAGATGCGGGCGCAAGCCAAGGATGCAGTTGCGCGCTACAAAACTGGCCCCATGTTTCTTCCGCCGGTCATCGGCGATGCCAAAGGATATCTGGGCGCGCTGAATCTCGGCAATGCCAGCGGTGGCACCAATTGGCCCGGCGCGGGTTACGACCCGGAAACGCACATCGTGTACGCGCAGGCGCATCAATCTGCGCTCTTCCCGATTTCATTGCGCACGCCGCCGCAGGGCTTTTCGGACATTCGCTACGTCATGGGAAGGAACGATGCGGAATTTCGGGTTTCCGAAGGCCCGGGATTCGGTTCGGCCGCCGATGCTCCACAACATAGGCCGGCTCCACCACCTGCAACTACCACTGCTCAGCCGGCCGTCGGCGCTCTCACGGTCCAGGGTCTGTCCATCGTCAAGCCGCCTTACGCCGTGATCTCGGCCATCAATCTGGATCGAGGCGAAATTCAATGGCAGGTGCCATACGGCGAGACTCCGGATGTGGTTCGCAATCATCCGGCGCTCAAAGGAAGGGACCTCCCCAACACGGGCCAGCCGGGCAGCGTCGGACTAATCGTTACTAAAACACTGGTCGTCCTGGGTGACAGCCAGAACACCACTACACCGTCCCACCCCCGTGGCGCCATGCTCAGAGCCTATGACAAGGCCACCGGCAAGGAGGTTGGCGCGGTCTACATGCCCGCGCCCCAGAGCGGTTCGCCGATGACTTATATGGTAGACGGCAAGCAGTACATTGTGGTGGCTGTCAGCGGGGGCGCGTATTCGGGCGAATACATCGCCTACAGCCTGCCCTCGGCCAATTGACGATGAGACACCTGATGCTCCTCGCTGCCGTGGGCCTATTCGCTCAGACCTCACGTTCCGTGTGGGACGGTGTCTATACATTAGAGCAAGCCAAGCGCGGATCGGCGCTCTACGCCAATGAGTGTGCCTCGTGCCACGGCACGGCGCTGAACGGGGGCGAATCGGCGCCGCCGCTCACGGGCGGTGAGTTTTTCTCAAACTGGAACGGTCTGACAGTGGGTGACCTCTTCCAGAGGATTCGAGTGTCGATGCCAGCGGACAATCCAGGAAAGCTCACACGCGAACAGGACGCCGATATTCTGGCTTTTATGCTCAACACAAATCAATTTCCGGAAGGCAGCATCGAGCTCGATCACCGCACCGAGGTGCTGAAACAGATTCGATTTGAGACGATCAAGCCCGGCGATGGGAAATAAAAGTAGATTCCTTGGTCGCCCATCTTGGACTCACGCAACGCGAACCGAGTTCGCTTATCCGGACTGTCTTGCGGAACGGGCCTCCCGCGGAGCTCGTCTGAGGTGGCCATTGAGTCGCGCTCCGCAAAGAGTATCGAGCCATTTTCCGTAGCGCACTTGACCCAGGACCTGAGAACGCTGGCTTTTTCTCCGCAAGCCACGGATGACCTAGCGCGAGTTTCCCAGGTCCTGGATAGTCGCTAGCCTTGATCGGAAACGCCTCGGCGCACGAACGCTGATTAAATGGAGAAATCTTCGACCGAGGCGTTTTCGATAAGGAGACTAGAAGGAAGGCGCTGGCGTTTGCGGTGGACGCTGGCTATGGGAAATGAATGCCATTTTTGAACTGCCGCAAGCCGAGGTGAGTGCCCGGAGGAGCCGGAATGTTGGGGTAGGGTCGCCGAAAGCTGTCGCGAT
>Ga0187856_1001205_pt1 | contig 21180 bp, 10 predicted proteins | sample June2016WEW_8_40_FD_132443 | JGI IMG/M metagenome (GOLD analysis project Ga0187856, IMG submission 132443) | Peatland microbial communities from SPRUCE experiment site at the Marcell Experimental Forest, Minnesota, USA - June2016WEW_8_40 | ecosystem: Environmental > Terrestrial > Soil > Wetlands... | reverse complement strand
GGGCGGGGTCGTAGCTCATAAAGCGGATGCCAAAGTGCGTATCGGTGCGGTCGAGGGCGCGGTCGCCGTCGTAAACTGTACTAAAGAGATGGTAGAGGTAGGGAGAGTCCGGCGACCAGAGGTGAGGGTTCGCGAGCGGCGCGGTGCTTTGCTCGATCTCCGCGTGGCCCTGGGCGGCCGCGGTGGTGTGGCCTTTGAGCGCCGTCACCACTTGACCCTGGGCGTCGGTCACGACTGTTTCGACACGCAAGTCACAGGATGAGTCCGAGCTGTTATCGACCCGAGTGCGGACTTGCACGAGTACGCCCTTGCCGGTCTGCTCGGTCGTGATGCGAACGCCGCCCGCGGGAATATGGACGGGGTCGGTGACCGTGAGCAGGACGCTGCGGTAGATGCCACCATAATCCGCGACATTGGTTTCGTTGGTGGGAGCGATGAAGGGGCTGAGCACGTCATTCACGCGGACCGCAAGCAGGTTGGCCGCCCCACACTCGAGGGCATCGGTAATATCGAACTGAAAGGTGGTGTAACCGCCGATGTGCTGCCCGACGTGGTGGCCGTTTACCCAGACGTCGGTAATCTCGAAAACCCCGTTGAATCCGAGCCACACGCGGCGGCCGCGCCACTCGGCAGGAATTTCCAGCTTCCGGCGGTACCACCCGAGCCCGTGGAAATGGTCTGTGGTGGTGAAGGGGTTTTCCGCCGTGGCGTCCCAGGTATGGGGGAGGTGAACCGTGTCCCAAGCGGCGTCCTCGTACTGGGGCTTTTCGGCGCCCACAAATTCTGCTTCGACCGCACTGCCGGGGGCAACCTGGCGCTTGAATCGCCAATCCCCGTTGAGGCGAGCGGAAACGCGCAGGTTCCCCACGGCCTCGCCTTCTTCCCGGCCTGCAGCCGATTCCCTCGCGTGCGCAATCAGACCCGGTAGGCGGTCCGCGGCGACGGTGCCGATCACAGATGTTCCGATGAACTGCCGTCGTGACATCCCTTTATTAGCCATTTATGCTAAATCCTCCCTATGTATTGAGTGTCCCTTCCCGGAGTCCTATTGCCTCTTTCTTCTGGAACGCGATCGGAGTGGCCATGCTCGGCCGATTCTACACCGAAAGGCATTCCGGCCTATCGTGAAAAGGAAGTGGAAATCTATTAAGCACGGGGGATTCTCATTACTCACACAGACCATGCCACATGGCGCACCGCGCTTCGCTGGGCCCTTGCCGCAGAAAGATCTCTTACCTCGCGCAGTCTTTGCTCACCTCGGGCTGAACATTTGTGGAAAAGAGAAATGATCCCCGTCAAATCGAGTTTCCTTGTGCTGGGCGGATCCTAGGCGTGGCAAATGGGAAAGGTTTTTTCTATCGGACTCCGTGCTGTTAATGTTTTTTGTCTTGCACTGGGAAATTTGCACGTTCGCACCTCCGACTAACTAGCGAAACTCCAGGATGGCGGTTTCGCCCGCGGGAAGGATCACTCCACGTCCGCCCAGAACGCTCTCGGCCCGCCTTGAGCTTGCCCAGCGATTTGCCGTTGAGGAACAACTCAACCTCGTCGCAAGCCGACTAAACACGAACCATGCGGGGCTGTTCTTCTTTCCCGGGCCATTAGACCCCCCACACTTATCTTGAATGGTCCTCGACGGACTCCCCCTCGCGCTTAGAGACTAGCTGGAGGGACGTCAATCGTGGTTCCACCACCACCACCGTGGCCGCCGGATGGGCGCCGATGGCAACGGTGTGTTTGCCCGGTTCCGCGAACTGCACATACAGCCAGAGTAGCCGTTTGCCTTCACCGGGCGCTAGGGCGATCCGCTGATAGCCCGAACAGTCACCCGCCCGAGTATAGGAACTGCTGGTCCTTCAGGATGCTTTTACCAGAGGCTGCCGCATTCTTCACTGTCACACTGACTTGGAATTCGCGGTTGACCTCAACCTTGCTTGGATCCCTGAAGGCGAGGTATCCAATCTTCGGAGTCACCACCCTATTCGGTGAGGCGAGCGTCACTTCTTTGGGCTTCACGTTCCCGCCGTCAATCAGCAGGTAGGGTTCCTTTCCGACGAGCAGCTTTGAGCGGTAGTTTACTGCCGCACGAATACATCAGCAGGCTAACTCATTGATTTATCGAGAGAAGCACCGTGAACGCGACGTATTGCCCAACTCGGTGGACAGGACGCATGGGCCGTGGGTCAAGCCTTGCCTCATCTACGGGCCACCAGGCAGATTCCACCGCTTCACAGTAAACTACCGCTAGAGAGGGCGGTCGAGACGGTGGCATCTTTCGATCCCCCCTACGCACCTCCACGCTACCCTACCCACGCCGTCGCCTTACCTAGAAGCTATTTCAAAACCCTCCACAAGACGATCATGAAGCAGGCGATATGAAAGAAGGCTTGATAAATCGTCAGGGAGCGGTCGTAGCGCACCACCAAGCGGCGGAAGTTGCCGAGCCAAGCGAAGGTGCGCTCCACGGTCCACCGTGATTTATAGCGACGCAGCGCCCGACCGTCTTGGGTCGGGGGTTTCCGTCGGTTCTTACGATGCGGGGCGATCAACTCGATGTCGCGCTGGGCTAGTTGCCGGCGCAACGGATCGCTATCGTAGCCGCGGTCGCCGATGAGCCGCTCGGGGTTTTTGCCGGGGACGCCCAGCCTGATGCCGCCGCCCTACCCGGATCGTCGCCAGCGTCGCCTCGACGAGATTGACCTCCGACGGGGAGGCAGAGTGAAGGTAGTTTCCCAAAGGAAGACCCTGGCCGTCGACCACCACCATCCACTTCGTCCCCTTGCCCCGCTTGGTTTTGCCGACTCCCGCGCCCCCTTTTTGGCGAGAGCGAAACTGCTGTCCAGAAACGCTTCGCTCCACTGCAACTGCTGGCGTTCATTCAACTCGGCCAGAAACGCCCGCCAGATCGTCAGCCAAACCCCTTGCCCCTCCCCGTCCCGCAGCCGCCGCCAGCAGGTCGACGGGGAGGGAAACTCCTCCGGCAAATCCTGCCAGCGCGCCCCGCTCCGCAGGATCCACAAGATCCCCTCCAGCACAGGGCGGTCGCCGGTGGGAGGGCGTCCACCTCGCGGGCGCGGGGGACGTCGGGGTAGCAAGGGTTGGATCTTTTCCCATTGGGCCTCGGTCAACGGCCGACCCAATCGCGCCATTCGTCCTCCTCCTGACGCTAGTCATAGCGATGATCCGCTCCTACAAAAACAACTACTGCAAATTCACCCTGTTGTACAGGGTTTTGAAATGGGCTCTAGCATTTCCGAAAGGATACGATAGAAAACGAAGAATAAAATAGTTGACAAAGCAACATAAAAGGAATATAAGCTCGCTCGGAGAGATTGTGATCAAGAAGAACGGGGGCTATGGTTTCCCTAAGGTCTGGCAAGTACGTCCCCAGGAAGCCACCGAGCACAGACCAGCGCCTAGCGATGAACCTGATCAAAGGAGGTACTTTATCATGAGAAAGGTGGCTGTTCGTTTTTGGAGGCCGATAGCACCGTTGCTCATCGTCGCATTTTCGCTAACGTTGACAACTTTCTTACAAGCCCAGGTGACCGGAACTCTTAGCGGCTACATCACGGATCCGACTGGCGCCGCGGTTCCCAAGGCTTCAGTAACTGCCACATTGGTGCAACAGAACGTTACCCGCACCGTGGAATCGAACGCTGAAGGATTCTACAATTTCGCAGCCTTGGCGCCCGGGGTTTACACATTGACTGCGGAAAAGGCAGGCTTCGAAAGACTGGCCAGGACCGGGGTCACCCTTACCGTTAACCAGAACGTGCGAGTGGACATGAACCTGAACCTGGGCGCGCTGACTCAAGAAGTAACCGTAAACGCAGAAGCTACCCTGGTGGACACACGGTCGCCCACCGTGTCGGGGTTGGTGGATGACAGTCGGATTGTGGACCTCCCTCTTAACGGTCGCAATATTGTGAGCTTGTCGGAGATATTGCCAGGGGTGCTCAATGTCTCTGCGCCCCAATCACTCTATGATGCGCGCGGCGGTCCAACCATGAACGTCAATGGCGGCGAGTTTGACATGAACAATTTCATGTTTGATGGCGCTTACTTCGCCAACCCGTCACGGAACACCGGCATGAACTATCCTCCCCCTGACGCCATCCAGGAGTTTCGCATTGAGACCTCCAACTTCTCGGCGGAATACGGACACAACATCGGATCTCAGGTCAGCGTGGTCTCAAAGGCAGGGACGAACAGCTTTCATGGATCTGCCTGGGAGTTCTTGCGTAATGACGCGCTCAATGCCCGGAATTTCTTTTCTTCCACGGTTCCGGGAGAAAAGCAAAACCAGTTCGGCGCGGCAGCCGGCGGGCCGATCCGCAAAGACAAGCTCTTCTTTTTCGGCTCCTATCAAAGCTTGCGCGATCACCCGCAAGCCGTGGGCAACGTAGTGGCCCTCCCTTCCAGCAGCGAGCGGAGTGGCGACTTCACGGATCTCCTGCCTGGGACAGTTTTGACCGATCCCGTGAGCCCACTCACGAATCAGCCTTTTGTCGATTCTAGCGGGGCAAGTTGCGTCAGTAATAACATCATCAATCCAAACTGCATCAGCCCGGTGGCGACAAATCTCCTCAAATACGTTCCTCAGTCTTCTACGGGCAGCGTTGTGAGCTTGGGAGCAAGTCCTGTTACGGACGATATGTACCTTGGCCGGGTTGACTGGAACAAATCTTCCAAGCATTCCCTATTTGCTCACTTCTACGTAGACCATAACAGTCTTCCCATTACTCCCTTTCAAGGAAACGCAAACTTAGCGTACGATACGACCGGCTATATCGATGGAGCTGCTGTGGCAGAGACCGATATGGCCACGCTGGACGACAACTACTCGATCGGTCCCAATCTTATTAACCAAGCCGTCGTCTCCTATTTGCGCACGACTTCAAATGAGTACAATACCAACACCATCGCTCTCAGCCAACTGGGAATCAATATGCCCCAATACCTTGCCGGCGGAGCGGTCGATGTGGGCGTAGCGGGGTCTTTTGACCTCGGTTCGGGGTACGATACGCGCTTCATCAACAATAACTACCAATTCCGCGATACGCTAAACTGGATGAAGGGCCGACACAGTTTTAAGTTCGGTGGCGAGGTGATCCGTTTCCATTTCATCCAGAGGTGGATTGGTTCCCCTGATTTCTCGTTCAACGGATCGCGCTCCGGAGATCCGTTCGCGGACTTCATGCTCGGGGCGTACGGATCCTTGGGCCTGCAATTTGGCGTCGTTCAGAACGACGATGTTCAGACTAGCCCGAGCCTCTTCTTCCAAGATGAATTCAAGGTAAAGCCGCACTTGACCCTTACCTATGGCATTCGCTACGAGCCCATGTTGCCATGGTACGATAATCACAACATGCTCGAAGCACTGAAGTTCGGAGTCCAGTCCACCCTGCAGCCCAATGCCCCACCCGGAATCCTTTTTCCTGGCGATCCAGGCGTCACGTCGAGCTTAATACCTGCCGACCTGAACAATTTTGCTCCGCGGCTGGGCTTCGCCTGGGACGTTTTCGGCAACGGGAAGACGAGTGTCCGGGGAGGCTACGGTATATTCTATGACTCCATCAAGGCAGATGCTCTTTCGCAGCAGAACGCACCGTTTGCCGGAACGACTGAGGCCTATAACGGCCTCATTTCCGATCCTTTTAACTCCGTGGGGCAGGTCACTCCACCCGTAGTCCCCTCTGGCCAATTTGACTGCACTCACATTACTCAGTATCCGGGCCTGAATTGTCCTCTGTTTCCCTTGCCCATACTTGGCTACTGGATGGATGGTGGCCTGCGGACTCCCTACGTGCAATCCTGGAACCTGACGATCGAGCGTCAGCTGACGCCGAATATCATGCTGCAAGCCAGCTATGTGGGCAAAATCGGGACCAAGATTGAAGGATGGCGCGATTTCAACCCTGCGCAGTTCATCAACGATCCGGTGACCGGGGCTCCGCCATCTCTGAGCAACGTCGACGATCGCGTGGCCTACGAGCCGGGAATTCTGTCACCGGGCAGCGTTATAGATGGGAATGACAACCGCAGTTGGTATCACAGCTTGCAGGTGCAAGTAACGAAACGGATGAGCCGAGGTTTCTCGGTGACCGGGTCATACAGTCTAGCCAAGTCTATTGACTTGGAATCTTACAACATTTACCAGGCCGTTTATGCCGATCCCTTTAATCTTCACAACGACCGAGGCCGGTCTGACTGGGATCGTCGCCACGCCGCCGTGGCCTCGTGGGTTTGGACCCTGCCGCTGAAGTTTAGTAAGCCATGGAAGAACACCCTTGTGGGCGGCTGGAGCATCACTGGAATCACGACGGCTCAAAGCGGCGCGCCCTTGACAGTCGAGGAGGGCGAAGATATCGCCATGGTCGGAACCACCGCAGGGAGCTCCGGATTCCAGTATGCCCAGCGGACCGGTGCTTCGGTGACCCTGAGTCATCCTAACCGGGCCGCGATGGTGGCGCAGTTCTTCAACACCGATGCTTTTGTCCCGACCAACCTCGTAGCCCCAGGAACAATCGGCAACTCAGGACGGAACACCATCAGCGGTCCGGCACTAAGCAACACTGACTTCTCCATATTCAAAGACTTCGCCTTCAAGGAACGGTACAAGGTGCAATTCCGGTCGGAGTTCTTTAACGTCTTTAACCAGGTGAACTTTAACAATCCAGATAATACGGTTGATGCCGGCCCGGGTGTCTTTGGCGCAATTCTTGGCGCTAACTCCGGACGAGAGATCCAATTCGCCCTGAAGTTTCTCTGGTAAGGGGGCTCTGTCCGGGTGCACTCTAAATCCGCAGGAGGCTGCCGGCAGGGAATGTGCCAGGGCGAGGAGACTCAGCCATTTCCCTTCTCCTCGCCCTGGCCTAAGCCCGTCTGAGTATTTGTAACTCGAGTGGAAGTGTCCCCCCTCACCGCCACAGGTCACAAGATGCTGCCTCATTTGAAAGGACCTGGGACGCTCCGCTTTCCTGGCCTGCCTGTTGGGGTCACATGCCACAGGGTGCTTGCTAACAAACTGTCCGCACCTTTTCGCTAGGCACCCGGCGGACAACGGTATGGTACGTGGAAAGGGATGAAACCATCTCGGGCACAAATACAGGTTCGCGATCATGTTTCAGCCGCCTAGTCATGGAGCGATGAGGTCCCAGGCTTCGATATGGGCTTTTACGTGGCTGCTCGGGGGATTGGTGGCGTTGCACGCGCAGAGCCCTGTCGAGCAAGCCCGCCAACATTTTGACGCGGGGACCGACGCCTACAGAGCACACGATCTGGACAAAGCCGAAGAAGAGTTCCGCGCGGCGCTCAAGATCCGCGTCGAGTACCTCGAAGCTCAGGAGAATCTCGCCATTACTCTGGCGCGTAAAGGCAAGTTCGATCTTGCGATTGAGGAGATCAAGAAAGTTCTTTACGCTGATCCTCGGTCGGCTGAGGCTTACGTCGACTTGGGTCTGATTCAATTTCTAAAGGGCGATCAGGACTCAGCGCTCAACGAATTCCGTAAGGCCATCAGCCTTGATCCCAAATACCCCGACGCTTATCTCCAATTGGGATTGGCCTTGCGTCAAAAAGGCGATCTTGACGGAGCGATTTCGACTTTTGCCGCCGGAGCACGCACGGCCCCCAATAACGCGAAGCTACACTACGAGCTCGGGTTCACTTTGAGCCGCAAGGGTGAGTTTCCCCAGGGGCTCGAGGAATTGCAACGTGGTCTTACTCTGGAGCCCAACGACGTGGACGCCCGATACATTCTGGGGCAAACTCTCCAACGACTGGGGAGGGAGAAAGAAGCCCAAGCGGCGTTTGCAGAGGTCCAGCGCCTGCACCAAGTCGAGGGGGATAAGGCCGAAGCAAGAACCCAACGCGACCTCGGGCGTCAGCAGCTTGCGCGCGGTGACCTTGCGTCAGCGCGGAATTACTTCGAGACCGCAATCCGCAAAAACCCGGACTTCGCCGAAGCCCACAAAGACTTGGGTGATGTGTTCGTGAAACAGGATGAACTGGACATGGCGGAACAGGAGTTTCGAGCCGCGCTCAAGATTGGTCCTCAATACATCGAGGCACGCCAGAACCTTGGGGTCACTCTGGCACGCGAAGGCAAGTTGGACGATGGTATCGAAGAGTTCAGGAGAGTCATTGCGGCTCGCCCTCTTTCCCCGGAAGCCCACAATGATTTGGGCTTGGCCTTGTTGAGGAAGCAGGACCGTCCGGAGGCCCTCGGGCAATTCCGGAAAGCGGTAGAGATCGATCCTGACTACGCCGAGGCGCGCAACAATCTGGGCTTGCTCCTGGAAGAGCAGGGCGATGTGGAGGGAGCAATGGCGGAATATGGCTCGGCAGTGCAATCCCATCCCGACTATGCCGACGGCCACAATAACCTGGGACATCTGCTCGCCAGCCAGGGCGCGTTGGATGCGGCCGTCGCTGAATACCGGGCTGCACTTCGTCTCCGCCCCGACTTTGCCCAGGCACACACCAACCTTGGGCTCGCGTTGTGGAAAGAACACGACCTGGAGGGGGCCGAAGGAGAGTTTCGTGCAGCCTCGAAGTTGGGAAACGTGGACGCGCACTTGGGCCTGGGAGCTCTCCTTGATGAAAAAGGCCAGCTCGACACTGCAATCGCTGAGTACAGAAAGGTGGTCGAGGCTGATCCGAAAAATGCCGAAGCGCATTACCTCATCGGGCAGACACTGCTCCAAAAACGCGAGCCGGAGGCAGCCATCACCGAGCTGCGACAAGCCTTGGTCCTTGAACCAACACTCGGCGAGGGATACATAGCCGTGGGCACCGCCCAGCGGGAAGAAGGCGATCTTGAGGGTGCGGTTTCGGCGCTTCATTCCGCCCTGCGCCTGGACCCCCAAAGCCCTGAGGCCCATTACCAGCTCGGGTTTGCACTTCGCCGAAAGGGTGACCTCAGCGGAGCTCTGGGGGAACTCCGGCGTGCCATCTCCCTAAAACCCAACTATGTGGAAGCCCGGTACCTTCTGGGGCAGACGCTCCAGCAACTGGGAAAGCCCCAGGAGGCGCAAGCCGTCTTTGCAGAGGTCGACCGTTTACAACGAGTTGATGCGGATGTTGCAGAAGCAACCGTACAGTACAACCTCGGCCTTGGGGACATTCAAAAAAGGGATCTCGCCGCTGCACGCGACGCGTTTCAGGCGGCCTTGCGCCATAAAGAGGATTTTCCCGAAGCTCACACGAATCTGGGTGGTGTCCTCCTCGAGCTTGGCGACGTCGATAGCGCCATCGGACATTTTTGGGCGGCGATCGACTTAAGACCTGATGATGCCCGCGCCTACTACAATCTGAGTTTGGCATTCAAAAAGAAGGGGGATCCCGCGGCTGCGCAGGAGGCGCGAAAAAAGGCCCTTGAGCTTGATCCCCGCCTGGCTCCCTCTGCGCCCGCCGGTCGTCCTTGAAGATACAACGCCCTCAAGGGCAGAATGCCCTTATCTCGGAGGCTGTGTCGCGCCAACTGGGGAGGTGGAGTCCGCAACCCTCACGTCAGGAACGGAATTCGGTCCCAGCCTGTTCGCGTCATGTCTTTCCCGGGACCCAGTCATCGGCGGCGCTCATGGAGCGCCGCTAAACTAGCAAAGCCAGACACACGGAGGAGAAACATGCGTCCACAGAAAAGAACGGTCCGCGTTATCGGATTCGGTGTGCTATTGGCTTCATGGATAGCTGCGACGGTCGGCCTCCAGGCCCAGACTTCAGACAGCGGTCATGCCTCGCGGCCTAAGGTGAGAGACACGTCCCTCCAGGAGCTGCGAGTACGCACCTCACTGAATTCGGGGTGGTTGTTCAAACGACAGGCATCGCCAGGCCCCGCTGACGAGGCTAAATTCTTAAGAGCCGAGCAGCCCGGTTACGACGACAGCTCGTGGGAGAAGATCTCCCTGCCCCACACCTGGGACGCCACGGCGGACAACCCTTTTCCGTCCACCCGCCACTTTCGAGGCATAGGCTGGTACCATTGTAGGTTGGACCTCCGGCCCGAGTGGCGCGGACGACGCATGGCCCTGGATTTCAAGGGTGTCTTTCAAATCGCCGATGTGTGGGTGAACGGCAAAGTTGCGGGCCGACATGTCGGGGGCTTCACCGGATTTCAGTTCGATATCACGGACCTTCTTAATTGGGAAGGGCCCAATATTCTCGCGGTCAAGGCAGACGATACGCTCGACCCGGAAATCGCTCCTGCCAACGAAACCAACGTGGTCGATTACGGCGGGATTTATCGCAGCGTGTCGCTTCTGGTTACAAACCCGCTTCACATTGCGCCCAATGGCACTTGGGTTACGACCGAACAAGCCGGAGACACCGCTGTCGTCCGGATTCGCTCCTGGATCCATAACAGCAACGCGTCACCCGCCAATGCTCATCTGGAAACGAAGATCCTCGACGCCTCCAACCAAGTCGTCGCCAGCCTCGAAGGGAGCGCCACGGTTGCCCCGGGTGAAGACAAAGAGTTCGATCAGAAAACACAACCCGTCTCGAACGCTCACCTCTGGTGGCCAGAAACACCTTATCTCTATCGAGTGGAGAGCACGGTTTCAGATGACCATCGCGTTACTGACCGCTTTTTGACTCCGTTTGGAATCCGTTTCATGGGCTATGACCCGGCGGCGGGATTCACACTGAACGGCAAGCCTATCAATTTGCATGGGGTCGATCGGCGACAGGACTACGGATTTCTGGGTGATGCGGTGCCCGAGGTCGTCGGAGCCAGGGATGTTCGGATCATGAAAGAAATGGGTGTGAATTTCCTCCGCACATCTCACTATCCCCAAGACCCCGCCGTGCTGGAGGCCTGCGATCAGCTCGGTATCCTGGTGTGGGAGGAGATCCCAAACATCAAGATTTTCATTTATCCCGCCGCAGGCGACAGCCATACTGGCGAGCTTTACACCCAACGCTTCCCGCGGGCATTCATGCAAAACCTCAAGCAACAGTTACGGGAGATGGTGGAACGCGACCGCAACCATCCCGCGATCGTCATCTGGGGCCTGGCCGACGACCTGAGTGGATACCACTTCCCCGAAGATTTCGCCGAACTCTCGAACGCTGCTCATGCTCTCGACCCCACCCGTTGGACCGCCGGTCGCGCTCCGCATGTCACCGACATTATTGATGCTACCACCTCCACCGCCGTCGACTTGCTGCGCGAACATCAGGAGCACCCAGAACGAAAGTATATATGGAACGAATGGGGAGCCTTCGCATCCCAGCGAGGGCTGGAAGGCGCTTCGGTCGTCATCGAGGGAGAGAGCGTTTCGATGGCGGATAGCGAGGCTGCGCAGCTCCTCGAAGGGTACTTAATGCAGTGGAATGCCTTGCCCTGGCTGGGGACGGCGAAGTGGTGCATGTTCGATACCGGTGAGGTCAATGCGACCCAAACGCGGACGATCTGGGTCGGGCCAAGACCCGATGGAAAAGTCACCTTCCGCTGGCCATTTAACGACTACCTGGGCGTTTCGGATATGTGGCGTCTCCCTAAGGACGGATTCTACTTCTTGCAGAGCCAGTGGACCGAGAAGCCCATGGTGCACATCGTAGGTCACTGGACATGGCCGGGCCAGGAAGGACAAAGACGTCAAGTGCGAGTCTATAGCAACTGCGATAGGGTGGAACTCTTGCTGAATGGCCGAAGCCTCGGGGTGCACATGTCGGCGAGTAATGAGCAGGTCTGGCAGGATTTTCGCCGGTTGATTGACCGTCAAAGAACCCTCCGGGATCAGCAGGATGACTACAGCGAAGTCCCCTTTGGCGGTGCGACTTTGCGCCACCCGCCGTTCGTCTGGGACAAAATCCCTTACGAAAGCGGCGGCTTGGTGGCGATCGGCCACAAAGGTGAAGATACGGTACAGGAGGAAGTGCGGACGGCTGGCTTGCCCACAAGAATTGTTCTGAAGTCCGAGAAATCCACCCTCGCGATTGATCGTGAAGATGTAAGCTTTCTGGAGGCCGAAGTGGTGGATTCGAACGGGACGATTTTGCCGGACGGGCACCCATGGATTCGCTTCACCGTGGAGGGGCCCGGACGCTTGCTCGGCGGCACCACAGAAATTGACGCGATTTCCGGCGTGGCTGCAATCAACGTGCAGACGGTGGGCCAGCCGGGTGAGGTTGTAGTCACTGCTGCCGCCGACGGATTGGAGCCTGGCTCAGTTCGAATTCAAGCTGCGGAGGAATAGCGAGAATTCGGCGCGGCCTCACTGGATATGAAGCCCTTCGCGGACGTGGAATAGCCGCATACAAACGAATCGAAAATGCGCCACTTCTTGAGGGCGAGACTCTTAACTAAAAGCAAGAGCTGAAGGTTAAGAATCGAGTGATGGCCCGGTCGAAATAGGTTATCGGTAGACCGTGGCGTTCCGCGAATATTCCATCTCGTCGCGTTTGCCCTTAGCGACCGCTCGCACTTCAACACGCCCCAAGGCGAGCCCGGGGCAGTAAGCACTGATCCTCGCTCGTCCCACGCGCGAAGTTGCACGCATGGCGATGCGCGTCATGCCGGCCACGGCCTCCCACTCGAAGCCCGTGGCGTGCCCCGCCCAGGTTTGCGGCAACAGCTCACCCGGGCCGTAACAGTTGAACGCGATGGCGTTGCAAGCGCTCGGAACCACCGTGCCATCCTTATCCACGACCCTCGCTGTGATATAGGCCAGACTCTCGCGGTCGCCGGAATTAACCTGCGGTACGTCCGACTCCAGAACGATGCGGGCCGGCGGGCCAGCGGTTTTGCGCTCATCGGTAAGAGGCTCCCCTAGAAAATACGCAACCGCCTTCAGTGTTCCGGGCTGGTAGGGCACGACCCACACTCGGGGTGGGTGAAGAAGGCCCGGGGCTTCCCCTCCCTTCTTTACGCCCAACGATTTCTCGTTGAGAAAGAGCTCCACCTCCGCGGCATTGCTGTACACCTTCACTGATTTACTCTTGCCTTCGTCTCCAGGCCATGTCCAATGACCGCAGATGCGGAGCGTGGGTTTGGAACTCCACTGGCTCCGATAGAAGTAGAAGACGTCTTTGGGTATCCTCCAGGCGTCGGCCATGCCGAATGTCACCAGATGCGGAATCACCGGATCGTATTCCTCGCCGTCGTAGTCAAACTGATGCCATAGAGTGCTTCCGGCGATCCACGGACGAGGATTGAGCTGACTTAAGAATTCCTCATGCAGCACGCAGCCCAAGTCTTCGCTCTCCGGCCCCATTCCATAAATGCCCCGCCCAATACCCGCGACGGTGTATTCCTCGATCATGTACTTCCGTTCGGGATGCAGCCGGTGGTCCCGGTCGTCGTCTTCCCATGTGGAGTACAGTCCCACGACGTCAAGCATCTCCTTGATGGCTTCGACGCGTGGATCGTGCATAGTCACAATGCGGGTGGGATCCAGTTCGCGGTATTTCCGGATCACCGTCGTCACCACGCGCGTGGCGACGTCATCGGGAGAATCGATCTCGCCGCAGAATCCGTACATGAGAACGCACGGGTGGTTGCGGTCGCGGAGGATCATCTCTTCTGCTGACTTGGCCTGAATCCTCAGATACTGCGGCGTGTCTGCCACCTCCTCCCCAATAAACAATTCCTCCAGCACCAGGATTCCCAATCGATCGCAAGCCTCCATCACCGCAGGGTCATGCGGGTAATGGCTGGTCCGGAAGAAGTTCGCGCCCATATCACGGATGACTTCCATATCTTTAACGTGCCGCGAATTGGGCAGAGCATTTCCCATCCCGGGATAGGATTGAAACCACGTCGTTCCCCGCAACTGCAGCCGCTTTCCATTCAGGAAGAACCCTTGCTTAGCGTCGAAGCGGAACCAACGCAAGCCCAGTGGAATCTCAATGGAATCGATGGGTTGTTTCGCTTCCCCAAGGTAGGCGCGGATCCGGTAAAGATGGGGATTGTCTGGAGACCACAGTTGCGGGTTATTCAGCGGCGCGATTTCTTGAGTGACGTCCCGGCTTGCGTGCCCGGAGACGGCAACGGAAGCAGTGGCGGCCCCCACGAGTTTGCCGGCAGGGTCGATAACCTCGTGGGTCAGGGATAGGCTTTTTGATTGACTGGTCGTATTGGTGACCGTCGAATGAACCACAACATCCGCCGACTGCTCGCTGACCCGCGGCGTTGCCCAGTAGACCATTGATACGTAAACGGGCTCCGAGACTCGCAGCCAGACGTCGCGATAAATCCCTCCGTAATGTGTCACGTCGGTCTTCACGGTGGGTGAAATGTCGGGATTGTAGAGGTTGTCGACTTTAACCGTAAGCACATTGACTTGGGGGCCGAACTCCTCGAATTCGGTGATATCGAATTCAAAGCTCGTGTATCCGCCCTTGTGTTCGCCCACGCGGCGGCCGTTCAGCCAGAACTCCGACACCTGATTGGCGCCTTCGCATTCCAGGAAAAACCTCTTCCCCCGCAGGTCTTCGGCGAGTTGGAAATGCTTGCGATACCATCCGATGCCGCGGAAGTAGCCGGGGATCTCATCGCAACTATCGTGAGCGTTCCAGGTGTGCGGCAAGTCGACTGACTCCCACCAGGAATCATCGTAACCAACCTCATAAGCGCTGCGGAAAGCTGGTTCGATCGCCGCCCCAGCGGAAGTGTCACGATCGAAGGAACCCAGCTCTCCGCCCCCATGTTCTTGACGGCAAAACAGCCAGCCGGCATTGAGGTTCTCGCGCCAACGCGGCGTGGGTTGCGGTCCGATGCTCTCCTCGACAGGCGCGGCCGAGCGCACCCGTCTTGATAATGCCGGAAGTGCTTGAGAAGCCGCCATCCCCCCGGCCACACTGCCCAGGAATTCTCTACGTTTCATGCCTTCCCTCCACTATGCCCGATTCCGCAACGTCCCGAATCCCCTCACAAGAGCCACTACCTCAGCTCTTGCGCGATGAGGCAGGCCACTTACTTTGCCGGGATCCGGATGTGCACAGAGCCTGGCTCCAATTTCGGAGCCGCCGCAGTCACCACGATCTCTCCCGGTCTGCCGGTGGCTTGCACGACGATCGCCACGACCCCCGTGATGGAGTCGATCTCCGTGGCTCCTCTCAGCAGCCTTCTGGATCCGCTCACTTCGAATCGTACTCAAGGATGCGCGTCCGGAACTACCGTGCCGTTAGCGTCAACCACATCCGCCTCGATGAAACTCGCGTCCTCACGGTCAATATCGAGTGTCCCTTTCGCCGCTTTCACTGCAACGCGCACGGGTTTCCCCGCCGTCCGAAGTTCATCACGCGCGGTCTATGTTCCCCTGTTCTCCATTAATTGGATCGGAATTGATCACGCATCCTGCACGATATTGCCAGGTAGCTACATGGGAGCGAACAATATGACCGTCTTCCGGGGGGAACCCAAATATCACTCTCGTGCATATTTGAGAAAGCCCTGGATAGCTTCGCGGTCCTTGTCCGCTCGCTCTATTGCCTTGAGCGCCTGGAACCTCTCCAGGGCTTTCTGTGCTCGTTCTAGCTCGCCGATTTTCCGATAAAGTTCGGCCAATTTGTAGAAGGCGGCACTGGACCTCGGGTCAAGCTGGACAGCCCGTTCCAGTTCGCGCCGTGCCGTCTCGAGCCGGTTGCGCTTTTCAAGGACACTACCCAGCTCCAGGTGGGGTTCAGCCAATCGGCCATCCAGGGCAATGGCCCTCTCAAAATGCTGCTGCGCTTCTGCCAAGTCCTCCCTTGAGGACTGCTGCCCGCGTGCCGCGAGAATTCTTCCATAGAAAAACTCAGCCCAAGCGTCCTGCGGCTGCCTTTCGAGATAGCCGGCGAACCGCTGTGCAATCGTGTCCTGAAACGGCCCTGCCGCATCATAAGCTCGGCCCAAGAGGTAATACACCTGGGGATTTTGCGGAGCCATGTCGGCTGCGTGCAGGAACGCCTGTGCCGCCCCTGCATAGTTGCCCGCCAAGTAGTACGCCGCCCCCCAACCTAGCCACAACCTCACTGATCCCGGAAAATCCCTGGTGGCTGCCTTGAAGACTTCAATGGCCTCATTAAGGGACGACGCACGCACCAGCGATTGCGCGTAGTCGTAGCGATACTCCTCATTTTGCGGTTCGAGCTCCGCAGCGTGACGAAAGGCGGCCAGAGATTGAGACTTGTTGTCGCGACTTTCCTCGACATCGCCCAGCAGATTTTGCAGCTCCGCATTGTCCTTACGTTCCAGGAGGCTTGCAAGGAGCCCCGCCGCCTGATCCTCTTCGCCAGCACGATGGTAAGCCAGGGCCAAGTTGTAGTTCATCTCGTAAGACTCCGGCTGGGTCTCACGCAAACGCCGAAGCTGCTGAATAGCCAGTTGGTAGGCGCCTTCGCCGACCAGCATGGCTGCTAGTGCCATTCGCCGGGGATCTTTCTTATCCAACTGGCCGTCGAGCAGGGTTAGAGTCGCGGCGGCCTGCGCTTCGTGTTTCAGTTGCAGTTGCGTCTCGAGCAGGTTGGCAAGAAGCGAGGGATCGCGGGGCTTTATTTTCAAAGCCTTATCGAATTGGTTTAAGGCCGCGCCGGGCTGGTTGCCCAGGAGGAAGATCACACCCACACCATAAAGAGATTCGAAATCGTTTGGGTGAGAGGTCAGGACCAGTTCGAATTGGCGGCGGGCATCGTTCAGCCGCTTTTGCTTCAGGTAAAATGCTCCCAAAGTCCTGTGCGCCGGGATTAGGCCGGGCTTTAGTTCGAGAGCCTTTTCCAGATTCTTTCCCGCGGCGTCGAAATCCCCGAGTGCCAATTCGGCCATCCCCAGGAGACATTCAGCTTCTGCTGAGTGAGAATCGATTTCCAACGCGTGACGCGCCGCCTCGCATGCCTCCTGAAATTTCTCCCGCGCGAGCAACTCTTGTGCCTGACGGCAGTAATCAGCTACAGATTCCTGGGGTTTTGCGGTAACGGGAACATTTCCGACCGATAATCCACCGATCAAGGCGGCGGTTCCCCAAAGGATTATCGTGATGCCGTAAACCCCGGCAATGCTGTTTGAACAGTTACCCATTGCAAAGATGACAATAAAGATTCCCTTGAACACCCTTTGGGGACCTCAGTGTTGCCATCTTCGCCTCCTTCCTCAAGGAGCTGGAAATGAAACCACCGCAGAGCGCTATGGAGTACTGAACAGGGACACCGTTCTGCATGTGGAAGACACCGACCGCATACGCCTGAACTGTTACGGCCCGCCCTGGCAGACTGTCAAGGGCGTACTGAGTTTACTGAAAAAACATCGAGGGCACAACTTAGCTACCCTTGCAAATGTCGGTCGAATCAAAGCAAACAATTGCTGTGTGGTCAGTACGCCAGACTATGGTAACTGTCCGAGAGGTCAGCCACTGGTTCGACCAGTGAGACTCGAAGAGGTTTGACCGCTGAGCAGAGTAACATCCTCCTGCAAGGTGGCTTGATGAGAACCCATCCCAAAGGAGGATGTCATGTCAGATCTTTATCAGAGCCTATCCCATTCAAGATGGGACTGCAAATAGTGCGCCGGCACAAACCCGCGAGGTGTAGTGAATGAAAGAGTCACTCGATGAAAGGCTAGCAACCCACATCGGCCCTGAGTCATGCGGAGCCGCTCGCAAGGGTGGCGTCGAAGCGTTGACAGGGGAATGTGCGGGCCAGGTATTGAGCCGCGAAAGGTCCCAAACTCCGGGACGCCGACGCTATTATTTGAAGCGGAAGGCTGCACCTGGTGCACCGATACTGCGAGGTGCGCCGGGGTCCCGCGCGGTCGGAGACCCTGTGCACGTACGGAAGCGCCTCGCACGGGAACCGGGAGATCCCCTGTTTGCCCAGAGCAGCAAAAGCTCTGGGACGCACCGGGAAGTCTAAGGACACACGCCGATGATGAACGGACAGGGGAAGTCGGACAAACCCGCAGTAGCTGAGAAGTCCCCGAACAACGCCGAGCAACCGGGGGCGGAGGGGAGGGAGGGAAGGGGTTTGGCCAAAGGGAATCTGCGACAGCAAAACGCGCCCCGGACACCGAGCCGGACCGACGCGCACAGTGCGCTGGAGCGGGTACGTCGAGCAGCGAAAAGGGATAAGAGGTTGCGGTTCACTGCGCTCCTGCACCACATCTACCACCTGGAAACACTGCGCTCGGCCTACGGCAGCTTGAAGAGGGAAGCCGCGGCGGGCGTGGACGGGGAGACGTGGCGGCACTACGGAGAGAGCCTGGAAAACAACCTCCGGGAGCTAGCCGGGCGGCTGAAGCGTGGGGCGTACCGGGCGAAGCCGGTGCGGAGGGTATACATTCCCAAGGCCGACGGGCGGCAAAGACCGCTCGGTGTTACCGCGTTGGAAGATAAAATCGTCCAGCGTGCGACGGTCGAGGTACTGAATGCCATCTGCGAAACGGACTTCCTCGGCTTCTCGTACGGATTCCGACCGGGGCGCAGCCCGCATCACGCGTTGGATGCGCTCTACACGGGACTGCTGACGAGGAAAGTGAATTGGGTGCTCGATTTGGATATCCAGGGCTTCTTGGATGCTGCTTCATATTGCCCCTCGATTCATGAAAGCTCGTTGAAGAGCGTTAGATGCTGATCCACAACTTTGATTCGCAAGCCCTTACGCTGACCCTGCCTGACTAGCACGGCCGCGAGTTCGCCGCGCTTTACACGCTGCAACACGGTTTGCCGCGATACGCCGAGCTTCAGCGTGGTTTCCAACATGGGAAGATAGTCCGGGGGCGCCTGCGGCACGATGGGCGCTCGCAAATCATCCGTGATTCGAATCTGCCAAGGCGCGCCGGGAGTAACTTGCTCACCGGCGATGAAGCCATCGGCCAACCAGCGGTGAATGCTGGAGGTATTCATGCCGAGAACTTGCGCGGCCTTGCGGATGGAGACCAACTCCCCAGAGGGCGGCTCGGCGGGCGCTTGGAAACGCGGAATATCGCGATAGCGGCGCAGGCTGCCCACTTGGTTGGCGGTGAAGCGTTCCCCCATCGCGGTCTTGCGGCCTTGACGATTGAGGATTCCGGCGATGACTTCGTCGGGATAAAGAGCGGCCAGGCGGCGCAGCAGCGAGAGGGTATCTTCATCGGTGCGGGGGCCCATCGGCTGAAAGCGTGGGACAGGAACATCCAACGTGGTGAGGGCTCCGCCGCGCCAGCGCAGCGTCAGATGGGCGCGGCCTTCGGCACGCTTGAGACTGAGCGTAACTTCTTCCAGCAGGGTTCGCAGCAGTTCCTTGCGATCACGGTCGGTGGTGGTCGTCGCGTTCCAGACTTGACGAAGATCGCCGGCGAGCATCTGGAGACGCTGGAGTTGCTCGGGAGTAAGCGCCCGCGGGCGTTGTTCTTCGCGGCGGCGCAGTTCCACTTCGGCAGCCGCCCGGTCTCGCAGGCGGTTTTCCCATTCCGCCTCCAGACCGCGAGCGACCAAGCGATTCTCCGGTTCCACAGCCCGGTAGCGGCGTTCGGCCAGTTCCGCTTCATAGCGCGCCCGTTCTACTTCCAGTCGCCATTGCGACAAAGCAGCATCATGGTGGGCCTGGAGGTGCTCGACACTGAGCCGCCGGGCTTCGAGCGCGCCCGGGGTGACCGCCTCCAGAAAGGCATCAGACAGCGCCTTGTCAATTCCCATTCCGCCAACATTAAAGCAGTATACACCGCGCCCGTTGACGAGATCTTTCCCCGCGCAGTGGTAACCGGGAGCGGAGTTGCGGCCGCGGTAGTGGGTGTGCAAACGACGACCACAATGCCCACAGACAGCGAGGCCTTGCAACAAGGCGCAGCCCTCTCTCACCGCGCCTCCCGACTGATGAGGTTGGGGCCGAGTGTTGGCATCAAGCCGGGCCTGATTCGCCTGGAGGGTCGCCCAGTCGATGAAGCCGGGGTGGTGATCGGGAATGAGCACCGCCCACTGCTCCAGGGGAAGATGACGCAGGCGTTTTTTGATGGTCCCGTGATCATCGACGTAACGTTCACAGCGGGTCTTGCCGTAGGCGTGAGCGCCAGCATACACCGGATTGGTCAAGATGTGGTGGAGGGCCGTGTAAGTGGGGGCGACCCACCGGACTTCGCCTGCCGGTCCATCTTGCAGCGGGAAGGGCAATTGCTCGGAACGGAACCAGAGCCGGACGCGGCGAGCGGAGCCAAACTCGGCGAAGCGCTCAAACACCGCACGCAGGGCGCCGGTGACAGCCTCATCGGGATGAAACCGCACTTCGCCATCGCGTTCTCCCCAAACGAAGCCCACCGGCAGTCCACGGCGCAGTTCTCCGCGCGCCGCCTTGTTGCGGATGCCGCCATCCAGCCGGGCGCGCAGGACGTGCAGTCCGGCTTCGCTCATGGCGCCCTTTAAGCCAGCGACAGACAGCCCCGTATGTTGCATTTTGTGGATGCGCGGTGACGATTGTTTCTGAAGATAGCCCCAACTGCGGCCAGGTGGGTCGAGTAAAACGTGTTTTCTGGCGCGAGCGAATACCGTGGGTCGTGGTGCGATTCCGTATTGGGGGTGTGAGGGCTGTTCCTTGGGACTGGACAGACCTTCCGATTCCGCAGGCGGAACGCATCGCTTCCTCGCGGGACATGTCTGCCATCTTCCTCTCTCCGAGCGCCCTGCGAGACCTGGCTCGCTTTCTACACAGTCATGGCAGCAAGCCCGACAAAAGGCCATCCCATGATTGAATATTGTGGACACTTCTCGACATTGATGACATTTGCCCCCAAGCGAATCGCGGTTCACCGTGACTCGAAGATGGCTGTCATTCGGCTGCAAGGTCGGAGGAGGGCAAGAACTGTCCATAGCGGAGCAGGTTTGTCCATGTGCTCCCGAAGCTTCTCAATGCCGTCCGCCAGAAAATTTCGCTGGACAAATGCCGCCGTTTTGGATACGGTAGAATAGGTGAATGCTGCGGTCGGTGCGAGTAGACCAAGCGATCGGAAATTTACCCAGGGCCCCGACGCGGGCAGTTCTCATGGCTATGCCCGAATCCTTGACCTTTTGCGGACGCACGTTCGGCGCAGCCGAATTGGAATTAATGCGCCAGATCGCGCGGGAGTTTTCCGCTCTAGAAATCCATCCGGGAACCTGCGTCTTTCAACCGAACATTCGGGTGGCGTGATTCGCGTGGAGGTGTGCGCACTCCACCCGCTACGCCCAGGCTGGCTCGGGGCGAGTGAAGAGTCGGCTCCAAACGGCTAAAACGGCGCCCCGCAGGCCAGTT
>Ga0187856_1001204_pt1 | contig 21186 bp, 16 predicted proteins | sample June2016WEW_8_40_FD_132443 | JGI IMG/M metagenome (GOLD analysis project Ga0187856, IMG submission 132443) | Peatland microbial communities from SPRUCE experiment site at the Marcell Experimental Forest, Minnesota, USA - June2016WEW_8_40 | ecosystem: Environmental > Terrestrial > Soil > Wetlands... | reverse complement strand
GGCTCCGGCGCGGGACGCACCGCAGCGTCAAAGAGCTGGCCGCATCCATCACCGACTGGGTGGGCACTTGGAATGACGATCCTCGCCCATATGTGTGGCACAAGACGGCCGACGAGATCTTCGTCAGTCTCGCGGCATATTGTGAGCGAACCTCAGAATCGGGAGACTAGGCGGTGATCGAACGCACCGAGGTCGAGTCCAGCTTGACCGCCACGACGGTGTCGGCCGCGAGGTTGAGAGCCACTGCGCTCGAGACGTCTGCCAGAAGGAGCCCGAGGTCTGTTGCCAAGCCGACCCGGGTGACCGGCCCCAGAAAAGTCAGGCTCGTCACACGTCCTTCGACAAGCCCCGGGGCAAGCTTGTCTCCGTTCGACAGCATCTCGAGACTGATGTCCTCGGGACGAACGAAAAGCTCTACGGTCTCGCCGACAGGGTGGCTGAATGTCGGGTCCGGGACGCTTAGTAGGAGCGGCCCACAGCGGACGACCCGATCCTCGCGGGACACGACCTTGCCTTCTAGCTTGTTCATCGTTCCGACGAAGTTGGCGACAAAGGCCGTTCTCGGGCCGCTGTAAATCTGGGCCGGCGTCCCGAGCTGCTCGACACGACCCGCGGACATCACCGCCACCCGATCCGAGATCGACAAAGCTTCTTCCTGATCGTGGGTGACGTACAGGGTCGTGATTCCGAGCTCGAGTTGGATGCGCCGAACCTCCGCGCGAAGCTGCACCCGCACTTTCGCGTCCAAGGCGGATAAAGGCTCGTCGAGCAGAAGGACGCTCGGCTGGATCGCGAGCGATCGCGCGAGCGCAACCCGCTGTTGTTGGCCTCCCGACAGCTGACGGGGATAGCGACTCATCGCCGAGCCGAGGCCGACGAGCTCGAGGAGTTCCCGGGCCTGTTGGGCACGCTTCTCCCGGCTCTCGTTGCGAACCCGAAGGCCGAATTCCACGTTCTGCTGCGCTGTCATGTTCGGGAACAGGCTGTATGCCTGGAAGACCATGCCCATGTTGCGTTTGTTGGCCGGCTTGCCGAGCACGTCTTGACCTTCCACGAGCACCTCGCCCGAGTCAGGCCATTCGAATCCCGCGACGATCCGCAACGCCGTGGTCTTCCCGCAGCCGCTCGGTCCGAGCAAGGAGACGAATTCGCCGGAATGCACCTCGAGCGACAGATCGTCGAGCGCGACGACATTGCCAAAGGTGCGACGTAGCCCACGGAGTTCGACGGTTGCCATACGAGCCTATTTGTAGTCCGTAATCGCGACGGCCGCCGCGCCGCGGCCGCCCCGACCCAGCAGGTACAGAGCCAGCATGGCCCCCCAGACGAAAATGAAGCTGATGAACGACAGGGCCACGCCCTCGTAGGCCGTGCTCGTGCCGACGGTGTAGGTGTAGACGGAAAAAGTGTTGAACTCCAGCAGGCTCGCGACGGTGTACTCGCCCATCGCGATGGCGATGGTGAGAAGCGATCCACCGATGATGGCTGCTCGGAGATTTGGAAGGATCACCCGCAAGAGTGTCCTGGGCATCCTTGCGCCGAGGCTCTCCGCGGCCTCGACGAGAGTACGCAGGTCGATCGCGCGCAGTCCCGCATCGAGCGCTCGATAGAGAAAAGGCAGTGCGAACACGACGTAGATGAGCGACAGCACCTCGGGGCGCACGAACAGGAAGGTGATGTTCTTCAAGAAGGGCAAGAGCCCGACAACGAGCACGATCGGCGGCACCACGAAAGGCAGGATCGAGATCAGGTCCATCACGGGTCTCAGGCCGGGAAGGCGGAGGTGGACCCAGAACACCGTCGGCACCATGAGCACAAGGCTGACGGCGACGGTCTCGAGAGAGATCTGAATCGAGAGCCAGAACGAGGCCCTGAACACGGGGTCGTCGAACACGGTCAGGTACCAGTGAAAGGGGCTCTGGCCCGGCCCGATTCCCGCCAGGCTGAACTGAACGACCGAGTAGATCGGCACGAGGAAAACGAGCGCCGCCAGCACCAGCCATATCAAGTGCCAGACCGGCACACGGTTCCGTTTCCGCCGGATGCGGTGGGGATTCGGACGAGCTTCCGCGACGGCGGTTACCTGAGCCATCGGCTCGCTCGACGTTGAAGAAGGGCGTAGACCACGATCGTTATCACGATGACGACGATCATCGCGAGGGCGAGTGCATACGCGTCCTGCGGATCGAAGGTGATGTCCCCGTTGATGAGGTTCGCGATGTCGATGGTGACGAGATTGGAGACGCCGAGGGTCTCCGCTGTCGCGTAGGCGGAGAAGGCGTTCCCGAACAGCAGCACCATCAGGCCCAGGAGCGACGGGGCTACCACCGGCAGGCCCACATACCGCCAGAATTCGAAGGAACTGGCACCGAGGTTTGACGCCGACTCCCTCCATTCCTTGCGCAGTCCCTCGATCACGGGGATCATGAGCAGGATCATGAGGGGCAGCTGGAAGTACATGTAGACCAGCGCGCAGCCGAACAGTCCCTGGAGGCTGAACGTTGGGTAGATGTTCAGACCCAGGTGCTGTAAGAGGGTGGTTACGACGCCGAGCGCGCCCAACGTCGCAATGTAGGCGAACCCGAGCGGCACACCCGCGAAGTTCGCCGCCATGCCCGAGAACGACACGAACGCCGGCCGGATGAAACGAGGAACGCCGTGGTGCAAAACGGCGTTTGCGACAAGGAAGCCGAGCGCCCCTCCCATGAGCGCGCTCAGGGCCGACAGCTCAAGGGAGAATTCGAAGTCCTGCGGGTAGGGCGCGCGGAAGATGTCTGAGATATTGGAAAACGTGAAGGCTCCGTTGGCGGTCCGGAAGGCGCCAACGATGAGTTCACCAGTCGGTATCAGTAGGAAGATGCTGATGTAGGCGAAGAAGGGGAGCATCCCGAGCAGGGCCCATCGCCGGGAACGTGACCGCCTGCGCGACACGTTCCCGGCGAGGACTGCTGGCTTAGTTCCGGACTTGGCGAGGGCCAACGGGCCCTCCTGATTGCGCCTGGGCCTCGAGCTAGACGCCGCCCACCATCTTGTTCCAGTTCGCCGCCACGACCGCGCTCGCCTTGTTGATCTGGGCCAAGGTGGGGAAGTGCAGACCTGCGTACTCGCTCGCGGGCGGTAGAGCCTTCGCAAGGCCAGGCGGGATCTTGCCGGCGGCCGCCATGGCCGCGTAGCGCGCCGGGTGCACGTACCCGGCGAGGTACTCGAGCTGTCCAAGGTCTGAGTAGAGATACTCCATCCAGAGCTTGGCCGCGTTCGGGTGCGGTGCGTACGCGCTGATCGCCTGGCAGTAGTAGTTGGCGAACTTGCCATCGGCCGGAACGCTCACCACGAAATTGATGTCGGGGTATTGCTTCTTATAGGCAAGATTGAGGTAGTCCCATTCGATGACGATCGGCGTCTCGCCACTCGCGATCGGGGCAGGGTTGGCGATAGTCGGGTTGAAGTTCCCGACTTCCTTCAGCTTCTGGAAGAACCTGATGCCGGGCATGATGTTGTCGAGGGAGCCGCCGTTTGCGAGGGCGGCGCTCCAGACAGAGGCGAATGGATCGCCCGCAACAGCAGGGCTGTTGACGATCGCGACCTGGCCCTTGTACTCCGGCTTTAGGAGGTCCTTCCAGGTCTTCGGCGGGTTCTTCACCACCTTGGTGTTCGTGCCAAAGGACTGGACACCGTAGTAGTCGCCGTACCAGGTGCCGTTCGCTTCCTTCATACTGCTTGGGATCTCGTTCCAGGTCTGAACCTTGTAGGGAGCGAAAGCCTTGTCTGTAACGCCTTGCTCTGCTATCTCGGGTGAGACGTCGACGGCATCGGGGTCCTTCGGCGTGCCCTTGAAGGACAAGATGGCGGTCAGCTCCTGCGCCGAGGAACCTAGCGGGTTCACCACAGGGCAGTTGATCCCGTACAACTTGTAGAACTCGCCGATGACGGTGTTCGGAGTCGACTGGGTGCCGTAGTTAGCCCAGTTGTAAGGATCGGCGATCAGGTTGAGTGTGCCTTCCTTCTTCGCGGCCGCCAGCAGGCCCGGTGGCAGCGTCGGTGGTGCAGTGCCGGCTCTCCGCGCAACCGCAGAGCTGAGCGGACTCGCGGAGCTAGCAGCCGACTGGAACAGCAAGCCGCCGGCTATCCCGGCAACGCCGAGGCCCACCTGGGACAGGAAGCGCCGTCGGTCGTAGACACCCTGTTCGGATCCGGCAACACCTTCATCTCGCTCAACCATGCCGTCTTCCCCTCTCTCCATTACGAATACGCGACGAACACTACACTCGCACTCGACCGAATGTAAGGAAGATTCTTGCCGACTCTTCCCCGCGCCTCGCTCAGGTCTTCGAGGATCGCTAAGCGGCCCCTGTGCTGAACGGACCTCGTCGCGAGCGCCGGCACCGCCACGGCGTAGTTGCGCGCTTCGATGCCGGATGTCCTCGCCGCCGACCTCCCGATGTGTCACGCGGGTGATCCGCTCGATAGTCGCCAGCCTGAGCTAAGTTGAACACAAGATGAACGATCAATGAACGGAGAATGAACAACAGCTGAACAATCGATGAACCGAGTGTGCCAGATGTGAAGCACTTTCAGCCTGACAGCAGCCGCGTACCCTTGCACCCGACCTTCGAGCGGTCATGACGTTTGCGAACCCATTGACCGCGGTCCTGTTGGCGGTCGCGGTCGTGTTCGCCCTGGTCAAGGGCTTGAACGACGGTGCCTCGATCGTCGCTGTGACCTCGGCAGGGATCTCTTTGATGCCGCTGGCAGCAGTGCTCACTCTTGGCGCTGTCCTGGTCGTTGGTCCGTTACTCGTGGGAACGCGCGTCGCGACGACCTATGCCGCCGGACTCGTGCCTGCGCACGGTGCCTCCGGGCGGCTCTCCTTCCTGATCGGGATAAGCGCGGCCATGGCGGTGTCAGCCTTCCTCGCGACGAGGGGGCTGCCGACCAGCCTGACGATGGCGCTCGTCGGCGGCCTGGCTGGTGCCGGTGCCGGCAGCGGTCTGCCGGTCGCGTGGTCAACCGTCGCGACAGTTGTCGCCGTCGGCTTGGGTGCGCCACTGCTCGCAGGCCTGGTCGCGTCGGTCGTGCTGTCAGGACTCGGGCGTCTGCCAAGGGGGCGAAGCATGCAGTCCCGGCTGAGATGGCTCAACTACTTGAGCTTCGGCCTTCAGACGCTCGCTTACTCCGCGAACGACGGCCAGAGCATGCTCGCAGTGTTCGCCGTTGCGGTTAGCGGCACGAGCGCTGTTGAGGCTCACCTTCCGGAGCTCACCGTGCTGGCCGTCGCCTTCTGCATCGGGGCCGTGCTCGGTCTCGGCCGAGTCGGACCGAGCCTGACACGTTCTCTCGCCCTCACTGGTCCCGCTGATGGTATCGCCGCCGAACTGGCAGCCTCGGCCTCTGCGTTCGCGGCCAGGGCGTTCGCCGCACCGGTCAGTATGACCATGACGATGACTGCAGGCCTCGCCGGAGCAAGAACAAGGGCGGGGCTGCGACGGGTTCGCTGGGAGCAAGCGGCACGACTCTTGACGGCATGGGCTGCCACGCTGCCTCTGTCTGCGCTCGTCGGGGCTACGGTCGCCGTGAGCGTGCGAGCCCTTCGATGAAGAAGTTCGTGCGGGAGCTCGTGAGGGATCTGTCCGGCCGCACGCAACACCTCTTCGCTGAACTCCTCGTTGAACAACTCGACGCGACCATCGAAGCCGGACGTCTTGTCGACGAGGTCGTGCGAGGTCACTTAGGTGTGCCAGCCGCCCGGGTGGCGATGACTCGCGTCGAGCACGTAGGTGACAGCAAACGTGCGCAGCTCATATACGAGCTCTCCCGCTGCCTCACCACGCCGATCGACCGCGAGGACATATTCCGCCTGTCCCGGTCCGTGGACGATGTCCTGGACAACCTGCGGGACTTCCTTCGCGAGGCTGATTTGTTCCAACCGGTGGACCTTAAGCCCTTCCGGCGAGTCTTACCCCCAATCCTCGAGGCTCTCACGTGCTTGCAGACGGCGTCGGCCGCCCTTGTGAAGCTCTCACCGGAGATCAGTCTCCAGACGCTCGCCGCACGGAAGGCCAGCAACACCATTAGAAAGGAGTACGAGATCGTCCTTGCAGGAGTCTTCGTCGATCCGGCCGACTCCGAAGTACTCAAGCAGCGCGAGCTTGTCCGTCGCCTCGACGTGGTGGGTCTGCGTATTGCCGAAGCCGCTAACGCCCTGGCGGATGGCTACATCAAGCGCGCTGGATTGGACGCACACCGCGAAGGGCCAGCCGATATCGATTGGCCTTGATGTCTGCCCCATCCCGTCTTGCCGAGGAAACTGCACCAGCTTGCCGAGAGCGTCTCGTGCTCGATCTTGTTCAGCCAGGCCTCGGTGGTCTTCCGCCTTTGAACACCCGAGCGAGATGGCCGACATGTCGAGTCTGACAACATTAGGCCGACCTGGACCCGGTTCCAGACGACGTCGACCGGGCCACCGTCCTCTCGAAGCTGTGTGCCGCCAGGCGACACGAGACCACGCTCACCGGATTCAATTTGTGCAATTCGCAGGGACTCAGGGCCAACTCAGAACGCGCGCGGCCCCTACGCGGAACTCGAATCGATGTCGCCAGGACAGTCGAGCACTCCGAAACAGCTACGAAGAAGCTCCTGCCATCTCGTCCCCGATGACGCCAGTCTCGTTTTGCGTCAAGGATCTGAGCGCCAATGACTCGCTCGGCTCAGGCGAGAACCACGGTCGAAACAGCCCTCGACTCGACAGGTATCTTCACAGTGTCGCCGTCAACAAAGAGGCCGGACGCTTCGGCCCGAGTACAACTGTAGCTGTTTCGTTCTGCTATGACCATCTTGCTGCCATAGTGAAAGAGGGTAAAAATGCGTGAGTACCTCCTCTATGTGGACGGGACTTGGTGCCCGGGAGGGGCCGGGACTATGGCGGCAACCAGCCCCTCGACAGGCGAGACCTTCGCCAGCGTTGCTGTTAGCGACCTCGCGGACGTCGATCGTGCCGTGAAGGCCGCACGTAGAGCTTCGGCGGGCTGGGCGGCGAGCTCCGCGTTCGAGCGGGCAACCTACTGCGAGTCGGTGGTGGCCGCCATTCGCGCGCAGCGCGACGAGCTCGCGCATGTGCTCACCGAAGACCAGGGCAAGCCGCTCGTCGCCGAGGCTTATGCGGAAGTCGACGAACTGGCCGAGTACTTCCATATGGCCGGCGAAGACGCTAAGCGGCTCGAAGGCTCACTGCCACCGTCCACCTCGGTGAACGCCAGGGTGCTCATCTTGCGGGTCCCGCTCGGCGTCGTCGGCGTCGTGTCTCCGTGGAACTGGCCCTACACGATGGGAGCAGAGGTGTTCGCCCCGGCGCTTGCCGCTGGGAACACGGTGCTGTGGAACCCGAGCTCGTCTACGTCGGCCTGCTCGGCACTGCTGGCCGAGGTGATCGCACAGTGTGGACTCCCGCCCGGTGTCTTCAACTTCCTTCCCGGCTCTGGAGCGATCGTAGGCAACGCCGTGGTCGCGCACCCAGGCGTCGATGCCGTCGGTTTCGTCGGATCGGTTGCCACGGGCAGACGGGTAGCGGAAAGCGCGACCGGCAAGACCCAGATCCTCGAACTCGGCGGCAACGGTCCGATGGTCGTTCTGGAGGACGCCGACCTGGAGCTCGCGACCAACGCGACCCTCGAAGCCGCGTATCTGTGCGCGGGTCAGAGCTGCACCGCGGGTGAGCGTTTCCTCGTTCACTCCTCGGTTAGAGCCGAGTTCGTCGAGCGAGTCCTGGCGGCGACGGCTGAAAAGGTCCGCCTCGGCGATCCACTTCACCCCCTCACGACCATGGGACCCCTCAACAATGAATCGAACGCCTTGAAGTTCGAAGCACACGTGGCGGATGCTCGGGAGCGCGGGGCGCGCGTTTGCTGCGGCGGCAACCGAGCAGCCGGGCACCCGACTCAGCTCTTCGTCGAACCGACGGTGCTGGACGGTGTGACCGGCGACATGTTGGTCGCAAGCGACGAGACGTTCGGCCCGGTAGTGCCGGTGATCGAGATCTCCTCTTACGCTGAAGCGCTCGAGACCACCAACAGCTCACCTTTCGGGCTCACGGCTGCAGTGTTCACCGAGGACTTAGAGCGAGGCCTCGCCTTCGCCGAGGCAGCACGCGCGGGCTGGGTCAACATCAATGCCTCGACCAACGTCTGGGAGTCCCATCTTCCCTTCGGGGGCCGCTCCGGTAGCGTCAGCGGGCGAGGCCGCGTCGGAGGCCGCTCGTTGTTCGAAGCGTTCACAGAACCGAAAACGATTCGCTTTCCCGCACCGCGCCATTCGCCCGGGAGCCCCGGCCTCGATAGCGCCGGGGCCAGCAGGAACTACTGATAGCCAGAGTGTTGTAATCGGCAGTCATGGCAGAGAGAAGGATCGAATGAGTGAATCCACCAGAAGGGCCAGCGCCGTCATCGTGGGCGCCGGCATCGTCGGCAACAGCCTCGCCTACCACCTCGCACGGCTCGGTTGGCGGGATTTGGTACTCGTCGACAAGGGTCCCATGCCAAACCCTGGTGGTTCCACGGGTCACGCTTCGAACTTCATTTTCCCGATCGACTACTCGAAGATGATGGCGGAACTGACCGATGACAGCTCAGCGCAGTTCAAGGCTCTCGAGGTCTTCACCGAAAGTGGTGGGCTCGAGATTGCGCGAACGGAGGCACGACGTCAGGAGCTGCGCCGACGGGCTTCGGCCGCCAAGGCGTGGGGTATCCCCTGTGAGTTATTGAGCCCGTCCGGTGTCGCCAAGCTCGTTCCATTCATCAACTCAGAGGCGATATTGGAAGGCCTCTACCTGCCGACTGTCGGAGTGGTCGACTCGCTGCGGGCGGGAACGCTCATGCGTGAACGGGCACAGGAGATGGGCGCACTGGAAGTGCGGGCGAACACCGAGCTCCTCGGTATCGAGCTGTCGGACGACGGTCAACGCGTCCGCGCGGTGAGGACGACCGGCGGGGACATCGACACCGACATCTGCGCTATCTGCGGCGGTGTGTGGAGTGCACGAGTGGCCCAGATGGCGGGTGCCTCCATCCCTCTCACACCGGTCGTGCACCAGATGATCAGTGTCGGGCCGGTCCCGCTGTTCGCCGACACGGTCGGGGAGATCAAGTACCCGGTCGTGCGCGACATGGACCCGAACATGTACGAGCGCCAGTATGGCGGCGACATGGAGGTGGGGTCGTACGCCCACCGCCCGATCCTCGTTCCGCCTGAGGAGATCCCGTCCAACGAGGAGGCAGTGCTCTCGCCAACCGAGATGCCCTTCACCAAGGACGACTTCGATCCACAGCTCGAAGACGCCCTCGAGCTCATGCCCGAGATCTTGGGCGACGAGAAGGTCGGCATCCGCTACGCCATCAACGGGCTCATCGCGATGACACCCGACGGCCTCCCGGTGCTCGGGGAGACACCGGAGGTGAAAGGGCTGTGGTCCGTGGCAGCTAGCTGGATCAAAGAAGGCCCCGGAATCGGAAGAGCCGTGGCCGAGTGGATGAACGGGGATGTCCCCGAGATCGACATCCACGAGGCCGACATCGCGCGTTTCTACGATCACCAGAGAACCCGAGCCCATGTCGCGGCAAGGGCTCGCGAGGGCTACAACAAGATGTACGGGATCGTGCACCCGTCCGAGCAGTGGGAGTTGCAGCGATCAACCCGCTTGAGCCCTGTCTACCAGCAAGAGCGGGAGCTCGACGCCGTCTTCTTCGAGACCGTGGGATGGGAACGGCCCTTCTGGTATGAGAGCAACCAGCCGCTCCTCGAGCAGTACGCGCAGCGCGTGATGCCGCGCCCTGCCGAGTGGGAGTCCCGCTGGTGGTCGCCGATAATCAACGCTGAGCACCTCGCCATGCGGGACAGGTGCGGTCTGGTCGACCTGTCGGCGTTCGCGATCTTCGACATCACCGGCCCCGAAGCTTTGTCCGCGCTCCAGTGGCTCACCGTCGCGCAGATGGATGTCCCCGTCGGACGGGTCGTCTACACCTCCTTGCTCGACGCGCACGGCGGGTTCAAGTCCGACCTCACGATCATGCGGCTGGGGTCGCAACATTTCCGGGTCGTGACCGGTGGTGGCACCGGCATGACCGACAAAAAGTGGTTCCTTGACCACCTGCCGTTGGACGGTTCCGCACAGCTCGCCGACCTCACCTCTGCCTGGACGACCTTCGGCCTTTGGGGTCCGAAAGCGCGAGATGTCATGCAGGCATGCACCGATGATGACGTCTCCAACTCCGGTTTCCCGTTCGCCACCTGTCGCTCCATCGAGCTCGGCGGCATCAGAGCACTGGCTTCGCGCATCTCCTACGTCGGCGAGCTCGGCTGGGAGATCTACGTGCCCATCGAGGAAGGTGCCCGCGCTTGGGAGACGCTCTTTGAGGTGGGCCAGACACATGGCCTCGTCCCGGTCGGGATCGGCGTCTACGCCACGACGGGCCGTCTCGAGAAGGGGTACCGGTCCTTTGGCGCTGAGCTGACGCCCGATTACAACATCGTAGAGGCCGGCATGGCGCGCCCTTCTGTGAAGAAGGAGGAGTTCATCGGCAAGGAGCCCTACTTGAGCCAGCGCAGCCAGGAGCCCGTGGCGCAACTCTGCACGCTGACGGTGGACGACCACCGCTCAGCAGATGGAACGCTCCGTTACATGCTCGGCGGTGAACCGATCGTCACCCTCAGCGGGGAGCGGCTCGTGGACGACAAGGGTCGACCCTCCTATGTGACCAGTGCCGGCTCGGGCCCCTCTCTAGGAAAGCACATCCTGCTTGCCTACTTGCCGATCACACACGCGAAACAAGGGACCCACCTCGCGGTGGAGTACCTGGGCGAGTCCTACCCGGTCACGGTCGAAGTCGTCGGTTCGACTCCTCTGTTCGATCCCGACAACCTGAGGGTCAAGGGCTGAACGGCATGAACGTCCTCGCCTGCATCAAGCGCGTTCCGGACGTGGGCGCCAAGATCACCGTGACTCCAGACGCTCAGGAGATCGACACCCACCTGCTCGGGTTCACGGTGAGCCCCCACGAGGAGTGCGCGATCGAAGAGGCCGTCCGGATCGTCGAGCTCCGAGGTGGCACCGTGTCGGTCCTCACGCTCGGCCCCCCGGAGGCGGCCGAACAGCTCCGTGACGCGGCGGCGATCGGAGCAGGCAGGCTGGTCCTGCTCGAGACCGACGGCCGTGAGTGGGGTCCGATCGCAACGGCGGGAGCGATCGTGGAGGCCGTCAGGCGTGACGAATCCGCGAACGGGTCTTACGAGCTCATCCTGTTCGGAAACGAGGCCGCCGACACCGGTGATTACCAGATCGCGGTTCGCGTCGCCCACGCCCTCAACAGGCCTTGTGTCACCGGCGTCAAGCACCTCGAGATCAAAGACACGACCCTTCGGGCCAAACGCGAGTTCCGCGGCGGCGACGAGCTGTTCGAACTTGCGCTGCCGTCGGTGGTCTCGGTCAAAGAAGGGATCAACCTTCCCCGCTATCCCTCCTTGCCGGGACGCATGCGGGCGAAAAGGGCCGTCATCGAACAGACGACGCCGCCATGGCACGAGGACACGGTGCGCAAACAAGCACTTCGGGACCCGGTCGTGGAGCGCCGTCGCGCCGAGATCCTCGGTCAAGGCCTAGAGGCGGTGCCGGCGTTGCTCGGCTTGCTCGAAGAGTTGGGAGTGCTCTCATGACGGTCCTGTGCCTCGTCGAACATGAGACGGGCGAAGTGATCGACGCCTCGTTGCGGGCGCTCAGCTTCGCGAGAACCCTCGGCGAGTCGTCGGGCGAAGCGCTCGTGGCGGCGCTCGTCGGGGAGATCTCCACTCCGACCCTCGAAGCGCTCGCGGCCTTTGGCGTCTCCGAGGCTTATGGCATCGAGTCGGACGGGCTCAACTCCTACGCTCCCTTGGGGTGGGCGCGGGCGCTCGTCGGGCTGGCATCGAGCTTGCCGGCCACCGCCGTGGTCGCCGCCGGCACCGACCGAGGCAACGAAGTGATGGCTCATGCAGGTGCGCTCACCGGGCTCGCGATGGTCGCCAACTGCCTCAGCGCGTCGAGATCTGGCGAGACGACCGTTCACCTCAGCCGACAGCGCTGGGGCGGCAGTCTCATCGAGGATGCGGTCGTCGAGTCTTTGCCCACTCTGCTCACCGTCGCCTTTGACGCAGTCGCGCCGGAACCGGCCCGGATGCCGGCTTCCATTGAGGTCCAGGTACATCGCCCTTCGCTAAGCGAACAGGACCTGAGCGTCAAGGTCTCGGACTGGACCCAGCAGAGCACGGGCATCTCGCTCGCCGAAGCCCGTGTGGTCGTCGGCGGTGGGCGCGGGGTCGGAAGTGCCGAGGGCTTCGGTCCGATCGACGAACTTGCCGGCCTGCTCGGCGCGGCCGTCGGGGTGTCGCGAGCTGTCACGAGCGCGGGCTGGCGCTCGCACGATCAGCAGGTCGGTCAGACGGGAACGCGCATCTCCCCAGACCTCTATATGGCGTGCGGCATCAGTGGCGCCAGCCAGCACCTGGCGGGCTGCCAGAGCGCCAAGCACGTCGTGGCGATCAACACCGACCGCGACGCGCCCATCATCTCGCGGGCCGACCACGCCGTCATCGGCGACCTGAACGTGATCATCCCTGCGCTGGTCAAGGCGATCCGAGAGCGGGGATCCTCTTAAGGGCCTCCGAACGGGCTACGCCGAATCGTGCTCGCACAAGGGTCGTTGGGCGCGGTCTCACCTCGATCCTCTTCGGGAGCGGGGCAAACGACTACTGCGTTTGTCGTGCGGATCCGCTGCGCATCGAACGGTCGAGCAGCACGGCAAGCTCGACGACCTCGACAGCGTCGCCGCCGGTTACCTCCTTCACGCCGTCGTCGAGCATGACCGTGCAGTACGGACAAGCAGTCGAGACGACCCCTGCGCCGGTCCCGATCGCCTCGCGCGCTCGTTCAACGTTGATCTGCGTGCCGATGGACTCCTCGAGCCACATCCTGGCTCCGCCCGCTCCACAACAGAACCCGCGCTCTCGGCTGCGCGCCATCTCGACGAGAGCGATGCCCTCGATCGCACCGAGTACAGCTCTCGGCTCCTCGAGAATCCCGTTGTGGCGCCCGAGATAGCACGAATCGTGCAGGGTCACGGTGGTTTCGAGACGGCCGGGAGCGAGCCGTCCCGAGGCCAGGAGCTCGGCGAGGAGCTGGGAATGGTGCACGACCTCGAACTCCCCGCCGAGGTCCCGGTACTCGCGGGCAATCGAGTTGAGGCAGTGCGGACAGGAAGTGACGATCTTCCTCACCCTCACCGAACGCAGCGTTTCGACGTTGCGTGCTGCCTGAGCCTGGTAGAGGAATTCGTCTCCGAGCCGCCGTGCGGGGTCGCCGGTGCAGCTCTCCCGGGGGCCGAGGACCGCGAACGAGACACCCGCGGCGTGCAGCAGACGGGCGAGTGCCTGAGTGCTGGGACGGGCGCGCTCGTCAAAAGCACCCGCGCAGCCCGTCCAGAGGAGATACTCGATGTCGTCGCCGAGCACGTCGGTGACGACAGGCACTTCGAAGCCGAGAGCCTCGGTCCATTCGAGGCGATGCGCCGCGCCGAGACCGAAGGGGTCACCGCGACTCTCGATGTTGCGGAGCATCGTCGCCCCCTCGGGTGGGAACGAGGTGTCCATGAGAACCTGATAGCGACGCATGTCGACGATCGCGTCGACATGGGCAATATCGACCGGGCATTCCCGCACGCAGGCTCCGCATGTTGTGCAGGACCACAACACGTCCGGGTCGATGACCTCTGGGACGAGCAAAGACAGGCCAGAGCCCGTCGTGGCGGCGTCAACCTTTCCACCAAGCAGCCGGGGAGCCTGTGCGAAGAGCTCGTCGCGGAGGGCCATTATGACGAGCTTCGGCGACAGCGGCTTGTCCGTTGCCCACGCGGGACACTGGCTCTGGCACCGTCCACACTCGGTGCAGGTCGCGAAGTCGAGCAGCTGTTTCCAGTTGAAGTTCTCGATCGCTCCCGCTCCGAAGACGGTGTCGGGGCTCACCTCGTCGAGGTCCATGTTCGGTGTCGTCGCGAGTGGTCCGAGCGCGTTTGGCTGACGGGAAAGGGCGACGTTCACAGGCGCAAGGAAGATGTGCAGGTGTTTGGTGTACACGACGAGCGCGAGGAAAGCCGCGATGACGACGACGTTCAGGTCGATGCACACCGTCGCTATGGTCCGGTTCCCCGAGGTGCCAAGCGGTGCGAGCACCCGCCCGATCCCATGGGAGGCAAAGGCCCACCAGCCGTAGGGGAACTCGCCCGTGTTCGTCTGGGCGGCACGGTATATCAGGAGCGTGAGGATCACTGCGACGATCATCCCGAGCACGAGCCAGGCTGTCGCAAGGTGCGAGCCGTAAAACCGCGAGCGCCGTTCGAGGTGCCGAGGGCTCTCGCGCAAGCGGAGAACTGCGAACACCGCAATCGCGATCAGCACCCCGAGAGAGAAGGCGTCCTCGAGGAAACCAAGCGCGGCCGCGTGACCGATGCCGGGGATCGCGAAGCGCTGGGTGAAAAGACTGCCGTAAGTCTCGCTGATCGTGAAGACGAGGACGAGGAAGCCCCAGAACGTGAAGGCGTGCGCGAGACCTGGGACCTTCCAGCGCAAGAGCCGCTGCTGGCCGATGACTTCTCTCACCTCGACCCCGACGCGACGTCCGACATGACGCCGGCTGGCCGGGGCCGGCGTCCCCGAACGTACCAACCGGGCGATGAACCAAAGCCGGTGCCCGGCAATGCCGAGGGCGAGCACGGTCACGGCGAGCGCGATCGGGTAGCGAGAGAGCACGAGGCCCCTTTCTCCCTGGCAATGAGGCTTCTCAGTTCCCCAAGGTCGGCAAGGGCATCGTAGTAGACCTGTCGAGCAACCGAGGCGCTGCACCCGCTTGTCGTTCACCCGCCAGCCCTCTCTTCCGGCCTGTTTGGCTGCCCAACGCCATCCCAAGCGAGGTAGTTAGAGCGAGAAGTCCCGCAAGAACTTGTCTCCTCCTCGCTGGAGCGCTGGGTGGAGCGGTGTTGGCCAACCCAGCGGCAGGCTCTGGGCTCAGCTCGAAGGCCCGCACCGCGGCGGCAGCAAGGAGGCTGCAGACCTGCGACAGTTCGGGATTAGAGGTTTCCTCCACCTGCCCCTTCAACATCGCCTTGTCGAGCTCGACCTCGTTGAGGAACCTCTTGAAGCGGCTGTTCTCTCGGAGCGTCGGACACGCACAACCACTGGACCACCGCAGGGCGTCAGCTCACGTCCATACCAGCCCAGACATGGTTTTCGACCCATTGGACGTGGCGAGGCGGCAAAGACCTGCGGTCGCCTGAAGGCCTCATCACCCACTGCGACGCCGGACAGCGCAGTTCATCTTGGTGTGCCTTACCCAGCGTGGACGCGATGGGGAAACACAATGGTTTCCCTTACCTCAGCTATGCGCATTGCGGCAACGGGTAGTAGGTTGAAGGAAGTGGTCATTTCCTTGTGCTAGCGAAGGGATTGGCGAGCATGGCATCATCAGTCACGACACAGGAGATCGTCGTGCGGCCGCCGGGGCTCCAACTCCTCATCAATGGCCAGATCCATCAGCTCGACATTGGATCCAGCGTGCCTCCCACGACAACATTGGCATCGCTTCTCCGTGAGCACTTGGACCTCACGGGACTGAAGATACCTTGTGACCAAGGCGCTTGTGGAGCTTGCACGGTCATCATGGATGGCAAAGCTGTCCTTTCCTGCATGGTTCTAGCTGTCGAGGCGCAAGGCCATGAGATCCTCACGATCGAGGGCCTACCGAGTGACGACTGCGTTGTCAAGGCCTTTGCCGAGCAAAGCGAGCCGGGCTATGGCACCGCTCTCCAGTGCGGATTCTGCACGCCGGGGTTTGTGATGACTGCTCGAGCACTGCTGGACCGTGTGCCATCTCCTACTCTGTCGGAGATCAAGGAAGCTCTCTCCGGCAACATCTGCCGTTGCGGCTGCTATGCCGGAATAGCCCAGGCCGTTCGGCACGCGTCGGAGATCATGGCCAAGGCAACCCCTTCATGAAGCCAGCCTATACACCGCGTGTGCAGCGCAACTATGTCGGCCAGTACCGCCCTCGAATCGACGGGATCGAGAAGGCCAGTGGAAGAGCCAAATACGCTGGCGACCTGATGGTGAAGTGTCGAGTACCCGGACTCTTGTACGCGAAGGTACTGCGCAGTCCCTTTCCCCACGCGCGGATCCGAAGCCTCGACGTGAGTCAAGCCGTGCAGCTGCCGGGTGTCGTTGATGTTCTCACCTTCGAGGATCCGGATGTCGCCAGCTTGAAGTCGACAAACGCAGGCTGGACCGATGGTGTCGACACCCTTTCCTACGAACGCATGATGTGGCGACGCTTCCGTGACCGACGCGTACTGGGGTCCCATGCTCGATGGGTCGGCGACGAAGTTGGGGCCGTCGTCGCTGCGGAGAGCGAGGAGATTGCGGAAGAGGCGTTGAGGCTGATCAAGGTCGACTGGGAACTCTTGCCGTTCGTCCTTGACCCCGTTGACGCGATGGCACCGGGCGCCCCTGTTCTCCATCCGGAGCTCGCCGACACCAACGTTCTGCCCGAAGACACCGTCGGCGGAGCTGATGTCTTTGTGGACAAAGGTGACGTCACTCAGGGCCTCGCCGATGCCGACGTCGTCTTGCACGCGACCACTACCTACCACAATGCAACACAAAACAGCTTGGATAATTGGAACTGCCTGATTGAGTGGAACCGAGATCACTTTACTGTCTGGTCGAACTCTTACGAGGCGCATCAAACGCGCATGCATATCAGCGAGATGCTTGACGTGCCATTGAATAGTGTGCGAGTCGTAAGTCCCTATGTAGGCGGTCAGTTTGGCCGCGGTGACACTGGTGACCAGCCGTTCTTTCTCTTCACGGCACTTCTTGCCAAGAGGACGGGAAGGCCCGTATGGTTCAGGCACTCCCGACGCGACTCGTTCCATGACGGGCGACAACACGTATCCTATACGGGAACGATCGGTGCAAAGACGGATGGGACAATTACGGCCCTATCTTTCAACTCCATCGGCAATGTCGGCGCCTACGCGGACCACAGCATGTTTGCGATCAAGTTCGCTCCCGTCGAGGCTACGGAGGTGGCCTTTGCCCACATTCCGAACGTGCGTTTCGAAGGGCGCGGTGTTTACACGAACAAGATGCCCGCCTGCATGATGCGCGGCGTCGGCAACAGCCAGTTGAACCTGATTCTGGGTCGCCTCGTCGACGGGCTCGCGGAGGCGCTGAACGCCGATCCACTCGATATCGCCTGCAAGAACTTTGGCCATCAGTGGGAGGAGTTGCCTGACAAGAGCCTCGTCACAGTGCTGAAGACCGGTGCCGCGAGGATTTCCTGGAACGAAAAGCGTCATCCTGCAGGCGAAGGACCCCTAATCGACGGGGTGAAAAGACGCGGTGTCGGGTTCTCGTTTCATCCGGGTTGGCATGCTGAATGGCAGGAGGTCCGGCGCGGCGAAGTGCATGTCACCATGACCGTCAACGCGGACTGTAGTGTCACCCTGGATGCGCCGACAGTGGAGACCGGAACAGGCTCAAACACTTGTAATGTGCTGGGTTGTGCCGAAGCTTTGAACTTCCTCGGTATCAGTGGTGGTGACGTCCACTGGATCTCCACGGTGGATACGGACGTTTCTCCACAAGATTGTGTCCAAACTGATAGCTCCGTCTCATTCCTGCAGTCGGAAGTTATGGCGGCCGCCAGCAAGGAGATCAAGGCCAAACTGCTCGAGCGTATCGCCCCACTCCTTGATGCAACTCCTCCAGAACTCGACATTGATGCGGGCTTTGTCTATCGCAAAGACGCTGCCGGCGGCCGGCGGAGTGTGAAGGAACTGCTTTACCAGGCCAATCTTGACCCAATTACGGTTAGCTTGAGCCGACGGCCGCTTGGCACACGTACCGGCATCCCTTTTATTGCGACGTTTGCCGAAGTGGAGGTCGACGCCGAAACTGGCCAAGTGCTGGTTCTGCGACTGGTTGTGGTTAACGACTGCGGGACTGTCATGTACGCGTCCGGTGCCGAAGCCCAGCAGATCGGCGGTCAGTGCATTGCGTTGGGTGAGTCGCTCACTGAGGAGATAATCTACGATGAGCGTACGGGGTTCCCCTTGAACTTCAATTGGATTGACTACCAGATTCCAACGATGGCCGACATGCCGGAGATCGATCCAGTCTTGTTGGAAGTGTGGCGCGGCGAAGGCGAATACGGAGCGTGTGGCATTGGCGAGGGCACCGTCACCTGCACACCCCGCGCCGTCCTCAACGCTATCTATAACGCAATCGGCGTCCGAATCGACAGTATTCCGGTGAAGCCAGAGACGGTTCTTAAGGCTTTGGGGAAGACCATCTGATGACGTTGCCTCTCTTCGATCACGTGGCCGTGAACTCGCTTGAGGAGGCGGCCAGCCTCTTGGGCGAACAGAAGGCTCGTGTCATTGCTGGCGGAACCGATCTGCTCGGCACCCTCAAGGACCGCGTGCATCCAGACTATCCGAGGCTCCTGATCGACATTAAGGGGAGCGCCGGCGGGAGTCACGTGAGTCTGGAGGACACGAGCATTCGAATCGGAGCTTTGACGACCCTTTCTGAGGTCGCGGACCACGAGATTGTGAACGCGAGGATTCCCCTGTTGGCACAAGCGGCCCGGGCGGTCGGTTCACCACAGCTTCGCAACATGGCGACCGTCGGCGGGAACATCTGCCAGGAGCCAAGATGCTGGTACTACCGCGCCCCCGACAATGCCTTTCCTTGTCTCAGGAAGGGTGGCATCCAGTGTGCGGCTCTCCTCGGTGACAATCGCTTTCACTCGATCTTCGGTGGAGGCCGGCCTTCTGCGCCTCCCTGCACCGGCAACTGTCCCGCCCACATTGACATTCCCACTTATCTGGAGCTGATTCGCGGGGGAGACTGGCAAACGGCGGCTCGACTCGTGCTGGAGCGCAACCCGATGCCCGCCGTCACCGGTCGGGTCTGCCCTCATTTTTGTGAAATGAAGTGTAATCGTTGTGAGCTCGACCAAGCAGTCTCGACACGGACGATCGAGCGCCATCTCGGTGACCAGGTTCTGGAAGACATAGCCACGTTCTTCAAGTCGCCGGATGTATTGACGAACAAGCACGTAGCGGTCGTGGGCTCCGGCCCCGCCGGCCTCGCTGCTGCCTACTACCTGCGCAAAGTTGGCCACGGCGTGACTGTCTTCGATGCCATGAGCGAGGCCGGTGGCATGTTGACCCACTCCATACCTGCCTATCGGCTGCCCAGAGTTGTCGTACGAAAGCAAATCGAGGCACTCCAGCACATGGGGGTCGAGTTTGTCCTGGGAGCGGCTATTGAGAAGGACTCTTTCATAGGGCTGAACAGGGACTTCGATAGCACATTGCTCGCCACGGGAGCTTGGCGAGATAAGTCCATTGGCATCGAGGGCTCGGAATACCTGAAATCGGGACTCGAGTTCTTGATAGGACTCGAGACTGCTCGGCAGCCACCGGGAGAGCAGGTACTCGTGATCGGTGGGGGCGGCGTTGCCATCGACGTTGCGATATCGGCCCACCGTCTTGGCGCGAAGCGGGTTACGATAGCCTGCCTCGAATCTCGTGAAACTATGCCGGCAGCCCCCGAGGAGATCGCCCAAGCGCTGGAGGAAGGTGTGGGCCTCCTCACGTCATGGGGACCGCAACGGGTACCGACGAGCAGAGGCAAAGTTTCCGGCATGGAACTCGTAAGGTGCACGTCAGTGTTCGATGTCGAGGGACGCTTCAATCCTTCCTTTGACATGGACACCACTCTGACTATCGACGCGGATTGTGTTCTCTTGGCTATTGGGCAAGTGCCTAACCTCCGGTTCGCGGACGGCTTGCTGCAGACGGATGGCACGCGCATTGTCGTGACGGAGCCAGGTGCAACGAGCTTGCCTGGCGTGTTCGCTGGCGGAGACGTCGTCACTGGCCCAGCTTCTGTGATCGAGGCGATTGCGGCTGGGCGGCGGGCAGCCACAGCCATCGACCGCTACCTTGGCGGGCCTACAGCCGTGGATGGCAACGCTCACAAAGTAGAGCCTTCATCGCTCATCAAGATTCGTGCGGATGCGCTTTCCGCGATTCCGCGAGTACAGATGGTCAGCGTCTCGCCGTCAGCGCGCGACATCGAAACGGAAGACGTGGACGGACTCGATCTTGCCTATATCGAGGAGGAGGCAAATCGTTGCCTCAACTGTGCCTGTGTTGCCGTGAACGTCTCTGACTTGGCACCCGCCCTGGTTGCTCTTGACGCGAAGATCCGGACCACGAAGCGAGTGATCGACGCAGGGAAGTTTTTCGCGGTACGCATGGCTAGCACGACCGTTCTCGATTCCGATGAGTTAGTGACCGAACTCGAGATTCCGCTTCCAACAGAAGCGAGCATCCAGCGTTACCGCAAGTTCCGGATTCGTCGTTCGATCGACTTCGCCATCATCAGTGTGGCGAGCGTCCTGTCTCTGCGCGACGACAAGATCCGCAAGGCCGCAGTTGTGTTGGGCGCGGTGGCTCCCATCCCCCTTCGAGCCGCGGATGTAGAGCGTTTTCTCGTCGGGCGAGAACCGGATACCGAGACCGCGGAGGCAGCCGGCGCAATCGCCGCTCGGACCGCCTGCCCTTTGCCGAAAAACGCGTTTAAGGCACAGATCGTCAGGGCGATGTTGCGCGAAGCCGTACTGGATCTTCATTGTTCCGGAAACCCTGGGTGTTAAGACCGGCCATCCGGGATGAGCGTCCGATCAGTTGCTCGAAGGGTATGCAGCCTCCGCTCGGGCGCGCAGACGGTCGGCGTGCCGCCACTGACCAGCAGTACGGATGTCAGCACGACGAAGTCGGGTCCGACGAGAGCCCAAGTGCCTTGTCGCTTATGACGATTGGCTCGAGGAAGTTGCGCTCGTAGTCAGCCACGGCAACCCGTTCGTGTAACGGTTCGTAGCTCTCCAGGAACTTGGCAGAGCGGAGAGAATCGTCGATCAGTCCGGAGTTTGGCGCGACTTTCGCGTCATCCCAGGTAGATGGCATCGCGCGACAAAAGTGTTTCCACTACGCGTGAGGTGAACGCCCTGCTCAGGCGATTGTGGCCTTGTCCCAGGTCGAGGTG
>Ga0187856_1001202_pt1 | contig 21210 bp, 13 predicted proteins | sample June2016WEW_8_40_FD_132443 | JGI IMG/M metagenome (GOLD analysis project Ga0187856, IMG submission 132443) | Peatland microbial communities from SPRUCE experiment site at the Marcell Experimental Forest, Minnesota, USA - June2016WEW_8_40 | ecosystem: Environmental > Terrestrial > Soil > Wetlands... | reverse complement strand
CGATGCGCGGCAAAAACCTAGTTGGTGCCCGGAGACGGAATCGAACCGTCACGGAGCTTTCGCCCCTCGGGATTTTAAGTCCGCTGCGTCTGCAGGTAAATTATTAATAATACACTGCTTACATTGTTACAAATGTGGAAGTGTGTAATAGACTGTGTAACTTTCTGAGAATTCAGGATGTTTGCGCTTGGGCTTCATTCGCCAGTGGCGTGCTTTTGCACCTTCCGGCTCGACACCGATAAGAAACACACGAACCTCAATGAGCGCTAAGGCCTGGTTTCGCCGCCTAGCCTTCTCATTAAGATGACATCTTAATGCAACCGACTGATATGTAAACCACTTGGCGGATGACTTACTATTTATCCGTCGTGCATTGCCACATCCTTTAGGGAATCCCATAATGGCTGCCTTCACAAAATCGCCGTGAGGAGTCAGTTCAATGAAGCTTTTCCCAAGGTCGGTTGTCGCGGCGGCACTGACGATCTCGGCGTACGGGCAGACGACTCAGCCGAGCGCGAGTGAGTGGTCTGCGAAGTCGAAGACAGCTGCGGAAGACGCGGTTGCCAGTAAGATCGAGATGATGCGTGCCACAGCCAAGCGTCCCGCACTGAAACGCGTGAATCCCTCGATGAGGGAGTTGGAACTTGTTTGCACCGCCGCGCTTACAGGGCGAACCGCGGGCGACCCAGTTGTGGGCGGTCTTGAAACTTACGCGACGGACAACCTCTCAGCCGAGACCGAAACTCTCAAGGAACTGACGCTGGGGCGGTTTTATCCTGCGAAGAAGTGGCCGAGATACTCCGTGATCGTTGAGCTAAGCGCGAACAGCAAACCCGAGCATCCCGAATATACGGTCGGCGTTGCGCGTCGCCCAAGTGCGGCTTTGGAGTTCTTCGCCCCGCTTTTCTTTGACGTGCCATTCAAGGGTATGAACGAGTGGAAAAAGCGGGTCTCGCCAGATTGCAAAAACCGCAAGACTGAGACTTCAAGGTAGCCGATTGGCGAAATATCGCCATGTCGCTCATTGACCAGCGGTCAAAACGTGCTATCGCCTGTTCTCAGCAGTTATGCTGGATAATTTAAGAAGTTCTATTACCATCTTCCTAATGCGGCTATCAAAAGTCATGAGTGTCCTTTTGCTGATTGGGGCCGCTATTCCCAGCACGGCAAGGACGAAGATACCTCCTGTGTTAGCTGCCTGCTCGGCATTTGCTCCCGATGGGACTTCCGCGATGGCTACTATCACCGGGGATGCGCTCGAACTGACGGTGGCGGATTTGTCAGGTCAGAACTCGAAGCTGACGTTGCCGCTGAAACATCGAGCGCAGCAGTCGCAACTTGATAACCCTGCCGCCCGTTGGCGTGTCTACAACTGCTCACTCTTCTTCAATAGCACAAGCGGTTTGGTCGCCGTGGGTATTACGACAGAGTCCGAGCCGCCCCAAAGGCTTCAGGTCGCGGTCGCCGATTTTCGGACGGCGAAGTGGCTCTCCGACTTCGATGTTGAACCTCGCAAAGAATTGGGTTCAAGAACGAATCTGGCTGGTTTTCTCAGGGACACAGACTCAGTTGTCGTCATTCGAAACTGGAATTCTTCCGCAAGCGAATCGATTGCAGTACTTTTGTTCAGCGCACATGGAGAGCAAGTGCCGACCCAGCCTCCAGTTCGGGTGTTGTCGGAAGACCTCTTGCCCTTTTATGCAGACCCCCATAACAATCGGCTCTGGGTATTCCACTGCACCGTAATTTCGGCACGCGCCTCCCAGCAGCCATTTTGCCCAATCGATGAGACGAACTTGGCTGGGGAACAAGCGTTGAGCGCGAAATTCGACCCAAGCCGTTCAGGACTAAAACGCACCGACCTTTGGGAGTTGCCACATACGTTCGCAGCCCCCGACCAGAACACTGTCCTGATTGCAGGAAGTGATACGGTGTGGAGAGTGGACATGGACACGCAGCGATTGACACGCTTCGTTTTACCTCATGACCACTTTCTGAAATGGAATTTCGAGCACGATGGAACTATCTCCCCTGATGGGGCTGTCTTCGGCTTCCTGTTCGGCCAATATAGAATCGCGTTCCCGTACATCGTCGATAATTATGTCTCCGAAGGCGATGACGTTGTGGTTTTGCAGGTCAACCCGCTGCGGTTGCTTGGGGTCATAAGGCGCGGCGGAGTGAAATACACAAGAGGGCTGTCGATTGACCATCGAAACGGGAAGACGACAGTTCTCGCGTACCGACAGGACCACTGGGAGCGTCACGACTTTCCTGACGTTCAGCCCTGACCCGAGGACTCCGAGCACACCTCGCTTGTCGTAACATCCCGAGATCACTCATTGACTCGGGCGAGTTGTCGGCAAACCGGAATGGGCTCTGAGAACTGGCAGTGCACCTCAAGCGACCTTTGGTGACTATTTCTCGGTCGATTTGGATTCCGCATTCAGGTCTGTGGCACTCAGGCGAGCCCCATCCCCAAACTATGGCCTTGCTCCCGTTCCTCGGGACGTTCGCTTCGCGCGGAAGCGGGTTCGATCTTGGGCCCCACTGATTGTTGCTCTTGCGCCTCGGTTGCTGTGCGTTGGGAGTTGTCACGACTGAGGCTATAGGGAAGCTTGCTTCGGTCATTCGTGTATATCCGGGCATCGTACTGCGCGCGCGATACAGATACGTACGCAAAACGATCGTTAACCAGTAGTTCACTCTTGTCTGTGTCCACGTGAATCAAAACTCGGTCCGCGGTGTGTCCCTGGCTACTATGGCTGGTGACGGCGTATCCGTGGTCGAGATGCGGATGCTCGCTGATGTTGAATCGAACTTCGCGACCGGAATCCATTCGGAGTTCGAGATTGCCAGAATCACTGACCCGTTCTACAGTACCCAGTTCGCGGTTGGCAACCTGCAGATCTCTTGACGGCGCCGTGACCTGAATGCGGTCGCCTTGTGAGAATTCCCGCTGGACTTCGTGGTAGACCGCCACTCCCGACAGTCGTCGCGGATCGTAGGTCTGCTGTGCTCCATTCTCGCGCTCGATGGTGACCCGGTTTTCTTGCACGTTCACCTGCTCCACGCGCGCGTACTCGCCTGCCTCGATACCGAGCACTTTGCTGCCGCGCGTGTAGCGCACCACATCGCCCTCCTCGTACTGCCCCGCCCACTGGCGATCTGCTCCCGTCATCTCCTGCCGCGAATCGAGCACGCGCAGTTTGTGCTCATTCTCGCTCACGTCGCCGCGCTCCTGCATTTCCCGATGGATCAGGGTGTTCAACTCTCGTCGCGATTCATTATCGGGTGAGATCACCAGCGTGCCCTGCGGTTCTCGGGCATACTCGCGCGCGATTTCCGTTAGCCGCTCGTCGCGGCCCACGATCTCATGCACCCGGCCCTGGCGATCGAGATTGTCTATCGCTCCGAACACATCACCGCGGGCAAGTTGCTCCACGGCTTCCTTGAGGGCCGAGTCTTTCTGCCGCACGATTTCGTCCAGCCGCGCGGTTTGCATTCCTGCCTCTCGCAACTGCTGATACGGCCTGCCCGCTTCGACGGCTTCATGCTGGCGCGTGTCGCCCACCAGCAGCACACGGTCCTCGCCGTTCAAGCAATGCAGGAACTCGTTCATCTGTTTCGTGCTCGCCAAGCTCGACTCGTCTAGGATGTAGAGCCTCTTTTCTCCATGTTCAGGGTGCTCCTCGCGGCGAAGATGCCGCTGCAAAGTCTCCGACTCGATGCCCGATTCTGCCAGCTTGTGCGCCGCGCGGGACGTAGGCGCAAGCCCACGAACTTCGTAGCCTTCCTGTTCGGCGGCCTCGTGGACAGCAGCTAGCGAAGTAGTTTTGCCCGCGCCTGCCACACCCTCTAGCCCCGTGATCTTGTCCTGGCTCGATACGATCTGCTCAACCGCCGCGCGTTGGCTGGTGCTGAGATGTGCGTATTTCTCTTGGACCTCACGCCATGTTTCCGAACTCACCAGCGGTTCATGCTGGTTCTGTCCCGCTCGCATAGCAGCGATGTTGCTCCGCTCGTAGCCGATCATTTGTTCCGTCGTGAACGCGCGGCTCGGCGATCTGCTTTTTACCTCGATCAAATCTCCCGATTGCACGCGATTTTCAAACTTGTTTCGTACTTCGGCGAAGCTGGCCTCGCCCATTGAACGTTTCAGTGCGTCGCGCATGAGTTCGCGTTCGTCGGTTACCGCGTGGCGCTCCAGATTTTTCTCCCGCGAGTAAGTCAGTGCCGATTCGATGGTCTGGTGTTTCAGCTCCGGGCTTTGCTCTTCAACTTGTCGCTCATGCGCGGCGTGGATCAGATGCTCCGGCTGTTGGCCGAATTGCACCGCCATTGCCCGATGCTTCTGCTGCATCTCTTCGTGCGTGATCGCCGGTAGTTTGTCGTCGCGCGTCTGGTGCGCGGCGATCTGTGCCGCGCCTGCGCCTCTCACGCCCTGCTCGGCAAGACGTTCCTGGATTTGCTGACGGCGTGGACTCGATGCCTCCAGATATTCGCGGCTGTACCCTTTGATCTCCGGCTGCCCGCTCTTGCCCGTCTCGGTCTCGTAGCCATGCTCCTTCAAGCGCAGCGCCAGCTCCGAACGATAGATCGCCGTCGCGTACTGCTGCGAGCGATAAAGCTCGTGCGGTTGCAGCGAGCGCGTCTCACCGTTCTGCGTTTCCGTGAGATTGAAGAATACGACATGCGTATGCAGTTGCGGCGCCGCGTAGCCGTCCACAGGCCGCGCGCTGTCGTGCTCGAAGCTCGCCGCAGCCCATTTGCCCGTCGTCTCTGCCGGCTGGTTCCCGCCGATCCGAGCCTGGACATATTTCTCCATTTCGCCAAGCGCTACTTTCACGCTTTCGCGATGCGCCTGGCGTACGCGATCGTCTCCGCCAACGAGAGCAGTCAACGAGACGCTCTTAGGCGCGGAGAACGTTGCATCCCAGCCTGCGCGGTGTTCCATCGTGCTCACCGTTTCGCCGCGTCCATTGACGTATTCACGCGCGGTTTGGTGGCGCACTAGTTGTTCGCCCGTCATAGGGTGTTGCCCGTTCGCCAGTCGCGCGAAGTGTTCCTCCCGCACTTCACCCGTCAGGCCCCACTCCTTGGCGAGCTTGCCGTGCCACTCACCGCGTATCCGGTCGTCCTCGGAGTAGTAGTTCTCCTTGGCATTCGCGAACTCCTCTTTGTGATACGTCTGCGCCTGCCCTGCACTTAGCGGTTTCGATATGGTCAGCATGATTCACTCACTCGTGATTCACCTACTCAAAGTAGGGTTCTTGTCCGGCGGCAATGCCCTTCGATCTTTGCGGCTCGCGTGGCGTGCTCTCCTGGGACGGCCGTTTCCCGATTTCGATCACGCGCGCCGTATTTTCGCGCGCAAGGAAGCTCGGCTGTTTCTGCGGCAGTTCGATGTAAGGGAAGCTCATGGGCACCACCAGATTGCCGCTTTTCAGATACCCATGCAGATCGGGCAGGCCCGCGATTTCTGACGGCATCACCAGTGGCTCGGTCTGGCGGTCAAGCTGATAGTTGCGCGAGTTGCGGCCTTTGTGCGGAAAGTGGCCTTCCGTGCGGCTCTCGCGTAATCGCTCGATCTCCACCTCGCCGATGGTCTGGCTAATCCACTTCGCGGAGTTGGCTTCATCCGTCCGTAAAAAGATTTTCGTTGCTGGCTGCGAGAGCATCGCTTCCGCCTTCCGTCCGTACAACTCCTCAAGCTGGCTGCGCCCTTGGAAGCCCAGCACCACGGGATTTTTTACTTTCCGGCTCTCGGTAATCGCCGTGTGCAACTGCGGCAGCGCGTGCAAACTTTGCAGTTCGTCCAGAATGAACCACACCGGGCGCACTCCCGGCCTGCCCTGGTTCATCAAACGCAGAACCAGCATGTCCAGCCACATGCTGATCAGGGGCCGCAGTCGCTCGCGGAACTCGGGCGGGCTGGTGACAAACAGCCATCCTTGCCGCTGCCGCGACCACTCGGCTGCCGTCCAACTGGCCTTCGCTTCTTCCTGGCGCGGCAATAGCTTCAGAGCATTCGACACGCTGTTAAGCGTTGCGATCATGCCGCCGCGCTGGGGTCCCGCGTCGGGATAAATGGCCGCTGCGTGCTCGGTGTCCTTGAGCCGTTTCGACAGCTCGCGCTCATCGCGCAAGATCGCCAGCAGCTCTTGCGGCGTTCGCTTCGGTTGCTCGATCAGCAAGTGCGCGAAGATTTGGCGCGGCACCATCACGAAAAAGGGATTGGTGCGCGGATCGTCTTTGAACAACGCTGCCGCCAGACCCTCGGCTTCGGCCTCGTGCCGCACTTCGTCGCACGGCGACCAGTACGGCATTCGCGTGTCCAGCGGATTCAGGATCACATCGCCGCGCCCCGGCTCGTAAAATTGCGGCGTGTATTCGAGCGCCGGATCGTACACGATGGCCGTCTCCCCGCGCTCTTCCACCTGCATGAGGATCTGCCGGATCAGCGACGATTTGCCCGCACCCGTGTCGCCGATCATGAGGAAGTGCGAGCTTTCCCGCTCACGCGGGACGCGCACCATCTTGCCCTCGCGCTGCAACAGGAACTCGATCAGCGTGCGCCGCTCCTTGGTGAGGAAGCCGATGCCGCTCGATGGATTGGCGCGATTGAATTGCGCCGCCGTTGCCAGCTCCGGGCCTTTCGTCCTGCGCCCATACTTCCGCATCCGCCGCCGCTGCCGGTCGCGCGGAAGGGCCAACGCCAAGCCCACCACCAGCACACCCGCTCCCACCTTCCACGTCGCCGCCCACAACAAGAGCCACGGCGATTGCCCGCCATAGATCGCCCGCTCCAACCACTGACGCAGCTCCGCGTTGTTGTACGTCCCGCGCTCCCATTCCAGCTTCGCCTTCCCCTGGCTCTCCTTGCCAACGCTCACCGCCGGATCGCTCAGGTCCCGGTCCACCGCCAGCCGCTTTTGTTTGCCCTCGATTCGATACGCAACCAGAGACGGCGTGGTCTTCGACCACAGCCGCACTTCGCTGCCGATGTACATGCCCAGATAGGCTTGCTGAAAGTACGTCCATTTCCGCAAGTACTCATGTGTTGCCATCGCCAGCAGTGCCACGACTGTCAGCGCCACCGCCGTGATCGTCCACACTGGCTTGTCGCTCGGCCAGCGATACGTTTCCTCCCGTCCCCACACCTTGCTCATGGATACACCTCCGCCTGCACGGGTCCCCTATCTACTTAGGAACCCGGAAACCGGAAAAACGATCAAAATATTTTTAAGGTTGTTTTTCAGGCCCCTCGGGGCCTGCCGCCTGCGCCAGCCGCTCTCGCGCCTTCTTCAGCTTGTCCGAGTCGGCCCGGTCGATCAGCCGTTGCATCTCCTCTGCCGTCGGCTTCTCCCCGTTCGCTAACTTGAAGAGAACGTTAAGCAAGATCGCCCGCAGCGCCAGCAGTTCGGCCATAAGCGCCTGGGCTTCGACTGGGCCCGGCCCCGCCTTAGGCGGCTGGCCGTTCGCGCTCGCCAGTACCACCTCGCGGCACCACTCGCCGACCGTCCGCGCGCTCATCTGTGCCGACGTTTCCAGCTGCGAGTACTCTTCCTCGCTCACTTTGAAACCAATGGATTTTGTGCGGAGAGACGGCTTCACCATATCTGAGCTTCCTATTGGGTTTAGAAGCCGAGACTAACAGGTGGGCCATAAAAATCAACAAGTTCGCCTGCGCTAACCTGCGGTTGCCGTACAGCAACCGAACGGCGAGCTTGCTTCTCTAGGTGCTCTGGTTTCAATAAGTTCGCGCACGCCAACGTGCCGTTCGCGCGCAGCACCCTTTTAGGGGTGACGTGTCATTCTTCATCCGCTGCGTAGCAGCGCCAGGTTTTCACGTCACCCCAGCAGCTTACCGTCAGCCGGCATGATGGCGGTCACTATGCTCAGGTGGGGCCGGCATTAGCGGGCAGAACCGCGCGGCTGACAAAATGTCGGCATCCGAGGATACCGGCGTACACTGCCGGGCATTGGACGCAGTATGAAGGCACGATTGTCCTGGCGTCAATCCTTGATGCGGGGTGGAAGGAAGGCGCGGCAAAACTGCCACACCCCCTCCCCCACACCCCGAAACCCCAGGGCCCGCCCGCGCGCCGGGCAAGCGTGTCGCTGGGCTAGGATTGCGCGAGGGCACGAGCGAGAAGGGCGGACTCAATGAGTACTCAGTTGCTGGGAGGCGCCAGCTTCAGTTCTACGCTCTGATGTTCACCCTCTTTGAGTTGAACTGATTTGCCTAGCGACTCATGTGCGTGAATGAATTCGGGGTCCAGAACGTCGATTTGGTCTGTGTCTTCGTCAACCGCGAATAGCAGAAACTCTCCCGGATTCAACCCCTTCAGGCTAAAGTGGCCGCGTGAATCCGTGGTCCTTAATCCGTACAGATCTCGGCGCTGACTGCGGTCAGCAGATGGAGCGATGACGACATAAACGTCAGAGGCCGGCCTGTCTTTATCGTCTGTAACGAAACCCTCGACAGTCGCGCCATTGGTTCCAACCACGACGTCGAGTGAGTATGATGCGCCTGCTACGCTGAAGCCCGAATCAGTGACATCCCTTTCACCCAGCTTCACAGCCTTGACAAAGCCATTATCCAAAACCGTGCCGAGAGACCGCACTGACAGCCGATGAGTGCCCGGAGGCACGCCCTTTATTTCGAAAGACCCATCCTTACTAACTTCTGCATGGGCCGGTTGGTCGTCCCACCAAATTGCTTGCATACTGATGTCGACGGCACCACCGCGCCAACGTGTGTCCTGAAGACTGGAGTAAAGGTTCACTTCGGTCTGCGACCAGTCGATCTTTCCGCCGTTATCCGTGTGAAACCGGCCACGGACCTGACCATTGGGAACAGGGGAAATCCGCAATCCTTCGACATCGGCAACTGTAACCTGCACGGTCTGGTCCCCGCGCATCACCGATGGGTGCCGGTAGCCGCCGGAAATGAGGAGGACACTATAAGACCCTGGGAAGACCCCGCTGATGTCGAACTTACCTTCGTTGTCAAGGGGCCAGGGGCGGACTTCGCGCGTAAAATCCTCGCCGAGCGGACGCAAAACGATATTTGTGTCATCTCGTGCTTCTGTCGGTAAGTTGAGGACTTGTCCGCGAACATGAAAGGGCTGGGCCACGCCCAAGGCGATGTTGACGGGCACTTCGTCCCCGGCATGGAGATCAAGGGAAAGCGCATGACTCCTATCGGGCGTGCCCGGATAGTACGTCGCTACGTAAATCAGGCCATTCTTCTCTGCAGCTTTTGCTGACTGCGCAGGTTGGGCTAGTCTAGGGGGTGGCTCCGCAACAACGGTATAACGATTCGGAGCTAGGTCACTAATGCGGTACTCACCCAAGTCATTCGTGACACCCCAGCCACTCGCAATGGGTTCCCTGTCCTGCCAAAAGTGTGGAGGAAGGGCTGCGACGGAAACTCTCGGCGCGGGATCGCCGTCGATGTCTGTCACCTTTCCTGTGATCACGGCGGCAGGCGCCATATGGAAAAGCAAATCCTTGATTTCCTGTCCTACCACCAGGGAGAGCAGCATTCTGTTGCCATGATGGCGCTTTTCAGCGTCAACAAAACCCGAACGATCGTAACCCACGCGGTAGGTACCCGGTTTTACGTCCTCGATTTTGAAGTGGCCATCGGCGTCGGTAACGGCAACAAGATCGGCTTCGTCTCCTTGCCCTTCGCCAGAAGCTGACAGCGAGACTTTCGCTTTCCGGATTGGCTGCCCGCCGGGTTGCTGAATGATCTGGCCTTGAACTGTGCAGTTGGAAGGTGTTTTCGAGGCAGGAGTTTGTGCTTCGGTCGCGGATAAGAGCAGAAAACAGGACAGAAGCACAAAAGAGTATTTCATTAGTTAGGTAAATCCAAGTAAAGATTATATGCTCCAGCCTTTTTGGTTAGTTGGTGAAAATCCTAGTGCCATCCAGCAAGACGGCAAACAGAGTTTGCAGGTCATTTCATTTGACTCGTTTGACAGGCTCCATTCGAGATTTGTTTGATGATCTTGGCAAGCGTTCTCCAACGAACGCGTTCAACGGAGCGCCTCGCTGCCAATCTGCCAAACGCGATCCTGAACCCGGCGATTGATCGGAGAAATGGATCAGGCCGCGCAGGTCTCCGGGACCTGCGCGGCGGCTTTCTGGTGAAGGTAATCGGCGGCTCGTTGGGCATGGGCCGCTGCTGCAAAGATGGCACGGTTATCGCTCTTCAGAACTTCCAACCAAGTCGCGATATAGGCGGCGTTATCTTCCCGCGGCTCCTGGTGCAGTTCGAGATCGGCACACAGGAAGGCAGATCCCAGCTCGGCTACGAGTTCTTCGCGGCTGTAACCTTCGTCGCCCCAGCTCCTGCGACCAAGGTCACGGTTGAGGCGCTGCGCATGTTTCGTCCAGTGGGTCAATTCATGGGCCAGAGTCGCGTAGTAGCTCTCGGCGTCGCGGAAGGCTTCAAAGGGCGGCATCTGCACGTAATCTAGCTCTTGGGCGTAGTAGGCACGATTCCCGCCGTTTCTGATCGTTGCGCCGAAGCTACTGAAAAACCTTTCCGCATGGTCTATACGGGCCACAGGGTCCAGTGTCGGAACTGCCTTGGCGTAGTAGATTTCCGGCAACCCTTCGATCTGCTCGACGTTGAAAACCGTGTAGCCCTTCATGTAGGGGATTTCGTGCTCGACATCCTCGCCGGTCTTGTCGTCATGCTCGGTGCGAGTGATGGCGTTGGCGTAAACCACGAGCGAGCCCTTCTGGCCCTTGCGGACATGCGCGTCCAATTCGCCGGCCTGGCGGTAGGTCATCCAGATCGGCGCGGCAAAGTTCTGGCTGAGAGCGGACATCCACAGGGACAGGACGTTGATTCCGGAGTAGGGCTGTCCGTTAAAACGCAGAGGCCGGGTAATCCGCCCCGCGGCGTGCTCAGCATTCCACGGACGAGTCCACGGGCGGACGCCTTTTTCCAGATACTCCACGATCTGTGCGGTGATGCGGGTGTATACGTCTTTTCTTTCGATGGTGTTTTGCATTGTCTTCTTCTCCTTCAAAACAAATTTTTTCTTCGCGAAAACCCGCGACGGTTTTGAAGGCGTTCAGCGGCGCGGACCTGTCAAGGGCGCGGTTTTTCCGCGTTCATCGGAGACCCTTGACAGGGAGCACCGCTGGAATAACGCCGGTTGTGGAAGGCGCGGGTTGAGTGGAGAAAAAATGAAGAAGAGAAGACTTCGGCTAAGAACACCGAATTGGAAGTTTTGGCGGAGTCGTAGAATTTACGGTAGTAAGGTGAGCTAGACGCGAAGACGAGCGAACTCGAATGTCAACAACAGCTGAACTACAAATCCTTCTTGAATTCCCGGTTGAGAAACTGAAGGTCGAGTACAAAAGCTGGTTGAAGCTCGACGAGAACCCCGGAAGGGCAACCTTGGCGAAAGCCGCGATTGCCTTGGCAAATGAAGGCGGCGGAGTGATTGTGCTAGGAATGCGCGAGGACAAGGCACAGGGTGGTGCTCTCCGATCTCAAGCTCGACCAAAAGAAATTGCGAGGTACAGCCAGGACGATATCAACGCCGCTATCAACCGTTATGCGGACCCGCAATTCCATTGTGAGCTTGCATTTGCCAACCATCCGGGAACGAACAATGAGCACGCCTTCGTGATGGTCCCGGGCGGAATGATTGTTCCCGTGATGAGTGTGCGTAGTTGTGATGGAGTTATCGGTGCACAGAAATGTTACGTTCGTAAACCAGGTCCTAGGAGCGAAGAACCCTTCACATCCGAAGAATGGCGCGGTGTGATGGAACGCTGTATTGCGGCGCGCCGTGAGAGCATGCTCGACGCCATTCGCATCATCGTGCAAGGACATGGAAGTCCGGCGCCGATCCCTGTCGCGATTGATAGGGGCTCGGAAGTTGTAGCTGGGACGGAGCTTTTGCCCGAGTTACGGGCGGAGTATGCTTTTCGCAGGATGTCAAAGAAAAGCGCGCCAGTGAAAGCCACCGGGGGTGGGGGCTACACCTTTGCCGATAAGGGTGCGGCAGGATTTCTTGCGCAAATGCTGAGGCGGAAATTCCCACTGGAGCCTGACCTCGGTCCGATTGCAGAACTGCACTTTGAGACGCGTGATGCTGGCCACGTACTCGATGACCTGCAGCTCACTCTGAAGCGCGGCATGGATGCGACGCGATGTTTTGTTTCGGTGAAGAGCAATCGTCAGCTTACAAAGGCCGGGTTCAACAATGAATTTGTTTACGACGCCTGGGAAGAGTGGAACGGCGGTACGGGCTCGAAGTTCGATCCTGCGAAAGACATTCTTGGCCTCATTGTCGGCGTCATTGATGAACCAATGTTGCACGAATGGCAGGAATTGCAGAAACAGGCTTCGAGCACTACGCCTGACCGTCTCGTTGCGCGGCTCCAGAATAATGGGCAATCGTCGGCAACGCAGCGAGCGATTTTTGAAGGCTTGCGAAAATCCGCGAACGGAGAAGTTGATGCGGTTGAAACCGCCCGCCTTGTAGCGAGAGTGCGGGTGCTGCGGTTCTCGGACACCACAGAGGGCGACTATATCAATCTGTGCGCGGAAATTGTGCGTGGCGGAAGCTCAGAAGATGGCGCGAAACTTTGGGACCGGCTCATTCGACTGGCTTCTGAAAACAGGGCCACCGGTGGGTATTTCGATCTGCCAAAGCTGATCCGGGTTCTGAGGCCTGATTTTGAACTTCAGGACTATCCTGATTTTAGGTCCGATTGGAGCAGGGTCGAAGCACTCAGTGCAGAAAACGTAAGCGGTGTTCGCAGCGTACTTGGAACCGCCATTCAGTTACCGCGTGCGGTTGAGAAGGCGCGCCTGGCTTCGGAGATTGCCGCACAGAATGTTGTTGTCGTTGCGGGTGAATCCGGGAGCGGAAAATCGGCTGCGATATCGCAGGTTGTTGCAGCAGGAAGTAACGTTCGGCGGACGATTTGGTTGAGTGCCGAGCAACTCTCCAAAACGAGCCAGACGGAACTGGCGACTGGTTTTGGTCTCGGCCACACCATTCCGGAATTGATCAAGGATTCGGGCATTCACGACAGCGTACTGGTAATCGACGGTTTTGAGAGATTCGAAGGGGAGGCTCGCCGACGAGCAATAGAGTTGGCACGGGCTGTGAGGGAAGAAGGATTTGAGGGGTGGAAGCTGATTCTAACTTGTCAGCCTCAGTCGCTGGCCTCCGCTCTCGATGCGCTAACTGAAGCGGGCATTTCCGATGCGCATCGGGTGGATTTCGAAAAACCAAGATTGCAGGAAATTATCGACGCCGTCCAAACAGTTACCGCCTTGCGCCCGCTGCTGTTGCGGACGGAGTTGCAGCCTATTCTCCGTAACTTGATGGTTCTCGATTGGGTACTGCGAGAAGACATAGCGCAGCGTTTCGTGGCTTCTCGGCCATGGATCGGGGAAACCGAACTCATCGACAGTATTTGGGAAAGATGGGCGGGTCCGGGAAGCATGAGCCTTGCGCGTGACTCACTCCTGCGGACTTTGGGGCAGCGTGAGGGCGAGAAATTAAGTGGCGCGGTTCACGTTGACAGCTTTTCCGCAACTGAACTGCCGTTGCTGGGGGAATTTGCCCAGCAGGGATTGATACGCGTAAGCCAGCCTTCTGTGCAATTTACGCATGATTTGATGGGCGATTGGGCGAGGTATCGTATTCTCAAATTCGCCGGGGCTGACGCTCCCGCGAAGAGTAAAACGTTGGCGCATATCCCTCGGTGGAGTCGTGCCATTCGTTTGTATGCTCAATCGTTGGCCGAACATGGCGGAGGACTTGAGAAATGGAAGGCAGCGAGCATTGAGCTCGCGGGGGAGGACGCCGAGTCAAAACTGACATCCGATCTTTTTCTGGACGGTTTACTGTTCGCCGCAAATTCAGCATCGCTGCTTGAACAGGTCTGGCCTGACCTTGTTGCCGACAAAGGGCAGATCCTTCATCGTTTGTTGACGCGCCTCATGCACGTCGCTTCATTCCCTGACTGGCGGATTAGCGGATTGAAGGATGCCAAGCTCGCAGAGCAATACGAGGCATGGTTCCGTATCCCGCAACCTCTTTACTGGATTCCGGTTCTTCACGTACTGAGCCGCCACGCAAAAGATGTTGCCAAACTCGCTCTGATAAGAACGAGCGAAATCTGCGCGCTTTGGCTTCGCACGATGCCGATCGGAATGCCGGGGCGGCAGGATGCGGCGGCGCTGGCGTCGGAATTGGCGAAGGAAGCACAAGGCCTGGTAGCGGAGGGGATGCATTTTGGCGGCAAGGACAAAGTAATTTATGAGGCCCTCTTGTCAGCCGCCCCGGAATTTCCGGACGAAGTCGCACAGATCGCACTGGAGCTTTGTGGACGCCGTGACGAACCGGATCATGCCGTTCAGCGAGGACTTGACGAAGAAGAGCGTCAGGCGAAGCAGCGGGAGGAATGGCAAAAGAAAAATCCTGAAGACAGCCGTAAGAAACGAATGCCAGTGCCCGTACCTGGAATAAGTTGGCATCGCGAAGGACCGATGCGGCCCCCAGCCGCTGACGGTCCGTTACGGGGAGTTTCGGATGGTTTTCGATCCGCGGTCATGGAAACGACCGGATTGAACGGCCTGATTTCCGTTCGCCCGGATGTCGCGAGAGAAGTGTTGCTGGCGGTTTGTATCGACGAACCAAAACCTGCCGAGACCTACGATAGATCACCCCTGCGTGATCATCTTGGGCTCGCCGACTGGCAGAGTGGCTATCCTGCGATGTATTGGAAGGGACCATTCCTGAGATTTCTGCAGATCGCACCAGCGCAGGGGCTTCATGCGATTGTTCGCCTGGTTAATTACGCAACGACTCGATGGATTGAAGATGGTCTTGGCCGAGAACCTACCGATGAAGAAAAGAAAAAGAACGGATTTGAATTCGAATTCAACGGTAAAACCGTGTGTTGGGTAGGTCACGCTAGCGTCTATGCGTGGCATCGCTATATCGGGATGCATGGCGACACCGTCGAATGTGCGCTGATGGCGCTGGAAAAATGGCTTTACGACGAAATCGAAAATCAACGAAGCATCACGCAATGGGTGCAATACATTTTCGATCACGGCACATCGGCGGCCTTCGCCGGAGTGCTGGTTTCGGTTGGGCTTAGGTATCAGGCGCTTTTTGCTATGGAACTTGAACCGCTGTTGGGGAATTTCTATGTTTACCAGACGCAGATGAGTCTCGCGATGAACGAAAACAGTGAAACCTGGAGGATCTCATTTAGCGGACAGCCGCAAGAGGCGATGAAGATTGCGGCAGATTGGAATAGGATGCCGCACCGCCGCTATCTGCTTCGTGACCTTGCCCCGGCGCTCATGCTTCAACACAAGGGAACGATGGAGTATTTGACTACCAAGAAGGCTGAATGGGCCAAACTTCCGCGAAACAGCGAAAAATCACGCCTCGACATGGAGTTCTTTCTGGCCAGATTTGATCCAGCGAACTACACCAAAACCCCGCATGGAGATGGTCAGGTGATGATCACGATGGCCTGGCCCGCACACTTGCAAAAGATCGCTGACGAATCACAGGACGAAAGCAAGCTTAAAATGCTCGCCCTTACTCTGGCGCTGCGCGCGAGGCAATTGCTGGAGGGGGAGGCAGAGCTAAAGCCGGAGGAAGTGCCCGAATTCGCGGCGCAAGTCCAGCAGTTGGCTACATGGAAAGACTCTAGCGAGGACAGCGGATCGCAGGAGCACTACCGGATTAGCTCAATTTCCGGGGGACTTGCCGTGCTTGTTATAAAGCATAGAACATGGCTTACCCAAAACCCCGATGTCGAAAAATGGTGTCTCGCCACGTTGCGCGACCTTAAGCCTGTGAAATCCGAACATGACTCTCCAGTGTCGATTAACAACCACGGCGCGGAGGCGTTTCTCGGGGAGGCGGGGGTTGATCTTCTGCTGGAGAACGGCGAGGAGTGGGTGTTACGGATGGCATTCGAGGGTGTCACAGGGGCGCACTACAGTTCAACCTTATTCACCTTATGGCGCGCTTATCTGCTGCGTGAACAACTCGGTGACAAATTCGGGGAATTGGTCAATGTGATGGTGCTGTGGAGTGCCCTGCGGCGCGCGGCGATCCGGGATGCGGGATACTATGCAGACGACTCCAAGCTTGCGGCATACAGAACGACGTTGTTTCGAAGATACGTGACAGGCAAGCTAAGACGATCTCTCATTCCGTTGCGTCGAGCCGAAAAGCTCGGACGGAGTTTGGTCGAAAGAATTGAACGCAGATCAATGTCACCTGGCGAAAGGCAGCACAGAAAAGCCCTGCGGGAATGGAACGGCGAGCGAAACGGTGATCGGAAGTTGCACCGTGAGATGCCGGATATCGATCTTGAAGTCATCCAGAAGGGATTTGGATTTGTGGCGGCAATGGTACGCCAGCATCTACCCGGCGAAGGGCCAACGCTGGAACTCTATATCCGGGAGCTCTTTGATTTGCTCATGCGCACGCTGCCGAAACCCAAGGACCGCGATGATCGCTCGGAGATCCAGGGTACGCCTTACGAGTCTGACAGATGGATCATGGCACGGGTTGCCGAGTTCATTGCTCGCACGAATTCTGTTGAGACGGCTCGCGAGTTTTATCGGCCCATCCTCGACGTGGGTCCGGGCGCAAAATACTGGGTAAGGGACTTTCTGCAATCCTGGATTATGCAGGGGCTCCACGTTAGCGCTGACCTGCATGGCTTCGCGTTAATCTGGCAGGACATGGTGGCGTACACGGAGACTCTGCCTCCATGGCGTCCGGGGGAAGCGAATTACTGGAGCCGAGCCGAATCCCTTGCGACAGAGCTCATGGGTCTGAGCGAAACTGGCGTAGCGGTGTTAGGCGATGCCAAATACAAGGATCTCATCAGCTCAATGGCGGCGACGTTCGAGCGATGGGCCAATCGGTGGCTGAAGTATGCTTCTGCGTCGGCCTGGTTAGCCTATTTTCTGCGCACAGAGTCGGGTCAGGTCCTGCTACCACAGGGAATTAAACATCTCGCGGGTACAGTTGGTTCCCTACCGGATAGCGACTGGCATCGCCACGATCTCGGTCCCTTGTTTACGGAAGTGTTGTCGTTGTGCTGGAAACACCGGCAAAAAGATGTTGAGAAAGATGGCAGCCTGCGCGAGGCGTTCCTGCGGCTTCTGACCGTGCTGTGCGCGCGACAAATTCCGGAAGCCTTACATCTCCGTGCCAAGGTTTCTGAAATTCTTGGCGCTTCCTAGAGGAAGTCCGTTTGTTCCGACCGGAGAAACCAGTTCTGGGTCAGGGTGCTCCCTTGGTACTGGGCACAAGCGAGGCTTGCGATCATTAAGAAAAACTAGTACATTTTTTCTTAATCGTTGAAACAGGGTGCTCCATGCAAACCAAGCATAATCAGATAGTTGCGAGGATCGAACAGCTCGGATCTGGGAAAGTCTTCTCAGCGAAGGATTTCCTCGACATCGCAAGCCGAACCATGATCGATGTCACCCTCGCAAGCCTGGCCCAGAGTGGAAAGATTCGGCGGGTTCGGCGTGGCCTTTATGACATGCCCAAGATCAATCCGGCGCTCGGGGGGGAATTGAGCCCGGACATAGACGAGGCCGCGCGCGCAATAGCCCGAAGGCAACGATGGAAGATCGTACCGGAGGGAGCTTGGGCTGCAAATCTGCTTGGTCTCTCGGCTCAGGTGCCTGCGAAAATTATCTACCTGACCGACGGCCCGAATAATGAAGTACCGATCGGACGCCGGAGCATCCACTTCAAACACGCTCGTCCTAAGGCGATGGCCGGACTTGAAGGCAAGTTCGCGCTCGTGGTTCAGGCGCTTCGTCATGTGGGCAAGGAGGGGATCGGGCCACGCGAAATAGAGAAGTTACGGTCGGCGCTATCCCCTGCCGAGAAACGCCGACTTGTAAAGGACGCGCGGTTCGGCGTGGACTGGATTTATGAAGTGGCGAAAAAGATCGCGGAGAAAACCGCGTGAACAAAGTCGCCCAGATGCCAGCGCGCGAGCGCGCGGACTTGTTCGCCGAAACGGCTGCGCGGAAAGTCTTGCCAGAAGCCATTATTGAAAAAGACTTCTGGGTCTGCTGGATGCTGAAACAGCTTTTCTCAATCGAGGCTCTTTCGGGGCGTCTGCTCTTTAAGGGCGGCACGTCGCTCTCGAAGATATTCCACGCGATCAACCGGTTCTCCGAGGATATAGACCTCGCCGTGGACTATGAGGCGTTAGGTTTCAAGGGAGAACGTGACCCTCGGCGAGGGGGTATCTCAAAGACGAAACGGGCTGGGATCCTCGACGAGATGATGACGGAATGTCAGCGGTATATTGGTAGTGAATTTCTGGATGTGCTTAAAGTATGTTGCGGAGAGATTCTCGGAGTGACAGACGCATGGAGTCTTCACGTTAGTGAGCAGGACCCGAACGTGGTTCAGTTTCGTTATCCAACTGCACTCACGAAGAATCTTGATTACGTTTCTCCCCAGGTCGTGCTTGAGTTGGGAACGCACGCGGAATTTGTGCCGCATGATCGCTTTATGATCCGTTCGTTCGCTGCTGAAGAATTTCCGAATGTTGTTATCGATGGAGACGTTGCGGTGGTCGCGCTGCTCGCGAAGCGAACCTTTTGGGAGAAGGCAACAATTCTTCATGCGGAATACTACCGCCCGCCGGAGAAACCAATCCCCGACCGCTATTCCCGTCATTACTATGACGTTGCCATGCTGGCCCAAGGGCCGATACGAGCGGACGCTCTGGCCGACCGGAATCTACTAGCGCAAGTTGTGAGACATAAGGAGACGTTCTATCCTTCCGCTTGGGCTCGCTACGATCTCGCGCGTCCGGGAAGCTTCCGGCTTGTGCCGGTTGAGAACCGGGTTTCGGCATTGGAACGGGACTACCGGAATATGGCTGTCATGATATTCGGGGATGCGCCTAAATTCGACTGGATCATGGAAACGCTGAAAGCGCTTGAGCAGGAAATAAACCGATGAACCAACAGTCTCTTTCCTCTCTTAATTTGGAGTCCTGACCAACTCCTTCGCCCGTGCGACGCGCTTCTTAGCCATTTCCAAGTTGGCACGGGCTGACTTCAATCTCCACTCCACGGAGAGCAGCGCAGAGTTGGGATCGCGCCCATGATGACAACATTTTGCAGACACCGTCTGCAAGATTGCCTCGCGGCGCTTGCGCGCATGTGAGTTCCGGGCAGGTCACTGCCCGAGCGAAATGTGGTGCGGGCGGAGGGACTTGAACCCTCATGGGCCGTTTAAGCCCTGCGGATTTTCATACCGTCTACGGCTTTCGCCGCCCGGACGTGGAGCTCTTTGAAGGCTCACGCCAAGTTCGCGGTCTGGACTATCCCTTCACCCTCCCCCGGAAGCTCCGGAGCTTAGGTGCTGCCCGTCTAGTCTCTACACCTTCCCGGCTGGTGTCTCTCCGGGCTTGGCTCGGGATTGCCATTTAAGGTTTCCCCGAATTTGAGCAGTTCTGCATCGCCGGTTTCCCAGGCGAGCACTCAAGTTTTCCTTAAGTCCGCTGCGTATGCCATTCCGCCACGCCCGCGCGCGGCTGTCTTACTCATGATAGGGCACGTTGCCCAATTTTACACATCCGTTTCCTGGTCAGCCGGTTCCGCTGGAACGCGCGTTTTTTCACGCTACGTCCGTCAAGCTAGCTTCTTTTGACTTTCTTTTCTTCGGTCGCATCACGTTGATTGCAACGGCGTCGAGCGAAGTTTTAATGTGTGACGCGTAGTACTTCTCGATCATCTCGACGCTAGTGCGGCAGTTCTTTGCGATTTGGTAGATGTCGGCACCTTCCATCAATCGCAGGCATATGTATGTATGCCGTAGGCTGTACGCCGTGCGCGGCTGGCCTTCACGGTCGATGCGGAGCTTTTCCTCGTCGAGGATAGTTTTGAAAAGCTCTCGTTGCCACTTGGGAAAAATCAGATCCGTAGGTTCGGGCGTGCGCCATTGTCCGCTTGGAACAGCAGATGTCTCGGACGTTCCAGTGGGCGCGTTCGCGCCGTAAATGCGCGCCGGGCGGAGCCGGCTTCGAAGTCGCTTGAAGGGCAACACCCCACCCGGCATACTCTTGCAGTATCCAACTCCACGCTTTCCCCTGACTTCGATCTCCAGGATCGTCTTCTTCAAATCCTCGTCGTAAACGATCGTGACATCGCGGAACTGAAGGCGCCAAGCCTCGTCGGGCCGCAGTCCGGTATTCACTGCGAAGAGGACATAATCGTGGAGTTGTTCCGCTTCCCATTTGAAGCCGCGTCGCTTCGGCTCTTGCGCACGGGTTCGTGTCGCTTTGTAGAGTTGTTTGTATTCTTCTGGTGAGAACCATGCACGGTGCGAGATTTTGGGCGATTTCCGGTATGGCTCGGAGAAGTCGGGTAGACGATCCAGCCATCCATGGCGCAGTGCCGTTTTTAAGGTTTGGCGGAGCGTCACGATTTCCTGGTGCAGCGTGCTATGGCCTGGTGGTTTGCCATATTCTTTAAGGGCTTCTTGGTGTCTGTGAACTCGGTATTCCTGGATTTTTCCAGAGGTGATCTCCGAAATGCCCAGGTTCCCAAAGAAAGGAACTAGGCGTTCTTGCGATCGCCAGTGCTGGCCTTCCACGTATCGCTCGTTTCGTTGTCCCTGCGTCATGATGTCGAACTCGCGCAGGTAGTGCTCAGACACCTCGCGAAAGGTCTTTTCGCTTTTGATCTCGCCAGCGCGGAGTTTTCCGCGCAGCTGCAGGTACCAATCCTCGGCGATCTCCTTGGCTTTGGAGAGGCTCTCTTCTTTCGTGCTGGAGCGACGATTTTTGCCCGCGAAATAGCTTGAGCACTGCCAGAAGCTGCTGTTTGGGCGCTTGTAGACGTGGACCTTGCCGCCCAGAATCGTGTGGTGTTCGGTCATCTTCGTTCCTCGTGGGAAGTGGCGCGAGAACTCGAAAATGTGTAATGAATGTGAAACTATCCCCGCTTTGAGGTCATGTCAATAAAATTATTATTTACAAGGACATAACGTGGGAAAGAAGCATGCCTATGGAATTTTAAGTCCCGTGCGTCTGCCAGTTTCGCCATCCGGGCCATGCGAGGCAACTATTGAATTCTACGATAATCGCATGCGAAACTCTTTGAACCATTATTGAACCATTGCATACAACTTTTCG
>Ga0187856_1001196_pt1 | contig 21233 bp, 21 predicted proteins | sample June2016WEW_8_40_FD_132443 | JGI IMG/M metagenome (GOLD analysis project Ga0187856, IMG submission 132443) | Peatland microbial communities from SPRUCE experiment site at the Marcell Experimental Forest, Minnesota, USA - June2016WEW_8_40 | ecosystem: Environmental > Terrestrial > Soil > Wetlands... | reverse complement strand
GCTGAGCGCCTTTCCCGTAAGATGAAGCGACCGCCGCGCGGCGGGCTCGGCGCCCGGAGGCGCCAACGCCGACAGCTCACCGGAGGCGATCATCTCCGCGAGCACCATGGCCGTCGTCTGCAGGGCCTCGACTTCTTCCTCCGAATAGGTGCGCCGGGCGCGGTTCTGCACCACGAGCACGCCGAGCGTGTTGCCGGCGCGCAAAACCGGCACGCCGAGGAAGGAGTGGTAGATTTCTTCGCCGGTTTCCGGCCGGTAGGAAAAGGCCGGATGCGCCTGCGCGTTCGACAGGTTGATGGCGCTCGCCTGGCTCGCGACCAGTCCGACCAGGCCCTCGTCCGCGCGCATCACGGTGTGGTGCACCGCATCGCGGTTGAGGCCCTCGGTGGCATAGAGTTCGAGGGTGGAATCGACGCGCAGCACATAGACGGAGCACACCTCCGCAACCATGTTGGCGGCGATCAGCACCACGATCTTGTCAAGGCGTTCCTGCGCGCTGACCGGCTCCGCCATGACTTCGCGGAGCCGGCGCAGCAACACGCGCGGACCGCCGAGCGCGCCACGCATGGCGTGAGGTCCCTCGGGCTTTGCCGTGACCGGAACGAAAGCCCGCCTCGCACCGGCCGTATTCGAAGAGGAATTCGCCCGGGCTCGGCCCGCTGCGATCACTCTCAAGCCTATATCGAATCCGGCATGCAAACCGCAAGTCAGAGACAGTGATATGACGGCGGCGGAATTTGTGCGCTGCAGCGTGTAGCGGCGTTTTCAGCCGTTTCTTCAGTCGTTTTCTTCAGCCTTTTTTCGTGGGCCGATTATGGCTTCCGCTTTATCGAGGCCGTAGAGCGAGTGCAGCGTGCGCACCGCGAGTTCGGTAAACGCCGCGTCGATCAGAAGCGAAAACTTGATCTCCGAGGTGGTGATGGCGCGGATATTGACGGCGCGCTCGGCGAGCGCGCGGAACGCCTGCGCGGCGATGCCGGCGTGGCTGCGCATGCCGATGCCGATGACGGAAATCTTGGCGACGTCGGTGGCGCCGTCGATCCGCGCGTAACCGATGGCCTGCTTCGCCTTGACGATGACATCGAGCGCACGCTGATAGTCCGCGGCCGGCACTGTGAAGGTGAGGTCGGTGGTCTTGCCGTCGGCCGAGACGTTCTGCACGATCATGTCGACATTGATGCTGGCTTCGGCCAGGGGACCGAAAATCGCGGCCGCAACGCCGGGCTTGTCCTGGACCTGGCGAACGGAGATTTGCGCCTCGTCGCGGGAGAAGGCGATACCGGTGACTACTTGGTGTTCCACGATCTCCTCCTCGTCGCAAATGAGGGTTCCGGGCGGATTGCCGTGCGGGTCGATCTCCTCGGGCCGATCGAAGCTCGAGCGCACGAAAATGCGCACATTGTGCACCATGCCGAGTTCGACCGAGCGCACCTGCAGCACCTTGGCGCCGAGCGACGCCAGCTCCAGCATTTCCTCGAAGGCGACCTTGTCGAGCCGGCGCGCCCGCGGCACGACGCGCGGATCGCTGGTGTAGACGCCGTCGACGTCGGTGTAGATGTCGCAGCGGTCGGCGCGGATGGCTGCCGCCACCGCCACCGCCGAGGTATCGGACCCGCCGCGGCCGAGCGTGGTGATGCGGCCGGTTTCCTTGTGCAGGCCCTGGAATCCGGCGATGACCGCCACCTCCTTGCGTTCGCTGAAACGCCGGATGAGTTCGGCGCCGTTGATTTCGAGGATGCGCGCCGAGGCGTGCACGTTCGAAGTCAGGATCGGAAGCTGCCAGCCCTGCCAGGAGCGCGCGTTGACATCCATGTCCTGCAGGGTGATCGCGAGCAGGCCAGACGTCACCTGTTCGCCGGTCGCGACGACGGCGTCGTATTCCCGGGCGTCGAATATATGCCGCTTCTGCAGGGCCGCCGCGCACCAGGCGACGAGCTGGTTGGTGGTGCCCGCCATGGCCGAGACCACGACCGCGACGTCGTGGCCGGCCTCGACCTCGCGCTTGACGTGGCGCGCGACGTTGCGGATGCGGTCGATGTCGGCGACCGAGGTTCCGCCGAACTTCATGACGAGACGGGCCATGACAGTCGTTTGCGCTCTTTCGCGGCAAGCGCGCCAGTCGCCGCGATCGTCGCGGGCCGGCGCGAAAATGGCGCGTATAGATACCGGCGCAATGCGCTGGCTGCAACATGAGCGCGGCGGCGGGTTTGGCGCACGGTATTGGACCGTGATACAGACCGCCCGAATGGCGATACAAAACGGGGGACGCGGACGGCGAGTTGCGTGCGCGGCGCGTCGGGCGAGGGTGCGCTCGCGCCTCGAGATGACGGATCAACGATAAGGACCAGCCAATGATCTCCGAGCCGCTGCGCAATCCGCTCTCGCTGTTCAACGTCCAGGACAAGGTCGCCATCATCACCGGCGCTTCGGGCGCCCTCGGGCGGGCGACCGCACTCGCGCTCACCGCGCTCGGCGGCAAAGTTTTGCTCGCCTCCGGCACCGAGGCCGAACTGGATGGAGTTGCGAGCGAGGTTCGCGAACTCGGCGGCGCGCCTGCGACCGTGGTGCGTCGTCCGGACAGCCTGGAAGACGCGGAGGCGATGCTCGACGCCGCGCTCGCCACGTTCGGGCGTGTCGATCAACTCGTCGTCGCCTCAGGCTTCAATAGACCGGGATTCATTCAAGACCTCGAATACGAGGACTGGCAGGCGGTCATGGATGCCAATGTGCGCGGCCCCTGGTTCATGGCCAAGGCCGTCGGCAGTTACTGGATCGAAAGGCAGGTGCGCGGAAAAGTCGTGCTGATGTCGTCCGTGCGCGGCCGTCACGGCAATTATTCCGGCTATACCGGCTACTGCACCTCCAAGGGCGCGACCGATGCGCTGACGCGGGTGCTGGCGACCGAATGGGCGAAATACGGCATCACCGTGAACGCCATCGCGCCGACACTGTTCCGCTCGAAGCTCACCGCGTGGATGTACGGCGATGACGAGCTTGGCCGGCAGACGCGCCAACGCTCGCTCTTGCGCATTCCACTCGGCCGGCTTGGTGAAGTTGAAGACCTGATCGGAATGGTGATCTATCTGTTGTCGCCGGCATCCGATTTTTGCACCGGGCAGGTCATGTATGTCGACGGCGGCTATACGGCCGGATGATCGCGACGGTCCTTCCCCTTGACGCGAATTGGCAGCGCGGCCCGTTGCCAGCACGTCGCGGCCGCCATCATGCAACAGCAGAACGCGATCCACATGAGGGTAGGCATGACATGCTCCTTTGCGGATTGAACCGCGTAGTCAACGTTCGAGGTTCCTCATAGTTCCCAATCATTTTCATCGAGGTCCACGTGCGCGAGCAAAGAATCGGGGTTGTCGGCGGCGGCCTGATGGGCCACGGCATTGCTTATCTTTTCGCTGCGGCGGGGCATAGCGTCGGCGTGTTTGAGCCGGTGGTGGAAATCCGTGTATCCCTGCCGCAGCGGTTGCAGGCGATCGTCGATCTTCTCGGCGACGATCCGACGCTGCTGCAACGCATCGACGCGCACGATCGGCTTGCGCCGGCCGTGAAAGGCGCTGCCTTCGTGTTCGAAGCGGCGCCGGAGCGGCTTCCCCTCAAGCAACGCATTTTTGCCGAGCTCGAAAGCGCGGTGGCGCCGGATGCAATCCTGGCCAGCAACAGCTCGGCCATTCCCTCGACCGACATCGGGCGCGGGCTCAAGCATCGCGAACGCGTCCTCGGCACGCATTTTTGGAATCCGCCGCATCTGGTTCCACTGGTCGAAGTCATCGAGAATGAAAAAACCAGCGGCGAGGTTTTGCGCAACACCATGGAGCTGCTGCGCCATGCCGGAAAGATCCCGGTCCATGTGCACCGCGATATTCCCGGTTTCGTCGGCAACCGGCTGCAGCACGCGATGAAGCGCGAGGCGATCGCGCTCGTCGCCGCCGGCGTCTGCGACGCCGAAACGATCGACACCGTGGTCAAGGAAGGATTTGGCACGCGTCTGGCCGTGCTCGGCCCCATGGAGCAATCCGACCTTGTCGGATTGGACCTCACGCTGGAGATCGCCGAGGTGCTTTATGCCGATCTCGACCGCACGGCGGGGCCGCACCCGTATCTGCGCGAGAAGGTCAAGGCCGGCAAGCTCGGCATGAAAACGGGCGAGGGGTTGCGTCATTGGACGGCGGAGCAGGCCGACGCGGTACGCCAACGTCTATCGCGCTTCCTCGTCGAGCAGGCGAAGGCGAGGAAGGGGTGAGGCACGCAATTAAGTTTGTCAGCTAGCAAGTGCCCGTAACACCGCCGCCGGCTCCTTGGCGATGACGGCGAGCAGCACGCGTGCCGCACGATCCGGCCGACGCCGGCCTTGTTCCCAGGCATGCAACGCCGTCACGTCAAGCCCGAAGGCCCGCGCAAAGGCTATTTGCGACAGGCCAAGTCGGTGACGGAGCTTGGCTACGTCGACCTGCTCCGGCACCTTCACCGTGTAGCTCGGCAATTGCAATTCCCCGCGCGCATGGGCGAGCGCCTCATTGAGTCCCGCCATCAAGCGGCGGCCCAGGGGGCTAGTCTTCGGCCTCGATCGCCGCGACGAGTTTGCGGATTTGATGTTTCTCGCCATTCGTTAAGTCCTCCTTCGCGCTCTTGGCGTACACGTCCAGCAAGTAGAGCCCGCCTCTGCGGGTGACGACGTAGTAGATAATGCGAGCGCCGCCGCTCTTGCCCCGCCCGCCGCGCGCGGCTCGTGCCTTACGAGCGCCGCCGGTACCCTGAATGATCGGCCATGCGCTTGGTGCGAGTGCAATTTCCAATTCGGCCACTGCCCGCTCGGCTGGCGTGAACAGTTTTCGCGCCCGGCCATCGTAGCCGCGTGTTGCGACGACCCGCATGGCCGTCATATAAGGCATTGCCTTATATGACGCAAGCTATCCTGGCAATCGCAGCGCTAATCCCTAGTACGGCAGCCCCACATAGTTCTCCGCGAATGCCGTCGCGGCGGCCTTCGATCGGAACAGATAGTCGAGCTCGGCGAGCTGAATTTTTTGATCGAACGGGTTTTCGGAAATCCTGTGCAGCAGCATGGTCAGCCACCACGAGAAGCGTTCGGCCTTCCACACCCGCTTAAGCGCGCGGTCGGAATAATGATCGAGGCCGGCGGCGGATTTCTCGGAATAGTGTTCGACCAGCGCCTGTGAGAGGTAGCGCACGTCGCTGGCCGCGAGATTGAGGCCCTTGGCGCCGGTCGGCGGCACGATATGGGCGGCATCGCCGGCGAGGAACAGCCGGCCGAAGCGCATCGGCTCGGCGACGAAGCTGCGCAGCGGCGCGATGCTCTTCTCGATCGAGGGACCGGTGACGAGGCGCTCGCGGGCCTCCGCATCGAGCCGCGGCCGCAGTTCTTCCCAGAAGCGCTCGTCCGGCCAGGCATCGATGTCCTCGGCGAGACTGCACTGGAGGTAGTAGCGGCTGCGCGTCGGCGAGCGCATCGAGCAGAGCGCGAAGCCGAGCGGGTGCCGGACGTAGATCAGCTCCTCCGAGACCGGCGGCGTGTCGGCGAGAATGCCGAGCCAGCCGAGCGGATAGACGCGCTCGTGCGTCGTGAACGCGCTCGGTGGCAGGCTCTTGCGGCTGATGCCGTGAAAGCCGTCGCAGCCGGCAATGAAATCACAGGCGATCTCCTGCGGTTTGCCGTCGGCGCGGTAGGTCACGTGCGGGCTGTCGCTGAAAACACCGTGCAAGCTCACGTCGTAAGCCGCGTATACAATCGGCGCGCCGACCGCCGCGCGGCCGTCCATGAGGTCCTTGGTGATCTCGGTCTGCCCGTAGATCATCACCGCCTTGCCGGTCAGCTCCTTGAAGGAGATGCGGTGGCGCATGCCGTCTACGCAGATCTGGACGCCCTCGTGCACGAGGCCGTCTTCGTGCATGCGGGCGCCGACGCCAGCCTCGTCGAGAAGATCTATGGTGACCTGTTCGATGACGCCGGCACGGACGCGGCCGAGCACGTATTCGCCGGTTTGCCGTTCCAGGATGACGTTATCGATGCCGTGCTTGTGCAGGAGCTGGCCGAGCAGCAGTCCCGCTGGGCCGGCGCCGATGATGGCGACCTGGGTTCGCATGCCGTTGTCATATCATTGACCGGGACGGCTCGGAACATTGATTCAAATCAACGGCGATTTCTTATCGCCCGCTGAACAGTTTCCCGGCTTTATGGCGGCATGCGCGCCGGCCTGCGAGCGGGTACGAAAGCGGATTCGTGGATCGCCGCGGCGGATGCCGTCAGCCCGCCTACGCTGGCGCGCAGACAAACGCGGGCGCGGCGCGATGAGCGGCACGCGAAAGCCGCGCGCGCCACTGTCGTCATCTCGTTGTTTCTCGTGCTTCTTGCGGCGGCGTTGCTGGTCGGCGGCCGGGCCGTGATCGATCCGCTGCTGCAGCTGGCAGCGCAGGGGCGCGAGGCGAAGCGGGCGGGCGAAATCGTCTATACGCTGCCCGATGGCACATTTTGCCGTCACCTGTCGTTCGATAACGCGACGGCGGAACTCACTGAGGGTGCCGTCGAGCAATGCCCGAGTGACCTCGTCAAAGGTCGCGGGCGTGCCGCGATGGGCTTTGCCTGGGGCGGGCGCTAAAGCGCGCATGACGGCATTTCCAAGCTGACTTTTACGCTGGGCCGCTCGGGGGCTGACCATCGACGGCGGGCCGGTTCACCGCTAGGCTGCGCTGTCAGGGGTGTCGGGGTGACCCGCACGGAACTGGGGAAAGAAAACATATGCTGCGGACCATGCGTCTTTTCTGCTGGCTGGCGTTGCCAGTCGGTGCACTTCTTATTGCCCTCAACGGAGCCGCTGCCCAGGGCAGCCCCGAAGTCCGCGAGGCTTGCACGCCCGATGCGATGCGGGTGTGTTCCGACTTCATCCCGGACGTGCCGAAAATCACGGCATGCATGAAGGCGAAGCACGCCCAGCTCAGCGAGGCTTGCCGCCTCGCGATGTCCCACGGACACCAGGGCCGCAGGCATCGGGCACACCGGTGGAGGGGCCACGTGCATTGCGGGCACGGCCGGCATTGCGGCTGATCATTTCCTCATCAGGCGCGCGTCAGTATCGCACCGGCCGGAACTGCGTCGCGGCGTCGCGCGGGCAGTCCACGCCTTGAGCGTTGTTGCCCGGAAATGCCATGGTGCGCGCGCGACGGCGGGCGGGGCGGCCCAACGTGTCGGGGCTGGAACTCGCAAAGAGGCGCTATGCCCGAGGCCATGCAGCGCGGCAAATCAGCGGCCATATCGGCGGCGTTGCGCCGGGTCATGCAATGGGGCTGGCTCGGCGCGCTCGTCGCCGGCGTGCTGGTCGCGGTTTTCGCAGAAACCAAGGCGCAACCCAAAGCGCCGCCGAGCGCGGGCGACGATGCCCCGGTGCTCGCGGCCGATTCGGCGCTCGGCGAAGCCATGCGCGCCGGCGACAAGGCGGTTGCCCGCCGGCTCCTTTCGCTGCAATTCACTTTCGTCGACGCCGACGGCAGGATTCATGTGCGCAAAGATTTTCTTGCCGATCTCAAGGGCGGCGCCGCCGCTCCCGCAAGCGACGCAAAGGTGCGCCTCTATGGCCTTCTCGCCATGGTCACCGGGCATCGCCAATCGGCGGCCAACGGCGGTGCGTTTTTCCTCGACATCTGGGCAAAGCAGAAGGGCACGTGGCGCGCGCTGCTGATCCAGGACGTCGCGATCGCGACGGCAGACGCGGCGCCGGCCGCCGCGGCCGCGCCCGGTATCGAGGCAAAACACAACGAATGCAAGAATCCCTGCCAGGCGATCCCCTATCGCGTGCGCTCCCCGGCCGAGCAGGACGTCATCAATGCGTTCCAGGCGATCGAGAAGGCCGTCATCGCCCACGATGCCGGCGAATGGGGAAAGCATGTCGCCGACGAGTTCGTGAGCTACCGGACCGGCTGGACGCCTGTCCCCAAATCCGGCCGGATCGCCATGATCGAGCGCCAGAAGGAGAGCAATGCCGCCGTCACCGTCGGCGAGGTGGAGACGATGCGGCTTTCGGTCTACGGCGATGGCGCGGCAATGATTGCGAGCCAAATCGTGCCGGACAATTCGCGCCCGGCCTACCGCGCCGCGCGCGTGTGGGTGAAACGCAACGGTCAATGGCAGATGGCGATCAGCGCGCAGACGGATATCAAATAGCGCAGCCGAATTCGATTCCCGCTCATTGCCGCGGTGAGCGGGAATCCGGACGAAGAATGCCGGCCCGGCAATAGACCTCGCTGGGTCCGCACTTTCGCGGGGACGGTTCGAATCCCGCTCTACTCCTCTATTCCCGACGGCACGTTCTTGTTCTCGCTTTCGAGCTTCATGCCGGCGGCGAGCGCCATGGTCTCGGCCAGCGCCGCAAAATCCTTCTGCAAATATTCCTCCGGGTTTTTCTGCAACATGGCAGCGCCGAAATGACCTTGCAGCACCTCGCGCGCAGCCGCCGTCACCGGCATCGGAACGTCCATTTCGCGGCCGAGCGAAAGCCCAAGATCGAGGTCCTTGCGCAACAGTTCCGGAGTGAACGTCGTGGTCCAGTCGCAATTGACCAGCGCCGGCGATTTATAGCGCGTGAACATCGAGCCCATCGCGCTGTTGTTGAGGAAGGCAAGCCATGCGTGGCGCGGCACGCCCATCTTGTTGGTCAGGAGCGTCATCTCGATCAGGTTCTCGATGACCACTCCGAGCATGACGTTGTGCGCGATCTTGCATGCGCGCGCCAGTTCTCCCTCGCCGACATAGAATACCCCTTGAGGCGCGAATACTTCGATCAGCGGCGTCACCGCCTTGCAAACCGCCTCGGTTCCCGACACCACGGCGGAGAGCTTGCCGGCCCTGATGACCTTGGCATTGCCGCTCACCGGCGCGGCGACGAAATCGGCGCCGAGTGCTCTGAGCCTGTCGCGGATCGCGGCGGATTCCTCGACCGCGATGGTGGAGCAATCGACCACCGTCGGCGGTAGCTTGCCGCCCTGGCTGCAGACGCCGTTCTTGCCGTACAGCACCTCCTGCACGTCCTTGCCGGTGGCGACGATGGAGAACAGCACGTCGACGTTCTTGAGCTCGGAAAGGTGATCCGCGAGCTTGCCGCCGACCTTCGCCAGCGGCTCAGCCTTGGCGCGCGTGCGGTTCCAAATGGTGACATCGTAGCCGGCCTTGATGAGCCGCTCCGCCATGGGGGTGCCCATGCGGCCGGCGCCGATCCAGCCGATCTTCTGTTTGTGCTCTTTCCCGTTCGTGGCCATGCCAAACTCCCTTTTGTCGGGGTTTCTTATCACAGGTTGCGAAAACTTGTCCGCGTGCGGGAAGCGGCCCGGCCTTGCGGCGGCGGCAGGTCCGGCTTTGCATTTCTTGACAGAGATTTACGGTCCCGCCATAAGGACCGCGCGTGGGCACCGGGCGGCCCGGTTAAGGTCTGCCGGCACGCGCCTCCAGCCAGCAGCAGCATCGACTGGAAAAGCCGGTCCGGAACGAAATTCCGAGCACGCTTGCGAACTTCGGAATCGGGACACCAGGATCGAACACGAGGACAAAAGATGTTCGCGGTCTTCAAAACGGGCGGCAAGCAATACCGGGTGGCCGCCGAGGATTTGCTCAAGGTCGACAAGGTCAAGGGCGAGCCCGGTGAGATCGTCGAGTTCGGCGAAGTTTTGCTCGTGGGCGGCGATAGTGTGACGCTCGGCGCTCCCACCATCGCCGGCGCGACGGTCGCGGCCGAGGTGCTCGACCAGGCGCGCGGTCCCAAGATCATCGCCTTTAAGAAGCGCCGGAGGAAAAATTCCCGCCGCAAGCGCGGCTTTCGCCAGGAATTCACGCTCGTCCGCATTACCGAGATCCTCACCGACGGCCAGAAGCCGAGCAAGACAGCGCCGCCGCGGCCGAGACGGGCGCCGGCGCCGGCGCCGGACGTTGCCGCCGGTCCTGCGGCGGAGGCATCCGAGACCGCCCCCGACGCGTCCGCAGCCGCCGAAAAGCCGAAATCCAAGGCCCAAGCCAAAAAGCCGGTGGCCAAAGGGAAGAAAAAGTGAGCGAAAGCGGTGATGCTTTTGTCACGAATCCGGTATAACTAGCAGACAAGAAAGGTTCGGAGGCCAGCAATGGCTCACAAAAAAGCAGGCGGGTCCTCGCGCAATGGCCGCGATTCCGGCGGCCAGCGGTTGGGGCTCAAGATTTTCGGCGGCGAAGAGGTCGTCGCCGGCAACATCATCGCGCGCCAGCGCGGCACCAAATGGCATGCCGGCCACAATGTCGGCATCGGCAGGGACCATACGCTGTTTGCGTTGATCGGCGGCCGCGTTGAGTTCCGCGCCAAAACCAAGGGCCGCGTATTCGTATCGGTGCTTCCGACGGAGGCCGCGGCCCCCTAGCACGGTGGATCATATGAGGTCCGCCGGCATCCAGTCGAACCGGCGGGCCCAATGGGCTGCGAAAAGGGGAGACCGGGATGCCGGCTCCCCTTTCGGTTTTTTGCAGGAGCCCATGAGATGAGCCTGTCGGAAGAAGTCCTCGCGCAGACATGGCGAGAACGCGGTATTCCCGTCCTCGAGACCGAGCGGCTCACACTGCGCGCGCCGCGCCACAAGGACGTAACCGCGCTTGCCCTCCTCGCCAACGACCGTCGCATCGCCGAGAACACGACGCGCATCCCGCATCCCTATGGCATCGACGACGCCGAACAATTCATCGAGACCGTCAACAAGCGCGAGGGCGAAGCTTGCTTCGTCATCATGCTCGACGACACGCTGATCGGCGCCTGCGGGATCGATCCGCGCGAGGACGGTCTGGAGATCGGCTATTGGCTCGGAGTGCCCTTTTGGGGGCGGGGCTGCGCCACCGAGGCGGTGCGCGCGGTGATCGACCACGCCTTCGGCGATCTCCAACATGAGACGCTGCAGGCGGGCGCGCGCGTCAGCAACCCGGCCGCGCGCCGGGTGCTGGAAAAATGCGCCTTCCAGTGGACCGGCGTCCGCCTCTCTCGGATCCGCGCCATCAATTCCGCGGCGCCCGTCGACCGCTTTCGCCTCGATCGCAAGCTCTGGGTCTCGCTCAAGCGCTGGGGTCCGGTGCGGCGCGTGGCGTGACTTTGACACGCATTGACGTTTGTATAGGCAAATGCCTATACCTATGACCAATGAAGCGTTGGCCCGCCAGCTTCGATTGGGACGAGGGCAACCGAGAGAAGTGCCAGAAGCACGGCGTGTCGCTAAGTGAAATCGAGACGTTGTTGAGAGGGACGCCGCGGGTGGCGCCCGACCATAAGCATTCTTGGGTCGAGGAGAGGTTCATCGCCGTTGGCCGCAACACGCGGGGACAAGCGATGTTCGTGGTATTCGCAATTCGCGAGAGAAATGGTGACCTTTTCGTCCGTCCGATTAGCGCGCGCTACATGCATCGCAAGGAGATCGAAGGTTATGAAAAGGAAAGTTCCTAGATTCAAAACTGATGAGGAGGCCGAAGCCTTCCTCGAACAGGATTTATCCGATCTTGATTTCTCGCAATTCAAGCCGATGCGCTTCGAGTTCAAACCGAAGCAGAAATCGCTCAATCTGCGGATTTCCGAGGAACTGCTCGATGCCGTCCGCAAGAATGCCAAGCGTGCAGGCATTCCTTACCAGCGCTACATCCGCCAAGCGTTAGAGCGTGCGGTTATGGAACGCAAGCGCTGAGGAGCGACTGTCCCGCGTCAGCCCATGAAATTCCTCGACGAGGCCAAGGTCTATATCCGCTCCGGCGACGGCGGCAACGGCTGCATGTCGTTCCGGCGCGAAAAATTCATTGAGTTCGGCGGCCCGAACGGCGGCGACGGCGGCAACGGCGGCGACGTGATCGCGGAAGTGGTCGAAGGTCTGAACACGCTCATCGATTATCGCTACCAGCAGCACTTTTTTGCCAAGAATGGCCGCGCCGGCATGGGCAAGGACCGCCATGGCGCCAACGGCGCCGACGCCGTGCTCAAGGTGCCGGTGGGCACGCAAATCTACGAGGAGGACGGCGAGACCCTGCTCGCCGATCTGACCGAGCTCGGCCAGCGCGCCGTGCTCGCGCGAGGCGGCAACGGGGGTTTCGGCAACGCGCATTTCAAGTCCTCGACCAACCGCGCGCCGCGCCGCGCCAATCCCGGCCAGCCCGGCGAAGAACGTACCCTCCGCCTGCGGCTCAAGCTCATCGCCGATGCCGGTATCGTCGGGCTGCCGAATGCCGGGAAATCGACTTTCCTTGCTTGCGTCAGCGCGGCCAAGCCGAAGATCGCCGATTATCCCTTCACCACGCTCAATCCGCAGCTCGGCGTCGTCGAGATCGACGGACGCGAATTCGTGCTCGCCGATATTCCCGGGCTGATCGAGGGCGCGCATGAAGGCGTCGGTCTCGGCGACCGCTTTCTCGGCCACGTCGAGCGCTGCCGCGTGCTGCTGCATCTCGTCGACGGAACGGGCGGCCATGCCGGCGAGGCTTACAAGACGGTGCGCGTCGAGCTTTCCGCCTATGGCCACGGGCTTGCAGACAAGCCGGAGATCGTCGCGCTCAGCAAAGCCGATGCGCTGAGCGCCGACGAGATCAAACAACAGGTGGCGCGCCTCAAGCGTGCGGCGAAGAAGCCGCCGTTCGTCGTCTCCGCCGTGAACGGGGAGGGCGTCGCCGCCGTGCTGCGGGCGTTACTGAAGGTGATCGAAGAGACGCGCCGGGGCGCCGTCGAGCAAAGCGCCGCGCGCGCCGCCTGGCAGCCGTGATTGGACTGCCGCGCCACCCGCCGCCACCCGCGCCACCCGCGCCCGCTTTGTTTGGATTAGGCCCCGCCAATCGCTACATTAGCGGTATGTTCGGTCTGCCACGGACCTATCAGCGGCCACGGAACGTGCGGCTCGACACGCTGGTTCGCCTGCGTTGGCTCGCCGTATTCGGCCAGCTCGCCGCCGTCCTAGTGGTGTATTTCGGCCTCGAATTCGAGATTCCGATCTGGCCCTGCCTTGCCGTAATCGCGCTGGCGGCGTTGCTCAACGTGGCGCTGCGCGTGGGTTTCCGCGAGACGCAGTGGCTCGAGGCAGACCGCGCCGCCTGGCTCCTGGGCTTCGACATCGCCCAGCTTGCGGCGCTGCTCTACCTCACCGGCGGCTTGGAGAACCCGTTTTCCTTCCTGCTGCTCGGGCCGGTGCTGATCTCGGCGACCGCGTTGCCGCCGCGCATGACGTTGCTGCTCGGTATATTCGCCATGCTATGTGCGACGGTGCTGGTCTTCTTCCATTACCAGCTGCCCTGGGACAGCGAGAATCCACTCGAACTTCCTGAAATCTACATGGTCGGGGTCTGGTTCTCGATCCTGTTCGCGATCGGCTATATCGGCGTCTATATGTGGCAGATCGCGGAGGAGGCTCGCCAGCTCTCGGATGCACTGGCGGCAACCGAGCTCGTCCTGGCGCGCGAGCAGCATCTCTCTCAGCTCGACGGCCTGGCCGCCGCCGCGGCCCACGAACTGGGAACGCCGCTCTCCACCATCACCGTGGTCGTGCGCGAAATCGAGCGCGCGCTCGATCCAAAATCGCCATACGCCGAGGATGTGAAGTTGCTGCGCGAGCAGGCGCAGCGCTGCCGCGAGATTCTCGCCAAGATCACCGAACTTCCCGCCGGCGGACCGTTCGACCGTATGCCGCTCTCCGCCCTGATCGAGGAGGCGGCGGCGCCGCACCGTAACTTCGGCGTCTCACTCGGTGTGACGCTCCCCCCCGACCGCACGGCGGAGCCGGTTGGGGCGCGCAATCCGGCCATCCGCTACGGCCTCGGGAATCTCATCGAGAACGCGGTCGAATTTGCCAACAAGCGGGTGGAAATCATCGCGCAATGGACGACGGAAGAGGTGAGTATCACGATCAGCGATGACGGGCCGGGCTTTGCGCCCGAAGTCGTGGACCGCATCGGCGCCCCCTATGTCACCCATCGGCGGCCCGGGTCGCGTGGGCCGGGCGGCGACGAAGATACGGTCTTCGGCCTCGGCCTCGGGCTGTTCATTGCCAAGACATTGCTGGAACGCTCCGGCGCCAAGCTTTCGCTCAAGAATCAGGCGCCCCCGCTCCACGGTGCCCTGGTCAAGGTCAGCTGGAGCCGCGCGGATTTCGAGCGGCCGCTGGTCGTGGCCCCTCTTGAGCCTACCGCGCCCGTTTCTTAACTATCAGGAATAGAACGGGGCCCGCCGTGCGCCGTGGTGGAGTAAAATTGCCATGACCAACGTGATGACCAGCGCCATGACAACAGCAACGGCCGGTGCGCTTCCCAGCGAGCGTTCGCTCCTGATCGTCGAAGACGACAAATCGTTCCTGCAGCGCCTGGCGCGCGCCATGGAGGCCCGCGGCTTTGTCGTGAGCACGGCCGAATCGGTCGCCGATGGGCTGTTGCAGGTCGAAAAGGACGCCCCCGCCTTTGCCGTCGTCGACATGCGGCTCGGCGACGGCAACGGGCTCGACGTCATCTTGGCCCTGAAAAAGCGCCGGCCGGAAGCGCGCGCCATCATCCTCACCGGCTACGGCAACATCGCGACCGCGGTGAATGCGGTCAAGCTCGGCGCCGTCGATTACCTTGCCAAGCCGGTCGACGCCGACGACGTGGCTGCGGCGCTGCTAGCGCTCGGCAACAAGAAGATCGAGCCGCCGGAGAATCCGATGTCGGCGGACCGCGTGCGCTGGGAGCATATCCAGCGCATTTACGAATTATGCGGTCGCAACGTCTCGGAAACCGCGCGGCGCCTCAACATGCACCGCCGCACCTTGCAGCGCATCCTCGCCAAGCGCGCGCCGAAATAGGTCGCGCCGAGGGGCGAGTGATCGCGTTTACCGCCGACTAACCCCGTTGGCGCGGATCGCGCCAAATCACCTCGAATCGCCCGCGGCGCGTTAAGGCAAATTTCGCACGCCTGGCCTATCAATCGCGGCAACCATAACCGGGATTTGTCGGCGGGATCGGATGCTCGGACAGGCGAGGTCGCTCGAGGCGGACGATGCGGGCTTGGTTGCTGCGAATACCGCGCAGCCGGCGCCTCGCCTTCTCGTCATCGACGACGACGATCTTCATCGCATGATCATCTGCCGGGCCGCGGCCAAGGCCGGTTACGTCCCGGCAGGGGCGGCCAGCTACGACGAGGCGGCGAAGCTCGCGCAAGAGATCGTATTCGATTGCGTCACGCTCGATCTCTCGCTCGGCCCGCATGCCGGCGTCGAGATGCTGCGTCATCTTTGGGTGATCGGCTGCAAGGCGCCGATCATCATCATCAGCGGCTGCGACCTTGCGACCTGCGGCGAGACTGTGCGAGTCGCCAAGTCGCTCAACCTCAACGTCTGGGAACCGGTGCCCAAGCCGGTCGATCTCTCTTTGCTGCGCTATTCGCTCGAGCGGCTCAGAATCCAGCGCGACAACGCGGCGGTCCGCGCGTAGAGCAAACTCAACCTGTTCCCTCCCCCAGCCGAACCCGGGTGTTCCCGGGTTCGGCCACTGTTGAATCGCCCAAGTCGGAAACATCCGACTTGGGTGTGGGGGAGGGTAGGGAGGGGGTCGGGAGGTGACGCGCCGCCGTCGATGCTTGCGCAAAACCTCCCGACCCCCACCCCTATAACCCCTCCCCACAAGAGCCTGCGCCCGGGCGCGCGCAAGCGCGGCCCGGGTGGGGAGGGGAACATGCCGTGTGTGCCAGCTCGGCTACTTCGATTCCGCTTCGTAGACGCCGTTCCAGTCCGGCGGCGGCGGCTCGGCGCGGTACGCCTCGATGCGCTCGACATACATGTCGTACAGCCCGGCGACAGCAAAGCCGTTGGCGAGCTTGCGGCAGCGTTCGATCAGGTTCAGCGCCTCATCCCACCCCTGCTTGCGGTAGCACGCGAGCATGCGCGCGTTGAAATCGCGCAATTCGCGGCAGCGTGGATCCTGCTCGACCTCGGCACGCCCCAGCACCGTGAACACCGCCTCCGGCTGTTTCTTGCCTTTCACCTGAATGAGATCGATCTCCATCGTTGCGAACTTTTGGCTTGCCCCTTCCGCGGTGCGCGAGCCGATCACCATCGAAAGGCGATAGTCCTTGGTCCGCGATTCCAGCCGCGATGCGACATTGACGGTGTCGCCCAGCACCGAATAGTTGAAGCGAAAGTCGGACCCCATATTGCCGACGACGCAGGGGCCGGTGTTAAGCCCGATCCCGATGCGCAGCGGCATATAGACGCCGCCGCTCGCCTCGGCCTCGCGCTTGAATTCGACGTTGAGCGCTGCGGCGCGCGCCAGCATTTCGAGCGCCGCATCGCAGGCATTCGCCTCCTGGTCGGCGTCGTCCACCGGCGCGTTCCAGAACGCCATGATGGCGTCGCCGATATATTTGTCGATCGTGCCCTTGCGCTCGATGATGGCGTTGGTCATCGGCGTGAGGAAGCGGTTCATCAGGTGGGTGAGGCCCTGGGGATCGTCCTTGTAGTGTTCGGAGATGCTGGTGAAGCCGCGCACGTCGCTGAACAGGATGGTCATGCGCCGTTCCTCGCCGCCGAGCACCAGCTTCTCCGGAGACTTCGCGAGTTGCTCGACGAGCTGCGGCGACAGGTAAAAGCCGAACGCCGAACGGATTTGCTGGCGCTGCCGCTGCTCGCGGAAATAATTGACGAACGTCAGCACGAGATAGATCAGCCAGCTCGATATCAGCGGATAGGTGAAGTCGATCAAGAGATTGTGCGCGACGAAGAAGTACCAAGACATGCCGACTAGACCGACGATCAAAACCGCGCCGAGCGCAAGCACGATCGCGGCCGGTAACATCGGCGCGGCAATGATGATAGCAAGGCCGAGGACGACGGCGAGGATCAGCTCGGCGCCGATGGCGTAATTGGGATTGGTCAGCAGCGACTTGGTCAGCACGCTTTCGAGAATCTGAGCGTGGACCTCGACGCCGGGCATGGCCGGTTCGACCGGCGTGGTCTTGATGTCGAGCAGCCCGACCGCCGAGGTGCCGATGAGCACGAGCTTGCCGCGAAAACGGTCGGGTGGCGTGCGCCCGTTGAGCACGTCGGCGGCCGAGACGTAGCGCGCCGGATCGTGTTTGTTGAAATGCACCCAGAACTGGCCGTTGCGGTCGGTCGGCACTTCGAGTCCGGGAACCGCCACGGAGCGCACGCCGGCTTCGTCGGTACGGATCAGGATTGCGCCCGCGCGGGTGACGACGCGCAGCATTTCCATGGTCAGCGACGGCACCAGAGTGTCTTGCGCCTCCATGACGACCGGCACCCGGCGGACGATGCCGTCGCGCTCGGGATTGATCGAAAACAACCCACGGCCGGCTGCCGCCTGCTCGATCGGCAGCACGTTGCGCAGCAATCCGGGAAACGTCACCAGGAACGGGCTTGGATCCGGGCCGCGAATGGCGAAGCCGGTCTGCAACATAGCCTCGGCGTCCGAGCGCGGCGCGCCGGTCGCCGAACCGGCCTCGCCGACCACAATGCCGCCGGTGCGGTTGATGGCGTCGGCCAAAACCGTGTCGTTGCTCGGCAGGCTGGTAAGCTTGTCCCGGGTGGCGTCGTCGATGCCGCGAAACCCGGCTGCGGCCACGGCAGGCGACAGACGATCCGGCTCGGCGAAGACGATGTCGAAACCGACTGCCACCGCGCCAAGCTCGCGCAGCTTGGTGACCAGGTCGGCGACGATGGTGCGCGGCCACGGCCATTGCCCGATCTCTTTCAGGCTCGCCTCGTCGATGTCGGCGATGACGACCGGCCGCGCCTTCTGTTCGCGCGGGCGCAGAACCTGAAAGAGATCGAATGTCCGCAGGTGCACTTCTTCCAGCGGCCGCGGATCGGCGATGCGCAAAGGCACCAGCGCGAACAGCAGCAGTACGCACACCGCTCGCGTCAGACCGAACTGCCGCGCCCAACGCGCGATGAGCTTCATGGGCTGCAGATCCCTATGCGCTACGCAGGCCCTACCTTATCCTTGCCTGCTTCGCGCGGCAGGAACAAGCGTCGATCACTTCTCCCGGAACGAGCGCTTGAGCTGATCGTGCAGCGGCTTGACCAGGTAGGAGAGCATCGTGCGCTCGCCGGTCTGGATGAAGGCTTCGACCGGCATGCCCGGCGCGAGCTTGACGTCGCCGAGGCGAGTGAACTCGTCGGCGGTCATCGAGATGCGGACGAGATAATAGCTCAGCCCCGTGCGCTGGTCGGTGGTCGTATCCGCGGCGATGCGGACGACGGTGCCGTTGAGCTCGGGGGTCGTGCGCGTATTGAACGCGGAGAAGCGGAGCACCACCGGCTGACCGAACTGGAGCTGATCGATGTCCTTGGGGTCGACCTTGGCCTCGACCAGGAGCGTATCCGTCGCCGGCACGATGAGCATGATCGGGTCGCCGGCGGTGACGACGCCGCCGACGGTGTTGGCCGTCGATTGGAAGACCACACCGTCCTGCGGCGCGCGGATGTCGGTGCGCTTGAGCTGGTCCTCCGCCGTCACCTTGCGCTCGACGTATTCGCCGATCTTGCTGTCGGTCTCGCGCAGCTCCTTGGCGACGTCGCTGCTCAAATCCTGATCGACCTGGATGATCTGCAGCTCGGTCTCGGTGATCTTGCCCTTGGCCTCCGCGGCCGCCGCAATGAGCTGGCCGCGTTCGCCTTCGATCTTCGCCGCGTCGCGTTCGAGCGACGTGAGGCGATTGAGCTGGACCAGGTTCTTTGCCCACAGATCACGCACGCCTGTGAGTTCCTGCTCGATGAGCGCCGTTTCCTTGGTCTTGGCGTCCTGCTGGGCGGCGAGCCCGGTGATCTGCTCACGCAATTGCTGGATGCGCTGGTGGAGTTGATCCTTCTGGCCGATTCGCGCCGTGCGCCTGAGATCGAACAGCTTGCGCTCGCTTGCGAGCGCGTCCTTGACGTCGGGATCGTCGATGGTGGCCGCAAGCTCCTTGGGCACCGCGACCATATCGGCGCCGTCACGCTCGGCGGCGAGGCGCGCCTTGCGCGCATAGAGCTCGGTGAGACCCTTGGTGACGATTGCCAAATTGGCGCTGGTCACGGTTTCATCGAGGCGAACGAGAATGTCGCCTGCCTTCACCCGATCGCCGTCGCGAACGCGCACCTCCCCGACGACTCCGCCGGTCGGGTGCTGCACCTTCTTCACGTTGGAATCGACGACGAGCGAGCCTTGCGCAATGAGCGCGCCCGAGATCTCGGCAGTCGAGGCCCAGCCGCCGAGTCCGACGGCGAGAAACGCCACCAGGGCGCAGCCGGCGATGATGTGCCGGCGGATCGAGGCGCGGGAATTCAAGGACGCCTTGCCGTTCATCCCACTCCTCCCTGCTCCGGCACTACTTTCAAGACCCGCGGCGACGCACTCGGCTGGATCACGCGGTTAAGGATGTCCTCTTTCGGGCCGAATTGCTGCTGGCGGCCTTTGGCCATGACCAGAATGTAGTCGACGCCCGCGATCGCGCTCGGACGATGGGCGACCACGACGACGATCCCGCCGCGGGCGCGAATGCCGAGAATAGCTCGGGTCAGCGCCTCGTCGCCTTCCGCGTCGAGATTGGAGTTGGGCTCGTCGAGCACGACCAGGAATGGGTCGCGGAAAAGCGCGCGCGCGAGCGCGATGCGCTGCGCCTGGCCGGCCGACAGCGCGCTGCCGTGATCGCCGACATTCGTCTCATAGCCGTCGGGCAAATTGATGATGAGTTCGTGGACACCGGCGGCCTGCGCCGCGGCGATGACTGCGCCAGCATCGGGCGGCTCCTCGAAGCGGGCGATATTCTGCGCCACGGTGCCGGTGAACAATTCGACGTCCTGCGGCAGGTAGCCGACATGCCGGCCGAGCGCCTCCGGCGACCATTGATCGAGGCTGGCGCCGTCGAGGCGCACGCTGCCGCGCGCCGGCGTCCACACCCCGACCAGCATGCGCGCGAGCGACGATTTTCCCGAAGCCGTGGGGCCGATCACGCCGAGCGCCTTGCCGGAAGCGAGCGAGAAGTTCACATCCTGGCACACGATCTTCTGTTCGCCCGGTGGGTTGACCGCCGCGTTCTGGACGATGAGCGTTTTCGCCGGCGGCTGCAGCGGCATCGGCTCAGCCCGCACCGGCAGCAGCCCGAGCAACCGCGACAGCCGCTGCCAGCTTTGCCTGGCGCCGACGAAGCCGCGCCAATTGGCGATGGCGAGATCGACCGGCGCCAGCGCGCGGGCGCCCAGGATCGAGCCGGCGATGATGATGCCCGGCGTGGATTGCCCATGGATGACGAGCCAGGCGCCGACCGCCAGAATTGCGGACTGCAGCAGCAGCCGCAATACCTTTGACATGGCGCCGAGTCCGCCGGCGGCGTCGCTGGCGCGGCCGCTCGACGCCACATAACTGCGATTGAGATCGCCCCAGCGCTGAGCGATGCGGCCGACCATGCCCATTGCCGTGATCGCCTCGGCGTTGCGCCGGCTCTGCTCCGTCAGCGCGTTGCGCGCCATGGCAAATTGCGTGGCGTTGCGGATCGGCCGCCGCGTCAGCACTTCGGTCAGGACGGTGAGCGTAACCAGGATGATCGCGCCGGCGAGCGCGGTAAGGCCGATATAGGTGTGGAACAGGAAGCAGATGGCGAGGTAGATCGGCATCCACGGCAGATCGAACAAGGCGACCGGGCCGGCGCCGGAAAGAAACCCGCGCACGGCATCGAGATCGCGGACCGGTTGCGTCCCGTCTCCTTTGCCGCCAATTTTGAGCGGCAGCCGGACGATGGCGTCATAGACGCGCATGCTCGTCGCTTCGTCGAGGCTGTGTCCGACGCGCACGAGAATACGGCTGCGGATCGCGTCGATGACGCCCTGCGCGGCATAAAGGCCGGCCGCCAGGATCAACAACGCGACGAGCGTCGGCACGCTGCGGCTGGGCAGTATCCGGTCGTAGATTTCCAGCATGAACAGGGCGCCGGTGAGCATGAGCAGATTGCTCATGCCGCTGAACAGAGCGATGGCGAGGAAGGCCCTCCGGCAGGAAGCAAGCGCGGCGGCGAGTTCGGAACTCGCGAATTGCTGCCGCAGCGGGCGGGGGAGCTGGCTCATCAGGAGGGGTGCCTACCACCGTACCAGGCGGAATACCATGATTGGGCTTGCAATTGACTAGTACCCGGAATCACCAATCCGCGCAGGCAACGATGCGAACAAGTGTCTCATCCGACTCTCGAATTCACTGCCCGCGCGAATCACGTTTCTATGAAAGT